>Ga0208157_1000289_pt1 | contig 30143 bp, 46 predicted proteins | sample 5_EtaG_FD_184077 | JGI IMG/M metagenome (GOLD analysis project Ga0208157, IMG submission 184077) | Marine viral communities from the Subarctic Pacific Ocean - 5_ETSP_OMZ_AT15132 metaG (SPAdes) (version 2) | ecosystem: Environmental > Aquatic > Marine > Oceanic | place: Pacific Ocean | collected...
TACTATCAATAGTTATAGCAGTTGCATTAGACCCATCAACAATTCCGGGAGTGCTTGAGAGTTCTACTGGTATTTTTGTTGTCATGTCTTTATCCTTCTAAGGTTGTGATTCTTGCTTCTAGCTCTTGTATTGTTTTGACTAACAAGGGTACTAATTTGCTTTGGTCTATGCCTTGGTACTTAGGTTGTCCTTGTGTTCCTTCTCTATTTTTTTCATCTGCTTCAGTATAAACGTCATCTTTTTCACCTGAAACAGCTTCAGGAACTATGCTTGCCACTTCGTGTGCTAAGAAACCTTGTACTGTTATATTTGCATCAGCTATAAAATTAAATTTGCATGGCTTTAACTGTTTAAGTAAAGTTGTTCCATCCCAATCTGTAACTACGTTTTCTTTTAATCTGTAATCTGATGAAGTGTTAAATTGTGTTGTTGTTCCTGTTGTCTTTATTGTTCCAACTGTTCCGTTTGGATTCTGGAAAAACATTTGTGTTTGAAGGTTAGTTGCTGCTCTTGAAACGCTTGTAGTTCCTCCTGCTGCTGCACCAAAAGCGCTATTATTTCCATTAGGAAAATCAGTATCACCTACAATAAAATCACCATCTTTGTTTAATCGCATGCCTTCTGTAGTAGAAGTAGAACCCTGATTTGTTTTAAATATCATATCACCATGCGTATCACCGCCTGTGCTGTTATTTTTTAATCCGTGTATTTCCGCAAATATTCTACTTCCATCAGTTGCACCAGCATGATGACCCATAAACTCAATTTTTCCACCATTACCAGATGCACCACCTGCTGTGCTGTCTCTTAATCTTATTCTTGGGTCAGCACTTACTAACTCTAAGAGTTCACCAGGACTCGTAGTTCCTATGCCTACGTTTCCTGATGAATCAATACGCATTCTTTCTGAACCTGCTGTAGAAATATAAATATAATCAGACGCATGAGCGTATCCAAAAACTCCTCTTGCTCTTGCGCTTGCATCAGAAAATAAAATCAATCCTTGATTAGCGTCTGGGCATCTAATATCTAAAGCTACTGAATCATTGTTTTCTATTGCTAATACATCAGCACCATCAGCAGACCATGCTCTACCACTTGCAGCTTTATATATATGAGCTTTATTAGTAGGACTCGAAGTTCCTATGCCTACTCCAGTACTATCAATAATCATACGTTCAGTACCACCAGTATCAAAACGTATCTTATCTTCGTCAGTACTTTCTTCTACCTGAATCTTAGTATCACCATCTGAATCTTTTAGTTCAATAGTAGCTACAGTAGTATTAGTAAATGTTGTACATTCTACTTTAGTTCCTGTTGGAGGAGCTTCACTAAATGTTAGTGTGCTTCCTGAAACTGCATATGTATCTTTGTGTTGGAATACACCATCAATAGTTACAAAGGTTGCATTTTCATTTGAAGGTGAAACACTTAAAGCTAGTGTAGTATCTGAACCATCACCAGTCATAGTATCAACTGATGGTGCAGTACCTACAACTCCAACTTCCATAATGTACGCAACTACTTTGTTACCATTAGCAGGAGCAGTATCAAAAGTTAATGTTGTACCTGATAAAGTATATGAATCTTGTCTTTGGAATACACCTTCATTAAAGATAATTAATCTATCTTCATTGTTTGCAGAAATAGCTTTAGATAGTGTAAATGCAGTTGTACTACCATTACCTGTAAACTCATCTCTTACAAATGATGATGAGCTTCCACCACTACCACCTGAACCTGCAATAGCACCCCACTCACTTGTGTAACCTTCAAACTGTGATGTAGTTGTATTGTATCTAAATAGACCTTCTGCAGCAGTTGGTCGTTGTGCTGTTGTACCTTTAGGTATTAATATAGCATCTGTATTAGACCCTGCATCTATAGAAACTGTTGGTGTCGTTTGATTAATACCAATTCTATTTGTGCTTACGTCTGCAAATAGTACTCCACTATCTACGTTTAAGTCTCCAGAGAATGTACCTGTTGTTCCTGTTATACCTGCAGCTATTAAGTCAGCAGCAGCATATCCTGTTGCTCCTGTGTTGACTGTAGTTCCGGGAACTGTCTGTGTATCCGTAAATAATCTAAATGTATTGTCAGTAGAAGCATCAAAGAATAAACCTGCATACTTAGTAGTACTTGATTCTACATACTTACCATAAAAACCAAAGTCACTTGAGTTGCCTGTGTTCTCGTCTAATAAACCTGTGAAGTTAGAATCACTAACTACTGAACCTGTTTGTGTTGTTGTACCTGTAACTGCTAAGTTACCTGCTACTGTCAAGTTATTTGCTATTGTAATATCATTAGCTAACTTATCACCTGTAACTTGGTCATTCGCAATATGTACTGTATCAATAGCTCCATCTGCAATCTGAGCTGAATCAATAGCATCATCTGCTATCATAGAGTTTACTATGACATCATTACCTATAACTAAATCAATTGTACCATCACCATCTTCATATGTAGCTGCAATACCTGTTTCAGTATTACTTGAGAACATAGCACCAACAGTATCTTGTACTACTTCAGATAAATCTATGTTTGCTGTTCCATCAAAGCTAACACCATGTATTGTTCTTGCTGTAGCTAGTGCTGTAGCTGTAGCTGATAAAGCAACTGCAATATTAGCAGAGCCATCAAAAGATGTACCACCAATAGTACGAGCTGTTGCTAGTGTTGTTGCTGATGCTACATTATCAGATGTTAAAGCAAGTGTACCTGTAGTAGCAGGTAAAGTTACAGTAACATTTCCAGAATAAGCTGAGTGTGCTGCAGCTTGTAATCTACTATAGTGAGCATTTGAAGACTCACAATAAAAATCTACATAAGATTGTGTACCACCATTTTTAATCTTAATTCCACCTTGCTCAAGAACTATACCATTTGTAGAGCCACCACCGACTCCTACAGATGTAGTAATTTCTAAAGCAGCAGGTAAAGCAAAGTCTAATGTATTATCTGAATCTTCATACGTAACTGATATATTAGATTCTGTATTAGAACTAACCATAGCTCCAACAGTATCACTAATTGTTTCTGCTAGTGTAACACCACCTATAGTAATTGCATCAGCTTCTAGTGTACCATCTATGTCTGCATCACCTGAGATATCAAGTGTAGCTGCATCTAACTCACCACTAATAGTTATGTTTCTACCACCACTAATATCTTTATTAGCATCTGTTATGATAGCTTTACTAGCTATAACAGTACCATTCGTAATACCATCTATAAGGTTAATGTCTGTAGCACTAGCTGTAACACCATCAAGGATGTTTAGTTCTGTTGCAGTTGAAGTAACTCCATCAAGAATATTAAGTTCTGCTGCTGTACTTGTAACTCCATCAAGGATATTAAGTTCTGCTGCAGTTGAAGTAACTGCTGTACCATTAATAGATAGTGCATCTGTTTCAAGTGTACCATCTACATCTACATCACCACTTACATCTAATGAACCTGCATCAAGTTCTCCAGTAAGTGTAATGTTTCTAGCACCTGTAAAGTCTTTATTGCTATCTACTACAATAGCCTTAGAAGCTGCAACAGTTCCTGCTGTAACTCCATCAATTGTTTCTAGTTCTGCTTCGTTTATATCTGCTGAACCTATTACAAAGCTAGTACCAGTAATCGCAGTACCTGTAATAGTTGTACCAGTTATAGCTGCTGCACTTGACCCACCAATAATTGCACCATCAACTGTACCACCATTTATATCTGCTGTGTCTGCTACAAGACTATCGATGTTGGCTGTTCCATCGATGTATAAATCTTTCCATTGTTGTGAAGAACTTCCTAAGTCATATGAATCATCATCGTCAGGTATAATGTTTGAGTCTATGTCAGCTCCAAAAACTACATTGTCTGTAGCTGCATCACCCATTGTAATTGTACCACCATTAAAGGTAGTTGTTCCTGTTACTGTTAAGTTACCACCTACAGCTACATTGCCTGTAGTAGTTACTGTGTCTATGTAAGCATCTTTAAATCTTACACCAGTTGTTCCTAAGTCTATGTCACTATCTGTAACAGGTACGATAGCTCCATCTTGTATTCTAATTTGTTCTACTGCTGCTGAAGAAACTTCTACGAAGACTCCCCATCTATTGTTTGAATCGTCTACGACAATCTTGTTTAAAAAGTCTAAGTCACCGATAGTGTGTATGTTTCCACCCTGTCCTGCTGTACCATCGTGTCTGTGTCCTGTAGAACTAGCACTACTTGAACTGTATGCAAATGCATTTACTAATTGATTGTATTCATTATTAAACAATGCAGCAGTAACTGTATCTCCATCTGCAAACGAACTTTGTCGTGTATATGTTTGTGCCATTTATTATCTCCTGCCTGAGGGTATGTAGTCTACGTAAAAACCATTTATAGTATATGGTGCTTTCGTATCATCACTTATAATGGTAAAATTATTACTTGTTCCACTCCCTTGTAATGGAACTCTTATTAAAGGGTTATCTCCACCACCAAATACATTTGTATTAAATAGTGCATCACCAAACTTTGAAGGAGGATTTATAACTCCTATGTCAAATAAATCTGGTGGTTGTGGTAAATCTGTATTACCATAATCAAATCTAACTTGTATATCTGGTTCTGTTATACCTTCGGAACTTGCAGAAACTCTAACATAATGTAAAGTTTTTAATGTTCCTAAATCTCCGTAATCATAGTTAGGAGTTTCGTATCGTGCAAGTATGTTTGTTCCATCAAAACTATTTCCTGTATCATGTTGATATATATATCCTTCTGTATCCCCATGATAATATTGTTCAACATTATTGCTATCAAATCCTGAACCAATTGCAGTTACTTCTAAACTTCTTGTTTCAGACCATTGAAACCCATCAGGTCTTAATGTTCCTATTATTCCTTTTTGTTGTGTTTGTTCTAAACTAGAATCAGTATAAAATAATCTATACTGAGACTTTTCACGTAATACTAAACTAGTTATTATAAAGCTATTAATGCTTTCTGTCAAGCCAGTAATAAGAGGTTGTATAGCTTTACTAACTGTACCTAACTCAACGTCACCAATTCTTGCTGTACCGGCTACTGTTCTTAAACCATCAGGTGCTAAAAATATTAAGTCACCACCAATCTCTTGAATACTATATCCACTTAAACAACCTACGTTCTTTGTAACTGGTACAATTGCAATGTTACTTGAATCGTTTATATTTATAAGTTTAAATATACTGTTAGTACAGAATATAAATAACTCATTACGGAAACCTTTGATGCCTTCTATTTGGTCTTCAACGACTATAGAACCTGCACCACTTCCACTAAAGCTTGTAGGGTCTAATAACGAACTATAAAATATTGTACTTAAATTATCTTCAACACCTGCAACAATTAAATGTTTATTGTGTGTTGTAACATATTTAGCATGTTTAGTTCCTGTTATAGTAATTTCTTCTGCAAAAAAAGTTCTACTAGCTAAAGCACCAGTACCTTCCATTCTAAAGATGTAAGGCTTGTTTGCTCCATCTGCAATAATAACTTGACCATAATCAAATGTTGCACCATCAAATAAAGTAAACTGACATTGTCCTTGTCCAGTTCTAGTAAGCGTACTACGTCCTGTAAATGCTGTATGGTCATCTCCGCTTCCTGATACAGAAGCTCTTCCTATGTTTAACCAATTTTGTCCATCATTACTAAAAAAGATTCCAGTACTTGCAGTAACAATTACACCATCAGCATATGGAAACGTGCCTAATATATTAGTTGCACTACCTGTAGGTCTTGTGGCATTAGTCGTACCAAACTTCTGATAACCATTTATACGTCTATATCCACCCTCTGTAGATACTTCAAAGTTTCTTAAATCTTTTGCAACCCCGGGAGTCTTAAGTAAATCTATAACATTAGATGATTTTACTAGTCCTCCGTTGACTGCAACTGTATAAGGTTGTGATGTTGCCATATTTAGAAGTAAAGCCTATCATCCCCAATATATGAAGGAGATGGATTAATTAAATTAGATTTCATATGCCTCATACCTTTTTTATAATCATCCATAGCAAAGGCAGCTTGTTGTGGACTCTCTTTAAATTGCCACACGTAATATCTAGCTCTCGCAGTTATTACATTAGAATACTGATCTGGTAATGCCATTTCATCACTATAAGCTGATAAAGCTGTGGGTGCAGCATATGCATAAAAATGCACATTATAAACTTTGTCAGGTATAGGACTTAATCCAAACTTACGATGGTCTGGACTACGAATAACATATTTAGGTTGTCCATACTGTTGAGTATCTGCATCATCATTATTTTCTGCATCTCTTAAGTATCTAGTCCAATCGTCTAATGTAATAAATTTTAAACCTTGTGAAACGTAAGGAGCTGTTTCTCCGCTTACGTTTATAGTTGTTAAATAGAAATCATCCCAATCAATAGATGAATAGTCGGTAGTAATATTAGAACTACCAGATTTTAACAAGTACCATCTAGTACCTGCTACACTTGGTACAGTTACATTACCATAAAAAGGGTCTGTTCCTCCACTAGCTGCAACTGCAAAGAAAGGAAGTTGTGGTTCTTCATTTGCAATATCATTAATAGATTTATTAATAGAATTTTTAACAAAGTTTTGAATACCTTTCGCACTTGCAAAAGTTGCAGAAGTTAATTCAATCTCGTTAAGTTCTCTAAGAATATCGTTAGTTAGTGTTAGAAATGTTGTTGCCATTATTTTTTACTTTTAGCTTTTTTCTTTGCTGTTTTACTAAGTTCATTTATATGAAATAATCTGACACTTGTTTTAGTGTGAGATTTATTTGTATGTAATTGACCATTAGGCATCTTATGTGTATTGCCTTTAAATTCTTTACCATCTTTGGTATAATGTTTTACACCTTTCATCTTAACAAGGCTTGCCTTTAGGCATACCACCATCTTTGTACATCATACGTGGTTTACCACCACCCATTTTCTTTTGTCTTTTTTTAGGTCTTCCAACTTCAGACCCGTATGTTCCTTTTCCCATTGGCATAATAATTCTCCAGTTAATATATTAGTTAAAAGTGTAAGGGGGAAGCGAACACATGATTCCTTCCCCACTTACGGGGTTGCTTAGTCTATTACATAGAAAGCACCTGCAAGAGCTTCAGGTCTAAGTACTTGCGCACCATAAACGTGAAGACCTCTTACTATATCACCAAATGAATCAGGGTCACGAATGACTTCTGTTGATGTTATAGCTTGGGCAGTTGCTGTAGATGAGATGTGACCTGCCATAACTTTGCCGGTAGCATTAGATGTTGCTGCGACATTGTTAGACTTGTACATATCAAATCCACGTAATTTACCACTTGATACTAAACCATTTCTCAATGATCCTTGACCTGCGTTGAAGTCAACGGATAGTAACTTAGAATCTGATTGAGCAAGTTCCTCATAGAATGAAGGTGGTGCTAAGAACCATCTTCCTTCTTCAGGAATGTTTTGATCATCCAGTTTTCTAGCTAGTCTAGCCATAAGGTCTAGAGCATCGACACCAGTTCCATCAGAACCTAAAAGGTCTACAGAATTAGTAGCGTGAGCTAGTGTTGCATCAGCAGTCGCACTGTCAGAACCGATCAAGTGATCAGGTGACGAAGTGGATATGCCTGCAAACATTTCAGCAATAACACCTGCATCAAATGCATCTTTCAATGCGTATGCAGCAGATGAACTAGCTACTTCTTTGAAGTTCACGTGAGACATTGAAGTTTCAATATCATCAACGATGAATTTAAAAGCGTTAGCTATATCAACGACCATAGTTAGTTCTTGGTCAGTTAATGCTGTTTTAGTTACGTTAGCACCTCTTTCATATTGATAGACAGTGATTTCCGGTTCTTTAATGATTCTTACAGTATCTCCGAAAGCAGATATTTCTCCTGAGTAATCAGTGTTAGTGATTGCTTCTGCTACCGAAGCTTTTCTGAAAAAGTTTAAAACCTTTTTAGAATAGACTTTCGGTAAGAAAAAGGAGTTAGTCTGACCACTTACGGAATTACCAAAGTTACCATTAGTATCAGTTGATTGCTCAAATAGAGCGTCAGATTGATTAAATGCCATAATTATTCTCCTTGAATATTATTAACTTTGTTATTATATAATTCTACCTTCTTCTAAAGCTTTGTCGATTTCTGTTTCCAGTCTATCATACTCGTCCATAGATAAGGCAGCAATTTCCTGTTGTGTCCAAATCTTAGGTTCAGTTACATCTGCAGGTTTGGTAGTCTTAGTAGATACTAAATCTGCTGCATCTGTCCTTGATTTGGTAGGAGTTGATTTCGCAGGTACGATTCCATTTTCAGCTTTAAAAAGATCGATAGCTTTACTAGCAAGAGTTGCATTGTTTGGATTATTATAAATCCAATCTTTGATCTCTTCAGGTTGGTCTTCTGCCCAATCATGAAATTCATTGCTACTTCTAAGTTCATCAAAGTCAGGATGTTTATTCAACAAATCTTTCTCTGCTTCTCTTTTTAGTATTTCTGATTCACGATCTTGCATTGCGTCTAATCTTTCTTGCAGGGTTGCAAGTTTATCTTCACTTTGCAAGTGGGCTACAGATTCAACCACTTCATAAACATCAGGATATTGAGCTTTAAATTGTTCTAGTTCTTCGGGAGTTTTAGGAGCTACATAATCAGGTTGCGTTTCCGTAACCTTTTGTAGTAACTCTTGCTCTCTAGTTCTAAAATTATTTAAACTATTATCATAATGCTTTTTCAAGTCATCATATCTTTTTTTGTAATCTGGACGTTTGTGAGTTTGTTGTTTAGTTGGAGCAGGCTCTGCATTCACAGGTTCTACTTCTTCTTCCGAACTTACTTGTGGACGTTCAAAAAACAATCCTTCTGCCGTATCTCCATGTTTAGGCATTACATTATCTGTGTGCCATGTTTTTTTCTGGTTATACGGATTTGGTGTTGCTTCTACGGATTCCTCCTGTATTTGTTCAACTTCTGTCATTTTGGTTCTCCTTAAGGGCTTGTGCTATTTCCAAGGTAGCCTATTCTAAAAACGTCTTTTTTATTAGGGGCTTGTCTTACAAGGTAGCTAAAGGTTATAAATTTGGTAGGGGTTACTGACGTAAGTAGCCTACCGGTTGTTAGCTTCTGACGTGTCTTTGATAAGGGTCAAGCATCATGTTTTCTTTAACTGCTTTACCAACTAAATCTTCTTCTTGACGAAGTAGACCTCCTTGATTATCAATCGTAGTCTTAGTTACATTGATGTTTTGTTGTTGTGGTTCTTGTGGAGCAACCATAACTTCTTTCTCTTCTCTTATCATTCCACCTTCATAAGCCATCTGTCTTTGGTCTGCAGCAGCTTCTGCTTCTTTCATCATAGACATTAAATTGTCTTCTCCGATTTCTGCGGTTGCTTTTGTAGTAAAAACAAATTCTCCATCCGATAACCTTGCGGGTATCGAATCGGACCTACTAGTTCCCGGACCTTCTACAGTCCCTGAACCAGTAAATTCTGTTGCACTCTCGACTACTTGATCGAATATCTCACTTAGTTTTGCGTCTTTCTCGAGAGCTGCATTTAAATACATTTTATCTTCTGTAGCTAATGTTTCTTCTACAACATAGTCTACGTAATCTTCTTCCATCTCTTCATCAGGAAGCATTTCTTGTTCTTGTTCCATTGGCATTTCTTTAGCTTCAACTTTAGCAGGTGCTACAGATATTGCAAGTGCATTCATCTGGTCGTCCATTGCTCCACCTTCTGCTTTTTGTCTTCTAATTCCTTCATCTGGGTCTTTGACTTTCCCTTCCCTTAATAAACTTCTCATCCTTGCTCTTTTAATATCTGGACTTATATCAGTTTCTCCTTCTGCTCTTAATTGTTTTAGAGCTAATGTTTCGGCTGCCATTTCTTGTGATCTTGATATATCCATTCCGACATCTTGACCTCCCCTACTCATTCTATATGTTTCTAACTCAGCTAGTTCTTCTTCTAACATATATTTTAAATTATTTAATTCTTGTTCATCAGCAGTCGTAGTATAGCCTTGTTTATTTAATTGATTTTCTTTTTGTTCTATTGCTGAAAGACTATCTTTTATTTTTTCATTATCTCCAAAACGATTTAGTAAACGCTTTGCTAACTTACTAGCAAGACCACCTAACATAAACATTTGTCTATCTATATCAACTTGATTAGGATAACTAGGGAGAGGATTTAAAAATGCTTGAGCATCTGTTGAACTTCCATGACTTTTAGCTTGTCCAAATTTTTCTCTTATCGCTTTTGCTATACCGCCTAAAAATTTAGGATTACGTTTTTCTAAATCTTGAAGAAGTTTAAAGTCTTCACTACTAATTTTACCATCTTTATTAGCATCTAGTTTTTTTTGTTTACCTTTTAAGTTTGCCATTAGTCTTCCTTTCTATCTAGTGTGACTTTTACTTCTTCTTTAAGTTTACTCAATGTTTCCACTAAAGCCCATTTCCCCCGGTTGAGGAACAATTCCTGTTCCGATGTTGCCACCACCAGACCCTGTACGATCAAGTTCTTCTGGTGATTGAGGTGGTCCTGTAGGGCTTCCCATGCCTGCGGGCTGTTGACCAGTGGGAGGAGTTTCTTCGCCTGTTGTTTGCTGAGCATTTTGCATTCCTATTATTTGGGCAGCTATTGCAGCTTCTTCCGGACTGTTCAGAATTTCTTCTGGGTCTAGGTCGAGACTGAAAGCTAGTTCACTAATTAACTTAGACATCTTAACAAATGGTGCAACTGCAGGATTCTGTGCAGTTTGCAAGAACATAGTAAGTCTTTGTGATCTAACTTCTTTCTGCATGAGACTTGCTGTACCCATTGCTTGTATTTCTAGATCACCAACGATATCTAAATCTTCTTCTATAAATTGCATATTCCAATGGAAGAAAGCTTCTCCTAAAGGTTTAAGCAAAAAATCGTCAATGTTTTTTATAACTGTTTTAATATTTAAACTTGATGCACCGAGTAGCATTGACATACCTGATGCAGTCCTAGTCATGCTCTGTACTCCTGTCTGCCCATGAGAGTAACTAGGTATTCCAGTTTGTTCGTCTGCAAGTTGTCTAAACTTGTCAAACATCATCATATTTTCTTGTGCTGTATTTGGAAACTTAATTCCATGTATAGACTGTCCCGGCATTCCTGCTTGTCTTCTAAATATCTTTCCGGGATATATATCCATAGACTGTCCACCTACTAAGGCAGACTCATCTACATCAAATACTAATGAACCTGATAGGGCTAAGTTATCAATAGCCATCCTAGCATGTCCATTCATTATTTGTTGAGAGTCCAACATGTTTTCAGGAACTCCAATACCAAAGAAACTATATGGATTCTTTTCGTAAGGGAACGCATGATATGGTAGTGTTGGAGGTGTAAACGGATTTACAACAGCTCTTAATAAATTATGTCCACAAACCCATGCATTAATCTGTACTTCATCTAAATCATCTACTGTGTCTGGTAAATCAATACCAACTTCACGAGCATAGTCTGCATCCATGACTCCCCAGTATTCTAAGATTTCATATCTATCTGAATAGTCTGTTTCACTTCTATCTTCGTCTGCAGTTATCTGATCTTCAAAGTCACGAGCTTCATAGTTCGGACCCATCTGTAAACAGTTTCTAATAGCATCCTTATCAAAGTAAGGCATGTGTCTAAGATTACGAACTTGACTTCTATTAAACTTATGTCTGTGAACAATGTAATCACACTCTTCCATTGTAGTAGCATTAGGGTCAGGATAAAAATCCCAACAACTTACAAACTCTACTCTAGGAACTCGTACATGTGTAGGTGTATAGTTTCTACCTTCTTCTCCAGTTGTCCAACGATGTAATGTTTTATTAAAACTAAATGGTCCTTTAAGGATTCCAGTACCAAGCATAGCTGATTCAAACAATGCATTACGTAATTCAGATACACCATTTGATTCTTCTAGTTGATCATGGATTAGTTTTTCCATATTCCTAGCAGCGATCTGTGCAGGGTTTACACTAGGTACAGGCATAGGAGAACGACCTGCTGTTAAAACTATTTCTCCATCTACTCCTGTGTAATTATCTTCTAATGAAGATAGAAAACTTTCACCACTTGTTAAAGTAGCTCCCGGTTTTAAAACATTACCATCACCTTCAAAACCTACATCAAAAGGATTCATAGTTGTTTCAACTTGTGAAACATCAATACCACTTTCTATTTGTGGTCCTTCAATACTTACTGGTGCTTGATTTAATTCTATGTGAGCTTCTTTGGCTATACCTTCAGGCAGCCTTGTTTCTTTTACTGATATTGGAAACTCACCTGTTCCAAACAGTACGTCAATAAGTTGACCATAGGCAGCTACTGTTTTAGTTTTAGTAACTTTAATGAATACTCTTGACTTTTCAGATTCTCTAAACCTAACTCGTTTACCATATAAACCTCTAAAGTTTTGATATGATTGTAACCATCGTTCTTCATCACCCTGCCTAGCTCTTTCTGCTTCAGCAAAACGACTTTTAATAATCCCTACAAGATTTCTACTTTGTCCTTCTTCAAGTTGTAGACTTTTTCCATCTTCACCTTCTACGTCTACGTAAAGGTTATCTGCATTTAGAAATGTATTTTCTTCCATATTAATATCCAAAAGTAGAATCAGAAGCTTCAAATGTACGTTGCTTTAAACGTATCATATCTGAAATAGGGTCTGACATTCTAGGTCTACTCATTATTAAATACCTTAACGCATCATAAGCGTGATCCTGTGCATGCGTATCTACATCCTCAGGATTCGTTTTAGACAAAGGTATACTTTGTAATTCTTTTATTAAGTCAGGACAAGTATTAAATATCTGCAAGCGTGGTCTACTTTCTGGAGTTGCTTGTTTTAAATATTCGTGTATTTGCACTTTTCCTGCTATTCTATTTTTATCTGCTCGTCTAAGTTTATGTCCTGCTTTAATCAAGACTTCACCAATGGTAGGACCTGTGTAACCTGTCCTAGCCCATGCAGCAGTATCTAGTACTCCTGCAATAGAACGATACTCTTCTTTTTCTCGTTCGGTAATCTGTGCTCCGAGTGCTTCACCTGTAAGACCTTTTTGATAAAGTTCTCTATATATAATGAGGGTCTTATCTTGTGGATCAACAGCAGCCCAAAGACAACAGCTTTCCGAAGCGTAACCATAGTCGATCCCCTTGACTCTTTCCCAATGTAAGGGTATGTCAAATGGTGGTACTACGTGTACAGATGGATCAAACTCTACAAAAGCTGCTCCTTCATTTACTTCCCAGTTACCTTCTAATAATTGTTTTCTTTGGATTGGAGGTAGTGAAAGGAGCATGCGTTCATACTCACCATCTTTTGCTAAGTAAGGATTATCCATTAACTTAGCCGGAATAAACTTTCTTGTTAAACCATCCGAACCTATAAAAGATTTATTAGGTTCATCTGATTCCAAATATCTTTTCTTTACCCAATGTGCTCCAACACCTCCCGGGTTTGCAGTACAACGTAAATAAGTTTTTATAGCAGGGTCTGTTGTTCTTAAACGTGAAGCTAAATAGTTCCACCCGAACTCAGTTGGTAAGTGAGTTATCTCATCAAACCCTATCCAACTGTATGCTTGACCTTGGTATCTATATACGTCTGCATCTTTTTCCAAGAAACCAAATTCTATTTTAGCTCCACTTGGAAAGTTCCAAATCTTTTCTACTTCTCTAAACTTTGCACCGGGAAAAGCTTTTGGATATAATTCTCTACTTTTATCTATCAGTTCTCGTAACTCTGGCATAGACCTTCTAAGTATTAAAGCTCTATGTCCTTTAATGTGACAAGACCTCAATGGGTCTATCAACATTGCAAAACTTTTACCACCACCGGCTGCACCACCATAAAGAACATCTTTTTCGTCTGCTGCTAAGAAGTCTGTCTGTGGTCCTTCATTCGGCATAAACGCAACAAAAGAATTAGTCTCATTTAAATGAGCCTGTACAGAATCTGCAAGTTGGCTAACTTCGTTCTTAGTTACTACCTTCCCTTCTTTTGATACTGTCCCTTCATCCGATGCGTTCTCAAACTTACGGATGGTTGTTTCCTGTTGTCTGAGTGTTTGCTTTTTGGATCGTAATTTCTTTTCGAGTTTTTCAACTGCTTTCCTCTTTGAAGTTAATGATCTACGAGCTGCTTGTTTCTTCTGAACTGCAGAAGAATATGCATAATTAGATTTCGACCCTTTAGGTCTTCCTCCCTTCTTTCGAGGTGTTCCATCTTTCTTAAGTATAAGGTTACCTTCAGAATCTGTCAAGTATTGAGTTGAATTTATTTCTGTCGGATTCTTCTTGTCGTTGTCTGTCATACTTCTTATCTATGTGTTTTTTTAATCCCATCCTTGAGAGTTTACGATTTGTACTTGCTTCTAACCAGTCTACTGCAACAGCTAAACTGATCTCATCATTCTTAACCATTTGTGATACAACATCTAATGCATGTATCTGTTCAGTAATAGGTTTAAGATAACCATCTACTTCTATATCAACTTCATATCCAAAAGGTATGGTTGATGTTTTTCTTTTTATATATCCTTCTTTCATAACTGATTGTGCTTTCTATAAGCTGTCTTTGTTTCCCAATCTTCTATTGCTTTTGCAATACTATCTTCTGCAAGAACAGAACAATGTAACTTTATTGGTGGTAACTCTAATGCTTCTGCAATATCTTTATCTTTAATAAGCTTTGCTTCTTGTATTGTTTTACCCTTAAGCATATCTACAAACAATGTAGAGGATGCGATAGCACTACCACAACCATAGGTTTTAAACTTAACATCTTCTATTAAGTCCCCATCTAGTTTAAGTTGTAGTCTCATTACATCACCACAAGCCGGTGCACCTGTCATACCTGTAGCTACGTTAGGGTCTGTAGAATCAAACCTACCTACTGCATGTTTCTCAGGTTCGTTGAGTACACTATCAAACCTGTCAAGTACTTGTTGTGAATATGCCATTACTTATTAAATATCCGATCCCAGTTGTTATCAAATTCTTCTTTAGATATAGTCAAAGGTCTTGATCTAGAACCTTTACCTATACGTCCACCATTCTTTTTATTTGTCATAAGAACTGGTTTTTCATTACTTCCTATTTGATTACTCATTAAAATATCCTTGAATTTATATACATTAGTAACATCATAAGTGCTAACATACTAACTTGAATAACTGACATAATAGCTACAAGACTTAATTGTTTCTTTGCCAACCAACTTAATTCTTTCTCTTGCCATTCTTCTGGTGTTACCATTTTACTTTATCAGCCCAATAAGCTGCTGACATCTTGCCTTTAGCTATGTTCTTTCCATGCCTAGCCTTAAAAGACTTACGCTTTGCTTTCATTCTAGCAGACTCACCTGCTTTAGGTTTACCTGCAGTCTTTGCACCTTTCTGTCCAAACCTTATGGTTTTAATCTTATCCCCTTCTTTTGCCACAACTATGTGTGACTTCTTAGGATGATTAGGAGTTCTTTTAGGTTTGTTAAAACCACTAACACCTGCTCTTTTTAAACGTGAGTCTTTAGCTTTCCCACCTTTTTTATATTCTTCTCTCATCGTTTCTTTCCTTTATGTAGTCCATGCTTAGCATGTTGTTTACCTTTCTTAGTTGCTTCTCTTTTCTTTTTATTAGCTGCTGCAAGTTTACTCTTACCCTTTGCAGTTGATTTAAGTTTCTTTATTGTAGCTGCAGGTGCATAAACCTCTCCAGTTTCTGAAGACTTCTTTCCACTAGCAGTTCTCCACTTCTGTTTAGTCCAACGCTTTAAAGACTTCTGAGACTTCTTAAGTGCCATTACTTATAACCTCCACCTTTAGCTTTGTATTCTTTAGCAAGCATCTGAGCCTTCCTAGCACTCCATTGTCCGGGTCTACCACCTTTACCCCCTGCTTTAATCTTATTGAAAAGATTCTTTCTCATCGTAGGTTTGGTATAGTTACCTGCTTTATTTACTGTCGATTTCTTTTTCTTTGCTGCCATTACTCTTCCTCTTCATCATTAGTTTCTCCAACATCATATTGTTGGAATCCAGTTTCTGTTTCATAGTCAATGTCTTCTTCTTCATATTCTATTTCCTCTGCTTCTGCATCTATAGGAGCTTTGTCTGGTAATATAAAGATACCACTAGATGCTTGCATATTAATGTCTAACTTCTCAGACTTAGAAACTCCTACACGATCTAATAAAGACTGTGCAGCTACAAGTTTATTACTAGCCTGAGGTATTGGTTTATCTGAATCCATAATCTCTAAAAGCTTAAAAGCTGCTTTAGGGGCATTGTGTGCTAGTACATCCTTAGTTAGTTCTAATACTTCATTCTTTAAAGCCTTCAAGACTTGATAGTGTCCACCAGAGTAACCGGCTAATTCTGCTGCTATCTTAGCATTACCTTCTGTTTCTATCAGATTATCTAAGAATAGTTGTTGTTTTTCTGTAAGCTGCCTAGCTTGTTGTGTGGTTGGTATAATACTGCTCATGTAAACCAGTATAGGGTTATATTAAAAAAAGTCAAGAAGGACTTGACAAAAAGCTCTCTGGACTGTAGAATGAGGCTTGTCCGGTAGGCAGGTTAGTACCTATAGGATACACCCTCCACTAATAGTCTATTAAGCCCGACCTAACTGGTTGACACCCTAAACCCCATAAAACATTTAACCATGCCATAGATATATACGGAGGGTGGTATGGTCTCCTGCGTACCCCTAAAGAACCTGACGTATGAGCAGGCACTAGACCTACTATTGATCTTTTATCACAAACTAGCAAGACTAAATAAACTTCAAGACTACTGAGTCCTACTGGATATACTTTAGGAAACCCCTTATAGTTTTGTAAAGCTTAGAAGCTTTTAAAAGTTTATATAGTCTTCATCAGTAAGCAAACATAGCAAGCTCTGAGTACATTGAGTTGGCTCTCCCCTCATCTAACTACCATATGATAAGCTTTGCAAGCTACACAGGGGTTACTGAGCTTGCCAGACTACTATAAGTGTAGGCTTCAACTCCAAAAACTATCTAGTTTACAAAGTTTACTAAGTTTGTAAGCATTAATATTATTATGTTTAAATTAAGAACTTCATAAACTTCAAAGGGTTAGATAGTTTTTGTAGTATTTCATATCCATTCCATATCCATATTATAAGTATCCATAGTTTGATATAGTCTATGAGTGTAAGAGCAAGCTAGATAGTCCCGATCTTATGTAATCTTCTTGTGTATCACACTAGCTTTTACACTTAGAAGACTTGAGAAGCTTGCTATCCTTGAAGCACTAATCCCATATCCCTGTCCTGAAACTGTGTGTTTCTAAGACCTTGTAACGTCATAAGTGATCATTAATATCTCCTTGTACTTTTAATTACATATTACATGAAAACTTTATAGCTCACAAGAGTCAAGACCCTGTAACAGCTAAAGCTTAACAGGCTCTAACCTCTGCTCTTGTAATCTAAAAGATTTCCATGTCTAATGTATGTAATACAAGGAGAATATTATGATACTAATAACCTTTCAAGATCAAGAAACTCATCAGTTTCAAAACAGTTTTATGGCAAAGTGCTTCATTGGATACCAATCCACTCAAGACCTCTTTGTTGTAAAAGTTAGATGTGATAAGGCATCTGATTACATTGCAATCGAAGACTACCTTAGATTGCTTAACACTAATATCCAATAAAACTAAGGAGTTATAATATGGATACTACATTTGATATGAAAAAAGTGAAGCCTGAAACACTTAAAGGTCAGGCAACCTATAACCAATGTGTAGGACTTGCAAAGAAGTTCTCATATGGTTTGAAAGGAAAAGAGTGGGGAGAGTCTTACTCTAGAATCAGAGCTTGTTTGCTTGCTGCTTCTAAAGAAGGAACTCTTTCTTTTGAAAAAGCTTCTGATCTTTTCAAGAAGAAGAAGCTTCCTAAAGTATATCAAGATAGAATAGCTGCATATCTTGATATTCATTCCGGCTAGTTTGTAGCTTTAAAAGGGAGTAGGTCTTATCACCTGCTCCTTTTTTTTGTTCTTGGGGTATTAAGTAGGCTTGGCAGTAGCCAAGTCTTTTTATTTGCAGGAGACCATACCATATTAAATATAAATCTAAAGTACTTCGTTATCGGATGTTAAAATAGGCGGCGGTGGGTGGAGGGCATATTGTAAATAAATTGTATATAACTTGTATATATCCTGTATATAACTTGTATATATCCTGTGGATAACTTTAGTATTATATTAAGTAGGGGGCAAGCGGTGGAGGGAGTTAAAACATGTACCTTTGCCTACTGTACCTTACTAAACTATGTACCTATATCTGTACCTTTTAGACTACAATACGTTAAAAACTATTAAGATAATAGATATAATAGACTTGACAAGATCATGCCGGTTGGGATAAACTTTAAAGGGTCAGGGCAACGACCCAGACGTTTGTTTAAAATATAATAACCTGAGGAGGTTTAATATGTCAAAAATAAGTATTGGTGCTCATAAAGTAAACGATGTGGTGGTTTCTAATCATGTACACAGAGATACTAAGGGAGATGGTTGGTTTGTTACTAAAGATATCTTAGTTGTTAATACAGAAGGCGAAGAAATATTACAGATTACTTTGTTTGCTGAACACTTAAGTGAATTAAAATTTAAAACTGTTGAGTCTTATGAGGGCAGGGAGGATGATATAGTTACTAAACGCTTTGGTGAAACTTTAGTAGATGATTTAACTAAAAATGATATTGATAAACGAGCTGTGGAGAATTCATAATGGAAAAGATTATTCAAGATTGGGAGCTAGTTAAACAGCTCATTAAAGATATTGAAGATACTAGTGATGATGAACTTAATTTCGAGGAGGATTAATGAGTTTTAGAACTAAAGATTTAGCGTTGTACCATTATCGTAACAAAGGTTACTACTTTGATAACTCTATGAGTATCAGAGAAGATAAATGGTACATGTTGAAAAAGGGCAAAAGCTATGTAGTTATAACTCCCAAGTATGATAATATACTGGGAACTAGTTGGATAGCGAGAAGCTTTGTTTAAAATAAAAGATATAATAGACTTGACAAGGATTGTCGGGTCGGGTTATACTTTTAGGGCTTCGGCAACGGAGGTATCTCTTAGATACTTTTTTAATAATAATAATACCTGAGGAGGTAACAAGATATGAGTAAAACTACTTATACTGTAAAAGGGAGTGCGACTTCCACATCAATCGCAAATGCACCATTATCAATCCAAAAGATTTGGAATAGAGGAACTGAGTTAGGAGTAAATATCCTAAGAGTCAGAGCTGTTCAAGATCGTAATGAGATATCTACTGGTGCTACATTCGATGGCTATCACAAAGATAAAGTTTCTATCTATAGTCAGAAAGACAATCCTGCTAGAGAGTTATGGTTCAGAAGGTTTGTTAAACTAAATGAAGCTAACAAGAGTATGCAAGTTCTTGAAGTTGCAGATAACTTAGATGTTCAAGATACATTTGAAGTTATGGACTCTTACAATACATTTGCCAATGGTAATGTATTTACTAGGTTCTTTAGAAAAGCCTTTAGCTTAGTCTAAAGCAATCTTAGTGTAGCTAGGTGGGAGTGAACTATCTAGCTACACACTTTTTATTTGAGGAGATAAATATGCCAAGTTATAAATTACTATCACAGGGTAGTATGAAGATTGACAAGAGCAACAAGATACAAGATAAATACTTCAGTAGAATATTATATCTTGCACCACACAACTTAGCTGATGGCAAGCGTACTGTATGTCCATATGCTACAGTTGCTAAATGCCATGAGCCCTGTTTAAATACTGCCGGTATGGGTAAGTTTTCCAATGTACAACAATCTAGAATACGTAAGACTTTGCTGTTCTTAGATGAGTATGATACCTTTATGGAGTATTTAGTACAAGACATCAACAAGTTTATTGGAGAGTGTTACAAGCTTAACAAGATACCATGTGTCAGGCTCAATGGTACTTCGGATATACAATGGGAACATCAATTGATTGATGGTAGGAATGTATTTGAGATATTCCCTGATGTATTGTTTTATGATTACACCAAGATACCTACACGAAAAGTTTCACATATCAAAAACTATCATTTGACTTGGAGTTACTCACAAGCTAACGACAAGTATGCTGAGTTATTTGATGATGTACAATGCAACAAAGCTGTTGTATTTAGAAAAGAATTACCTGATACCTTCCGAGGTTTCAAAGTAATAGATGGTGACAAACACGATATGAGATTTCTTGACAAGTCTAATGTAGTAGTCGGGCTGACTGCTAAAGGACCTGCTAAAAAAGATTATTCAGGGTTTGTTGTTGATAATATAATAGAAGCGAGGGCAGTAGTATGATAATATTAAATTACGAAAGTAAAAAAGAGTTGAAAGAAAACATTGGTAAACCATTAAGGTATACTGAAACTTCTTTCTTTGGTGAGGAGTATAAAAGCAATGGTAGATTTTCAGGTTGTAATAGACCACACGACCCAAGAGGTACTGGAACTAGAGAGTTCTTTGCCGGTGTTACAATGGTAGATGATTTAATTAGTGAGGTAGAGTAATGATAGACTGGTCAGCAAGTGTAATAAAAAATTTAAAAGGATATATCGAAGAAGTTATTGAATATTCGGAGGAGATAGATGGAATTAAAGACGAACTTTATCGTAACCATCAAGCATCAGAAGACAATCACAGATATACAATGGACCATATTCAAGATGAATATGATAGAATAGAGAGTGATCTACAAGATGATTTAGATTCATTTCAAAATCAAATTGATGAACTAAAACAAATGATTGAGGACTTACAAAAATGAGTAATGAATTCAGAGAACAAGTATTAGAATATGTAAGTGATACAGTAGGTGAGATGTGGCAGTTAGAAACACGACCTGACTTAGAAAAAGACTGTATTGATTTTATAGTAGACGAGTATGTTGATGAAGGGTTTTCAAAAGATGATTTGTATATAAACTTTTTAATGATAAAGTTTCTATCTAATCATTGTAGAGATGCAGTATCATCACAAGATTTAGAATATATGGCACAACAACAACAAGGAAATAATACATGAAAGCAATATTAATAAACGTAAAAGACCAATCAATAACTGAGGTAGAACATGATGATACTTTAGATAATATTTATGATCTTTTAAACTGCAGAACTTTTACTGTAGTTAGGATTGATGAAACAGATAGTATCTATGTAGATGATGAAGGTTTGTATGTAGACGATCAGTTATTCTTTGAGTATGGTGGGGATGAACAAGCTGCTAGATTAGCAGGTAATGGATTGATATTAGGTGTAGATGATGAAGGTAATTCTACTAGTCCTAATATAACTGTTGAAGAAGTCCAAGGTAGAGTAGGCTTTTTACCACCACAATACAGATGGTAGACGTTGAAGTTTATGAGTATGACTACAATGATACCATGGTTAAATGGTATTGGAGTGATCAAGTAAAGAAAAACTGGAAGACTTGGAAACCTAAAGTTGAAGATGTATTATTAGTAGACTTGACAGGCAAGAAGGAAAAAGGTATAATTGCCTTAGAAATTTTTGAAGGGGTAATGGATAGAGAACATCCTAAGAAAGTTAAACCAAAAGGAATATATAAAGTAAGGAGATAGATGGAAAGTTATTTAGTAGAAGTTATAGATGAAGAACATGAGTCTTGTGTTATAATAAATTTTGCAGAAAGTATACAAGAACTAGTAGATAATATAGTTTGTATGGATCAATTTGTATTTATAAAAAGAATCAAAAGAGTATCTGACAATGAAGAAATTAAACTAACAAAAGATGTAATAGACTTAGAAGACTTAAGAATGTACAGGTTATTAATTGAAGATGAAGTATCACTAAGACAAACATTAACAGACACAGAAGAGGAACAAAGTATACAATGAGAACAGCTAATAAACAGATAGATCATAAATCTAAGACTGGTTCTAGAGGTAAGAAGACTTCGATTGGTAGAGGGAATGTAGGTTACTCTACTATGCCGAAACGTAAACGACAAACCTACAAAGCTTATAGAGGGCAAGGCAAATGAAAACTAAAGAACTAGAAAAATTATTTAAAGATAGATTAGCTAAAGATGGCATAGATAAGAAATGGATGGATGAAAAACTTATCTTTGTTGGTTTGGATGACGAAGATACCAAAGATGATTGACATATCAAATGCAACACTAGATGTTATACAAGCTATCAAAACAAATAAAGAAATACAGTTTGTTCATAGTGGCAATGTTCTTTGTACTGTTAAGCCTACTGCTTTTCATGGAGACTTTGATGGTATTGTAACAGACAACGAACAAATAGATTTTAGTTATATAGATAAATGGTTAGGAATTGTGGAGGAACGATGAACATATTTTATTTTAACAAATGTCCAATCAAAGCAGCAGAAGATCAACCCGATAAGATGCTAGTCAAGATGCCATTAGAAACAGCACAGATGTTATGCACAGCTCATAGAGAGCTTGATGGTGATGAGTATGCTGATGCTAATGGTTTATACAAACGAGCATACTGGAATCACCCATGTACTATATGGGCTAGAGAAGCTAGTGGTAACTACGAATGGTTATATCAACACTTCCTTGCTCTATCTTTTGAGTACACATATAGGTATGGTAAGCAACATGCAAGCTATGTTAAGTTACACAAAGCATTAGCTAAATGCCCTGACAATATAACACAAAGTAAAATGACTAAGCTTGCACAAGCTATGCCTGATGAATACAAACATCCAGACCCTATCGTTGCTTACAGAACATACGTAGTCAATGAAAAGCATTATGCTAAATGGGAGAAGGGCAGAGAGCAACCTAAGTGGTGGTCACATGACAGAGTATGATGTACATAAAATGTATGAAGAGCAAGTTGAAAAGAATAGAATCACTTCTCTGCATGCAAATCATGGAGTGCTTGAAGTTAGATATGCTGATGGTACAATGGAAGTCTACAAAAAAAGTAGATGGAGAAGTAAATTAAAAAAAATAAGGAGAAGACAATGAAAATTGTAACAACACTAATAGCACTATTAACACTAGTGGTTGGAACAAATATCTTTATCAGAGTACAAGAACAAGACAGATTAGATACTGCTTTGCTTTTGTTAGATGAAAGAATTAATTCTAATCAAACAACTATTACAAACATTGAAGACTATATGGTAGACACAGCATTAGACTTTGAGAAGATGCAGTATATTATGATGGACAATATTAAAGATGTAGCTACATCATTAGAAAAGCATGAACATGCACCAGTATACATTGAGAAACCGGAAGTTCCTGTTGTTAAAATTACAACTGAACCTGAACCTGTAATTAAAGACGATGTATTAGAAAGAACATACAATCCTGAAACACAATTACATGTACCTAATCTTCCTCGTCCTGTTGTTTCGTGTCCTCAAACAAACAATAGACTAGGTAAATTTATTGAAGATGTTCCGTTACGTAGAGACTATAAGTTTTTGGTTACGTATGATATCTTTAATGATACTGTAAGTAATGTAAGGTTTGACAAGAAATTACCTAGCAAATTAAAAACAGCTATGATAAAATATATTAACTCGTTTACAATTAAAGGTGATGTAAAAAATTGTAAGCTATCAATTAAAGTATTGGAGAATTAAATGCAACAAGAATTTTATAGATTAACAAGAGATGAGTTCAGGCAATGGGATGTGTTTTGTACAGATAATGGAAAAGAAATGTATGAGAACAAAGATAGTTATGCTGTTATATACATGCCTAAGTCTGACAGTTATCACTTGTATGTAGATCAAAAAGAACAATCAGGTATGCAAAACTTTTTACAAAAAATGCTTGCATATGATTTGTAGAGGTGGTATAATGCACTTACTCAAAGACATGACCTTGATATTAAAGGCTTTCCTTGAGTCATTAAGTAGCATTAGCCCTCTAAACTCCATCCTCCTCAAGGAGCTACTTAATTCAGTTATCTGAGGTGATGGGGCAACTGACTCATAGCCCCAACTTGAAAAAGTTAGCTATGGTTTTTATAATACTGTTAAATAATAAAGGAGAAAAGATATGGCAGTAGTAAATGGAACTGCGTATTGGGCAAGTATTAAAACACCTAATACCAAATTTGAGCCGGTGTACACAGTCAACCTAGTGGTTGATGATGATACCGCAAATGATTTTGCGTCACGAGGACACAAGATCAAACAGATGGATGAAGGTCCATCTATTGTTATCAAAAGAAAAGTTAACGGACCTAATGGAATGGTTCGCACAGCACCTAGATTGTTAGATGCTGAGAAGAATGAAGTTAATTATTCAGTTGGTAATGGTTCTAAAGTAAGAGTACAATACAATGAGTACGAAGGAGAAAATAAGTATGGACCTTATTCAGGTTTAGATTTACAAGCTATCCAAGTACTTGATCTTGTAGAGTACAGATCAGAAGATGGTGCAGAACTGTTGGATGGGGAGGAATTCTAATGGTAGATACTCCACAACTACAAGGTGCACCAATCACAATAAACCAAGAAGATGGTTCTTCTAAGGTTTATGACACAGGGTTGTTATCACCTGAAGCACAGCAGGCTGTAGATATGATTGCCTTTATCGGAAGATTAAGACAAGTATTAGATTCGTCTGGACAAGTATTCAGTAATGTAGTCACAAGTAACCTAACCGAAGAAGCTATGGTCGAAGAACTAGCTACGGAAGCAGAGGTTGTTGAAGAAGACAATACTGATGAAGAAGACACTAAGTAATAGTGTTGATAACTCGAGGGCAGGTTCTCATGGCTTGCCCTCATTTTTTTATGAGGAGATTAAATGGAGAAAAGCAATTGGGAAAAACACAAACTACCCTGCCCTAAGTGTGGAGGTAGTGACCCAGTATCTACAAATACAGATGGCTCAGGTTATTGCTTTAGTTGTACCCACTATTTTAAAGACTATCAACAAGAAGTTGATGGAAATATTGTAGACATGGCTACACATAAAGAACCTAGTACATTTTTAAATTCATACACAGGAGTCTTTGGTGACTTAACTGATCGTAAGATTAGTGAGAATGTCGCAAAGAAATATGCTGTGCGTGTAGTTTATGACAACGAAGGTAAAGTAGCTAAGCATATCTATCCTTACTATAATAGTAATGAGATTGTTTCTACTAAGACACGTACTGTAAGCACAAAAGGTTTTACAGTTGAAGGTGGGTATGAAGGCACAGGTTTATTTGGAGAACAACTCTTTGGTAAAGGAGGTAAGTACCTCACGATTACAGAAGGTGAGTGTGATGCAATGGCTGTGTATGAAATATTTGATAAGAAGTGGGCATCAGTTTCTATAAAGCGTGGTGCTCAAGGTGCAGTACGAGATATAAGAGACAGCATAGAGTTTGTTGAATCGTTTGATAATGTTATCCTTTGTTTTGATAATGACAAACATGGTAGAGAAGCAGCACGTAAGGTTGCCCGTATTATAAAACCGGGAAAGACTAAGATTGTTACTTTGCCTGAAGGATTTAAAGATGCTAATGCTATGCTTGAGCAAGGGCAGTATGCACAGTTTACGAAAGCTTGGTGGGATGCTAAGACATATACACCATCAGGTATCATGGAACTATCAAGTGCCAAAGACAAATGGTTGTACCGAGAGCAGAAAGAAAGCATTGCTTATCCTTGGGAAGGATTAAACAAAAAGCTTTATGGTATGCGTAAAGGAGAGTTAGTTACATTGACTGGTGGTACAGGACTTGGTAAGTCAAGCATCACACGAGAACTTTCTCACTACTTAATCAAGCATACTACAGACAATGTAGGTATCATAGCCCTTGAAGAAAATTGGTTAAAGACTGCTGATGGTTTAGTTTCTATTGAAGCTAATGATCGTTTGTATCTTGAAGAGAAACGTAAGAAGTATACAGACGAGCAACTCACAGAATTATTTGATAGAGTTATTCAGAAAGATAAAGTATTTATTCATGCTCATCTTGGAGCTACAGATATCGATGAGATATTTTCTAAACTACGATATATGATTGTCGGTTGTGAATGTCAATGGGTTGTAGTAGATCACTTACATATGTTAGTTAATCAACTTACCGAAACAGATGAACGTAGAGGTATAGATAATCTTATGAATCGTTTGCGTTCTTTAGTTGAAGAAACTGGTGTCGGTATGTTTTTAGTATCACACTTACGTAGAGCAGCAGGTGATCGAGGACATGAGCAAGGTATAGAAGTATCTCTTTCTCATCTCAAGGGATCTCAAGGTATATCTCAACTGTCTGACTGTGTGATTGCACTAGAACGTAACCAACAAGCAGAAGATGAAGTTGAATCTAATACAACAAAAGTTCGTGTACTTAAATCTAGATACACAGGAGATACCGGATTAGCTTGTAGCTTACTTTATAATTCTGATACTGGTAGAATGAATGAAGTCACAGATGAAATGACGTTAGAAAACTCACCCTTTTAGGAGACGATATGAAAGAAATTGTATTTGATATAGAAGCTAATGGTTTAAAACCTGATAAGATTTGGTGTATTGTAGCCAAGCCTTTAGGTCAACCTGTTGTTTCGTTTGGTCCGAACAAGATCAAAGAAGGTATAGAGTATTTAAAATCTGCTGATTCATTAATTGGTCATAACATTTTAGGATTTGATTTACCTGTGATTAAAAAGTTATACAACGAAGACTTAACTAACTTAGTAATAAAAGATACATTAGTAATGTCTCGATTGTTTAATCCAGTACGAGAGAATGGTCATAGTTTAAAAACATGGGGATACATTATCGGGTTTACTAAAGATGAACAACCGGAAGACTGGGATCAGTTTTCACAAGACATGCTTAAGTATTGTCAGAAGGATGTAATCTTAAATGAAAAAGTATACAACAAACTTTTACAAGAAGGTGAACAGTTCGATGAAGAATCTATCAAGTTAGAACATGGTGTTGCTACAGTCCTGAAAGATCAGGAAGATTTTGGTTTTGAATTTAATCAAGAGTATGCCATGATGTTAGTAGCTCAACTCAAAGAACGTATGTTTAAAGTTGAGAAAGAAGTACAACAAGTATTCAAACCTAAGATGGTAGATGTTAAACAAGTGATACCTAAACTCAAGAAAGATGGTACGTTATCTAAGTCAGGCTTGACTGTTGAAGAATATGACAGACTTATTGTTGAAGGAGATTACTTACCTTTTATGAGACAGAAGTTACAACCTTTTAACTTAGGTTCTCGTAAACAAATTGGTGAGTATCTAACAGACTTTGGTTGGAAACCTAATAGGTTTACTCCAACTGGTCTTCCGATCGTAGATGAATCTTCGTTGGCTAAAGTAAAAAACATACCGGAAGCTAGGTTGATAGCAGAGTTTTTATTATTACAAAAACGCATAGCCCAAATTGATTCGTGGATATTAGCTGTACAAGAAGACAATAGAGTACATGGTTTTGTTATTCCTAATGGAACAATTACTGGTCGTATGTCTCATCGTGCTCCTAATGTTGCACAAGTTCCTAGTGTTGCTAGTGAGTATGGTACAGAATGTAGATCATGTTGGACAGTACGTGATGGTTATAAATTAGTAGGTATAGATGCAAGTGGTTTAGAATTAAGAATGCTTGCACACTACATGGACGATGAGGAATACACAAATGAAGTTACAGAAGGAGATATACACACAGCTAATCAAAAAGCTGCAGGACTTAAATCAAGAGATCAGGCAAAGACATTCATCTATGCATTTATATACGGAGCAGGAGATGCTAAGATTGGGAGTGTGGTTGGAGGAGGTAAAAAACTTGGAGCAGAACTTAAGCAACGCTTCCTCGATAATAACCCATCACTTAAAGTCCTTCGAGACAGAGTATCTAGAGCAGCTAAACGAGGATACCTCAAAGGATTAGATGGTCGTAAGATATTTATTCGCAACGAACATGCAGCACTTAATAGTTTATTACAAGGTGGTGGTGCAATAGTTATGAAGAGAGCTTTACTTATGCTACAGGATATGATAAAGTTACAAACTTTAGATGCTAAGTTTGTTGCTAACATTCACGATGAATGGCAGATGGAAGTACGTCAAGATTTATCTGACCATGTAGGTGAGTTAGCTATTGAATGTATTATTAAAGCGGGAGAATATTATAATCTTCGCTGTCCGATGGATGGTGAATACAAAGTAGGAGATAATTGGAGTGAAACCCATTAACAATATAAATAGAAAAGGAGACTTAGCTGAGTACTATGCAGTTACATGGCTATGGGATAATGGTTATGAAGTTTTTCAAAACTCAGGATGTACTGGTCCAATAGATATGATTGCAATGAAAGATGGTGCTACTACTTTCGTTGATGTTAAGACTATGTCTAAAGATAAAAAGCAACCTCAGTACCGAGGTAAGATGAGTCGTACAGCAGAACAAAAAGAATTAAATGTAAAGTTATTATTATTTCATCCTGACACAAGAAAATTAAGATGGGCACGACACGGAATAAAAGGGAGAATACCTAATGCAGAAAAAACAATTAGATAATTTAGTACAAGATATTTACAAAGCACTCTCACCTCTATCCAAAGGTGAAGGACTCACATTATCAGACGAACTTATAGATTCGTTTGGTGAGGATATGAAAGATGCGTTACGAGGTTGGGCAAAGAAACAACCAAAGACTAAAGATTCTTTACGTATGTCTAATGTAGGTAAGCCTGCTCGTCAACTTTGGTATAACAAACATTCAAAGATTAAAGCTAAAGACTTTCAATCTACATTGCTTATTAAATTTTTGTATGGTCATTTACTAGAAGCTCTTGTAGTTTTCTTTGTAAAACTATCCGGTCATGAGATTACTGATCAACAAAAAGAAGTTAATGTAAGTGGTATCAAAGGTCACATGGATTGTAAAATAGATGGAGAAGTAGTAGATATTAAATCTACCTCCGGCTTTGCCTTTAATAAATTTAAGAATGGGACTTTACCTGAGAATGATAGCTTTGGATACATGGCACAGCTTGCCGGATACGAAGAAGCCGAGGGTACAGATCAAGGAGGTTTCTTAGCAATCAATAAAGAAACTGGAGAACTTTGGTTTTTTAGACCTGATGAGCTTGACAAACCTGATATAAAGTCTAAAATTAAAAGGTTGAAGGCAACTTTAAAAAAGCCTGAACCCCCTGAGTTATGTTATCAACCGATAGCAGATGGCACTCAGGGGAATTTCAAACTTCCAAAAGAATGTACATGGTGTCCCCACAAAATAGAATGTCATTCGGAATCTAATAACGGACAAGGATTGCGTATCTTTGATTACGCAAGAGGTCCTGTGTTTTTCACAGATGTAGTTACTCAACCACGAGTACAGGAGATCACCAATGAATGGCAAGAAAAGTAAATTAATACGTAGACAAGCAGAGAAACTTCAGGTACAATGGATCAATAGTTTATTGACAGAGGATGCTGATAAAGTAACACCTCAAAGTTTAGACAAAGCTCTACCCGATCAAGAATATTATTACAAAGGTTATACAATACATCATTCATTCATGAATCATAAATGGGTTGAGAAAAAATTAAAGAAAAATATAAACATAAGTTTAGATGAATTAACTGGAAGTCATGGCTGAGGTAAATCTAGATGATTTAAAATTAGAAGACTTATTATTTATAGTAGGTGGTTCAATCTTTCAAGGAAGTACTGCTGATGATATAGAGTTAGAAGTATTATTAAAACTAGAAGAATTACTTAATATTAAAATTGATGAAAGATTAAATGGTGTACCAGTAAATGCTGTTATACATTAAGGAGATAAGATGGAATATAAATTTGATGAGAATATAAATTTAAGAGGAGTACAACAGTACATTGATAGTACCTACACACAACACTATGCTCACTCTAAGTATCAAGCAACCGATATGATTATTGATGCAGGACATGGTGAAGGTTTCTGTATAGGTAACATCATGAAGTATGCTATGAGGTATGGTAAGAAGAATGGTAAGTCTGATGCAGACCTACTTAAAATTATTCATTATACTTTAATCGCTTTATAC
>Ga0208157_1000290_pt1 | contig 30052 bp, 18 predicted proteins | sample 5_EtaG_FD_184077 | JGI IMG/M metagenome (GOLD analysis project Ga0208157, IMG submission 184077) | Marine viral communities from the Subarctic Pacific Ocean - 5_ETSP_OMZ_AT15132 metaG (SPAdes) (version 2) | ecosystem: Environmental > Aquatic > Marine > Oceanic | place: Pacific Ocean | collected...
TAAATTACCTGGAATATTGGATAGGAAATTTCCATTCATTACACCTTTTTTAGTAAATGGATAATAGAATTTAGTTCTACCATTATCATCTACATAATGAGGCACTATAAATGCATTGTAAGCTTCTCTACCTGTATTAGAATCTTTTGCTTTTAAAGTTACATAATAATAAACATCGTCACCTTCTGTAACTTCATGTATATCTTTACTAATATTAAAACCTGAATCATTTGCATAGCCAACTATTGATGCATACTTTTTTAATAAGGCTTTATTTGCAAGTAGCACCTGTATTTTTCTTGGAATAACATACTTAGTTCTACCATCTAACAAATCAGATATAAGCTCATTAATCTTTTCTGCATTCTCAGTCTTTTCTGACTGGGTTAATTCTTCAAATGTCCTACCATCATTTTCATATACTATGTTATTATTGTATAAAAATATAGATAACTTATCTTGTATGTTTGCAAGTTTCTTTCTAAATCTACTTTTTCTTTCAGATTTATTAGGAAGGTTATCTTGTATTTCTTTTATTAATGACAAACCTTTTAACGTAGGGTCATTCATCATAATAACTTTAGCAGGGTCTACCATAGTATATTGATAGCTAGACTTTAATCCTTGCCCTTTAAATCCCTTAGGCATTATACCTTTATCTTGATTAGCAAACCATTTTTTTAGCATATTATATTTTGCATTTAATTCTAAATAAGTTAGCTCATCTATACTTCTAAATGGACCCATTCTATTTACTAAATATTGTTTTAATACACCTACAATATCTTGCACATCTATATTCCAAGCATGCAGCTCCCCAGATTTCATCATTCTTTCTTTTAACATACTAACAAGCTTTTTACCAACTGCTTGTTTTTTAGAAAAGTCTTGTTTATCCTTTTTAGCTTTATTTAAATCTCTACGTTCTTGATTAATCTTATCTTTTAATACCCTAGACTCTTTTCTAAAGTTAGGTGGCTTATTTTTTATAACGTACTGTAGCCTAGCCTGCTTATCTCTGATAGATTTATTTTTAGCATTTATTGTATTATTTAACGATGTACTTCTGTCAAATACTCTACCAAAATGATGGTCTAATATAGTATCTACTTCTATTTCTATTTCAGAAACTTTTTTATTGACATGCTCTTGAGCTTCTTGCTCTTGTATACCTTTTATAGTACAATTAATAGGTTTAGTCACACTTATTCCCTTCTGTTATATCTGCAACTCTTTGGTCTGTTGTAGTTTTAGCTTTAGTACTGCTTATTAATAAAGAACCTGTCTTTTTATTAACAGCATAAAATAGATTTTCCCATGTCTCCATATATAGTTTGTAAACTTCTGGATGCAACATTTCAGATGGAAACAATAAGTTTCTTCTCTTAACATCTGCTATACCTTTAAACTGAGCATATGTTATCATCATTCTTATAGACTCTCCATGAGTATTTACTAGGCTATTTAATTTATTTAAATATGGTTGTAAAAAACTATTCATTTCTTTATCGTAATCATAAGCTTGAGATGTAGGTTCTTTCGAAGATTTCTTCTTAGCATCATTTTTCTTACCTAAATGCTTTAACCAATTAGGCACAAAATCATTTAAGAAATTTAAAGCAGCTGTTCTTCCCTCATCTGTTAATTCTTTAAATACATCTAATTCCTGTATACGCTCATTAACGCCTGCTATTTTAGTTTCTCCATCATTATAACCATTCATTGTAGCAAAATGATTATTTTGGTATCTAGCTTCTGGAAAAGACATTGGTGCTCCTGTCATTGTACCCCAAGGAGCAAGTGTATTATTAGCATTATGTTTTTCAGAGTCTTGAACCATTTTTTGATATGGTCTAGTTATAAGAATTTCATCTACAGTTAGATTGTCAGATATAGTAATATCCTTTATACCTATTTTCTTATTAGGTAATTTAATTAAGTTTCTAATAATATCCAACTTACCTTCTGAGCTATTTTTTAAGAAATTATCTATGCCTTCAGCTCTTGAGTAAAAATCAGAATCTTGAAACTTTCTTCTAGTATTTTTATTTCTAGCATTTCTTATATCACTATAGTTAAAGAATACATTTAATTTTTTTAATAATTGTACGTGCTCTTTTTTTAAATTTAATCCATCTTCTCTTCTATATATTCTAGATATAATATTTGCCATATTCATATTCCACTGCTTACCTAGCAAATGCTCTTTAGTATTATCAGTAGCAGCATTAAGAAGTATTAATCTTTCATGAGCAGCAGTTGTTCGTAAGTATTTTGTCCCTGTGCCTTTATATTTACTACCATCTCTATTTACTATGCTAGAAAACTCAGGTATATCTTTTTCAGTAACATCATTATTTAAAGGAGCATAGTCCATAACTACATAATCATCAGTCTTAATTACTTTTACTTTTATACCATCTGTAAATTCTATAGGATTATCTCCTAGTTTTAACTCCATAACAGATGCTACTGTTTTTATATTAGTTACAAGACCTTGAGAGTTGTGATACTTTATAGTACTTAGCATAGTTTCTGTAAATTCTTTATACGATGCTGGTGATGTTTTTTTGCTGTGCTGGAATATACCTAAATCAGCAGTAAAATTATCCGTTATAAATGAAGATGAATTTATTAAATCTATTAATTGATTAGTTTGTGCATCGCTAGGTAATATAGCAATACTAACTGTATCTCCATCAGCATCTCCAAGTAAGTGAAAAGCTACATCTCTAACATGCATTACCATTGAGTTGCCTACATCTGGTAGAAACTTCATAAGCTTTCTAAATATAACTCCACCTTTATGCTGTATAGGCTGTCTACTAACTTGAACCATTACATTATTTGTATCTAAGAAACTATTTATTATATCTACTCTTTCTTCTTTAGGTAAATCTCTAAACTCTTGAACATTTAATTGTTCTGTTTTTGCTGCTTCTCTTAAATACATATCTTGTGCATAATTAAATAGCCTATCATTATCAATACCAGCCATCATACCTTCGGCTTCACCATCTTGACCTAATTTAATTCTTCCAAGCTTATCTTGTTTTAATTTTAATGTAGTAGACATACCTTCTGACACAGCATTAGGCTTAGTTCTATCTATAGTAATTCTACCTTTTAATCCACCATTAGCTATAAGCATATTAAATATAGATGCTTTAAATATCTTTAGATTATTAGGATGATGTACTCCTTTATCAGACATGTTAATTAATTTTTGCACTTCACCAGTTGCATCGTCTAAAACTTTATAATGATACTTAACAAGTTTTCTCATCTTATCTGGATTAACTCTAGCAGAGTGTAATAAGTTTAAATGCTTGTCCATTATGTCTGTATATATATCATAAAGCAACTCTCTTATTTGCTTATTTACAGGAGTATTAGCATTAAAAGTGTTTGCCCATGTTGTACCTAAGGCAGCATCATTATGTGACTTTGTAGAGGGCAATATGACTGTTCTAGTGGCTTGTGGAGGTAGTGTTTGTATGTTATGAGATGCACCATTTAATGCAAACTTACCAGTAGTATCCTTAGCTTCATTTAGTGTCATAACCTCATCTAACTCTTGACCTGCTATATCTGTTGCAGGACCTGCTTTTATGCTAACAGACCCATCAGGATTCTTTACATATCTAGCTAATACTTTGCCAGTATTCTTATCAATAACTTCCATATTAGGTTCTGCTACAAAAGCCATCTGCTTAGATATAAAATAATCATCTGGCTGACCTTCTTCTGTTTGGTCTAAATGATAGTGTGCAATCTTTAACTCTCTAGGATTATGCTCATATGATTTTACAGCTTGTCTACCTAAAGATGCTGTATGCTCATTTAACTTAGCTGAACTCATATCTAACTGACCATCATCAATATCTATATTTTCTTTTAATCCTTCAACCTTTTGAGATACTTCTATCACTTTTCCAGTTTCTGTATTCCTGTATTGTATTTGTTTCTCGTCTAATATTAATATCCTAGAATCAGTACCATCTCTATTTACACTTCCTTCAGATGCTGGTAGTCTCATTCTGTTAAATATATCTTCTAAATCTTTTCCTCTTGCTATATAGTCTTTACCTATAACTGCTTTTAACCATTCATGTCTAGCCATTATACTAGCTAAATACTCTCCCATAAATAGATAAGGTTTTTTTAATCCAAATCCATCTATAGAACCTTCTACAGGTAAATCAAATATATTCTTTATAAATGAATCATAACCTTTTTGGTCTATATTATTATTGTCTAATTCTTTTTGTATATACTTTTTATAATTAGATATAGCAATCTTAGAGTGTGCTTCTAGTATAGCATTTATAACTTGTATTTCTTCCTTAGCTCTACCTGCACCTTCCCTATTTAATATTCCTTGCAAGTCTTTGTGAAAATGCAATACAGCTTTCATCATATTATTATTATACTTATCCAGATACTTTCTAAACTTTTCTGGAAATCTAGGAGCTAAATTCTTTATCTGCTCTACAGGAAATAACTCATTGTAATAATAGTTATCTACTTTAGTTAGTATAACCTGTCCACTATTACCACCTCTTAGAGTAGCTATTGTTAAACCATTTCTGATAAGTATTTTAAGCCATTCGTTTAATTGCTTAGAAGAATATTGTGCAGTGGATGGCTTTGCAAACCAGCTTCCATCTTTCTTTTCTACTAGCTCTACAAAATCATTCAAAGACATGTACTGAGTTTGTGTACCTATTCTTTTACCACTAGGCAACTTAACAGGTGATGTATCTATAAAACTAGCAGGTAATGTTTTAGGTTCTTTTCTTTGAGTTCTAAGATTTACCTCAGGCTTTTTCATTAAATACTTAGAGCCTTTAGGTGCAACCTTTTCTCCATCCCAATTTGTAATTACCCAATACTTCTTTTGGTCTCTAGTTCTTTTATTAACAGGGTCATTAGCCATATGAAATTGCTTTAATGCTTGTAGCTTTGCAGGGTCTTTTAGCTTTTCAAGAGCAGCTTCTCCAAACATAGTAGACATCAGCCTATCTTCTAAGCTTATATTCTCTGTACCTATTGCAAGGTCAGGGTATTTATCTATAATAAAATCTAAAAATCTTTCGAATCCTTTTTCTCCTGGATTCTGCTTAGCAAAGTCAATCATCTCTGCTAAGTCTTTATCGTCTACTCTTTTATTTATAGCAGAAAATAATCTATCTTTAAAATATTCTTCTCCAGCCATATCAGCATACACTTCTACAGATGCTTGATTCTCATGACTTACATCATCCTTAAAATCACCTTCATCTGTATCTTGTTCTTCAAGTGCAGGCATGCTAGTCTTTTCATCTGTATAATCATCTATAATAGAGTTTACAAATAACTTAGCATCTGATTCGCTTTGTGTCTGAGGTGATAAGGATTCGGTAATAGCTGCAGCAGAAATATGGTCAGGATATATATCTTTAGCCCATGCTCCAAATGCATCAGCTAATATTGTATTTCTTTTCATTATAGAATTGTAGATAGTATTTACAACCATAACATCATTATCTTGCATATCAGGATTGTTTTCTAATAATCTATCTACTAAGCTTTGGAAGTTTTCTTTGTTATGCTCTAAGTATCCATCTATTGTAGGTACTGGACAGTTCCCTTTTTGCCCCATTATTCATTCCCCTTGATGCAATTTGTTTTTAATAATTCATCTACAGATTCATCTGCTTCTTCTTCAATTTTATTAGACTGTTCTTCAGTCAAAGATGTTCCACTTTCTACATCACCAATCTCATTTACATTAACATCTCCAACAATATCACTTATATCAGATTCTATTTCAGAGCCTAAGTCTATACTTATTGTTGGCTCAGGTTTAGATTCTACTTTCTTAGGAGCTTCTTTCCCTTCCATTGTTATTACATAATCTTTTACCCCTTCCATCTCCATTTGTATAACAGGTAAAACTATATTTTTATCTACTTCTAAAACTTTTTTAATAAATGCATTGGGAGCTTTTAGTTTAAGAACTAAAACGCCAGTATCAGAATCAAAAGATTCAGGCGTTGTTTCTCCCAAGAATGTAGATAATTTTGAATTTACACTATATAAATCTTTTACTATATTTGAAAACGACCCAGTATCTTCTTTTTCTTCAACAACATCTTCCTGTTCTTTTTCAGCAGCTTCAAATTGTTTTTCTATATCTTTTTGATTGCCTAATGCAGTTACTTTAGCAGCTATCTTAGCAACATCTACATTTGCAGGGACATCCTCTTTAGTATCTATTTTAACTTCTTCAGTAGGTGTTTTACCCCTTAAATTATTTAATCTATTTAAAACATTATCTAACTTTTTCTGAATTTTTTGTTTAGCTTGAGGAGTCTTGGCCTTTTTAATTTGATTTTCATATGTTTGTACAAGCATTTCAGCATCTTGAATTTGACGAGCTAACTTATCTTGCTTAGGCTTTTTAATTTTAGGTGTATCTTTTACATCTAATTTTACTTCACCACCTGTTTTAACTTGACCTTCTTTCTCTAGTTGGTCAAAAGTTTTACCCTGTAGATTTTCTTGCTCTTGTTTCTTAGCTTCTACCTCAACCTTCTTATCTAACATCTTGTCTACAGTAGGTAATCCACCTTTGTTAGCTTGGTCAATCATTTCATCAACGCTTAAATTATCTATAGCGTTTTTCTTTTCAAGCTCTTTAGGTGTTAGATTCTTTTTTTGAAAAGGTCTGCCCATTACAGCTTTATACTCAACCATCAATCTTTTCTTAATGTCTTCTTTTGTAGCATCATCTAAATTAGAATTATCTATAAAAGATAAATCACCTTTAGGATTTAAATCTTTATTAAGCATTATATCAAAGATTTTCTTTATTGGCTGAGTTTCATAGGAATCATTACCTTGTTTAAGTATAGCTTTTCCTAATGGGCTTTTAAATTGTTTGCCTAATTGCTTACCTGTAGTAATTAAATCAACATTTAAAGCTGTATCATTCTTATCAGAGTCAGCTATTAAATCAAGATATTCATTTAAATCTTTCGGATATGAGACTGGCACTCCTGTATCTTCTATATTTTGTGTGTCTTGAGGTAATAGTTGTTGCCTTTCAGGCTCTGCTAATGTTTGCTGAGGAGTAGTAACTGGTGTTGTAGCTTTAGGTTTCGTTTGTTCTTCTTTCATTCTGCCACCTGCAACACCTCCAGTGACACCACCCATTAATAATCCACCAAATACTGCATCTAAAGCTTCTTGGACATCAAATATATCCATAAAATCTTTATCTTTATATCCTGCTTCGATACCTACTTGAGTAGAATACTGACCAAGCTCTGTTAATGCTTCTGCCATTCCCTGTGAAGCCATAGCTCTCAACTTGCTACCTGCTACAGGGCCAACATTTATTATTTCTTCTTGTACATTCTTTACAAAATTTTTAAACTTACCATCACTAATGTTTCTTATAATACTTTTTCTAGCTAGCTTATCAGGCTTTACTCTTCTAAATAATCTAGAGAATGGTACTGATTCCCAAGCAATAGATGCTACCATATATGTTTCGTAATGCTGATATGCCATCATCTTTGCATCATGCTCAGTCATTCCTTGACTCAATGCATACTCATAAGCTTCTGTAAACATATCTGAACTATCTAATGCACCCATTAATATTGAAGATACACTTGTAGATAGTACTGGATTTCTAAATACCATCTGAGTAGTAATACCTGCACCAATTGCTGTAGCATAACTAGGAACAGTACCTGTCAAAAGATTTGTCATCTTCTTACCAAAGCCACCCCATGACCATTTGTTTGTATCGGTAGTCCAAGGGTTAGCTCTGTTCCATTCTTGCACTTCCATAAACTGAGGGTCTTTCATGAGCTCAGCTTTTTGCTCAAACATTTCTGCCATCATTCCTTCAGCAGCAGGGTCAAACCATTCGTATGCTATGTTCTGCTGTAATCCAGCAAGTACACCATCAGAAAAGAATGGTCTCTTTTGTAATCTTCTAGCTTCATATTGCTCTTTAGTATTAAACTCAGTATCATCATACCTAAACATACTAGAAAACCAATCAGGTGTATTACCATCTTTATCTATCCATACACCATCTTCAGTAATTTCTCCACCTCTTTTATACCATTCGTTTCTATCGTTAATTTTTGATTGAGCTTTTACAGATGGAAATGCTTTTTTAGATTCTAAATAATTAGGGTCATAGAATTTTTTACCAAACTCATTACCTATTACAGCTCTTGTATTTAATTCGTGACTAGTTCTATCTCTAGCTGTAATGTGCTTAGGGTCTGTTAATTGAGGCCAAATTTCTTCAGGAGAAAAGCCTTCTGATAATTTACTTTGATAATCTGCTTGTGAAATATAGGGCATCTCTTCTTCTATCTGCCCTGTCATTAAATCTTTTACTAAATAATCAGTACCTATAGCTACAAAGTCTGGAGCCTCTGCTTTACCTTCAGTAGCAGCTTGAAGCCAACTATCAGCATACATATTATAATAGGCTATATCACTAGCAGAAGTATCATTTGGCTTTTGACTTTGAAGAAAGCCTCTGTAGTTTTTACCTTCAGGAGTTTCAAGGAATCTTTCTAGGTAGGCATTACTATCTCTTAGCAACATCTTAGTAGAGTCGTTAGGGTCTTGTTGCAATTCTTCAGGTAGAGGTTTAAAGTAAAATCCATCAGCTTTAGAAGGATTTAATATTTTATTTATCAGCTCTCCATCAGTTAAGCTGTACGGTGCTGGTCTTGCCATTTATATCCTATAATTAATCGTCTTTAAATATGCCTAATTCATCTAATGGGTCTTGCCCTAGGTAACTATCAAAATCTCTTAGTGCTCCATAAGCATCTATTAATTTTAATAAACCTTTCATTTTATTTCTTTCTCGGCTATCTAATCCCATTTTGTTTCCTGGGAAATATCCTGCAAGGTCATTTATATCTTCAGGTGCTACTCTTATGCCATCTGCATCTTTAGGCAAGTACGTATTTAATACTCTGTCCATTGCTGAATACCATTCTTTAGTTCCTTCAGAATAAGTATCATTTAATATTTTATCAATATCATCATTATTAGTATCTTTATATCCTGCTAACATAGAGCTTCCCATATCTTTAAAGAAGTCTTCTATGTTTTCAACAACAGCCACTGATAGCTTTTCTCTAACTTGAGGATTTCTAAGTTTTTTATCTGAAGTACTATAAGGTTTTAATTTTTCAAGAGATTTTGCTAAGTTACCTAAATTAGCTATATCTAAAAAATTATCTATGTTACTAAAAGTTTGATTCAATCCTTGTTCAACATTAGTAATACGTGCATCTTTAATAGATAGTCCTTTATCTGAAAATGCAGATGCTATTTTAGGAAAGTATTCTCCACCTGTTGCTATTCTTTGAGCTGTCTTTACATCTTCATCTGACATTCCTTCTGGTACATCAGCTTCAGGGTCAGTTGTTAATCTGTCTGAATAGTCTTTAATTCTTTGATAAGAGTCTTCAGTTAAGTTAGGTATTCTATCAGCTAAGTATTTATTTTCATTTTGCACTATTGCTGCTTCTGCTTCATCTTGAGCTCTTACACCTTGAACCATATACTGTCTAGCTAAACCCATTGCACTATTAGCACCAGCCTCATCTCCAATCTTCCAACTATCAAATGCATTCTCTATTAACATAGAATAATATGGCTGGTCTTTATATTCATCACTAAGCTGAATACCTGAAGTGCCTTCTTCAACTATTTGTTCTTCTTGTACTACTTCTTGATACTTTCTAATTTCTTCTGGTATATAATCTTGCTTTAAAGAATTTAAAAATTCATTAACTGCACCTGCACTAGATTGATACATTTGATTTAATTCTTGTGTCTTACCTTGAAACTCTCCAGTAGGTTGGTCATCCATATATTCTACACCATCTGAAAAATTATATCCAGCAGTTTCAGAATCATTTATAAATCCTTGAGAATCTTGTATGGAAGTAAATGCTTTCATATACTTATCTTTTTGATTCTCATCCATAGTAAAACCTTCAGGTAAAAGCTCAGTAAGATTTGCCATATCTAAATCTTTCATCATGCTATCAAAACTTAAGCCAGGACTTTCTGCATTAAATGCCTCAACATCTCTTTCCATAAATGACATGTCTATTCCTTCTTGTCCAGGATTTATAACTTCTTCTCTATCTTCTACTACAGCTGGAATAGTTGTTTTGCTGTAAGGGTCTACATCCATAGCTTGTAAAAACTTACCAGTCTTCATCCAGTTCTTAACTTCTTTAATATTATCTTTATACTCTTGCTTACCTACCCAGTTTTGATTATAGCTAATCATTGCTTCTCCAGCCTGCCTATAATCACTTAGCACTTTACTTATTTCTGTAAAGTCGTACTCCTCATTATCAGATGTTTGTAGATTTTGTAATTCATTAGAAAGAACATTTATATTAGCATTTAGATTATTATAATCATCTTGCCTATTACTTACCATATCAATAACAGATTTTTTAGTATCATATATAGCTTGATTTACTTTCTTATCTGAATTAAATCTTTCTCTAGAATTAGCACTACTAAGCCAAGCATCATTCATTTCATATGCTGATTGTATATCTTCATTACTAGATGTATAGTTTAATGTTTTTAAATAATTATCTAATTGACCAGCTTCAGTAGCAGTAATTGCTTTGTTATTAGCATCAGCTGATTTATAAGCTGTAGTTATTGTTTCTCTTAATTTATTACTAGATACTTCTTTTTGCTGTGCTTTAGTAGCAAACATGTTTGAGATTGCATTTAAATCAATAGCCATATTATCCTAATTTCCCTCCGCCTGCAAAATATGAAGAGGCTATATCCATGCCCATATCAGCAAGGTCTGTCATTGTACTAGTTTGAGATGCTTGGCCCATGTAATCTGTTTGAAGTGCACTTGTTGTTATATCTGCATATTGATTATATAAACTTTGACCTACACCAGCATATTGCAATCCTATACTTGCAAAATCTTTATAATCTTCAACAAAATTACTTGTATAGTCATCTTTAATAACATCTTGCATAACACCTGTACCATAGCTAGAGAGATTTATACCAGAAGCCATAGCTGTTTCTTGCCCTTTCTGTGCAGCAGTAAATGAAGTATCTATTGCTTGTTGTTGTGCTTGATTCCAAAAACTACCACCTGGAAGATAGTCATCTGCTATATCAAAAAACTCATCAGCTTTTCCTTTTATTTCACCACCTATGTTAGCTAATTCATCTAAGAAATTATCTCTAGCTTTCTTTTCATTAGCCTCATCCATCCAGCCACCAATAGTTTTAGCTCCCCCTAATACAGCAGCTGTAATTAACAATGGGTCTTGTTTGTCATTTCCCATAGGTCCACTCTGAACCCAGCTATTAATTTTGTCTAATAAATGCATTTTGTTCTCCTAAAGATATGTCCTTGTAATTTAATATATTATTTATTATATTTCCTATCAAAATATATGTCATATTTCTTTAACTTTTTTCTAATAGATAAGCTACTCTACCTACCCATTTAAATCCTGTTGTAAAACTTTCTATTCTAATAGCAGGATATATTATACTTCCTTGTCCTAAAGTTGCTAGTGTTCCAGTAGTTAAAATTGTTGCGTTTGACCTTTTATAATTAGATTTAGTAGCTGTTTGTTTTAATGTTAAAGTTTCAGTTGTTGCTCCAGTTTGTGCATCTGCTATCCCATCAGAAACCCAAGTTTGAAAATTTACCTCATTATCAAAATTGCTTACAGAATATAATTGCCACTGTACCTGTGTTAATGTAGAATTAAAAGGAACTATTAAACCGCCAGTATTAGTTGTCCAAATTGAAGACATTGTAGCTTCTAAGGTTGTTGAATCTTCTGTGTCAGCAGCATCAAATTCGTGCAATCTATCTCCATATAAATCATCTGCATCTCTAAAATATGTTCTGCCTGCTATACCAGCATCAATATATATAATATCAGTTAAATAAACATATTCTGATGAAGAATTATCATCTACATATTTTTTAGTAGCAACATGAGAGTCTAAACTAGGAGTATATGTTCCACCATTTTCCCTTATATGAATATCTTTACCAGTATGGCAATCAAGAGTTATATCTCCATCTGCATTTAATACAAGATTAGCAGATTCTCCGCCATTATCTTCTGTAGCTATTGTTGTTTCTCCATTAGCAGTAGTTGATATAGTACAATAATCACTAGTGTCAGCAGAACTTACTATCTTTAAATCTGTTGAACCATTATCAGTATTTATTAAAAGACCTGTTTGAGTACTTGTGTCTCCACCTGTAATAGTTAAATCATATCCTATTTGAGCAGTATTACCTGTATCTGTATCTCCAGTTAAGACTGCTTTTATTGCAGTATTGTCAATTCCACTTGCACCTGAATGATTACCTACTGTTGAATCTATAGCTATATTAATACCAAAACTATTTGTATTACCGCCTGTAAGATTAGTTCCTGTATAATCAATGTCTATATCTAATCCATAATTATTAATAGTTTGACCTGCTGCTGTATTACCTGTATGGTCTAAATCAATTTTTTGCCCATAGTTAGAAGTGCTATTTACTGCAGTAGAATTTTTATCTATAGTTAAAGTACCTACCATAGTATCATCTGCATCGTTAGTTACATAATTAGTAGGTATTGTAGGAGATGTAATTGTCATAACCCAAGGGTCGCCATCACTTCCAGAGCCAGTTATCTCTGTACCAAGAGCACCTGTTGTAGCTCTAAATTTTAAAAATTTTCCTTGAGCTATAGTAAAGCTATCATTATCATCATCTCTTAATGTAAAGGTTGTTAATTGATTTGTATTTGTGTCAGTATCAATTGGAGTATCCCAAGTACCATCTTTTCTAAGGTAAGTATTATTGTGAGTTCCACTACCAGCAGCTACTAATCCAGCTGCATAACTATTACCTGACGACATTACTGTATTATCTCCAGTATTAGTTCCAGATAAGTTGCCTATATCTGTTAAGTCTTGTGCTGACAATGAACCACTACCAGTTATATAGTTACCAGAGGCTTGTTTGGTTTCAACAGCTGTTTCTAAAGCTTGTAATGCTTGTTTTATAGTTTGACTATCAGCAATAGTGCCACCAGTAAATGTTGCTAAATTTTCAGCAGTATCTGTAGCAGCTCCAACAAGAGTAAATAAATGGTCTACATCAAAGTCTGCTTTTGTTTGGTCTGTAAACGCTTTAACTTGAGTAAGCGTTACTTTTCCTGTACTATCCTCTGTTCCATCAGTATCACTAGATGATACATTAATATCGTCTAATAATAATAAATCTCCACCATCAAGTGTTGCACCTGTTAAATCTTTTGCATTTCTAATATTAACATCTTGCCCATCTACTAATTTAAAATCAGATGCATCATCTCTTGTTATTTTACCTATAAACTTTGGCATTATGTTACCACCACAGCTGATGATACACCAGTATTTTCACTGACATAAATATTATATATTTCTGTATATCCTTTTGAATTTGCTAATGTAACTTCTTGAACTGCTCTAAAATCTCCACTTATATCAGTTCCGCCTGTATCTTTTATTGTTACTGCAGTACCTCCAAGCTTAGGCCATCCAAAAAATATATACTGGCCTGCTGCTGCTGTAATAGTTCTTTCTCCAAAATCAGAATGATAATGAGATAATAAAAAATCATTTGCACTACCACTCCCTCCAATATTTGGTAATGCATATCCATGACCTGTTCCGTTTAAATCTTGAAAAGCTTCAGTAAATTCACTTTGGTCTGGACCTGTAGTAGCAGCACATTCTCCCCATACCATACCATTTACAAACCAATATCTTTCACTTGTTTCGGTATCTGTTATTCCAGTTTCTGTCACTGAAACATGTGCTTCTAAAGCAGTGTTTGCTTTATAATGTCTGTTAAAAGAAGATTCTCCTGAAGTGTCACTAGCATTATCAGTATCTATGACAGTAAAAGCGGCTTGAGATACTTGATTCATTCCATCAGCAACAGTTTGATTTAAATGACTACCATCGTTTGAAGTATCTACAGTAGAAAGTGTATCAGTTCCTAAATCATACCTTCTATAAGTAATAGTAGGATTGCCTGTTAAAGTTCCATCCACATTAGCATATACCATGTCTAAATAATAGTTTTCGTCTCCATTAGCTCCTACTAATATAGCATTTGATGCTTCCGAACTTCCTCCTGAATCTGTTGTAAATCTAGCATCAGATATTGAGAATGAAAAACTATAGGTTATTCCTGAATATGCTCTATAATCAGTACCATCTATTTTATGATATAATTTATTATTATTTGTAGAATATATAAAAGGCTTTTGAGCGAAATCAGTTATTGCAGTAGGGCCATTAGCTTGAACTGTTATAGGGTCATGTATAGCCAGCTGTGTTTTAAAATCTGATTTATTGTAAACATTAATACTTTCATCTGCAGCTATTTCAATATATCGAACATCAACAGCATCAGCTATTCCAAGCAATGCTTTGCCTACAGTTGTAGTAGATGTAACTCCAGTTCCTCCTTTTGCTTCTGATATTACAGAGCCATTCCATGTAGCACTTCCTATACTTTGATTATTAAATCCTACTGCTTCATCAGCTGCTGCAAGTGCTGTTTTTACTGAATCAAAATCTACAGTTCCTCCACCACCGCCACCTGCTAAGCTTCCACCATCTGTTATTCGAACACTTCCAGAACCTGCTCCATCATTAAAATATAAATCATTATTAGAAGTATTCACCCATAATTGACCCCAACCAGATTTATTAGAACGATAAGTATTAGATTCTTTTAAATACATTCCTTTATTTAATTCAACAGTTTCATTAGTATATATATTTGTACTAGTAAGACCTAGCTTAGTAAACCCTGCATCAGCTTTCCAAAAACTTAAATCACCTTGTTTAATTTGTTTTTTAGTATCTTCTTTAAAAAGGTCTACAGGGATTGTTCCATCTCTAGATATACCACTATGCTCAGTTCTATCCATGTATTGTCTAACCCAACCATCTTCAGTTTTAGCTTCTAGAAAATAAGCTGATTCAGCTGCTTTTCTTCCAAGCCCATAACTTAGGTCTTTAACAACTCTAATATCGCCAGGCTTGCCATCTCTTGAGCTTATTTCACCTGATACGTAAGGAGTATTTACTGAATCTACTAAATTATTTATCTCATCATAAACATCTCTAAGAACTCTATCAACAGAACTATCCCCTGTTAATCTAGGAGCTTTAGAGCTTTTTCTTTTAAACTGCCTACTAGGCATTTCCTCTCTCCCTAAATAAAATAGAGAATGAATCTATTTCTGTATCATATGTATCAAGGTCTACATTTATATTTGAAACAAACCTTAATTTAATAGATTTAGACTTTTTATATTGTCTAGGGATTTTATATGATAAGCAATAGTCATCATCAATTATTTCTGATTGAGCAGGGGTTAACCATTTTCCATTATTATTAACCATGTATTGAAATTTAGGTGGAGTATTGTTATATACTATTTTTATTTTAGACAATAATTTATTTACTGTCTGACTTTCAAATGAAAAGTTTTTACTTGTAAATCTAAACTGATTTATTTTATCTGATGAAAATAGCTTCTTTAATATATACTCATCTTGCAATATTACTTTATCTGTATTTTCTACAAACTGAGTTCCATCTGGGAAAGAAGTACCATAATATTGACTAGATGTATTCCAACCATAATCAGTACCATCATAAGGGTAATAATTTTCATCAAACAATATATAGCTTACATCATAATCTTCATCATAAAATGCCCATTTTACATTTATTCTATGATAGTTTGAGACTATACTTTCATCTATTATTAAAATATCTTTATAATATACTTTGTATACTCCATTGTCTTGCAATATTGTATAAGATTTTTGTGTCCAATCTATACCTTTTACTGCAATATAATTATAAGTTGATAACTCTATTACATCAAATATATCAATATTTTCATCAGCATTTATATCGCCAACATTTTCAAAATCAATATTAGTTAAATCTACTACATTCCCTATAGTATTAGCTCCACCAAAAGGAAATCTATCTACAGTAAATATATCTGAGCTATCTAAAGCATTTACATCTAGCCCATAATCTTCACCAGCTAATTGCGATGCATAAAGCTCTCCTTGTGCACCTGTAAATATACCTTTATATTTTCCTATATCAGCTGAATCCCATCTTTGCCTATCAATATTATACATAAAACAATGATAAGAATCTTTATCATCTTCAATTAATTTACCTTCATATATTATTTGAGTATAATCAGGATAGTCTCCTTTGTTTAAAATAAACAATAAATCTTCATCTTGTTCTGGCTCAGCTATTCCACTTATAGAATTATTCTTAACATACAAATACATGTCTACAATATACTTACCTGTTAAAGTATCATATCCTACACCAAATGGAAGTGTAATATCTAAAGGCTCATAATAATAATCTGAATAAAAATCTTTATCAGAATATTCTTCATTATCAATATATCCATCATAACCAAAAGCATTATATGAATACCACATTGGATAATGCCATATATATCTAGGATTTTGACCATCAATAAACTCTAATTCAGAACCAGGAATATTAAACCATCTATTAACATCAATTCCAGAATCTTGATATTCTTGGATATCTTTTGCTTTTGCACTTCTTTCAAGCCATGTTCTATTATTTTCTTGACTTACTTTAAAAAATATACAATAACTTCTTCTTTCAGGTTCAAAGGTTAAAAGTGTTTTGTAGTCTTTGTCTCTATTTGACCAGGATATTTTTTTACCATAATTATGTGCTGTTACTATAGGTATTCCAATAGGCTTAACTTCTCTACCATCATACATAAATATATTTTCATTATCTGCAAAACAAATTCCATCTTCAGTTCTTGCAAAAGCTTCTGGACCTAAACATCCAACCCCTTCAAATGTATCCTCTATATATAAATTTTCAGGATTAATTATATACATATTATTGTAATCCCATACTATTACTCTACCATTAAATGAAGTAATAGCTCTTGGAGTACTAGGGATAGAAACATAATCTCTAGTCCAGTCAAATATATTAAATTTATCTGGCTGAGACCTAAATACTAAATTAGATGCATCTTCAAATGATGGATGCTTACAATCTGCTATATATAAAAAGCCATTTAATTTTGTAGATAACCTATAGTTAGGTTGTGTTACTTTTATAGCTTCTGGAATACCTGTATAAGCTTCATAACTAGGTCCTATATAGCCACTATCAATAATAGTATACGATGCCACTAATCCTAACTTAGTATCTGCAGTTGATTCATTATAAGCAAATATAGCTTCATCCCCTACTGCCCAAGAAGAATTTAAAGGTATTGTGTCTACTAATGTGTATGCAGATGGAACACTAAACCAATCATCTGTATCAGAACTATTTACTTTTACTGTAGACTTCCAAATTCTTACATGGGTAATTCTTCTAGAAATATATTCAGGTTTATGTAAATTTAAAGTTATTGCTAATGAAGAAGCTGTTATATTAGAACCATCAGATGCTCCATCATGTCTTACATTTGTATCTGTAATATTAACTTCTGTGTAATGATTTGATAATGGAGAGTCTTGATATCCATCATAAACAAAATTTACTTTATATCTATATAATTCTTTTCCTATAGTAGCATCAAATATAAATGGAGCTACTCCACTACCTGAATATGCATGAGATTTTACTCTAAATGATAATTGTTTTGAGTCTAAAGAATATTGCTTTACATTTTCATCATTACTAGAATTAGGTTGTTGATTTAAAGATATAATGCTTTTACTTTCTTCAGGATATAATAATTCTGAAGATACTGGAAGATTTAATTGAGAACTTGCATAAACATTAAATTGACTAGATAAATCATTAGTAACACATAAAAAATTAAATTTAGATATATTAAATGGACCTTCTGTAGATGTAAATGCTATATGACTAAATGGAGTAGGCATGCTCGATAATCCTAAAGTAGAACTATTACTTTTTCTACCATCCCAAAGGCCATGAGATATAATATTAAATGTAGCAGATGCAGTAGAATATATATCTCCAGCAATATTATTATTAACTAAATAGTCTGTATTAATTGGAGGAGAAACATCTTCATTTGCCCACCATCTAGCATCAACATTAGGGTAAATTTCTTGACCTGTTTCTTCTCCCCATAAGTAACCATAGTCAGCTAATTCTGCTTGATTAACATCTATTATAGGTAACCAAGCTTGAAGAATTTTATTATCTCTAGGCTCCTTTGTACTTCCATAATCTTTATAAGTATCAGGTATTTTTATTTGTTCTCTTTCATCTGCAGTTAATCCAAGATTAGAATCAGTTTCATCTAAAATAGCAGTTTGTGTAGGATTTTTCATTGCAACATTAGTTTGAGAAGTATCATACATAATAAACATAGAGTTTCTAGTAATATCATTTTCTTCTAGATTTGTTGCACTTATCATCAATCTATTATAAAAATATCTCACAGCATTTATTTTTAAATTTTCAGGCCATCCATATAATTCTCTTATATGTATTTGAGCACCATTATTTAAATTTAATTTTTTAGTTGGATTGTGTTCAGAAGATATATTCATAACAAAATGTTTTAAATATCCAGTCTCAAAACATTTACCATTATAATACCAATTTACACTATTACCGCCCCAAATTCTATCCCACCATTTATCAAAAATTTTCTTAGGAAATAGAATAGCAACACCTGGATGTAAAGTTACAATTAAGTCATTTATAAAACTAAAATGTGCCATTACATTATTTAAAAACTCTTGAATAAATCCATTTCCACCTTCTAAATCACTACCACTTCCACCATCATCAGCAGCTCTTAATTTATGATAACTACTATTAAATGTTCCTCCTGGAACTCTATACTGCCATGCTGAACGTATATTAATAAATGCAGGGTCACTATGACCAACAAGTCCTACCCATTCAGTATCATTTTCAAATTGCAAATCTGGATTGTCTTCTAAATAATACTCTTGACTATTATGCTCATTAAACATTAATGGAGATGGTATTAATCCATGTCTTTCTATTGTAATGCCTTTAGCTCCATCATACCATATTCCTGAATACTCATGATTTCCTCTTGAAGATGTTTTGTCGCCCCAGCTTTCTTTTCCTTTTCTCCAATCTGTTTTAGTTAAACTTTCCCAGTCTTGGTCTGAATTATAGAAATATTTTTCAAAAAATCCATTACTGAACCATCCAAGTGTAAATCGAATACTCTTTTTCTTTATATTGTCATAAATTAAACTTTTACTTTTAAATACAGCTGTAGTACTACCTATTTTAGTTTTATGACAGCAAAATAAAAAATGCTCATCTCTTGAAAACTTATCTCCATTTGGCTTCCAATAAGATATCCATACATGATTTTTTGTTTCTAATATAGAACCAGGGGCAGCACCAGGTGGAGGAGAATCTTCTTCAAATAATACAGTTATAGGACCAGAATCTGCATTTGATATAGCTCCATTTTCAGTTCCTGCTGATGGATTTTCATCTAATTTAAATTTATGTATTTGAGTAAAATTATTAGTTGACTCACTATCTACAGATGCATTTGATAAAACCCAAAATTTATAATCAGAACTTTCTCCATCACCATGCTCTGCTTGATAATCAGAAACATCTGCTTGACATATATCGCAAGCTGCTCCTTGTAATTTCCCTTTGCCATTTTCATTTGTTCCTAACGATATTTTAGAACCAGAAGATAAATCAAATAAATCTTTTGCATCGCTAAATATTCCATTAAAATTTATAAAATATACATCTTTATGGTCATATCTAATTCCAATAGCTGATTTCATAGTACTGTCATTTTGATAGTTAACTCCAACAAATCTGTCTATATTAAAAGAAGAATTTAGCAAGTTAGAATCATAAACAGAGCTATCTTCATATCTCCATACATTTCCATTAGTATCATTTTCGCTAAATGGCTTATGAGATGTTTTGTATAAAATTTTAGGAGAAATAGATTTACCATAGCCTACATATACTTTATCATTCTTTGCCTCTATAGTTTGAGCTGGAAATCCTACAGAAGATGCATTAGCTGGAGATGTAATTGTTTTCTTTCCATACAAATCTTCTATTATTTTAACAGCACCATCTTCAGCATCAATATATATTAAGTCAAATTTATCATCTTCTGCTTCTAATGTAATTGCAATATTAGCATCTATTTCTACTGGAATATCAACAATAGAAGAACCTTTTATGCCTTTTAATACACCATCTTTATTTACAGAATCAATGTTAGATGAATACGAAGCTGCATCATCTTTAATGTCACTTGAAGAAAAGCTAGAGATTATCCCTGAAAAAAAATTCTTTATTTCTTTTATTTTATTTGCCACTATGCTCTTTCATTAAATTTTTAAATCTATTTAATATCACTTCTGCATGATATTTTTCTTTATCGTTATTAGCTTTAGCTAAATTATTTTTCCAGTACTTAACCTGCTCTCTAAGATAAGTCTTATAAAGTTTTTTGCCCACCCCTACCCTAACGACCGAGTATCCTACTTGAGGATAACTTTTTTCAATATAGATTCAACAGACTCCCAGATAGCTTCAAAAATTTTAGCTTCTGTTTTTTCGTTTAATATCGGAATGTTTATATTGTCGTTCAATTCCTTTATTACTTTTGCCTTTGTTTCTTCGTTGAAAATATACTCCACTACCATTTGTTTGAAGTCCATCTTCTTCTCCTAGTTTATCAAGCCACCATTTATATGGCCTGTATTGTTTTAGTTTTCCCATGCTTTTATACCATCCTCAGAAAACTCCATAGTTACCCAACCTGTTCGAGCAACTCCAAAGAATCCGTATCTAGCATATTCAGCATATTTTAAGAAAGAGCCGCCCCTGCAATACCATCTGCGATGCAATCTTTCTTCTCCATCTTCTATTTTTAGGCTATCAATAGGTTTAGCATATAATTGATGGTTATGCCCTAACATAAATACATCTCCATCTGTGTATATAGCAGCCATTTTATCAAGCTCTAAATCTCCGTTTTTACCACCACCTTTACCATGTCCTGATACTAGATTCCACTTCTTTCCATTTATCTCTATTTGAGTGTATCCTGGCAGTTTAAAGTATGGTACCTTTAGACTATCAGCCATTACTTTAGATATGTCTACACCAAGAAGATTGATAGACCTTATCATGTCATGGTTACCACCTCTGACAAATAGAAGCTTATCAGCAATCTTTTCAACTCTTTTAATAAAAGTTATATGCTGGTCATCAGGTTCCATGTCTTGACCCCTTTGACTTATTTTATAATTAGGCGGTATAAGCTCTATATTATCACCATTCATAAACCATCTAGCATTTGGGTCTGAATCTACTTCTTCAATAAATTCATCAAATTTTTCCCAATGATGCTCAGAAGCCCCATGATGCACATCTGTAGCACAATGGAGCTTTATTGGTTTTTTATAAGAGAGTGAGAGTATTTGACCTGGCTCTATATCTTCAGTAACTTGGTTTTCATTCATATGAATTGTAAACCATTTTTTACATTTTTTGCAAGAAAACTCTCTTACCTTATGTCCACTATTTCTTATCCTGCTTCCTCTCTTGTAAATCTTTGAAGAATTACAATGTGGACAAATCATTATTCAGCCTCTGATTCTAATGCTTCTAACATCTCTATTGCACCTTGTACTTTTAGAAATGTCTCTTTCAATCTTTCTTGTTGAGCTCGAAGACCTTCTAGTCTTTCAGCATTTGTTAAAGGTTTCGTTTCTTCTTTTGCTTCTTCTTTTTTTAGCTTCTCAGTCATTTAAGACCTCCCTGTTATTATTTTTATACATCACTAAATCCTGGTGTTTCTGTTGAAACAGCATATCCAGATATAAACCAATTTGTTCCATCGCAAGATACTTCAATGATACTGCCTGGGTCTAGTAGTTGCATATTTAGTTTATTATTACTATTATTATCAGAACTTACGACTGCTTGTGAATTATCTGTATCTATATGAATTACACTTCCAAAGAAAAAGTTTGTTTGAGAAGGTGTAACTATATTTATATCATATGCCCCAGTTCTTTCTACTATCATAAACTTGTAATTTAAGCCATTAGCTACAGCAGGTAATGTGTAAGTACTATCTGAACTTTTATTTTTTATAGCTATAGGACTTCCAGAATCAGTAGCAAGTAAAGTATAGTTTGCATCCTTAACTGTAGGTGTTTTTAATACTCCACCACCAAATGTTACAGTTTTATTCCCTGCATCAGAGTCTATTAATGCTGCTGATTGGTTACCATATACTTTAAAGTTTGTATTATCATTACTAGCAGTACCAAATTTAACATCTCCGTTTGAAACAACAAAAGCTCCATTTCCTGCTCCATCATTATTTACAATTGTAAGCTGATTACTACTTTGAGACCAAGCCATACTACTGCTTCCAGATGTTCCATAAAAGTATGCTGCTTTACCTGATGCAGATGCTCCAGTTCCAGCAAGATTATGAGCTCCAAATACAAAGTGTCCATTTTTTAAATAAACTACATCTGCACTAGCATCTGAAGCAAATGTATGATTATTACCATATATTGCTACATCACCTGCACCTAAACCAGAAGTTAATGCAAAATCACTATGACTAGATTTACCCATCTTAGTACCTGCACCAGTAATTCTATTATATGTAGTAGCTCCAGAACCTTCTCCTAAAGCAGAGATAGTACCTGTTATTTCTACATATCTTTGTCCAGCTGAGCCAGTTCCAGGCTTTAATGTTATCTCTTGTCCATAAGACTCTAGATTTAAAATACTAGAAGCTCCAGTAGTATCATCTAACTTTATACCTGTTGCATGTATATGTTGTAGTGTAGAGCCATCATCTTCTGTAAACGCTACTATATCTCCATCGTTAACAAGCATTGCTCCTGTACCATCGCTATTTAATTGGAATGAATCTCCAGTAGTACCGCCAACTTGTATTGTTCCATTTATGCTACCAGTAACTGTCAAATCACCTGCTACCGTTGCATTGTTATAGACATGCAAACTAGCTCCTTTAGCTGCACTATGACCTACATAAACTGTTCCATCATCTGCATTATGATTAGGAGTAAGGAAAATATCATCTCCATTGTCTTTAGTGCTAATATATATGTCATCATCAGATGCTATGTATTTAGTTAAAAGACCTGCTGTATTTACATTTCCTGTAGCATCTACTGGTGCAATCCATTTATCAACATTATTTAAAGGAGATGTTGTAGCTGCACTCATTGCTATTGCTTTAAATCCTAAGTTCTTAGCACCTGAGTCTACATTAAAGCTAGTACTTGTTGTTGATGAAAAGTTATTAGAACCTGTAACACTTATATCTCCAGTAACTGTTAAATGGTCATCTACAGTAACAGTCCCTCCATTAGAGTCTAATGTTAAGTTACCTGTGCTTGTAGTAACTTTAGCAACTTCTACAACTCCAGTTGATGCACTATCTGCTACATCATTTATTACAACTTTAGGAGTTTTTAATTTAAGCTGAGTAGTTGACTTCCAAGAATCGTCTACTCCCATTAAACTTATATTTCTACTATTGTCTATACTGAATGATGTAGTTACACTTTTAAGTATAGCAAAAGAACCTCCATCCCCAGTGTTATCAAAGTTTAATACTGTATTTCCTGATGAGCATCCAAATGTCATATCATCTACTTGAATGCTATTAAGATACCCTGTAGTAAATTTTAATACACTTTGTGCTTCTATTGTTCCATCATTTTCAACAGATAATGCCAATGCATCATTCTTGTCATAAATTTGGAATATGTCATTAGCTTGAGATGTGCTGTTTGCATATAATTTAAATGTTGCATTGTTGTCATATAGTTTAAACATACCATGAACTTTTAATATATCTCCATCAGCTTGACCTAACTCAGCTCCACCATGTATTAACAAACTATCAGCTGATTCATCCCAATGTAATTTTTTACTAGCTGTTGCACCATATGCTATAAAATCTACACCAGTATCATCAACACCTAATTGTAAAGTATCTGCAGATTCATCCCAAAGCATATACTTACCAGCAGTAGCTCCAAATAATTTAACATCATGACCAGTATCATTAACACCTATTGTAAGTGCTCCAGTAACTTGTGTTGCTCCAGTAATTGTTGTAGCTCCTACTAATCCAGTAGCTCCTGTAACTTTAAATACATAATTAGTGTCAACATCTCCACCTACATGCACTCTAGCATTATCTGCTTCTAATATAGAAGGTGAAAATGTTCCGTTGCTAGAATGTCCAGATAAATAAAATACTTTACCTACGTTTCCTGCTACTGTAGAATCAACAACTGCTACAGCACCAGATAAATTACTAAACTCTACAACTCCACCTGATAATGCAGTAAATGCTGCTTTTGCTGTACATAATTGATTGTCCGTAGAGTTAGCATCTAAAGTAAGAGATATTTCAGAAACTGATTGACCTGCAGAACCAAATTGTAAAGTACCTGTGTCTAAGACAAATTTATCTGAATGTAAAGTCATTTTGGAGGTATCGCTAGAAACAGATGTAGAATCAACTTTGATGTAGGCAAGTTCATCATAGCTGCTGCCATCATATCCTTTCCAAGATATTTGACCTATTTCATCACCATCACCCATTGTCCCAGGAGCTAATTTACTTCCTCGACTTTTTTGCAGTATCATTTCTGCAGGCATTGATGATGATACATTATGATTAGATACTGTTAATAATTCTCCTATAGTATCAGATGTTACTTCAAACTTTGAACTTGGAGCATTAGTTCCAACTCCAACTCTATCAGCACTACCATCTGTAACCAGCAGATTAGCATCTGTGTCTCCTTCTATACGAAAGTCAACTGAGGAGCCACCATCATTGATGACTACTTCACCAGCCTCAACTGTACTTTCTATAAACCAATTCTTATTCTTGCCCATTTCGTTCCTCCTAGAACTTAAAATATTGTCTTATGATTCCACCAGGGTCTCTACTGTCTGGAAACTTTCTAATTGCTACTTCATACATATTTCTAAAATATTGTGATTTTTCTATATCACCTAAATCTTCATACATTCTTGCTTTTACATAACATACTAATGCTGGGTGCAAACTTTCATGTAAATTAGAGTATGCATCTAAATCATCTGTAATCTTTGATACAGGCCTGTAATTAGCCTTATATCGTATTCTTAAACCCATGCCTACACTTATAGTAGGACTTTTAAATTCTTTTATAATCTTCCCTGTTGCATCTTCTGCTTCATTTTTTTCAACAACACCAACTCTTTCTTCATCAATAAACCATAATAACTTTTTAGCAGTATCTTTTAACATTAAGATTCATCCCCAATAGATATAGCAGTTCTGTCTATTTTTTGCAATGGAGCAAATTCTAAACCTCCATCTGTATTTTCTTGCTTAACTTCTACACTTACTATTTTAAGTAATCCTGGAGGCATCTCGTAATATCGTTGACCTTCTAATAAGTCTGTAACTGCAGTATCTTCGTTACTTAATCTTTTAGATGCAATATCCATAAGACCATCATTTATAATCTGCATTAAGTACCTATTTGGCTTTCTACCAAACAATCCTTCAACTTGAGATATTATGTCTTTTACTTCCATTAATTCCTTTGTACTACTTTTTTAATAGTTTCTAATTTTCTTTCTGTATCTTTAAGCTGCTTTTTATTAGGCAATTCACCTCTCATAGAGTATATTAATTCTTGATATTCAGCTTGAAGCATATCTAACTCTGTAGAAAACTTTTTATAGTTCTGAACATAGCTAGAAATTTCCTGAGTGAATTTACCTATATTCTGTGAATATTCCGAGAGATATTCTGAGGCTGCTTTATCTTGCTCAGCTAATTCAGTTTTAGCTATCTCTAATTGAGCTGCTGAGCCTGTTAGTGCAGTCTTTGCCATATCTATATCTTCTTCTGATAAAAAGTCTTTAAATGAATCACCAGAATAATTATCTACTAATTGTTGAGCCTTTTCTATAGCATCTACTGTATCAGGGTTATTTAAATTAACAACCTTAAAATTAGAATTTAACACAGGTGCTGATGGAACTTTCAATGAATGTATTTGATATTTTTTACATTTAGCTGCAGTAGCTATTAGTATTATATTTTGCATATCAAATGGAACATCATTCATAGTTAAATCAGTAGCTATTACAGAAGGATATGATACATAATCTATTGTACAGAATCCATCTAACTCGTGAGAATGAGTATCCTCTGGAGATGGTTCAACACTTAGAAAATTATCTGTCACATAATAGATAGGGTCTGTTTCTGAACATTCTTCTAAAAATCCACTTCCAAATCTAGCTTTAGCTCTCATATGTAATGGTATTTGCCTACAATCGTATAGCATATCACCATCCCATCTAGTTACTGCAATAATATCACTACTATCTATTATGTTTAAATCAATACCTTTAGCAGTAGATTCTGAGCTAGTATATTGACCAGCTGTAAATGATTTACTAGCAGTCATATGTAATTTTAAGTTAGAGGGCATCAATTTAGATATTTTTACAATAGAACCTTTAATCCAAGATTCTAATATATTTTGTTTAATAACACCTATTGGTATATCTAAAACAAGTGAGTAAGATTCTGTAGCATCTACATCTTCACCTTCATATCCTATAGTATATACATTTCCTTGCTCTAAAGATTCTAAATTACCTACCCATCCAAGAAAAGGACTATAAGTAGCTGCAAGTCCTTGTCCTACAATCTGAACTACTCCTTCAGGGTGTTCTATTTCAGATAATAAAGCAGTAGGTTTTGTATATACAATCTCATTATTTCCTTGAGTTAATATAATTACATTTGGTATATATTTTTCATAATCAAGTACTACTTCTCTTTTTGAATCGCCTATCAAATAAGCTATATGTTCTGCAATATTCATACTATAATTTACTTACTTTTAACTTCCTTTACTATCTTTATTATTAAATAAACTAATGTAGCACAACCAACTGCCATACTAATAACTTCAGGAACTAAATCCATCCAATTAATCCAACAACTTCCCATTCCTGCACAAGTTACTTTTATAGTATCAATCATTAATATCCCCTTAATCCTTTCTTCTTAGTTGCTTTTCTCTTAACTTTCTTTTTAACTACTTTCTTTTTAGATTTAGATTTTTTTGTTTTATTGTATTTCATATTATTCTCCTATAAAGGTTGAACTACTTGCTAATGTCTGAGCTTCAGACTTGGTTAATACACTAAAGTTTGGATATGCAACGCCTGAACCTAGTGCTATTAATTCTGATAATACACCATCTTTCATTGACCATTCACCTTTTATAATACAATATGACCTGTCATGTGAATATCGTGGAGCACCTACCTTGCCTGCAAAGATTATATCATGCCATGTAGGAGCTGATTTATATGTTATTTCTCCAGTATCTTCATTTACTGATTCTACTATTGGATATAGTGCTTTAATTTTAGTCCCAACAGCACTATCGTATGCACTGCTAGGTAAACAAAAATACATTTCATAATGTGCCATTATTTATGACTCCTTTTACCTGCGTTATAAATTCTACCTATTTCACCTTTTGCTGTTTCATCAATAGAAACACCTCCATTTGTTAATGGTCTATTATATACTAAAACATCATCAATCATAGCTTCTGAATCATACGTTACTGTTTCACTTCCAGGTGTACTTGCTAAACCACCTACAGTAAAGAAATCTGCAGATACACCAACATAATCTCTTGCAACTGAATGTTTATATGTTCCATTAACATATGTTTTATTTGTAGTTCCATCATAAGTCATTATAACATGAACCCATTCACCTTCTTCTATAAAATCTTCAGTTGTTGATTGATAGTTACTTCCACATCCAAATATTATTCTTTTAGAACCAACACCATGCTGCCCTATGTACATTCTACGTCCATTGCCTGTATCGCCTATTCCTGATAAGAATCTATTGCCAGCTAATTGATGCACTTTAAACCAAAATCCATAAGTAAATCCATCTTCTGCAAAATCCATAAAGTTGTAAACTGTAACAACGTCTGCACTACTAGTAACACCATCAGTAACGTAAGTATCTCCTTTTAAATTAAGTGTATTAGTATCCTTCTGCCTATTCATTAAAAAACCTTGATTATCTATAGAAGCATCTACTCCTGCTGGGAGTAATAGGGTTTCTGAACAACTTCCACCAATTACACCATGATTACTTCCAGCTAAATCATCCCATTGTGCTAATCCATTATTTTTCCAATAACCTGTTAAAAGACTATTGTTAGCAATATATCTAGAATGTTCTTTAGCATTTAATCCTTTGCCATCATTGTAAAGTTCAATAATATCGTCTAAAACTAAAATACCATTCCATACTGAAACTTCAGTTATAACTCCATTTAAATAAGATTGAGTTAATCCACCACCATAACCTATATTAATATCTCGCGATGCTACTTCCATAGTAGTAGATGTTGTATAGTCACTTTCTTCGCCATTTACAAAAATTTTACCTAAAGTAGATGCTGCTTTAGGAACAAATGCTGCACAATGTATCCATTTACCTTTAGTCATAGTAGTCATATCAGATTCATACGATGTAGCAACTCCATCAGACATAATTTGAACTCTTAATTTATTATTATCATGAGCCATTATTCTAAAATTAGAAGCTTGCCAACTTAAACAATCAAATAATCCTCTAGTTTCTCCGTCATTACCATTCATATAAACCCAAAAAGCAACAGTAGTAAAGTTGCCAGGAGTAAATCCATCATTACATACTACTACATCATTATGTCCATCAAACCAAGCTAACTGATTATAAGATTGCAATGCTGTTTGAGCTATATCTAATTGTTGGTCTGCATCTGCCCATCCTGATGCTACACCTACTTCTTTAATAGATAATGAATCAAGTAGTACTGAACCATCATTTTTACTTCCAGTTTCTTTACATCCAAAATATCTATGAGTGCTGCTATTATATACAAAAGTTGTAGCACATTCATGCCAAGCAGATGCATGACTTCCTTGAGTTAAATCAGGCCCAACACCTATAATTCCAGAAGATAAGCCAGTATTAGTAGCAAATCTAACTTCATGTACATTGTTAGCAGTTCCATCGCCAACATGTCTTCCATAAATACTAATATTATAAGTTCTTCCTTCTTCACAATAATTATTCATGTCTATATAAACACCACCACCATTACCAGTTGCTGTATATTTAGTAGCATAACTGCCATGATGTACAGTTGTACTTTCAACTGCTATAGTCGTTGTAGAAGCATCTGTTGCTGTCCAAGCACCAGTTCCATTAGCTTCATTAGTTATGCTAGATGCATCAGATGTTGTAAATAATTCATCGCCAGTAAACACAGTAGTTGCATGATGTTTGTCGTTTACAGACTTCATAGATACAAAATCTATATAACATTCTACGCTGTTGCCATTAGTAGCACCTACATTTAATCCACTATTTCCAGTTACATCGCAAGTAAGATATCCAATTACATCTTCCCATTGACCAGTTGTGCTTGAGCGTTGGAATATGTCATTTTGAAAATTATTATTAGATTGCCATACTTCTAATTGTCCTTGAATTACCCAAACTCTAATATGAAATTTATATGTAGTTCCAGCAACTACTGCAGGGCTTTGGTCTACTAGTTCATTGCCAGTAGTGTTTAATGTCTTTAAATACAACACTTGTTTATTATCAAAAGTAGTGTAAAAACAATCTTCATCATCAACATCATTGTAAGGAAAAGTAGTAGAAACTAAAACATTATCTAATACTCCAGAATTACCATCAGTATTCCCACCTGACTCCCATTTATTATTAAATCTCCATCCACCACCATCGGGATTCATATCAGC
>Ga0208157_1000292_pt1 | contig 29863 bp, 53 predicted proteins | sample 5_EtaG_FD_184077 | JGI IMG/M metagenome (GOLD analysis project Ga0208157, IMG submission 184077) | Marine viral communities from the Subarctic Pacific Ocean - 5_ETSP_OMZ_AT15132 metaG (SPAdes) (version 2) | ecosystem: Environmental > Aquatic > Marine > Oceanic | place: Pacific Ocean | collected...
TCCGAAACCGAAATAATTTTTTCAACGCATTGTTCAGATAATTCTTCAGGAGTAAATCCCCTGTTTTCTGTGGTTCTAACTCCAACCACAGGTTCATCTTTTGGTACACTTACATCTATCTTAAACATTTACATATCCATCCTTGGCTGACCATCACGATAGTTATCTCTTTTTAATCTACCTTCACCCAACACCAATAACCTACTTATAGCTTCATCATACTTTTCTTTATACATTGCAAGAACATCCTGCTCTCCCTTCATAAAGATATACGCATTCACCAAGCTTCCGTAAAGCAACGCTTGCTCTGCATTATCCCCTAGCCAAGAAGTGCTTGAAGTAACAATTGATGGTGGATCAAAATAATAGTGCAATTGAACTAAATAAGTAGTGTCAGGTGTAGGAGCAACTATAAAGTTACCAGAAGAACTTGGTGATGTTACATCTCCATCAAACTCTGAATAGTATTTTGGAAGCCCAGTTGTTGATTGGTTAGGGTATGCCTCACGCATAAAGTTTACATCTTTCTCAATAAGAAAGGTATAATTACTACTGCCATCTACAACAGCAAAAGAAAACGGAGCTAAGAAATCTGAGGGCCTAGCGATGTATGGATTACTAGCAGTCATGTTAGCTGTCACATTCTTTCTAAGCTCTGGAATCATTACAGTTCTGTATATCAGTTCCTCTGTCTGCCTCACAAACGTAGGTATCTCTGCAACAAAAGTTGTTTCGTTATTCTCTGTAAAGTCCTGTATAGACTGTAGTAATTCAGCGTAATTCATTCTTCAGCCTCATTATAAAGATTATCGAACACTCTATTTACATCTAACGTGTAGTCTAAATCAGATTTAGAATAATGTATATGCTGAGATGGCATGAAGTCAGGAGCGCCCTTCCCAGTCTCAAACCATGCAGGGTGCGTTACCCTTACACGATTGTTTGGAAGTGCCACTACGTTACCTGTCCATTCACCTGCATCAAGCAACTGCATTACATGACTCTGCTTATGCTGTGCGGGATCATCCGCTATCTCGCTCTCTGCGTAATCAACAGTAAACAAATACTTTGCTGCATACATATTACCATCTATCTTAGCTATCCAAGGACATGGAGTTGCTCTATCTAAAACATACACGGCATGATTATAAGCTGAACAATCCCAAGGCTGCGCGTCATGCACCGCCATAGGTTCAGGCCAATCCTCTAGCGGCTCATCAGCTACTAAAGCAGTTATTGGCATTCTAGCCCACATTGCACCACCGTGTACATTCTCTTCACCTTCTTCATCAGCCTCAGATCCTGTAAATATAACCTGAAAGCTTAGACACCTATTAGGCATCGTTGTTACCGCAATAACCATCGCATGAAGGAACTCGCCATGATAACGCTCGTGATTACAAGTATATTCACGGCGAACCCAACATTTAAAGTGCGGTATGTTGCTTTGCAAATATGCCATTCTTACCCATTGCGAGTAAACTTCTGCGGCCTTGCTGCACCACTACCACGAGCTACTCCCCCTCTTGCTCTTCCTTTTGATTTCATTCTACCACCAATTTGTTTCTTCATGACTCCACCCTTAGCCATTCCTTTTTTTCTCATAGAACCACCACCCATTTTCTTGATAGCTCCACCCTTGGCGTAACCCTTCTTCTTCATGGCTCCTCCTTTAGCCATGCCCTTCTTCTTCATCATGCCACCGCCCATTGCTTTAACGGCTGTCTTTTTTGCTTTCTTTTTAGCTTGATCAAGTTGACCTGATTTTTTTCTTTGCGCTCTACGTCTGTCTGCGCGTGACCTTTCATATTCAGAAGGTGTTAGCTCTCTAGCCGCAGGTCTTTTATCAACAGGAGGCTGAGATCCTTTAGGAATATATTTTCCTACTTCTTTATAGTTTGCAGCAGGTTTTGGAGTTTTCTTTTTTACAGTTCCACCTACACCTTTTTTAACGACACCGCCTTTAGCCATGCCCTTTTTCTTAGTAGCACCACCCTTTTTCATTTTACCTACGCCATCAGCAGCAAAGAATGGGACTTTCTTTCCGCCCTTCTCTACCATTTTAAGCTTACTTCCTTTGCTCATAGCAACAGGTTTTTTCTTCATGGCTCCGCCTTTTGCGTAGCCTTTCTTTTTCATTGCGCCACCTTTGGCGTAACCTTTTTTCTTCATAGCCATTTTAGTCTCCTTAAAGTTGTGGCGTTAAACAATAGTTATATTACCTACCATACTACTGTGACTTGTACATTGATACACTAAAGATGTATCGGAGGGTTCATGAGGCACAATAAACTGTGTCAATCCTGTTGTTGAATTATAGTTGTCTGTAACACCCGTAGTAAAAGCAGAGCCACCATTGGATGTTCTAATCTGCAAAGGATGACTTCCTACATTGGCTGTGTTGTCTATAAGATAAGTATGCCCTTTGTAGAAAGTAAAGTTTGGATTATCTCCAGACGTAGCGCCAGGGCCAGTAAAGGTATATGCAGAAGATCCATTTGTACCTGTTGTATATTTAGTAACAGGGCCAGTTGTCTCATCATTAACTCGAATCCACACTCCTCCGTGTGCAAAATACAGCCCCCCAGTCGCATGCACATGCGCCACAGCGCCGTGGTATGTCGATGCACTTGGGAGATCACTCAAAGCTGCATAGTAGAAAACAATTTTATTTGCACCAGAGCTTACATCTATAACACCGTTGGCATCTATAATATCAGTTAAAGTTGAGCCGTTTCCAAGTGCCGCATATATCTCCGTAAAGTTTGCGTTTATCTTGGTTGCCCCTGCACGAAGGGTGTCACCGTTCCCATCGTTTGCGCTGCTTCCTATTCCTACACTTTGTAAAGCCATGTTCTATCCCTCGTCAAATGTCTGTGATGTTGAGTCTAATGTGACTGATGTGCTATCAAATCTATCAGCAACTGATACAGTTACAGAACCTACTGCTCCTGTAGCAGATACTCCAGTCACTGTCTCTACCTCTGTTGTAGTAACAGATACCCTACCAACTGATGCAGTCATAAGGGTTCCCTGACTTCCTACAGGATTAAATCCGTATAAAGCTCTACTCTCCAACAAAGCCCTATCAGGTCTTGGATCACGCAAGGACTGAGGATCGTTTATCTTTAATCTACCAAGAAAGTTTTGCGGCTGATCTGGATCAACAACATCTCTTCCAACAAGAAATCCAGTCTTAACTCCGTTATTATATTCAGGAACAAGATCTTTTAAAGGGTATCTAAACCCTGTCTTGTCACAGAAACCAAAGGCATATTTAGCTTTTGCGTAACTCATCAGCCACCCATAAACGTATCAAAAGGAACGAACTTGATTGATGCTGTTTCTTCATCTTCACCCGCTGCAAGCTGAAACTGAAATTCATATTCTTGTTTCAATGCTGCTGTTCTTGCAGCAACCTCTGGTCTTTTCATAGCTATGTAATAAGCCAATCCAGAAACCAAAGCAGGCACAAAGCGTGGTGGTACAGATGTAACTGAAGAACCCACACCAGAAGTCAGACCGTCTATACCTTTGAGCCTAAAGTAAGATAAGGTGTATGTGGTTGTGCTGTCTGGTACAGGCCATAAGGTTATTTTTGTTTCCGTTGGGAGCCTTTGGACGTAGATTTGGGTCGGCCTACCTTGCGTTTCTTTGTTGGTTTGTTGGGCGTAGGTTGCGACACTGACCCTTTGGATGGTGGTATCGGTTTGATTTGTACCTGTACCTGTGCGGATTTGGTGTTCGATGATGTCAATCGTGTCCGAAGGTAGCGTATAAGTCGCAGTACCTGCCGAAATGGATAGAGTATTAGATTCAATAGTGAAGAGATTAAGCCCACGGTTTTGCCACTCCAATGTTAAAATGTTAAGGCTCCTTCGAGCCGTTTTAAGATCATAGCCTGAACGCATTTCAAGACCTGCTCGCTCGTAAGCTTCTTCAAATAGTTCTGGTAGGTCTGGTGTTACTACTGCCATGATAAGTTCCTATGTGACTACACTTCTGTGTCGTTTCGTTTTCTTTGCAATTTTTTTAGGTTGAGCCACATACTGCTTGCCTGAAGCCTTGCCTGCTCGCTTTGCTCTTGATGTGGCTGCATACTCAGAAGAGCTAAGAGACTTAATAGCCGAAGAAGGGAGGTAGCGTTCGCCAGTAGCATTACTGCCTTGGGTAGAAGGCTTGCCACTTTTAGTTCGCCACTTCTGTTTAGTCCAAGATTTAAGGCTTTTTTGAGACTTTTTTAGAGCCATTTCTCATTATACCTTTTAAAGTTTTAGCCTGACTAGCGTGTAGCTTTGAAGCTTTTTTCAAACCCTTCACAACTTTTTTTACTTTCCTTCTATTCTTATTAGTAAGTGCCATCAATCTTTGTAACCTCCCCCTGCTTTTTTGTAAGCTTTAGCAAGCATCTGAGCTTTTCTAGCAGACCACTGTCCAGGTGCTCCGCCCTTGCCACCTGCTTTTATTCTGTTAAATATACGCTTTCTTTTTGTAGGCTGAGTATAGTTACCTGCTTGATTAACTTTACTCTCAGTTTTTCCACCTTTGCCCATACGAATTATGCCAAGGTCTTTAGCGTCATCACCAGTTGGATCAAATCCTGCTTTATCTAATTTCACTCTATTACCTTTCAATTGACTTCCCATCTGAGCACGAGAGATAGTCATGACCCCTTCTTCCATTTAGGAGAACTAGACTTTGTTTTGCTTGGACTCCACTTAGTTCTGTCTGCCCAATAAGCTGCGCTCATCTTTCCTTTATTAATATTCTTAGCATGTCTAGATTTAAAAGCTTTACGCTGACCTACAGTTTGATTTGTCTTAACTCCCTGCTGACCAAAGCGAATTGTCTTTACCTTATCCCCTTGCTTTGCCACAACGATGTGTGACTTTTTAGGATGATTAGGTGTACGCTTTGGTTTGTTGTAACCAGAGACCCCTGCCCTTGCGAGGCGGGGATCTTTTTTTGATTTCTTTTCAGACATATCTACTCCAGTAAAAGAGTAATCACTGATCCAGATCCGCTTAACGCAGAAACAAAACAACCATTGTCTGCCAGTATACCATCGTTAGGGAGAAACACATCGTTCCATCCCGCAGGCAATGTAAGATCAAGAAGCGTATCTCCTGTAGCAGATCCATTCTTAATCGTGAAAGCAGTTGTATTGGTGCAATATACCAGAACTCCTTGCAGTCTACTGCGAGAAGGCCCGACTAGACCTGCTGAGAAACCAGAAGTAGCTACGTTAAAAGCCCGTACCTCTTGTCCTGCCATACTAGCCTCCTATTATGCTAGGTTATTGTTTTGCTGATACAGAATTGTAAAACGAACTAAACCCGCATTTGTTGCAGCAGAACCAGTAACAGTTAAACGAATATCCGCTGTACCTGTGTCTTGCCATGCTAACGCCGCGCCTGCTTGTGTAGTTGGATATTTACGACCCGCATCTGTTCCACTTGCAAATGTGTTCAAAATAGTTGCAGCGCCACCTACGGTATCACCAACACTCAAGTTTGTTGAGGTGTTAGCTGCCGTGATAACATCAATAATACAGTCAATAATTTGAGAATTTGCAGGAATAACAACGTCTGTTACAGACGCAGCCACCGCTCCACCAGATAAATCTACTGAAAATGTTTGTGCCATAACAACTTGACCAGTGTTCTTGATGTCTGAACCAAGAGTTGTTCCAGTTGTATTCTTAATTGTTCCTGCCTTTATAGGGCCAGAAAAAGTTGTTGTACCCATGTCGATCTCCTGTCTTGGGTTATGTCAGCAGCAGCATGCCGCTGTCAGGGATAAATTAACAATAACATATCTTACGAAAAAAGAAAGGGGCGAGTAAACCCGCCCCTGTAAAAGTTCAATTGAACTTATGCACCTGGAGATCCGAACATACCTAGTGGATCTGATACACCGAAAGAGTAACGCTCTCTCGCTTTGTAGCGAACATTACCTGTATCGAAGTCTCCGTCCATAGATGTCTGCATTGGAGTACGCACGAAGTGCTTCATCCCATTTGGAACATCTGTAGTTAAGAAGAACGCATCGTTATCAGTTAGATAATGATTTACACGATAACCTTCTGGTATGGAGCCGTTAGTGTTAAGTGCGTTGATATCATTATCTGCTGTTCCAACACGAAGGTCTGTCTGCAACAAACGAGTCGCAACAAACATCAATGCAGGTGGAACGATCAACTTGCGAGGACGTGCTGCAATCAATAGACCACGTTCGTCAGTGAACGCAGCAATATCAATAACCGCTTGCTCTAAAGATGTTTCGTTTAAGTCAGCGTTAACAGCAAGTCTGTTTCGGTTTGTTGTTCCCTCTACAGTCGGGTGAGCGGTTGAAAACAAAGTTACACCATCACCTGAGTTGAATGTGGTAAAACCATTATTCAACAATGCTGCTGATTTTACCTGCTTTGTATATGCCATACCTCTAGCTAGTGCCTTGGTATAACGAGCAGATAGCGAATCATACAAGTTATCTTCCATTGCTTCTTCAGTAATGGAGAATCCCATTGCAACCGTTTCGTGGTTGTAACGAGATGTGAATGATTCTTGTGCATTGTCATAAGATATTGATGCGCCTTCAGCTTTCACTGGGGCAGCGCCAAATCCTGACAACTTCACTTCTTCTTCAAAACTGCGATCTGAGTTCTCAGTTTCATAGATCTCTGCATGTTCGCCTTCATACTTTTCGTACTCTAATCCGAATAATGCGTTAAGACCTGGTAGTAGCTCTTTGAGGAGCTGTGCGCGTGATATAGCCATCGTCTAAACTCCTTATAAGCCAACATTATTTGTCATTTGGTGAGCACCTGGATTGAACTTAACAAGAACATCTGGGAATGCATCACCTGGATCTGACACATGAGAAACGATGCGGAACGCTGCCGCAGCCGTTTTTACAGTAGCATCCAATGCAGATGTAGAGTTACCTGTCGAGGTAGAACCTGTCGAGGTAGACTGTGCTGCCGCAAAGAATGTGTTTGTGCCAATGATTGTTTGAGCGCCTGTACCATCAAGCTGTGCTTGAAATAGTACATTTGGATCATCAATAACATAGGCTTTAATCGCATCACCATTGGATGTACCAGATGGATAATGCTGATCCTGTATCAGTTGACCTGAAGAGTTAACGTATTCACAACCAACGAAAACGCCTATTGCGCCAACGCCTGAAGTGCCTGATATGCTATTGGAGGTTAGGTCTGCACCTGAACCTGTAGCCAACGCAATGTACCCATCTGCCCCGATTATAACAGCTTGACCATAAAATAGATTAGTGGCCTCACCTGCGGGATCGATGAGATATTGGTTCGTAGAACCTGCATACGGCATTCCGTCTGATCGTCTGATCGGACGTAGACCGTAGGGAGCTGCTGTAGTAGCCATGTCTCATACTCCTAAAAGTTTAAAATTACGACAAGCTACCCTTTCGAGTCACTTGCCAAACGAAGATCGTGTGCTTCGCTCTGGATTTAGAACGGGCATACGAGGGTCTGAGTTACGCAAGTAGCTATTATCCACAGCATCCATTTGGCCTTCGGCCTGTCTTTGCTGTGCATCACGTCTAGCTTGCACATTTTCGGCATCATTCTGACATAGCAGCAATCCACCGACCTCAATATTGTCTGTAAATCGAGAATCGATATCAGACACAACTTGAAGGTTTGGGTGATCATCTTTACGAACAGGTGTCCATCCCTCACGAAATCTAGAAGAAACATTCGTATTGTCACTATTCCCAAGTGTTGATGTGCGAACCCATCGGTATTCAATACCGTTTCTAGGTTCGGGGATTGGTAACGCCGAAGGTCTTTCCCATGTCACCTTACGTTTTGACTCGTCACGAGTCTCTGTGTTGCGTGAGTTTCGGTTCGTCATCTTTTCACTTCCTTCATTAATTGCGCCGCATATTGTTCATTTGTCAGACCAAGTCTCTTGGCGAGAGAAACCTGCGTTGAGGTCAGTTGCACTTTGCGTGGTTTTTTACCGCTTCTAGCGGCAGGGGCAACCACGTTGCCTGTCTGACGTTGAGGTGCTAATTCCTCAAAAGGCTCATCGTCAAACTCATCTGGGAAGACACGACGCATCGCATCATCAATTTCATTATAGTACTCTTCAGTGTCTGGCGCAATACCACTTTTTACAAGTTTTTCATGAACGCCAAATGCATACCCTGTCATTTCAGGATCGTAGTCTTTGCTCCACTCCCCAAACCAAGGGTTGTCTTCTGACCACTCCACACCCATTTGACTGGGTTTTCGAGGCTGCATATTCTGCTGTTGGTACTGTGGTTCTGGCGCAGGCTTAGGCGCAGGTCTAGGCTTGTATGAATCATACTTATCCTTTTCTACACTAAGCTTTGCTATTGCTTCTTGAGCTTCGATAAGAGCATCAGAGTCACCAGTTTCATACGCTGACTTGTAAGCAGTCCTAGCCTTCTCTAGCTGTGCGTCTACCCGACCTTTGGCTTGATTGACTAGAACTACCTCACCATCATTGATGGTTCTCTTGAGCTTATCGTTCTCCTGTTTGATTTGCTCTGCATAACGCAAAGCCTCATCCTGAAGACGACCTGCTTCTTCTTTTGCTCTTCGTTCCTCATGATACTCAAACTTTAATTGTTTAATGCGTTTCTGAACATTCTCATTATAGTTTTCTATTTCATCATCATCAGGAATCTGTGGCTCACTACCATCAGATCTTCTGGGTTTTCCTCTGTCTTGCTCTGGAGTATCGTCAACAACTTCTATTTCAAAGCCATCATCCTCCTGATCAACTTGATCTTCCTGAACATTTTGATCTTCAGTAAAATCATCTTCATACTCTTCTTGTTGCGCTCGATTATTCATGCTCTTGAATACCCCCTTGGATCTTCCACAACTGCTTCCACAGTGTCATCGTTAATAAGACGAAACTCTTTCCCATGTACTTTAAATCGAGTGCCTGAGTAAGATCGAAAGATTACGAAGTCTCCCTTCTTGCAGTACGATCCATGTGGAAATTTTTCTTTATCAGCGTAGGCATCTGCGCCTAGCTCCATAACAAAACCAATAATAGAAGCAGTCTCTTCTGATGCTTTAAGGCCATCAGGCATAAACACCCCACCGTCTGTCTTGTCGCTGATTTCTGGTACGCCAATAAGAATCTTGTATCCTTTTGGCTGTGGCAGTTTAGTAGCTACCTTTTCTTCTGTAGTCGTATTTCCTGTATACATTTCAATACCTTGCAGTGATTTAAAGGTTCACAGTCACCTTGCGTGGACATCCACGAATACTCCCTGATTTGGACAATAGTAAAAAAATTTTTAACTTTCAATATATCTTTTTTCTATATCCTCTAAATCTTGTCGTATAATTTTTACTAGATCACATCTACCGACCAAACGATTATACGAACCAAGATCTTCTGCCTGACCAGATGCAAGATATGTCTTAATATCTTCTTCATACTCGTCAAGCTTTCGCCCTAACAGCGAAAACACACTATCACTCATCTCCCTTTACAAGCTCCTTAGCTATTTCAATACCTAGTTTTGCGCCCTCTTTCTGGTCTTCACGTTGTGATTTATCCAGATCGGTGGCTAGTTTTACGCCAAGACGTGCACCCTCACGTTGGTTCTCAGCGGAAATACGTTCTTGTTGAATTTGTGCATTTGAACTTTTTGCCATCGCATCAAGCTGCAACTTCTGCGTATCCATTTGGATCTTGTGCTCTAGTTCTTTTTGCTTAATTTGAAGTTCTGCTTGTTGCATTTGTACAACAGGATCTTGTTGTTGTTGTTGCATTTGCTGTTGTTGAGCTTCTGCTTGACCTTTTTGCAACAGTTTCTCTGCTGCTTCTTTTGCAAGCCTTGAGATCTCCACCTCTACATCTTCTGGTAGTGGCTGATCTTCGTTTGGCAACTCGACACCAAGCATCTTTTCCATCTCACGTCTATACTGGAACGCAACATGTTCTGTAACATGCGCTGCCATAGCCGCACCAATAGCTTGTGCAAACGGTGACTGCCCTACAAGCTCTCGCATCTTAGGATCTTCTATAGCGCCCATGTGAACTGCTATGTGTGCTTCATGATCTTGATACTTGAATGCCTTAGTTGGCTCTTGCTTGAGCATCATCATGTTTTCTGTAACAGGATCAGCAGGTTTAATATCATCAGGTAGTTTAACAATATCGCTTGCATCCTGTATCCCCAACACTTCTAGCATCTGACGGTGCAACTTGCCCATGTCGTATAGCTGAGGCGCTTGTTGAGATAGCTGCAAAGCTGCCTGATACTGCATGATTCTTTGAGCCATTGTTGCAGCGTTAGGATCTGAAACAGGTATAACATCTACTCGTGCATCAAAGTCTTTTTGTCTGTCAAAGTCACCATCCATTTCATAAGCATATTCTGATGGCATGTAATCGCGTATGATCTTTGACAGCAGGCGTAGTTCGTTCTTCATGGCTGCATGCATACGAGCTTGCACACCAGACATAACTTTCATGCTGCGTTCCATTAGAGCGAGCGTTGTGCCTACAGGTGCTTGAGCATTTGTGTCTCCAACCTGTATATCAGCAACTGAACCTATCCTACGTCCTTCTTCGACAATGTTGCCAAGTAACGAGTATAGAACGCCTGATGGCTCTTTGTAAGGGATGAACGTAATTGAATCCCGTATCGCACCACCTGGAACATCCACGTCCCTGAACTCACCTGGCATAAGCGGAGTGTCATCACCTTTAATGCGGAGACCGCGAGCTTTAAGACCCGCAGGCAAATTAGATAATGTACCCGCATCAATAAGTTGGCGAAGGATCGAAGTCGCTGACTTAGCCAATCCACCAATGAGATGGATAAGACCTGTGCCGTAGAAACCCAATCCAGGTAGGTATTTGTAATGTACGAAATGTAATCTTTTCTTTTTCTTTTCATCTTCCTGATACCAGTTTTTTCTTATCGCCAATACTTCTTTTGAAGACTTATCAATCGTTACAACGTAAGGTCTGGCTATTCCATCTGGATCATCGAACTCATCTGGCATGTTCATGGTAACATGCATCTCTAGAATTGTATGACGATCATCATCTTCTATTACTGCGCTCTCACCATCAAGCTCATCATATTTTTCCTGTATGTCTGAAAAGTCTGGCTCTGGATCAGGAATGTCTACTTTCTTGTAAAACCCTGCAACCTGTAACTCTAGGATTTCGTTAGCCGTCTTCTTCATGATGTGTGTATATCTAGGACAAGAAGCCAGATCTGATGCACCATAGGAAGCAACAAAGTCTTCTGCGGGAACAAACATAGCTACAGGTCTATCTTCTAACGGATCATAGTAAACCTTTTTGAAAGCAGACCCTGCAAGCGGTAGCTTAAAGAGCATTTGCTCTGTCTCATCACGGTATTCCGTCATCTCTTCAGTCAGAAGATAGTTCATTTCTGTCTCTATTCTGTCTGCCTGATCTGTCTTTTCTGGGGTTAATTTACCCATAATCTTGGTTCTTACTGGCCCAGACGCAGGGAATAACTCACCCATTGCCTGTGCCTGAAACCTCACAACGGCCTCTGTAAGAACTGGATGGAACACACCAGATGCCCCTTGCCACGGTTGGCTACGTTCTTCTATCTTCATCCCAAGAAGATCTAATCCTTTAACGTAGGCTCTTGCCCAGTCTTTTCTAGACTCACGATCAGAATTAAATTCTCCTACAAGTTCAGATGCCAATGATTGTAATTCAGATTCATCGATAAACTCAGCTAGGTTTGCGTCATGATCTGGGCCTGTAATGCTTTCGCTTATGTCCCCTTCAAAGTCTATGATCACACCACCGTCACCAGTATCTATCGATACAGCATCAGGATTTATAATCTCTACTTCAATATTTTCAGCATCCGTTTCTTCGATTTCTAGATCCGAAGGTTCCATTTGCTTTTCAATAGCCATGACTATCTCCTAGTAATACTCGACTGGTCTTTGATATTTTGGCTCGTCATCCCAGTCATCCATTTCGGCTCTCACCCAACCGCCTTGCCTGAACCTTAGCAGAGCTTGTGTGGTGGAGTCCACTAAATCATCATGATCCCCAGAAGGAAATGATGCACACTCTTCAATCACTTCTTCCGACCATCTAGTAGGAAGATACCATATTGAGCCGCTTGCGAATAGGTCTGTTACTGCATTTACTCTAGCAATCTTATCTTGTCCACGCGAAGGTGTAAACTCTGTTACTGGAATACCCATAGCTCTAAGCTCAAATATCAGGGGTGCACCAGAGGCTTTCTTCTCCACAATCATCTGATCAGGTTCAAACTCTTGGTACTTATCGTATGCTGCGCGTTTCAATTCAGGGAACTCTAGCTTTTCTTTGTAGGCATCAAGCAAAATTACATTAGGCTGACCCTCAATGTAGAACACACCCCATGTTGTACAGGCACTGTAGTCTGATCTTTGGGTTTTAAGAAACGCTGTATCCCAAGATTGTATGATAGCCTCACACGGTGGCGGTCTATCGTTCTCCCATTCCTGCCACCACTCTCGTTTGATGAGAGCACCTTCCTCAGATGTGGGGTCTTGTTGATACTGGGCTGACCATTTCGATACAGGAAGTTCTGCTTTTAGTGCATCTAGTTCATCTTGAGACCAGAACTCAGGCCATAACGGCTTGCCTGATGGCATGATCGCAGGAAACTCTATCACTTCCCAGTCATCCATTCCCTGTCTGTCTGATGTTGATTGTAGAATCTGACCAGTGAGATCTTTCTTAGACCATCTGGTCATCACAACGATGATAGCTCCTCCTGGCTGTAGACGCTGTCGTGGGCCTGATGTGTACCATTCGTAGACTCTGTCGTAGACATCAGCGTTAAACTGCCCTTGTTGCGCGTCCTGTTCGCTGTGAGGGTCATCTATGATCAAAAGATCTGCACCTTTACCTGTAACCGCACCGCCAACACCAATCGCAAAGTAATCACCGCGCTTGTTTGTGTTCCACCTGCCCGCAGCTTTGGAGTCTGATGACAGGGTAATGCCACTAAAAACTTTCTGGAAGTCTTCTGATTGTATCAGGTTTCTAACCTTACGACCAAATCCCACCGCAAGTTCTGCTGTGTGTGCCGTTTGAATAACTTTCTTTTCTGGATACTTTCCAAGAAACCATGCAGGCAAAAGATAAGAAGCAAACTCTGACTTGGTATGTCGGGGTGGCATGTTGATGATTAAACGCTTTAGTTCACCCTTGGCTACTCTCTCGAAAGCATCAGCCATCTTTTGATGGTGAGTGCCTGATATAAAACTAGGCCACATCATTCTTACGAAGCTGATGAAGTCATCTTTGGAAGCAGATTTGTTTTCTACTTCCTCTAGTTCTGCCAGAAGATCCAGTAGTTCTACCTGCTGCTCTACAGGTAACTGGGATATCTTATCTTTCATTGCAGCAAGTTTCTGCATCTTTTCTCCGTTTGTAAGGTAGGCAGGCTAAGGGTGGGGTTGCCCACCTACCAAGAGACAGATAAGGGAGAATTTCTATCTCAAAATATAGTATATACTAATATATATATTTTAAGTATATATATATATTAATATTATATATATATTATATTATATATATTATATATATTACAGGAGGCACAATGACAGAATCTAATAAAGCAGATGTTGTTAAGTTAAAACGCAACACGTTACTTGCAGAATCCGATTGGAAACAGGCAAACGATAGTTCATTAACAGATGCTGAAAAAAATGATTGGTCTGTTTACAGTGATGCTTTGCGTAACCTGATGGTACATGAGAACTGGCCTAATCTAAAAGATGCTGACTGGCCTGCGGAACCTAAGTCTACAGGTAAACCTAAACGAGCAAGAAATTCTAAAGGGCAACTTATCGGGGATAATCCTGACACGCCTGATATAAATGAAGCATGGGAAGGTGGGAAAGCACCATAATGGAACTTTCAATACCTATGATATGGAATATCATCGTTGCTTTAGTTGTAGTGCCTATGGGGTGGTGGATTAGTCAGATGAGTAGTGAGGTAAAAAGACTCAACATCTTGCTAAACATGACTCGTGAGAGCTATATTAAACGAGAAGATCATCAATCAGAACTGTCTAGGGTGGTAGACCATCTGGTTAGATTAGAAGGAAAGATAGATAAACTAGCAGAAAAGGTCTGAAGACGGGAGATATTCGGTTAGGGTGCAGGCATCGATCCGATTAGTTGTGTCGCAATGGCAACAGGTGCTTTTAAAGGTCTCAAAGCAGCCATTGGTGCGGGAAAAGATTTACAGGATATGACAGGACAGCTTGCTAATTGGGGCAAAGCTTTCTCTGACTTTACAAATATAGAAGAACGAGAGAAGAATCCTCCGTTCTGGAAGAAGACATTCAAAGGATCTGATGAAGAGACAGCCCTACAGATCTTTGCTCAAAAGAAAAAGATGGAGCAAATGAGGGCAGAGATAAAAGATCACATATCTTGGACATATGGCCCAAGTGCCTGGAAAGAAGTGCTGTCCATAGAGGCGAGAATGCGTAAACAACGCAAGGATGAGCTGTATCGCAAGCAAGAACAGGTAGATGCCATGATAAATTTCGCTATTGGTGCTACAATATTCCTAATAGGTGGGGGTATATTGTTTGTTTCCTTCTATCTTCTAGGCCAATGGCAAGGTAGGTGGTGATAATCATGCACAATAAGGATTGTTTATAGATGTGGGTACTATTATGGCTACAGTTAGTGAGTGGAACCTTTGATCATTACCATGTTGGTAGCTATTCTAACGAAGAATCCTGCAAAGAAGCTAAGGCAAAAGCAAAAGTTCTAGTCACCAACACCAGTTCTAAAGTCGTATGCATCAAAATTGAGAAGTGAAATTAGTTCAATTGAACAAATACAAGTGGGCGGCACTAGATGATGACGGCACTATCCTAATCATCAGCAGTAATTCCAATATAGTTAGAACCAATGCACCAATAATAAAAAAAGCTCGCTATAAAAAGAAATATAACAGGCGAGCAAAGTCTAAGTGATTAACATATTTCGTTTTTTGAATGTATATTATAGAGGGGGTGTAGGATTCCTAGGGGTTTGTAATCGTTTGTGTGGAACATCATGTATACGTACGAGCGTGGGCGTCACGCAGACAGGGGGGTCGGGGGTAGGTGGGGTAAGCTAACTCATTATAAATTTATACACGCACGGCTCGACCCAAAACACACACTAAAAAGTTCAATAGAACTATCCTAACAGCCTATTCAGTCTAGCTTCTAACTCAGCCTTAATCGTCTCAGGGTCTCGCTCTGTCTTATCTTCCGTTTCTACCTTGTCCGTAAATAGTGCAACTGATTTACCTAGAAGTTCTAATGCTCTTACTCTTGCACCATCTGAGTTATCCTGATTGGTTGCCTCATCTGTAAGCTGTTTCAAAACGAAATCACTTCGAGAGAGGCTCAACATGCGCTGCTGCTTAACCCTATCAGCATTTAAGACCTCTAACCTTTCGGAGACCTTTGGGTTCTGTACTAGTAGACAAGCCTCTGTATGAATACATGCTGCACTCATGTTTGAGGCATCGTATGCTATCCTGTATGCTTCACTAAAGTTATTACCCTCGAACACTGCTAAAGCAAATGCCTCTTGCTTATCTGTTAACCCTGTTCTCTTACTGGTGGCACTCTTCTTCCTAGTGCCATTATTCTTCTTATTACCCTGTACTACTCTTAACTTAGGTTTCTTATTACTCACTATGGCAATCCTTCTAACGCTGCGCTTGCTTACGGGATTTTGGGCAAAACAAATCACCCTGATATTTTCACTTAATCTGGGGCAAACGATACTCAGAAAAAGTGCAATAGAACTTTTTTTATCCTAACATCTAAATTTTTTTTTGTCACGATATCCCTTTATTTATTGGCTAATACTGATAATAAGAGAATAAAAGAGAATAAAAGGGAATATAAGGGTTTACATAGGTATCTAGATATGCGAGAAGAATGACAGACGCAGGGAAGCAACGAGGTTTTAACCCTCACAATCCCTCCGAACATAGGCTCACAAGCCCTGCCAATAGGCTCACCAAAGCACCTCGCCGCGAGGCACACGCCACCAGATATACTGGACGGTCTGTAAAAGAGAGATGCAAGTAGGACTGACCGACAATGCATGTGTAAATTTAGTGCATAAAAATTTCTGCTTAATGTAAACGCTGCGAGTGCCGCCACTGAGAATAGGGTCAGTGAGGTGGTTGAATGTAGAGAATAACAGCTTTCAGTAGTAGTGACGCAGAGATAGCACAGAGTGAAACAATAGAGAGCGGCAGCAATCAGTTGCCGTTGTCATGGTTTCATTTAACGGAGGTAAACCACAATGGCATCAATCAATACTGAAATTACTTCATTCTCAGCTTATGGAACTGAGACAACGACTACAATAGTTGCCGATACTGGAAGAACAGCATGGCTAAAAATTAGATCAGGCGGTGTTAGATGTGCATTTAAATACAGCTACACTGACTTCGATGGTGATCGTTATGTAGTACGCACCAATAGTTGGCTGCATGAGACAGAGGGTCACGAGTACTCTCATGAGGAATTTGATCCTGATAACCTTTATCACCTTGCTTTTCTTACCGCTAAGGTAAAGCAGATAGGCAAGCGTTTCCCTGCACCAATCGCAGCGTAAGATTAACAGTGCAGCCTACGGGCTGCATCATTAATTTTATGAAGGAGCAAACAATGGTTAAAATTAAAGTTGATTACGCCCAAGTGACTATGGATTTTAATGATCGTTGGGTGGTCATGGTTAGCGATGAGCAAGGCCGTGAGTATTCGAGGTCAGACGTTAACTTCATTGAGCATGATAATGCTGTAGCGTTTAGGGATCGGATAACAGAACGTGGCTACCTCAACGCAGAGCTTTGGGATTGTCGCATCCCTTACGGCACTGAGGCTTGGCTCTCAGATGGCATGGAGCAACGCACAATTGAGGATGAGCGTCACGGTTTCATATAACCGTTCAAAATAATCAGAGAGGAGAAGACAATGACACAGCAAGAGTTGGCTAGAAAAGTAAAAGAATATGCAGCCATAAATTATGAAACGCATGGATGGGATATCATTGTGGAATGTTACAACGAGGCAATGATCCTTGCCATGCTAGAAGAGGCAAACATTATGACCCTTCACGCTGCAATAAAAACAGTCAGAGATGTCGCTAAGATGCGAGATGAAAGACGATCAGAAATTCAATCAACAGGAGAATGGTAAATCATGAGACCATGAGTGCAGCCTCTAGGGGCTGTAGTCGCGGCATCATGCCGATAACAGAAACTTGTCAGCCAAAAAGGATGAACAGATGACAAATTCAAAAACTTTTACCGTATCCGATACCGCAATCAACAACGTCTACAACGCGGAGCAAGAGATCGCCTCTCTCAAGGGTGTAAACAAAGAAAACAATGCCGCTGCTAACAGCGCAAAAATGGGAGCTTATGGCGAGGTTATCGCTGCCATCGCTCAGGTCAAACTAGTCAAGGGCAACCTACCACGCGCCAACTCTAAGATCCTCAAAGGCTCATTAGTTGAACAGGCAGGTGTAAAAGAGGCTACTGCCAAACGCTACCTTGAAAATTCTGTAGGTGCTATCGTATTGCTCAAGGATCATTTTGGTGAAATACCAACCCAGTACACACCTGATGCTATCGTCAAGGATCTTGCAACGCTAGAGATCGACAGCGAGAACAAGCTTGCCAAAGCGGTCAAAGGTGAGAGCGACAAATCAAAAGCGCAGCGCCTCGCAGAGCAAGTGGTCGGCAAGTTCTCAAACAAAAAAGATGAGAACGGCAAGAGAGTGCAAGGTGATGTATTCAAAGATGGCCTGACTGATGAAGAGCTTGATGAGTTCGAGAACGCCATGCGTGAGCTTAAAGCTGCTCGTACAGCATACCGCAACTCAGAGGCTGCTAAGGCTGCTGAGGCTGAGGCTGCTGAGGAAAATGTAGCAGTTGATAGCACAGTTGCTGAGTTCACTGACGCAGCATGAGACTGAGCAAGCGCGAAAAGCGCATCATCTTTGTTGAGGGCGTTGCTTCTGGCATCGCCTTCACTGCCTTAACAGTGGGCATACTCATAGTAGTACTTGCATTTTAATCTCAGCCCTTTCGGGGGCTGAATTTTTAAGTGCAATAGAACTTTTTAGAGAGAGAGGTAAACATGAAAAAAAATCAAGATCCTAATGAATATTTTGGAAGTTTCTTTAATGAGGAAATTGGAAAATCGCTCAATGTAGATAGCACAAAGCTAGTATACTCAGATCCCCCACTTTCAATAACAGATTATGACATGAAAGAAAAAGTAAGAGAAGCTTTCAACATGGCAAAAAAGGCATTGATAAATGACTACATGTACATGGGAACTTGTTCGTTAGATGGGTTTGAATACCTGATGTTCAAGCATATCGAAACCAGAGAATACATAAAGATACCTAAGAGGGGGTAATCACAATGGAACTAGAAGACACCTACAGTATGAACATAGTTGAGGCATACAAAAAATTCAGTGTGCAAGAACTAAACGACATGCTTGTCAAAGCAAATGAGGATTTTGACAATGCTGTAAAAGAAGAAAAAGAGAGCGGTCTACGCTCCAAACGAGACAGAGTAGAGACATGCTCTGTAAAAATCGAATGTCTAAATTTTGTAATTGCAATCAGAAAAGCAGACGAACTGCTTTCAGAAATAGAGGGAAAATCCTAATGAAACTATCACAAGCAAAGGCCATCGCTAAGGCCGCTATTACAGTCAAGACTGACACATTAGATTGTGTGCCGTACCTTGTATCAGGTGCAGGGATTGGCAAGACTTCCATTGTCCATGAGATCGCCAAGGAATTAAGCATTGGTTGTCAGATATTATCACTGGCTCAGTATGATGCAGGTGAGCTTGCAGGTTGGGTACTACCCAATGCTGATGGCGAGACGATGGATCGCAGATGTCCTGACTGGATGCCACGAGATGGCAAGGGTATCTTATTCCTTGATGAGCTACCACAAGCACCAGTGTCTAACCAAAACATTGCTGCACAGTTGGTCAATGAGAGACGCATAGGCAAACATCACCTTCCAGAGGGTTGGCATATCATTGCGGCAGGTAACCGCATGTCTGACCGCGCAGGTACAAACAACATGCCTTCTCACCTCAAAGATCGCTTGATGTTCCTAGACATTGAGGCTGACCTAGAAGATACGATTGGCTACTACTACAGCAAGCGTATTGATGAGCGTATTGCTGCATTCTTGCGCTTCCGTCCTGAGTGGTTGCACAAGTTCAATCGTGATGAGAATGCTTGCCCATCTCCTAGATCATGGGAGCGTGTCGCTACTATCCTCAAATGGTCTCTTGATCCAGTCAATCAGATTGAAGCTATCGCAGGTCAGGTTGGACGTGCGGCTACGGCTGAGTTCAATGGCTTCCTCAAGGTGTATGATGTTGTACCTGACATCGATAAGCTGATTGCTAATCCTGCAAGTGCAGATATTCCTGATGCACCTGATGTTCAGTATGCTGTATGCGCTGCATTGTCATCCAAGATGACTGGCAAGAACGCCAAGAACATCGTGACATATCTAAAGCGGCTACCTCAGCAGGAGTTCGCTGCCTTTGTGATCAAGGATGCAATGAACCGCACTGATGATCTCAAGCGAGACCTCAAGGCTGATGCATCGATCAGAGAATGGATCATGTCAGTAGGCAAGAACCTTATTCTTTAATCACAGTAAAGCAGGCGTACACGTCAATATGCCTGCTTACCATTTCAGCTTTTAGTTCTATTGAACTTTTTTAGGAGAAAATTATGGACGCACAAATGAAAGTGTCTCGCGCTGTTACGCGCCTAGTTGTCAAGCATCCCTTCTTTGGGTCAATGTGCCTATCAATCAACGTCAAGTCAGAGGATGACATCCCGACTATGTGTACTGATGGCAAGGCTATCTTATGGTCACCATCATTCGTTGATACAATGGATCAAGAAGAGACCGTAGGTGTCATGGCTCATGAGGTTTTGCACATTGTATTCAAGCATCACCTCAGACGTGGTGTGCGTGACCCTGAGCTTTGGAATATTGCGACTGACTTTGCAATCAATCAAGTGCTTGTGGACAATGGCTTTACTCTCCCAGAGGGTGGGCTGATTGATCCAGAGTACAAGGGTCTCAGTGCAGAAGCTATCTTTGATCGACTACCTGATGATGCCAAGAAAAAGTATGCTCAAGGCGCTGCTATGGGTGAGGTCAAGGATGCCAAGAAGGATGATGGCGGTGACATGTCAGAGGCTGAGGTCAAGCAGATGGAAGCAGACATTGATACCAAGGTAATGATGGCTGCATCTGGGGCTAAGGCAATTGGTAAGCTACCCTCTGCTATCAAGTCTTTGATTGAGGAGATGGAGCGCAGTCAAGTTGACTGGCGTGACGTGATGCGTAGGTTTGTTGGTGGTGATCAGCCAGATGACTACAGCTTTCGCAAGCCTCAGAAAAAGATGTATCACATGACTGGTATCATCTCACCGTCTATCGAAAAGATTGGTGCAGGTGATGTGGTTGTCGGCATCGATACAAGTGGGTCTGTATCTAAGCGAGAGCTAAAGTTCTTCCTTGGTGAGATCAATGCTATCAGTGAAGACATCAAGCCACGATCAATCACGGTGATAACTTGTGATGCTCAGATACAAACGGTCAGACGTTACGAGCAAGGTGAGGAGATCGATAAGATTGAGATCAATGGGCGTGGTGGTACGAGAGTGAAGCCAGTGTTCGACTACATTGAAGAGCACCAGTTGCCAGTAGACAACATGGTCTACCTCAGTGATCTGGAGATCTGGGATTACCCAGAGAACCCACCACACTACCCAACACTGTGGGTCTCGTCATATCTAAGGTCTAAGGAAGCACCTTGGGGAGACACCACCTACCTGACAACGTAGGTGACCTCATGATTTATAGTGTGGCAACAATAACAATCTGCATCCTCTGGTCAGTGGGTGCAGCATTAGGATGGTGGAACATATGAAAATTAAAGGAGTGAGAAATGCCTAAATATACAACAGTAGTACGAGCGGACTTTGATGCAGATGAGAGCTTTAAGAAAGCATATAAAATGATGATGAAGTATCTCAAGAAGAATGAAGCTGATGGCAAGATGGCGATGGTCAGTTTGGCGAGAGCATTGGGCGGTGTGCTCATGCTTACGACAGAAGAAAAGCAAAGAGACATGGCACTTGCTACGGTTATAACTCAGATGTGTCAGACCTTTGCTGACTTCTTGCAAGCGGAGGATCAAGATGAGTGATGAACTAAAACAAATGGTTTTGCGATACTTGGCAGACATGGCAGATCGCGGAGATTACGAAGCAAAAAAATTATTTGATATGATTTCAAAGGAGTACGAAAATGAACTTCCAGATTGAAAACATGGAAGGGTTTTTACAATGGGTAAAGACCTGCCCTTATGCATACAGCATTAGCTCAATGTCTGGTGGATTTATCCATGTCAAAATTTTAATTCCAGTAGACAAAAAAATAGAGGCTTCTAGTGACTGATGAGTGCAAGGACTGTGGCGATAGCGTTGCGTGGGGCAGCGGTAAGTTCGTCAACCGACTACCTGCGGAGAGTGGGTTTTTTATATGCGCTGATTGTCAGTGTGTCGAGTGCGACAAGTGCCATCAAGATGTTATCGAATGGGGTCACCCACCTCATGATGACTGTGAGATATGGTGCTTTGATTGCTTACCAGAGTGAAGTCGTGGGGCAGCGGAGGACTGCCCCTCAATCAATTTAATAACAAAAGAAAGTGAGTTCAATATGAATATCGATATATCTATTAAAGATGCAATGCCAGAAGCTATTGAGGAGATGATGGAAATTGCCGTTAAGTACAGGAATAGATCCGAAGAATGTACAATTCTTAATCGTAGAATTACTGATGACTTTGATCTTCAATCAATTATAAATGAAGTAGCAAGACACTATATCATCAGAGTTCTTGAAGAAAATAGATGGAGAGTCGAAGATTCTTACAGGGTGCTTGGTTTTAACACTTATCAAACATGTAGTAACTGGATGAGAAAACTAAACATAACTAAAGAATATGTTAAAAAACATAAAAAAGAAAAATTAAATGCAAATTGTTTAAGGGGAGTAGTTTAATGATTAAATATTTTACGTTCATGGTGTTAAGTTACTTTGTTCAAGGCGAACAGGTAACACACAACATACTATTTAAAAGCTATGATGATTGTAGTTATAGCAAAGAGGCCATGTATTTTATGATGGAAAGCCAACATGATGCAGTAACGATACACTGCAAGGGCACTGAGGTTGCATCTAACAAACTGGTCAAGCCAAAGGTGAGACCATAATGGGAGATGAAGCACTAAGCCCTGCTCAAAAGTTTGAGTATCGTTTCTTAAAGCAGCAAGTAAATAGGCTAGAAGAAGAGCGGTATCGGTTCGATGCTAGTCCTAACGTACAACAAGATTTGTTTCATGCGCGTGAGGATCTAAAGTCGTTTGTCTCAAAGCTAAGAGTTAATGGTGTAAAGATATGAAGCGTTTCACAACAGCAGAAAAAGAATGGTTAGGTTACAAACGTAAGCTTGCCAATAATAATATGAAGGTGTCGTTATCAAAAGCACCTTGGGAAAAAAGTTCAATAGAACTAAAAACAGAGAGTGAGAAAAATGGAATACAAGAACAATCTAAAAGTAATAGAACACGCAAGGGAAGAACTAAGTAGGTTCTTCAAAACGTATGGTTTTTCTGGTGATGAGATCAAAGAGTTTTGTCAAGATGCCAGTTCATACAACTGGAAAAACTTTGATTATGATGGAGCGCCTACAGTTCTCAAGCTAATGAGCGACAGCATAGGCAGAGACAACATCAGGAATGTGGTTCTATATGCTCATAGTTTTCTAAAGTTGATCAAGGGTCACAGAAGTAAAGCTAAGTATGTAGAAGATAAAAGCGTTATCAAGAAAGCCATCGAAAGCAATGTTGTTTGGGCAGCAAGTGAACTCAATGAAGCCTTTCCATCTAGGGGTTGGGAGGTCAGATGTGAAAGAGGCAGTAAACCTTACGTTGAAGAACAAACAGGTAGATACGGCAGCAACTTCAATGTCGATGTACCTCTTGGTTGGGGTAAGACTGTATACGCAGAGGGTATTGCCACTGTCAAAGCAGGTGATGGCGAAAGATTTATCATGAATGCCTATAAGAAAAACCTTGGCAGACTAGTCAAGGATGGTGTCGTTGCTTACGAATGTGATGTTCTTAAAGTTTACCGTGATAATGCTACCATAGAAAAAGGTTGGGTATTCAAGTACGAAACGTATGACGATACTATACTTGCTACACATCAAGAGTTCTCTCGTGCAGAGAGCTTGCTTAAAAGAAGGATCAAGGATACCGTTGTGAAGGAACTTGTGGACTTCTAAAAGAGGGGCGGCAAGAGCCGCCCTAGTTGGAGCAAAAATGAAAAACAATTATAGGGTAACATAAAAAATAAAATGTACAAAGAATTAAATCAAGAAGCTCTCATTGATCTTGTTAGTCAGTTACCACCCAAGGCAACTGGCGAACAAGTTATAAATCTTATCGTAAATATTATGGAAGTATACGGTATGGGAGAAAATTGGTTTCATATTGCGGTCAGCATTGGTCATGTTCTTGAGCAGCTTAATGACGAAAACATAGAGAATGTGACCATACACTGACGATAGTATAGAAACCTCTCATCAGGTTCGCCTCAATTTACTATCGTTAAACTAGCGCAGGTTGAGAACGCTGCTCTTCTCCCTGCGTATTTTTTTAAAAAAAAGGAACGCCCGAAGGCGTCCCAGTATCAGAGTGGAGAAATCCAGATGTATGTCTGAACCAATATCCTGACGCAACATCTAGCACTCCGATATAAGAACGTCAAATACTTTCAATCATCTTATCACACAAGTTGCTGACGAGCCTCAGTGTTTCATGATGCGTAAGCTCAAGCACTGCCACCTCTTTACCGTCTACATAGACATGAATGACTGGTGCTTCTTCTCCCTCACGAACAATCAAAAACTTTTTAGAATGGGAGGGGATCATCATCATTATCTACATCGTTATAATCATTTGGCACATCAAGGAACTCATCAGGTACATGCTTCCTGTAGGTTGATGTCGGAACATCGAAGTCAAGTTCGGTCTCTCCTTGCTTACCAACCCATGAGAAGCGGCACTTCCATATGTGTATCTCTGATACAGGAGATCCAGATGGGTGTGGTCTGTGCACAGTAAGACCAACGTCAGCCTTAGCAAACCATGCTGCACTACCAGATATATCATATCCTTTTGGTGCAGGTACTTTGCCGTCTGTTCCTCGCATCATCTTTGTTGGATGAGCTACGAACCACAAGTGTATGCCATGAGCCTGAGCAAATACTCTGAGCTTTGTCAGTATGTCTGACACCCACTCAGTCTCACTTACATCTCTTCCCTTTTGAATGTAATTGTATGGGTCTATGATAGCACCTCTAACACCATGTCTAAGCACTGCTATCTTTAGTCTTTCGATGATGCTATCAATTGAAGACATTGATCCATCAGCTTGATACAAAAAAGAAAAGTGCGATTGAACAAATTCTTTTCCGTCTGATAATTCTTTATGGCTAAGTCTTTTCATTGAGCCTTGGAAGAAAGGCTTACGAATGTACTTACTGATTAGCTTTGCTATGTGAATCCTTGGCTCGTTTTCAAAGGAACATATTGCAAACTTCCAACCCTTCTCTTGTGCCATGTTCATCATGATCTGATCTACAAACTCTGACTTGCCAGAAGATGGGTGACCAGTAACAACCGTGAGCTGTCCTGCTACTATCGTGTACAATTCATCTACGTTGTCGTAGCCAGTGCTCTCACCTCTGCCCATACCGTTCTCGTAAATTTCATCAAGTTGTTCATAGAAATGAGAAGCGTCATACAATCCCGCGACAGGCCAAGGTTTACAATCAACTACAACTTTATCGATACCATCCTTGCCATGCTTGAGAAGCACATCGTTGGCATCCTTGCATCCCTCTGGGAACTCTATCTTGAAGCATCGATCCTTGCCGATACGTCTGGCTATCTCTTCCGCCATTGCCTGACCTGCACTGTCTGCATCAGTGGCGATTATGATACGAGCAGCCGCATCTATTTTCTTCTTTGCTGCCCATAAGAACTTGAATTTATTATCTTCTTTAGGATCTATCTGCCCATCGACAACCTTCATGACCGCACCATTTGGCACTGACACAACGCTGTCGTAACCTGTTTCGATAAACGCAAGGGCATCCATCTCGCCCTCACAAATAATCATATCATCGTTACGTTCTACACCTTGCATATTAAAAAATGTTTGAGGTGCACCGCTACATGCGAAGCCTTTACCTTCTATCGATCTAATCTTGTACGCATAATCTTGACCCTCATTGGTGTACGGAAACATGATGCATTCAGTTTCTTTTCCTAGTGCCTGTATCCAATGATGCGTTGAAACCAATCCAACTTTAGTAGCGGTTTCTTTACTTATCCCTCGTTCTTGCAGCCAAACCAGGGAGCTTTCCGTTAATTCTTTTCTTTGAACTTTTTTTGCAATGGACATTGTTTTTTCTCTCTTTATCTCTGGTAACTCCTCTCGCATAGGAACAATACCTTGCTGACCACAGTGCCAACACTGATATAAAGTTTTGTCTTGTTCTATGCGGAGAGAAAGTGTCTTATCGTTTTTCTTTTTGCGGCTGTGACTACAGCTTGGGCATTTGATTTTATGCTGACCTTCACCCAATCTATAAGCCTCGCCACGAACTTCTTGTTCGATGTGCACGACTTGTTCTCCTACTCTGATCCGACGAACATAGAGGAAGGAATGCCGATGCGTCAAGCAAGAATTTTTCGAGAGTATTTATATATATGTTATATATATATTATATATATATTAATATTATATATATATTATATTAACTATATTTCTTTATTAGAATAGTATCATAAGATAAATAGAAAGGGATTTTATCTACGTCACAAGACCTAACCCTGATGATTGATCTTGGATTTTCTTTATCCAAACCCCAGTAAATAATTTTTTGTTTCACCTGCCTATCATTTTTGTAGATACGGTTCTGCATACAGTCGAGGATAAGGCTCTCGTCTAGGTCAGGTCTACGGCTTGCGTAATAGATCATCATCTCAACCACAACATCATCTGTCGTTGGCACTTCCATTACAGGACATTGCTGCTCGAACATCTTGACGTAGCCTCTAGCCTTTGTTGATTTGATTAGGGCAGGTTTGCCTCTAATCACTACCATCTTTCGTGAGTTAGCTTTCGAGGCAGGTTCACCATATATTGTGAAGGTCTTGTCAAAGTTATCCATATGTACCCTTAAAATATCTTATTTGACATTATGTTCCTTATATGATTTAACCATAAGAGAGTGGAGAATACAATGAAAATAACCAACGAGCATCAGTTGCCTGATGCCTTTCTTAATTTTGCGAGAGACGATAAGTACTCCAAGGGCAAGTCCGACATCAGTGTAACCACGCTGATCGACTCTCCTCGTGTTCGATTATTACGCGAGAAGAACAAGAGCGAGATGTCAAAGGATGTTGTCGATATGATCTGGCCTTTGCTTGGTACAGCGGTTCATCATATTCTCGAAAGCGCAGATGATCCTGAGAACGTGGTAAAAGAAGAAAGACTTTACGCCAAGGTACTGGACTGGGTTCTGTCAGGAGCATTAGATCATCAAGAGGTTTTGCCAAACGGAACTGTGCAGATTACAGACTACAAGGTTACGTCTGCATGGTCTGTTATTTTGGGTAAGAAAGATTGGGAGAGGCAGCAGAACTGCTACGCTTGGCTCATAGAAAATTCAGAGGATGGCAAAAATAAACTTAGGAAGGTCAGCAACATTCGTATCTGTGCAGTGCTTAGAGATTGGCAGAGACGTAAGGCTGAGTTTGATAAGGACTATCCCCAATCACCCATAGTTGTAATTGATCTGCCCCTTTGGAGTGAGGCAGAGCGAGAAGAATATATTTATGGAAAGATGCATGAGCACCAAGAGGCTCAAGCTAACTACGATCTGTTCGACAAGGAGCAACTATGCACACCAGAAGAACAGTGGGCGAAGCCCGATACATGGGCTGTAAAAAAGAAGAGCGTGAAGAGAGCACTGCGTGTCTACGAGACAGAGCAAGAGGCTATCGATCATATAAACAAGGAGGAAATCAGTTTAATAATAGAGCATCGTAAGGGTGAACTAACCAGATGCCAAGGTAATTACTGCGGAGTGTCAGAGTTCTGCGAACAATTTAACGGATGGAGAAATTAATGAGTAAAGAAAAGAAATCAGTGTGGGAAACACTGTCGGCCATCGATGTCAACGATAAGACCGAAAAGAAAAACGGCATGACATATCTTTCTTGGGCTTGGGCTTGGGGTAAGCTGAAAGAACATTATCCAGAAGCAACATTTTCCAAGCACCTTCATGATGGCATGGCTTATATAAAAGATGAAAGCGGATATGCTTTCGTTGAGGTCACTGTGACTGTCGAGGGAATTAGTGCAACTGAACTTTTTCCTGTTCTTAACTACAAGAACAAATCGATACAAAACCCAGATGCTTTTGAGGTTAACACCGCACTTCAGCGTGGTTTAGCCAAGGCGATAGCTTATCATGGTCTAGGTCATTACATATATGCAGGTGAAGATCTACCTCAGAGCGACGGAGAGGAGCGGCAGAGTAAGGGAAAGGTTAAAGAGGTTGTTGACCCTATACAAGAGACTACCCCCACTCCACCGCCCCCTGAGAGCACTACACCAGATGTACTAAGTGCTAAGGATGATACGGTTGAGAAGACTAACGGTTGGGATATGGTAACCGATGCCTTCACTGAGCTTATGAAGGTACACAATACTTATGAAAGTCTTGGTAAGCTTTGGAAGAAAAACAAATCAACTTTGAACTTGCTAGAAACCAATAGACCAAGCGACTACGAAGAACTTCTAACTAATTTTAAGAAACGTGCAAAAGAACTAAAGGAGAAAGCTAATGGCTGATTATGATAAAGCATCAGGTGCACTGTTTAAGAACAGAAAGAAACAAAATGAAAGACAACCTGACTACACTGGCAACATTGAGGTTGATGGTGATGTCGTTAGAGACTTGATGGCTCAGTTGAATGAGGGTGTTAAGCATCCAAAGGCAGATCTATCTGCTTGGATCAGACAATCTAAGTCAGGTATGAACTTTCTATCTTTAAACTCTAGTGTTTTTTACGAGCGCAACGGTGGTCACAATAGATCTTCTAACAACAGTAACACACAAGGATCTGTATCAAATGATATGGATGATGAGATCCCATTTTAAATTATGCTTATTCCGAAACACAAAAACATTCGGGATGAGAAGTATCTGAATACTTTGCGAGGATCTCCTTGCTTAGTGTGCAGACGCGGTGCAGAGGCACACCACCTACAACATGTTGGGGAACGTGGAATAGGCATGAAGTCGGGAGATAACTTCGCTGTACCTCTGTGCCGCACCTGCCATACAGAACTACACCGTTTTGGTAGTGAAAGAACATGGTGGGATTTAACTGGGATTGACTCAATAGGATGGGCAAAAAGAAACTGGGAGAGATTCAATGGTGACAGTAACTAAAGCAATGGTTCAGCAGGTAGAATGTCCTGCATGTGGAGCACAGTCTGGTCAGTCTTGCGGTCACAAGAAAGATAAAACAAAGAGCCATGTAGATAGGCTTCATGCTGCTCAGTTTCATTTCAACAGTGATGATGTACCACCTGACAAAAGATATACTGGAAAGAAAGTTTTTCATAGGAGTGAGAGATGAGCGAGATTAGAGATGCAGCCATGAACTTTGAGGCGGTAAAGGTATCGATGTCGCAGGACAGAAACGGTATCATACTGCGTCTTAACGTACACCCTAATGATTGCCCACAAGAACTACACACTGACTGGGTAGGCACAAGATATGTTGTGGCAATGGTTAGACTGAATGATCAGGACGAACCAGAGACAAGAGAAGAGCATCAGTACATTGAAAGGCTGATAGCATCAGCAGGTTTACTTTGCCGTAATATAGATTTTGGAAAGTATATGAATGATGCAGGTCACATAGATGAACATGATCCAGTAAAGGTTGAAGAGGCAGTTACGAACAGCATAAGGAAGTACTGCAATATAAAATCTAGAACAGAGTTCAGGAGTGACCCAGAAGCTCGTAAGAAATTTGAACAACTCAGAGAGGACTTTAAGACATGGAAGAAAAGTTAATGGACAAACATGCTTTAGCTGAGATGCTATCGATGAGTGAACAAACAATAAGAAGACATCTTCGTGAGGGATCTGATTTCCCTCAGCCAATAAGCTTCAGTCCTAAAGTTAAGAGATGGAGATACACTGACGTATTGAAGTGGATAGAGAGTAAAGATGAAACCAACGTATGAAAACTCTGGTGATGAGGTCAACGAAAGACAGCTTGCCTCATTGCTAGAGAGTAAGTGGCAGTGTCAGATGCAGCGACAGATGAAGTACGCACAGTTTGATTACGTTGCGCTGCGAGGAAAAAAGATACAGGCTTTTGTAGAGATGCGTCACCGTGGTGTGGAGCACAACAAATATCCTACATGTTTTATATCCCTAACTAAATTACTTATGGCACAGAACCTAAAGAATGTTTGTAATGTGCCGTGTTTGTTTGTCGTTCAGTGGACTGATGCCACTGGGTACTGCAACCTAGATATGCAATGCGAGATTGAGTATAGCA
>Ga0208157_1000299_pt1 | contig 29341 bp, 40 predicted proteins | sample 5_EtaG_FD_184077 | JGI IMG/M metagenome (GOLD analysis project Ga0208157, IMG submission 184077) | Marine viral communities from the Subarctic Pacific Ocean - 5_ETSP_OMZ_AT15132 metaG (SPAdes) (version 2) | ecosystem: Environmental > Aquatic > Marine > Oceanic | place: Pacific Ocean | collected...
CGGGCAAGGGGCGGCGACCGCTCACCAGCAAGCAACAGGCATTCGCTGATGGGGTGGTGTCGGGACTGAGCCAGAGCGAGGCGTATCGCCGCGCATACTCTGCGGAGGGCATGAAGCCGTCAGCGGTCCACACTGAGGCCAGCACGTTAGCGGCGCACCCTGAGGTTGCCCGGAGGATCGATGCGGGATTGGGGGAGAAGGAGAGGGCTGCACAGCGCAGCGGCCTCTCTCGGAGGGCGATGGTTCTCGAACGGCTGGAGTTGGAGGCAATGACTGCCGAAGCAGATGCCGCTCGTATCAGGGCGCTCGAACTGCTGGGCAAACATGAACGCCTGTTCGTGGACGTGGTGGAAAATCAGGAGGACACTCGCAGCGCAGACGAACTGCGTGGGGAGTTGGAGGACAAGCTTGCCGATCTGATCGGTCGAGTCACTGATGACTCGTAGCGAGGCAGTCGATGGGTTGGCAGTGGGCAGTGGGTTGTCTGGGCTAAAAGACCCTACCCCTAAAAGGCCAACTGTTCTGACGGCCAGACGCCGAGGGGCCACCCCCTGAGGCGGCTAGGCGTGTCGGCTGGGCCACCATACACGCTGTTTCACTCAAACGATTAGCTGGATTTGATAGCCCCCCCCTATTACCTGTTTCTGTAATGGCCTTGAGTGTGCCCCCACCCTTATATAACTGAAACAAAGGGAGGTAGGTTTACAGTGGGCTATGGGTGTGCTATATAATTCTACAGGAAAGGAGCCTGTTATTAACAGTTGCTATTAACTGTTAAGTTAACTGTTAAGGTTTTAATAGTTAATAGCAATTAACAGTTAATAACTGCTAACGGTTGATAACAGGCTACCTAAATATCATAATTCTGAGCATTCGGCAAGGGGCATATGAGAAAAGAATTTGATTACTACCCCACCCCCATTTCGATAGTTGAGCAGATAGGCAGTAGGCTGGACTGGGGGCCGTGTAGTTTCTGGGAGCCGTGCAATGGTGGTGGGCACCTGAGTAATTCGTTGGAGGAGCGCGGCTATAGCGCGATACGCACGGACATTCAGCATGGCAAAGACTTCTTTAACTTCGATGGCGCTCTCCATGAGAACCTGATTACCAACCCACCCTTCAAGTATATCCGTGAGTTTATCGATCATGCGTTTCTGATAGGGGTAAAGCGCATGGCGCTGGTGTGCCCGGAAAGATTGTGGGCGTGTGGCAAAGGTAGAGAGCAGTTCGTCAGGCACAGACCCAGTTCGTTTGCCATGATGGACTGGCGCGAGGATTATCTGGGTAAAGGGGGTAAACCGGATCGGGCACTTGCCGTATCGGTGTGGCATTCCCCCTGTGCAAGAACCTGTAATTTTGATATATGGACAAGGGTATGAGTATGACTGATCAGGATGACGATCTTCTGATCGGGTTTGAGAAGGAGTTACTGGAACGTATTCAGGTTCTGGAGGATGCGTTACAGGAGATACTGGATATAGCAAATGTTTCCGATGGAAGGGCGGCTGCGTTCTACGGAATGTTAGCAAATCGCGCCCTCAGGGGAGGGAAGATTGAAGGGGAAATTTAACGCCAAGATAGCGGCAGAGTTTACGCCGCCAAAAACGTGGGTGTTGCAGAAGCCTTTGTCGTTCAGTTCGCGGCTTATTGCCAAGGACGAGGTTAGCCTCCTGCGTCAGATCGGGGTAAATGTTTCCTCGCACAAGAGCTTTGTTATGGGAAAGGTGACGTGCGTCGAGGGTATGCAAACTGATCTGGCTTCGGTGCCCCGTATTGTGTGGGCCGTGATATCTCCGTGGGATGTAGCGAGAGCGGCTGTCATCCATGATCATCTGTATGCCTCCCTTAGAAAATACTTCCATTCATCCAACCCCAGAAAGTCCACATGGCGGAAGGCCCGGAAGCTTTCGGACAATATCTTTCTGTGGGGTATGCAGAGTGCGGAGCCGCCTGTCCCCGCTTACAAGATGTGGTCAGCTTACTACTCGGTGCGTTTGTTTGGTCGGTGGCCAGCTTCTGCCAAGGAAAAGAACTAGACCATGAACTTAGCCGCTGTTGATATTGACAAGATAAGTCATGATGACAGGGTCGAGCTTCTTGCGCTTGTAGACAAAATTAAAAAAGCAGAGACGCGGGAAAACTGTCAAAGCGAATATATCACCTTCGTTAAGTCTGTGTGGCCAGCGTTTATCGAAGGACGGCACCATGAGATTATGGGTGAGGCGTTCGAGCGTGTCGCACGGGGTGAACTCAAGCGTCTGATTATCAACATGCCACCCCGTCATACCAAATCCGAGTTTGCAAGTTATCTGCTTCCTGCTTGGTTTCTGGGGCAGTACCCGGAAAAGAAAGTTATTCAGACCGCACATACCGCTGAACTCGCTACAGGCTTTGGCCGAAAGGTCAGGAACCTTTTTCAGGATGAGTCCTTCAAGGATATATTTCCAAATGTTTCATTGAGGGCTGACTCAAAAGCAGCCGGTCGGTGGAATACAAACCTTGGCGGTGACTACTTCTCTATCGGTGTCGGCGGTGCTGTAACTGGTAAAGGTGCTGACCTCCTGATTATCGATGACCCGCACTCCGAACAGGATGCCCAGCAAGGAGCGTATAACGCTGACGTGTTTGATCGTGTGTATGAGTGGTACACCTCAGGCCCACGCCAGCGTCTCCAGCCGGGAGGGGCCATCGTTATCGTTATGACGCGGTGGCACCAGCGTGACCTTACGGGCCAGATTATCAAGGCGTCGATTGAGCGGCAGGGTTCTGATGAGTGGGAGCTTATTGAGCTACCCGCAATCATGCCGTCAGGTAATGCGCTGTGGCCGGAGTTCTGGAAGCTTGAAGAACTTGAAACTCTCAGGAATGAATTACCTGTAACCAAGTGGTCGGCTCAGTATCAGCAAGACCCGACGAGTGAACAAGGCGCTATTATCAAAAGGGAATGGTGGCAGGAGTGGGAACGCGAAGACCCTCCCCCTTGTGATTTTATTATTCAGTCTTGGGACACGGCTTTCCTGAAGACGCAGCGAAGCGACTTTTCTGCGTGTACGACATGGGGTGTGTGGTTCAATGAAGAAGCTAACAACCATCACCTGATACTGTTAAACGCATTTCAAGACAGGATGGAGTTTCCAGAACTCAAAGCAAAAGCTTATGAGCATTACTGTGACTGGACGCCAGACGCATTTATCGTTGAGGGGAAAGCTACGGGAATGCCTTTGATATTTGAATTAAGGCAAATGGGCATACCTGTAACGGACTTTACGCCGAGTCGCGGTAACGATAAGATTGCACGGGTAAATGCGGTTGCTGACCTTTTCCATTCTGGAATTGTTTGGGCACCACAGACCCGATGGGCTGAAGAGGTTATAGAGCAGTTTGCTTCATTTCCTTCTGGGTCTAATGATGATCTGGTGGACTCCAGCACTCAGGCATTGCTGCGTTTCAGGCAGGGTGGGTTTGTCCGCGCTGCCGGTGATGAAGTGGAGCAGGAGCATTGGCGTGACACTGTAGAGTATTACTGATCGGAAGGACGGGCTAATGGCTATAGAGAAACCCTTGGTGAGTGGACCGTTTCCAGAAGAAACGGAAGAAGTAATCGAGGTTGATACCGAGCAGGACGAGGCTGACGTATCAATAGGTGTTCTCAATCCTGAGGCTGTTTCGATTGAAACCGAGGACGGCGGCGTGATCATTGAGTTTGATCCGCGCTCTGAAGACGAAGACCCAGACGCCAGCGCACACAATGCAAACCTTGCCGAGTTCATGGAAGACGGTGACTTGCAGCATCTTGCGATGGAGTTGATGGGTCAATATGAGTCAGATCGTATGTCCCGCAAAGACTGGGAAACAACATACATCAAGGGTCTTGATCTTCTCGGTCTCAAAATCGAAGACAGAACACAGCCGTTTCCCGGTGCCTGTGGTGTCTTCCATCCCGTGCTGACAGAAAGCATTATTCGCTATCAGGCGCACTCCATGATGGAAACCTTTCCTTCTTCCGGTCCCGTCAAGACGCAGGTGCTTGGCAACATAGATACGGAAAAAGAAGAACAGGCTCTTCGTGTGCAGAATGAAATGAACTTCCAGATCACGGAAGTCATGACTGACTATCGCAGTGAGCATGAGCAGCTATTGTTTCATCTGCCGCTTGCGGGATCAGCCTTCAAGAAAATTTATTACGACGTAGATATGGGCAGGGCGTGTGCCGTGTTTGTACCAGCGGAAGACTTGGTTGTGGCGTATGGCGCGACTGACCTGAGAAGCTGTCAGCGGTTCACCCATGTAATGAAGAAGACGACCAACGAAGTCAGAAAGCTACAGGTGGCGGGGTTCTACAGGGATGTCGATCTTCCTGAGCCAAGCCCCGACTACAGCCAGATACAATCTGCCTATGATCGCATTCAGGGTGATGATCCGTCTGTCGAGTATGATGATCGCTATACCCTTCTTGAAATGCACGTTGATCTTGATCTTGAGGGATACGAAGACGAGAAGGACGGTGAGCCGACAGGGATTGCGTGTCCGTATGTTGTGACCATCGATAGCCAGTCTCGCGACATTCTTTCAATTCGCAAAAACTGGAACAAGGGCGACGAGCGCAAGATGCGGCGTATGCACTTCTCGCACTACAAGTTTATGCCGGGACTTGGGTTCTACGGGATTGGACTGACCCACATGATCGGTGGCATGGCAAAGTCTGCCACGTCTATTCTGCGCCAGCTAGTTGATGCCGGAACCCTGAGCAATCTTCCCGCAGGTCTGAAGACGCGAGGCTTGCGGATTAAGGGTGACGATTCACCGATAGCTCCCGGCGAGTTTCGTGACGTTGATGTACCCGGAGGCTCAATCCGCGACAACATAAGCTTCATGCCATACAAGGAACCGTCTGGAACTCTTTACCAGTTGCTTGGCACAATCGTTGACGAAGCCCGTAAATATGCGGCTGTTCCCGATATGAATATCGGAGAGATGAGCAATCAGGCTCCCGTTGGTTCCACGCTTGCTATCCTTGAACGATCCATGAAAGTCATGTCTGCGTGTCAGGCGCGGCTACATGCTTCCTTGCGTAACGAGTTCAAGATACTAGCGGGTGTTATCAAGGACTTCCTTCCCGCCGTCTATGACTACGAAGTCAATGGAGACGCCAATCGTAAGACGGACTTTGATGACCGCATTGATGTAATTCCTGTTTCGGACCCCAATGCTACAACAATGGCGCAGCGGATTATGCAGTATCAGGCTGCACTCCAACTCGCCCAGCAAGCCCCACAAATGTATGACTTGCCCCAGCTTCACAAGCAAATGCTGGAAACTCTGGGTATCCAGAACGTAGACAAGATTATTCCTGTCGGCGCGGAGGTTATGCCGGAAGACCCTGTCAGCGAAAACATGAACATAATTAACATGAAGCCCGTCAAGGCTTTCGCTTATCAGGACCATGAAGCACACATCCGTACCCATATGGCAGCTATACAAGACCCGAAGATACTGGCTCTCGTACAGCAGTCGCCTAATGCTGCTGCAATACAAGCTGCGCTTGAGGCTCATCTTCGTGAACATCTGGCGTTCCAGTATCGTTCTGAAATTGAAGAGCAGCTTGGTGTCGAGCTTCCCCCGATTGGAGAGCCGCTGCCACGCGACGTGGAGCAAAGACTTGCAGGTCTTGTGGCCGCTGCCGCAGAGAAGCTTCTGCAAAAAGATATCGCAGAAGCTCAAGCCGAAGAAAACCGCAAAAGAATGGAAGACCCCGTTGTTCAGATGCAGCAGGAAGAGCTTCGATTGCAAGCGGCGGATATTGAGCGGAAAGCCAAGGGAGACCAGATGCGTGTCGAAGCTGACCTTCTCAAAACCCAGACAACGGCAGAGACAGAGCGGATGCGTATTTCATCTCAGGAGAAAACGACGGGCGCTCAGATTGGAGCCAAGATTGCAACGGAAAGCATGAAGGCTGCTGTCGATGACAAGGAGACCTCGTCTAAGGAGAAGATCGAAGGTGCCAAGCTAGGGGCCAAGATTGCTGAAGACATTGTGGAGGCCGCAGGTAATGCCAGCAAAAAAGAAGACTAAGTCACGAGTTAACGAAGCGGGAAACTATACAAAGCCCACCATGCGTAAACGCTTGTTCAATAAGATTAAGTCAGGCGGCAAGGGCGGAAAGCCGGGACAATGGTCGGCAAGAAAGGCTCAGATGCTGGCTTCCCAGTACAAGAAAGCCGGTGGAGGTTATAAATAATGGCCGTCAAAAAGAAAGCTCCCGGCAAGCTGACCAAGCGTCAGGAAGACACTCTGAAGAAACACGCCGTTCACCACACTAAAAAACACATGGCTGAAATGAGAAAGGTCATGCGAAACGGGGGAACCTTCACCGCAGCGCACAAGCAAGCGATGAAAAAGGTTGGCAAGTAATGCCCCTCAAAAAATCCCAGAAATCCCTGAAGGATTGGACAAAGCAGAAGTGGCGAACCAAGTCGGGTAAGCCGTCCACGCAGGGGAAGAAGGCAACAGGGGAAAGGTATCTTCCAGAAAGGGCTATTAAGAAACTAAGCTCCAAGGAATACGCGGCCACTACAAAGGCTAAACGCAAAGGTACAAAGAAAGGTAAGCAGCACGTCGCGCAACCTAAAAAAATTGCAAAGAAAACAAGGAGGTATCGTTAGTGAGTATACAAGGCGATCACATATTGACTCGTCTACAGAAGTTCATGCGAGAACAGATGAACGACGGGGCAGACCATCTTGCGTCTGGTGGTGCAAAGGATATGGCTGAGTACAGTCGCATGGTCGGACGCATAGAAGGAATAGCTATGGTAGAAAGGGAGATGGTCGATCTCTCTAGCAAGCTTCAAGACGATGACTAAACAGGATACCGCTGTGCCTGTAATAATTCAGCGCGAATCGAGCATTGCTCGCGGAGACAGAAAGAATGACGAAGACGTTAGAGAAGGAGCGCCCGTCGCTCAAAAAGGTAGTTGAAGAAGAAACAGCCTCCCAGTTACCCAAACCCTGTGGTTATAAAATACTGATAGCCCTCCCCGAAATCGAAGAAACCACTGAAGGTGGCATCATCAAGCCCGACATAGTCAGGGAGCTTGAAGAGTATTCTACAGTGGTGGGCTTTGTGCTGAAGTTGGGTCCAGATTGTTACGACCAGACGGCAGACCAGAGCAAGAAGTTTCCTACGGGAGCTTACTGTAAGGAAGGGGACTTTATCCTGTTCCGTGCTTTTCAGGGAACTCGCATCCGTATCCACGGTAAAGAGTTTCGTCTTATTAACGACGATAATGTTGAAGCTGTTGTGGAAGACCCACGCGGCATTACGAGGGCTTAGAGATGGCTGAAGAGAAACCCGAAGTATCGGAGGAACCTCAGGAAGAGCTTTTCGAGATTGAGGTTATTGATGACACCCCGGAAGAAGATCGTCCTTTCTTGGACAAGGGCGCTTCTGATGATGACGACGAAATCAAGGGTGTCGGTCAACGAGCGCAGGACAGGATTGGTCAGCTTAAGCGTGAGTTTCATGACAAGCGGCGTGAAGCTGAAGCAGCGCAGCGTATGCAGACTGAGGCTATCAATGTTGCCCAGACCATACGTCAGGAGAATGAACAGCTTAAGGCTTTGTTAAAAAGCGGTAATTCGGCTTTGTTCGATGTGACCAAAGCAAAGAACGACGCTGATCTTGCTCAGGCACAGTCAGACTTGACTAAAGCTTATGACGAAGGAAACGCCGAAGAAATTGTTTCTGCTCAAACGCAGCTTAACGAGTTGATGTTTGACGGGCGCAAGCTTCAGGAAGCGATTACTCAGAGAGAGGCTCTTGCTCAAACCCCGGCTCCTGCCGCTGCTTTATCGCAGAAACCTGATATTACCCTTACAGAGCGGGACACGGATTGGATAAGAAAAAACCCGTGGTTCCAGAAAGATCAAAAGCTGACTGCTTATGCGATGGGCTTGCATTATGAACTTACACAGCAAAAGGGAGTTCATCCCAACGGTTCAGAGTATTACGAGATGATCGATGAGGAAATGCGAAAACATTTCCCTATTGACGAAATTAACAATAACTACCAAAATGGTTCTACAGAAAGCTCTGTTTCTTCTGATGTTCGTGAGTCAACGGATGCTGAAAGTATTTCAGTAGAAGTTGAATCGGAAGAAACAGTGGCCCCCGTGGTTGCGCCAGCTACTCGTAGCAGTAACAAAAAACCAACGCGAGCCAAACTCACGAAGACCCAAGTGGACCTCGCTAGAAAGCTTGGGATTACTAACGAACAGTACGCGAAGCAGCTTTTGAAGGAGCAAGCGAATGGCTAAAGATAAAGATGATAGTGAACTGTTCGACGGCGATAAGCGCGAATCGAGAACCGCCGCCAGCTTGGGTGATAGAGAAGCCCGTGAGATGAGTGAGCGCAAAAAAAGCTGGGCACCTCCGTCACTTCTGCCTGAGCCAACTCCTGTAGACGGTTATGTGTATCGATGGATACGCACGGCCACTTTAGGGGAAGCCGACAACACGAATGTTTCTCAACGCTTTAGAGAGGGTTGGGAACCTGTTCCTGTTGACGACCATCCTGAAATGCAAGTCCTGAATGATCACAACTCGCGGTTTGAAGGGTCTATTGAGGTTGGTGGTTTATTGCTTTGCCGCACCGCTAAAGAGAATATGCGACAGCGGGACGATTATTATGCAAACAAAACCAAACAGCAGATTGATGCAGTTGACCAGAGCTATCTAAGAGAAAGCGACCCACGGATGCCTGTTCTCCGTCCAGAGAACTCGACGCGGGTTGGTTTCGGAAATGGCCGCTCATAGTAAGTCCTATGGGTTTTTTTCAACTGAAGATGCGAAAAGGAGACAGAGATGTCCTCAACTGCTGCACCCTTCGGTCTGCGCCCCATTGGTCGGTTGGATAGTGGTTCGTTAGAAGTATCGCGCCAGTATCCAATAGCCTCAGGCTATGGCACAGCTATCTGCGTAGGTGACATTGTTCAACTAGTAGATGGCGGAACCGCCACCACCATTGAGAAGCAGTCCGCAACGGGCGACGACTCAACCGCCATTGATATGGTCGGTGTTTTCATGGGCTGTAAGTACACAGACCCCAACTCTGGACAGCTTACGTTTAGCCAAAAGTGGCCAGCCAGTTTGGTTGCCTCCGACGCTATGGCGTATGTCGTCGATGATCCTAATGTTCTGTTCACCATCCAAGCGGATGCTGCGCCTACTAACGTAGGGGACATTTACGGGAAAAACACTCTTCTAGTTCAGACCGCACCTAACACTACTTTAAATGTTAGCCGTGTTGCTCTGGATATTTCTGAACTTTCTACCGATGCTCAAAACCCAATTCGGGTAATTGACTATCTTGGTGGGAGCGAAGGGGATGAGAAGGGCACGACTTTCCCAATTCTGGTGTGCAAGTTTAACTATCACCAGCATTCATCCACAACTGGTTCGGCATAGGGGGATTGAGTTATGGCTATTGCAAGAACACAACTCCTTAAAGAACTTCTTCCGGGCCTAAACGCCCTGTTCGGTTTGGAGTACGAAAAGTACGAAGACGAACACACGATGATCTACGAGACAGAAAGTTCTGATCGTAGCTTCGAGGAAGAAGTTAAGTTGTCTGGATTTGGTTCCGCCCCGGTTAAGCCCGAAGGCGAAGCTATTTCTTACGACAGCGCACAAGAGTCATTTACGGCTCGGTATAACCATGAGACGGTTGCTATGGGCTTTTCCATTACCGAAGAGGCAATGGAAGACAACCTGTATGACTCGCTCTCGGCTCGTTATACCAAGGCTCTGGCTCGTGGCATGGCTTACAGCAAGCAGACCAAGGCTGTTACTCCCCTGAATACGGGGTTTGACACCTACCAGTCTGGTGATGGTGTAACGCTGTTTAATGCTTCTCACCCAACGGTTGCGGGTGGCACGAACTCCAACCGTCCAGCAACAGCGGCTGACTTGAACGAAACCACTCTTGAGAATGCGGTAATTGATATTGCTGCATACGTTGATGAGCGTGGTCTTCTTATTGCAGCCCGTCCGCGTAGGTTGATTATTCCACCTGCACTGACATTTGTTGCAACTCGTATCCTCCAGTCGGAGCTTCGGGTTGGAACTGCTGATAACGACATCAATGCTATTCGTAGCAACGGTTCGATTCCAGAGGGCTATGAGGTCAACCACTACCTGACCGATACCAATGCCTTCTTTATTGTTACCGATGTTCCTAATGGCATGAAGCACTTCGAGCGCACTCCCATGCAGACCAGCATGGACGGTGACTTCGATACTGGTAATGTTCGTTACAAGGCACGGGAACGCTACTCCTTCGGAGTATCTGACCCTCTCGGAATTTACGGTTCTCCGGGTTCTTCCTAAAACCGTAGGGGGGAGGGGTTCGCCCCTCCCCTTTTTTATACATCCTGACGGCGAAAGCCGACACTAGCCACGACAGGAGATATAACATGGCTGTGCATTTTACTGGACCGATCCTTCATGCAGGTAAGGATGGAAGCCGCAAATGGTTTTCTAACCTGCCCATCACCGCAAGCCCTGACTATGTCGTTTATATGGACGACTTCACGGGTATTGCTCTAGATTCAACAAATGACTGGACAGTGATCAAAGACAGCAGTGCTTCTGCTGCTCTTGGCGCTGACGCTGAAAGCGGGACATTGGTCCTGTCAAGTCAGGCAACCACCGACAATGATGGTGCTTCTGTGCAAGGCAACGAAATTTTTGCCGTTAACGCAGATCGCAACATCTGGTTTGAGACCAAGCTTACCCCTACGGATGCAGAGGGTAGCAACATGGATATCTGTGTTGGTCTGACGGTTAACTTTGCAACCAACCCCGAAGCAATGCTTACTGCTGCTGACCGGATTGTGTTTCAGGTAAACGATGGTGACAGCAACATTCTCTGCAAGACGGAGAAAGACGGTACGGAAACCTCAACGGATTCGGGGATTGATATTGCCAGCGGTACGGCAGTGACGCTCGGTTTCCATGTAATCAACACATCAAGTGTTGAGTTTTTTGTAAACCGGCTTCTCGTAGCTACGCATACTGCCAATATCCCTGATGATGAGAATATGACTATTGGCGCTATGGAGCTTTCTGGTTCTGCTACAGGCACGAAGTCTATGGCGATAGATTACCTGTTTGCCTCTCAAAATCGCTAGGGGATAGAACATGGCGACGAAACCAAAGGTTAAGGCTGCGGAAAAAAAGTCTGCACCTAAAGCTTCTGCAAAAAAGGCCGTTGCTGCCAGCACTCCCCCCGTGGGGAGTGCTGAGTACAAGTCCCTTGTCTTGCAGGGCAAGATAAAGGAGTAAGCTCGTGGCAGATGCGGTAACAACCCAAACGATTGTTGATGGCCAGAAAAACGCTGCGTTTAAGTTTACGAACATTAGTGACGGCTCAGGCGAAGCTGCTGTTGTCAAAGTTGATGTATCGGCACTTGAGAAAGAGCATGTGACTCAAAACGCATGTACCAAATTTACCATTGAACAGATTTGGTGGCAGTGTGTGGGGATGAAGGTTCAGTTGCTTTTCGACGCAACAAGCAATGCCTTTGTTATTGAGTTGGGTGAGACTTCTTCCGGTCATCATGATTACAGGGATTTTGGCGGTATCTGGAACAATGCAGGTTCTGGTGTAACTGGTGACGTTCTGTTTACGACAGTTGGTCATGCCAGTAACGATACCTACACAATCCTTATTTCAGGTAAAAAAAGTTACTGATAATGGCTAAGGCTTATCCCGGCGTAAAAAGGTTACCTAGTGGCGGCATTGAGTATCGCGGCACTAAGTTTGCTGGGTTTAATAAGCCAAAGCGGTCTAATCGTTCTGGCAAGAAAGGAATGGTTCTTGCTAAAGACGGTGATAAGATCAAGCTTATTCATTACGGTGACTCGTCAATGGGGCACAACTATTCCCCTGAAGCTCGAAAAAGTTTTAAGGCTCGTCATGGCAAAAACATCAAGAAGGGCAAGATGTCTGCTGCGTACTGGGCTAATAAAGAGCTTTGGGGTGGCCCCGGAAAATCAAAGAAGTCTCCTCCTAAATCACAGAAATCTGTGAAGGGCGTTAAGAGGCGGTCATGAGAGGGCACTTGGTAACTGTTTTAACATCTTGCTGTTTAGCCATTGGTGGCTGGGCTATTTTGCTTTTGGTTGATATGGACAAGAAAGTAGCAGTGCTAGAAACTTCGGTTGCGGAAACAAACAAAAAGGTTGGAAAGAATTACGACCTTATAAAAATTGTTTTAACTGAGGTTCGTCCTATAAGCGAAGCTTCTCACATTCCAATAAAAGGAAACTAAGATGAAATACAAAGACCAGAGCAAGAAGATGAAAATGGCTGGCGGCGGTGTTGCTGAAGACATAAAGCCTATGGGAAAAGATATGGGCGGGTTACTGAAAACATTCTCTCCAGCAGCAATGCTTTATGACAAGCTTGGGAAGGAAAACCGAGGGTTCATGTTTGGTCTTGCTCCCGGTTTAATTATGAAAGACAGGTATCGGAAGAAGAAGTCTGAAGAGGAAAACATCTCATGAAAACACAAGATCAACAGAAGAAAATGAAAATGCAAGCCGGTGGAGTATCCGCTGATGTTGCAGCAGCCGGTCCTGACTACAGTGGGTTTGAAAAAAGATTGCAGGAAATTGGCAAGTTTGCTGAAGGAATTGGCACTGCGGGAGACAGACAAATTCTTGAAGACATTCTTGCGTCAAGACAAGCTCAGGAATTTTTAAGCGGTGTTGGAGGAGTGGCTGTTCCTAAAAGTAAACAGCTCCGAAAACCTCGTCCCATTGAAGGGGCAAGAGGACCAAGGATGGACTGATGCCCCTTACAGTAAAGGGGGAGAAAACTTTAACGACTATGAAAAATCGTTACGGTGTAAAAAAGGGAAAAGAGATATTTTATGCTGGGGTAAACTCTGGCAAGCTAAAGGGGATGGAGTCTAAAACGGTTTCTACCAGAAGAAAGAAAAAGGCATAGTGAATGGCGGTTAGCGGAACATCTACATTTAATCTCGACATAGCAGAGCTTTGTGAGGAAGCTTACGAACGGGCTGGTCTTGAGATGCGTAGTGGATACGACCTTGCTACTGCAAGGCGCAGCCTGAACTTGATGGGTTTGGAGTGGGCTAACCGTGGAATAAATCTGTGGCTTGTCGAGGAAGGCAGCGTCACACTTGTCACCGGCACTGCTACTTACACGCTACCGTCTGACACTATTGATCTTTTAGAGCATACGCTCAGAACGGATAGTGGTGAAACAAACCAGACAGATACAGCATTATACAGGATGTCTGTCAGCACTTACTCTCAGATAACTAATAAATTAACTCAGGGTAAGCCAACACAAATATATATCAACCGTTTGCGGGATGCTCCGACTGTTACTCTTTGGCCCATCCCAAGCAGCACTTACAACGGTGACTTTGTTCGTTATTTTAGGCTGCGTCGAGTTGAAGACACAGGAGCAAAGTCCAGTAACACCTCAGACATTCCAGCGCGGTTTCTTCCCTGCATGGTTGCTGGTCTCGCATATCATATAGCTATGAAGCGCCCAGAAGCTGCGCCTAGAATACAAATGCTTAAGTCTGTTTATGATGAGCAGTTTGAACTTGCGGCACAAGAAGATAGAGAAAAGGCTTCTTATTCGTTCACGCCTCAGATGGATTCGTATTCATTATGACTGGGTCATACGCAAGAGCTAAGTATGCATTTGGGTTTTGTGACCGTACTGGTTTTAGATATCCCTTGGAAAAACTTGTGTACGAGGTTCAGAATGGCGTGAGGACTGGGCTTCGTGTGGGATACGATGTGGTAGACCCAGACCAGCCTCAAAACTTTTTGGGGCGCATTAGGATATTTGATCCTCAGTCATTGCGTGATCCGCGCCCTGACAAGGGTCTAGAGGCGAGTAGGGAGTTTTTTGGCTGGAACCCTGTGGGGGATGGCGGAACAGCGCCTGACGGTACTGACAGCCTGTCTTTAGCGGGTTCTGTCGGTGATGTAACAATAACTGTTGCTTAGGAGAAAACTATGAACTGGATTAAATCACGCATTGTTGAGCCTACGACTTGGTTGGCTGTAGGCGTTGGTGCCATTCTTCTTTCGACTGTCGTGCCTGTTATGGCGGTGTGGCTGATGATTGCGGCAGCTATAACGGTAGCTGCTGGTGTTGTCTTGAAAGAAAAAGGCGGTCGATAAGTTACTGGTAACTTGAGGAGGGTGCTATGCCAAAGATGAACGGAAAGAAAATACCTTACCCAGATGCGGAAAAGCGCATGGGTGGCGGTAAAGTTATGTATAGAGGCGGCGGAAGTCTCTCTTATGGCAAGATGAAGATGGGTGGTGGCGGCGTTGCTGAAGACATTGCTGCTGCTGGTATTGGTGGTGCCCTTGGCGGTGCTGCCGGTGCTGCTGCTGGTATTGGAGAAGATAAAAGAGATACAATTCAACTTCAAACCGCCCCTTCGGAACGAGTAAATCGCCGCGAGAAAGAAGAACAGGAAGAATATCGTCGGCGCTTAAAAGAGGCTAATAAGGCTGCTACCACTGGGGCTGCTGCCGGTGCTGCCGCTGGCGGTGCTGCTGCTGCTGTCAAGTCTAAAGAAAAAAAGGGTATGGGTGGTTCCATTGCCCGTGGCAGTGGTGCGGCTCGCGCTCAACAGTTTCGTAAAAACGGCTAATGGATTATGGCTTGGACATTCACCACACTTAAAACGGCTATACAGGATTATGTAGATAATACTGAAACGACGTTTGTGAACAATCTGGATGAGATGATACGGATTGTTGAAACGCGCATATTTTATGCCGTTCAGCTACCCATGTTCAGAAGAAACGTAACGGGTAGTTTCACGAGTGGTGGTCAATATCTTTCTCAACCTACTGACTTTATTGCCGCTTTAAGTCTTGCTGTTACTAGCGGTAACAACAGGACATATCTTCTTCCTAAAGATGTAAATTATATTAACGAGGCTTATCCTGACTCGACCGAAACAGGACTGCCCAAATACTATGGCATCTTTGATGATGACTTTTTTATTGTAGGGCCGACACCAGACTCCGGTTACTCAACAGAGCTTCATTACGCATATCAACCTGAAAGCATTACAGTTTCTTCTAGCGGCACAAGTTGGCTTGGAGACAATGCTGAAGATGCGTTGCTGTACGGATGTCTTGTTGAGGCTTACACTTTTATGAAGGGTGAGCCTGACCTTATCACCAACTACACTGAAAGATTTGCCGTTGCTATTCAAAGGCTTGGTAACTTGGGTGAAGCTAGAAACAGGCGCGATCAATACCGTAACGGTGCCTTACAGATACAGGAGACCTGATGTTATCTATTAAAACAACCATGCCGGATGATTTTAAGGTGACTGTTGGCACTACCAATAACCGTGGTCATACGCCTTCTGAAGTAGCTGAGATGTGCGTAAACAAGCTTATGTATGTTTCCGAAAACGCTCCACCTGCGATCCGTGATCAAGCTATGTTTTATAAAAATGAGCTTTTTGTTTTAATAGAGCATTACATGAAACAAGCGGTGGCAAGCGACAGAACTAATGTTATCAATGCGTTAACTAATGCTGGCTCCCCCCAGTTAGCAGAAATGATAAGGAGACTTTAAATGGCTATCACGCAAGCAATGTGTACGTCTTTCAAAGTAGAGCTTTTGAAAGGTGTTCACAATTTAACCGCCTCGACAGGCAATACCATTAACATGGCGCTGTACCAAAGCACTGCTTCTCTCGACGCAACAACGACAGCTTACACGTCTAGCGGAGAAGCAAGCGGCACAGGCTATAGCGCCAAGGGTGCTGCGCTTACAAGCGTTACGCCGGTTGCAAGTGGGACTACGGCAGTATGCGACTTTGCGGACCTGACATTCTCGTCTGTAAGCATTACCGCTCGTGGCGGCATGATCTTTAACGAAACAGCAACAGGCGACCCCTCTCTTGTAATTCTTGATTTTGGCGCAGACAAGACCGCGACTGCTGGAGACATGACGATTACGTTTCCAACAGCAAGCGCAACGGCTGCAATTATACGGATTGCTTAAGGCGTAGTAATGGCAAACGTCACAGGTTGGGGCAGAGGAACATGGGGTAGCGGTCCTTGGGGCCAGCCCATACCTGTGGAAGTTACCGGAACTGCTGGCACAAGTGCTGTTGGTAGCGTTACTGCTGCTGGCGGTTCTGCATTTTCAGTAACAGGCAATGCTGCTACTGGAAGTGTAGGCAGCGTAAGCGTTGGCATTGATGCTACGATTTCGGTTACGGGGATTGCTGCTACTGGGGGTATTGGCTCCGTTACAGCGGCTGGTGGTTCTGCATTTGCTGTAACAGGTAATGCTGGAACTGGTTCGGTTGGAAGCGTAACGACTTCGATTAGTGACGATGTAACCCTTGTTGGGTTTGACATAGAAGGAGAAGTTGGCTCCGTAACGGTTAGTGAGGGCAGCGGGGTAATAATTATTGAAACGGGCCTTCAGGGCACAGGCGCAGTAGGCAGCGTTAACGTCTGGGGAGAAATAGTTCCGTCACAAGATGCTTCGTGGTCTTCGATTTCTCCTGATCAAGACGCAAGCTGGATCGATATAGCTGCTTAAAAGGATTAGATAAATGACTTCAACATACACAAGCAACTCTGGAATTGAGAAGCCCGGAACAGGTGACCAGTCAGGCACATGGGGCGATACCACCAATACCAACATGGACATCATAGATCGCGCTATTAGTGGCGTGGTTTCTTTGAGCCTAACCGGAACCTCTACAACGCTAACCACCACCGATGGTTCTCTTACAGATGGCATGTATAAGGTTCTTGTGTTAGCCGGAAGCCCGACAGGAACAAACACAATTACGATTGCTCCGAATGATGCTGATAAATTTTATCTGGTCAAAAACGGTAGCGGTCAAAGCGCGGTATTTAGTCAAGGCACTGGCGCAAATGTTACAATCCCTAACGGCGGTGCAGACATTATTTTTTCAGACGGTGCTGGCACTGGCGCTGCTGTATCAAGTATTTTTGCTAACTCTCTTTCTTTTGGCAAAGTAAACCTGACTTCGGACACAGCATCTGGAGATGCAGCGGCTCTTGGATATACCGCTGCTGAAGGTTTGATATTGACAGGTCAGGGTTCGACCAATGACGTGACAATTAAGAACGATGCCGATGCAGATGTTTTGGAAATTCCCACAGGAAGCACAAACGTCACCGTAGTGGGCGATATTACTGCTGGTGGAACCTTAAATGCTGCGGGTGATACTTCAGCAGGGGATGATGCAGCTATTGGCTACACGGCTGCTTTGGGTCTTATCTTAACGGGACAAGGCTCAACCAATGACGTAACGATTGTTAACGATGCTGATGCAACGGTTTTGTCCGTTGCTACTGGCGGTACTGACGTTGATATCGTGGGCGACGTGACAGCCGCTACAGTAAACGCGGATGGCGACACCTCTGCCGGTGATAACGCTGCAATGGGCTACACCGCTGCGGAGGGCTTGATCCTAACGGGCCAAGGCTCGACCAACGATGTCACAATCAAGAACGATGCTGATGCGGATGTCATTGAGATTCCGACAGGCACCACGAATGTGACGGTCGCTGGGCAGCTTAACGGTGGCACGATCATTCTTGCGGAGACTGACACTGACACGTCAAACACAGGCAGTGTGACGATTGACTTCTCGGCTCATCAGAACTTTGTGCTTACTCTTACGGGTAATGTGACTTTGGCTAACCCAAGCACGGAATCAGTAGGCCAAGCTGGCGTGTTTGTTTTCATCCAAGACGGGACGGGTTCGAGAACTCTCAGCCTTGGGACAGATTACGAAAGTCCCGCTGGGGGTGGCATTACACTTAGCACCGCAGCAAGTGCGGTTGATGTAGTCCCATACTTTGTTAAGGCTTCTGGCAGTATTCAGCTAGGCGCACCGCAGTTGGCGTTCAGCTAATGACAATGTTTGGCTCACAGTGGCTGGCTAACGCTGGGTCAGGCTACGAGATAGATCAGTCTATTCGTTTTAATAACGATGATAGCCCAACTATGTCACGTAGCTTTGGCACTCCTACAGATCAGAATAAGTTTACATATGCTTTTTGGATGAAATCAACGAGTCAAGCAAATGGTTGTAATTTATCAGTAAACGTAACGGGTGGTGTTACTTGGGCTAGTATGAATTTTAACGGCGGCAATATGGCGTTCTATGACTATACTGGCGGCTCTGCAAATATTGATGTTCGTACAACTTTTACCTCTGTTGTAGGAAAGTTTCAAGATTATTCCGCTTGGTATCATGTTGTGTTTGTTTATGATTCTGATCAGGGCACAGACACAAACAGAATAAAATTTTATATAAATGGAGTGCAATTTCCTGTTGCATCTTTGGTTGGTCCGTCAGGTGGTTCTGTAGTTTGGCCGAGTTCAGGATTTAATTCTAAACTTAATACTTCTGGAAACACTCATGTAATATCCGATAATGTCAACGGTAAACTTGATGGTTACATGGCCGAAATATATTTTATCGATGGTCAGGCTCTTGACGCCACAAGTTTTGGCGAATTTAACACTGAAGGTGTTTTCGTACCAATAGCTTACTCAGGGGCTTTTGGTGACAATGGTTTCTTTATTGATGGCAGAGATAGTTCTGATTTAGGTGATGATGAATCAGGTAACGGTAATGATTTTAGTACCAGTGGTTTAGCGGCGAACGATCAAGTTATAGACAGTCCAACTAATAATATGCCTGTTCTTAATTTTTTATCTAAAGGCACAGGAACTCTGTCTGATGGCAATTTACAATATACAGGAGTATCTGGAAACTGGTCTAATGCCAGAGTAAATCTGCTTGTGCCTGATACAGGTAAGTGGGCGTTGAGAATGAAATCAGCGGACAGTTATCAGCAAATTATCGTTGGTCTATGTGCGCCAGACAGTGCATGTCCTTACACAGATATTGATGTAAATGGCGTAACCCAAATTCGCTATAACACGGTTGACGGCAACTTTGTCACACGGGTAACTGGTTCTCTAGTAAATGATACCGGGGCACCTACAACCGCTGCCCAGACGTTCTTTCAACTTCTGTTTGATATGGATAACGGCAAAATAGGAGTGGCGGCAGATGACGCAACATCAGGTACGTTTGCTGATATCTCAACGTATTCAGCCTTGGACTTGAATGGGGCGTCATTAAAGACGGCACGACAGCCTTTCGTGCAAGCATTTTCTGGCGTAAGTGCTGGTGCTGGAGTAATTATTGATGCAGGTCAAAGCGGTTGGACAACTACGGTTACGGGATTCAAGAATTTAATTTTAGCCAACCTTGACGCACCAACAATAACTGATGGGTCAGAGTATTTTCATTCACAACTTTACACAGGTAATGGCAGCAGTGGCCTAGCTATTACAAACGACGCAAATGCCGGGGATTTTGAACCGGACCTTCTCATTATCGCACCCCGGTCTAACGGTGATAATAAAGTCTGGTTTGATGATGTACGAGGTACAACAAACCGGATTAAATCAAATAGCGCTGCTGCGGCAGATGTAGATGACCCCGCGCAGCTTACGTTTGAGAGTGATGGATTTGATCTAGACACGACAGACGTAAACTACAACGGCTCGGGCAGAACCTATGTCGCGTGGCAATGGAAAAAAGGAGCAACCCCCGGTTTTGATATTGTCCAGTACACGGGCAACAAAACCAACCGCACAATTTCGCATTCGTTAGGAGTTGCTCCAGAGTGGATTGTTATTAAAGACTACTCAAACACTGAGAGTTGGGTTGTTGGTCACAATTCGATTGGCTGGACAAAAAACTTTTTTCTTAATCTGACTAATGCCGAGGCAACCAGTTCATCAATCTGGCAAGACACTGCGCCAACAAGTTCTGTTTTCTCAATCGGGACAAGCGACGGTGTAAACAAAGTTGGATCGCACATAGCGTATCTTTGGGCATCGGTTGCTGGATTTTCAAAGTTTGGTTCTTACACCGGCAATGGAGATGCCGATGGTACGTTTGTGACAACCGACTTTCTTCCCGCCTTTGTGATGGTGAAACGAGCGGATAGCGCTGATAACTGGGTGGTTATTGACAGTGCGCGGAACTCGTTCAACGCCACAAATCTTCGTCATTACATGGACACAACTAACGCTGACATAACCTCTATAACCCACGATTTTGTTTCAAATGGATTCAAACTTCGTGCAAGCGATGGGGGAGTAAATGCGTCGGGCGGTACGTATGTATACATGGCATTCGCACAAAACCCCTTCGGCGGCAGTGGTTTAGCACCAGTGACAGGTGGCTTTATGTCCTCGTAAACCATCATTTAAAGATGGTGCAGGTTTAAGAGAGTAACAGGAGAATAAGATTATGTGGAAATACTCCGGCAGAACTATTAAGGAACACAGAGCGTGGACGAATGACGATGGCGTCACGCATCCGCGCAATTGGCACATCTGGTCGCCTAGCGAGAAGGCCGCTGCTGGCCTAACCGAGGTAACACCGGAGACGCCGCCGGATAGCCGCCTTTACACATGGGGTTATCAGGCCGATGGAGTGACGATCTCCAAGACAGCTAAAAGCATGACCGATGTGGGTTTGGTGGATAGTGACGGGAATGCGGTAAACGATGACGATGGCAACCAGATCATGGAACCGGGGGTCCGCTCTCAGCTAAAGGCTGAAGTAAAGTCTCAGCAGGGTTCGCTGCTTGCACAGAGTGATTGGGCTGTGGTTCGGAAGGCAGACAAGGGAACGGCGATCCCCTCAAACATCCAGACTTGGCGCGATGCAATCCGCACCAAAGCAACCGCAATGGAAAGCGCAATTGATGGTGCGGCAAACACTGATGCTGTAGCGGCGCTGTTTGTTACATTTGACTCAGAAGGAAATAAGTCCGGTATCCTTTATGATTGGCCTGTGTTGGGAAGCTAGTAAATGCCGTTAAAAGAATTAAAGTTCCGCGCTGGTATTAACAGGGAGTCTACGTCTTACTCCAATGAAGGCGGCTGGTTTGATTCTGATAAGGTTCGGTTTCGAGACAATTTCCCCGAAAAAATAGGCGGCTGGCAAAAGTATTCTGAGGCTCAGTTTCTTGGAACTTGTCGCTCTCTTTATTCATGGGTTGCTCTTGACGGGTCAATATATCTAGGCGTTGGCACTAATCTTAAGTTTTATGTGGAAGAGGGTGAGACCTATTCTGATATTACGCCTATCCGCAAAACGACAACGAACAGCACAACTTTCGCAGCCACTGATGGCTCCGCGACAATTACAGTTACAGACAATACGCACGGGGCAAAAGAAGGCGACTTTGTTACCTTTAGTGGTGCGTCTAGTTTAGGCGGCAATGTCACAGCCGCGATCTTAAATGCAGAGCATCAAATTGTTGGCGTTCCTACTGGCAATACATACACGATTACTGTTTCAGTTACCGCTAACGCTAGTGACTCTGGAAACGGCGGAGGTTCCGTAACGTCTGTTTATCAAATAAATGTTGGTCTTGATACTGGGGTTACCGGAACGGGTTGGGGTATTGGAACTTGGGGGCGCGGTACATGGGGTTCCGGTGCTTCAAGTTCGGGTGCGGAAGCTCAACTAGGGCTGTGGACGCAGGATAACTTTGGAGAAGACCTGCTTATAAATCAGAGACAAGGAAATATCTATTACTGGGATTCATCTGCCGGGGTGAGCAATAGAGCCGTTGTCTTGTCGGGTTTAACGGGGTCTAACAAAGCTCCCACAATAGCTAAACAGATCATGGTGTCGGACAGAGACAGGCACGTCATAGCTTTTGGGTGTGATGATGAATCTTCGATAGGAACTCAAGACCCCCTACTTATAAGGTTTGCAGATCAGGAGTCTCTCACTGACTGGGAAACCAGAACCGACAACACAGCGGGTAGTCTTAAGCTGGGTACGGGTTCGGAAATCGTGTGCGCTAAAGAAGCTAGGGAAGAAATACTGGTTTGGACCGATGTGTCTTTGCATTCATTAAGGTTTCTTGGGCCACCGTTTACGTTTGGCATTACACAAATATCTGGTTTGATTACGATTATTTCTCCGAATGCTGCAATAGCCGTTGAAGATTTTTCTGTGTGGATGGGGCGGGATGATTTTTACGTTTATAAAGGTGGCGTGAGTACGCTGCCCTGTTCAGTCAAGCAGTATGTATTTAGTGATATGAACTTAACGCAAATACAAAAAATAGTTTGCGGCGTTAATTCCGCGTTTAGCGAAGTCTGGTGGTTCTATCCTTCTTCCGGGTCATCAGAGAATGACAGGTATGTTGTTTGGAATTACACAAATAATCTGTGGTACTACGGAACGCTTCCAAGAACAGCTTGGTTGGATCGCGGAATTAAAGATTTCCCTGTAGCTGCATCTAATGATCAGTATCTTTATAGTCATGAATCTGGTTTAGACGACGGTTCAACAGTGCCAGCGTCCGCAATCTCTTCTTATATTGAGTCGTCTCAAGTTGATATTGGAGAAGGGGATAGATTTTCTTTTGTAAGCAGAATTATTCCTGACATCTCTTTTACCACCAGCAGCGTGTCGGACCCTAGCGCCAACCTGATACTAAAGAGCAGAAACTTCCCCGGCGCTAATTATGAGCAGACTGATACATCTGGTGTCACGCAAACATCATCGTCTCCTGTAGAGTTGTACACAGAAAAAGCAGATGTGCGCTTGCGAGGCAGGTCAATGACGTTGCGAGTAGAGTCAAGCGACGTGGGTGTGCAGTGGAAGTTAGGAACGCCCCGCATGGATGTGCGTCCTGATGGTAGGCGCTAATGACAAGCCGCCCAATAGCTCCCACTAAGCCGACATTCCTGTCGCCCCCGTTTACTTACGACGTTGGGTATTTCGGAACCCTTTCTGCTAACTTAAACATTCTGGTGGCGCAGATAGAGAATCCGGGGCTTGTGCAGACTTCAGGTTTAAATATCACAAATCTACTTAACAATGATTCAACTTTGGCTGTTGGTGACGTTTTTGAGGTGGATGGATTTCTAAAAGTCAGTAGAATAAATAATCCAAATGTTGCTGGAAATAGTGGGACAATGTCAGTTGGTTCCGTAACGGTAACAATTAGTTAGCGGGATCATGACAAGTCAATACGATTGGAGGATGCTATGAGCCTAGTAGAAGCAGCGGAAGCCGTAAGACAAAGGGGACGGTTTGGCGATAGCGTCCTGATGCATGTAAACCCTCAGGAAGCAGAGGCTCTGGCGGCTGGCTCAGGTGGTTATCTAACCACTAACCCAGACACCGGATTACCCGAAGCGTTCCTTCCTGCCATGCTCCTTCCTTTGCTGGGTGGACTGGGAGGAACAGCCTTGGCGACCTCCGGCGCTCTTGCTGGTCTGGGCGGTTTGGGGGCTTTTATGGCCGCAAACCCTTACATAGCGGGGGCTATTGGTTCAGGACTAGGAAAGACAATAGCTACTGGTGATCTTGGCGAGGGTCTTAAAACCGGACTGATATCGGGCGTAACTGGCGGTGTATTGCAGGGTTTGACGAGCGGTGGTGATTTTATAAGATCAGGCGCAGATATTGGTGGAGCGGATGCACTGGCAGCGGCTAGGGCTGCGGACGCTACTTCTAATGTGGTGCCCAGTATTGATGGTGCTGATGCTGCCTTATCTTTACAGGCAGGTCCGGGGGGTGATGTAATCTATGGCTCAGGGAATATGGGTACAAATCTAGAAGCCCTTGATCTTGCGCGTGCGGCCAATCCAGCAGGATATGCCCCTGACGTAAGCATAACAACACGGTTGCCAGCATCGGACAATGTTTTCGGGACGGGAGATTTTGCAAGTAAATTAGGTAAAGACGTAGGCACAATCGATAAACTTCTAGAGCCTCCGCGCCCCGGATATATTGACCCAGATTCAGGAGCTTTTGTTAAAGGACAGCTTAATCCGCTAGGCCAAGTGGTAGGCGGCGTTGGTAGTTCGATCCTAGAAGAGGCTGCGTTCCCAACAACAGTTAACTTTGATGAAGAAGAAGAGAGAGTATACAGACCCCAACGGTTTGGAACACGGGATCGGTTTACTCCAGATGCCGACTATCGTGGCGGCATAGACCCAGAGTTTAATTACTTCTCACCCACTCGGTTTGTTGCCGATGGCGGGGCCATGCGTATGGAAATGGGTGGTCTTGCAGCTTTGGAAGAAATGCAGGGCATGGACCCTACCGCATCAGGACTAGGCGCAATGGCTGGTGTCATGGAGGGTGCTGATCCTGACTCATCAATGATGCAGATACAATCAATGATGATGGAAGGGGCTTCTCCTGATGGAGACACTCAAGACATAATTGTTGAGGAAGCTATTTCAGCTATTCGTGGTGAACATGCAAACCCAGACGTAGCCATTCAATCTTTTGTCGCGCAGTACGGTGAAGCAGCCCTTAATGTTTTGGTCGAACAAGTCGGTCAAGAAATGATGATGGAGCAAATGGGCCAAAATCAAGACATGCTTGTCGAGGGTGATGGGATAGTTAAGGGTATTGGCAAAGGCCGTGACGACATGGTTCAGGCAAGCTTAGAGGGTGAGAAGGACGTTCTTCTTTCTCGTGACGAGTTTGTTTTACCCGCTGATGTTGTTTCTGGTTTGGGAGATGGCAGCACACGGGCTGGAGAAGAAGAACTAATGAAGCTAATTGACCGTGTACGGACACGGCGCACAGGAACAAAAGAGCCGCCGAACATGGTCGGGCAGGTAATGCCAGCATGATCGTATCCCTTGTCCCACCTGAATACGTTGACAAAGAGTGGCCGCATGTAGCTGATCTCTTGTTAAAAGCTATTCTATTTTCAGGGGGACGCTGGGATATTGAGTCTGTACGCGAAGAAGTAAGAGCAGGTCGGCAGCATTTATTTCTTGTTTATGACGAAGACAAGAAAGAAACAAAGGCTGCTTGGACATCTAAGTTTGTAGAGTACCCCGGTTCTAAGGCTTTGCAGACATTGTTTATAGGCGGCTCTGGGTACGATGAGTGGTTTGGAGAAGTAAACAATTTTATCAAAAGCTGGGCTGAAGATAACGATTGTAATTTTGTTGAATTTATTGGCCGTAAGGGTTGGGAAAGAAAGCTGAAAAAGATTGGCTGGACTTCTGAGTATTGTTCTTATCGGATGGAGGTTTAGTTATGGGAAAAGGCTCACCACCCTCACCGGGGCCGCAGACATCACAGGTTACTCAGACAACGAGCAATCTTCCTGATTATGCAGAACCGTATTTTACGAGACTGCTAGACAGGACCGAGGTTCAAACTAATCTGCCGTATGAAACTTATACTGACGCTAGGATAGCAGAGCCGACAGCGTCAGGGACTGCTTCTGAACAGTTAACCCGTGATATAGCGACAGACACTGCTTTGCAGACTAGCTTTGATACGGCAGGTGCTGAATTTGCTGAACAGGTTGCTCGTCCAACTCAATTCACAGGCACTGATCTTGCGGGACAGTTTGATCCGGCAACTTCATTCGCCCAGTATGCAGCGCCTACTGAGGCTGTCTTGGCTGCACGAGACCCTCGCACTCAAGTACAAAGCTTTATAAATCCTTATTTGGAAAACGTGCTGGCACAGCAAGAGGTTTCCGCACAGCGACGGTTTGATGAGGCTCAGGCAGGAAGAGATGCAGCAGCCATACAGGGCGGTGCGTTTGGCGGTAGCCGAAGAGCGGTTGCAGATTCACTGGCGCAGCGCGACCTTGATGAAAGACTTGATCAAATGGGTGCTTCGGCAAGAGCCGATGCTTTTGGCCAAGCCCTTCAAGCGGCGACTGGTCAACAAGAGCTTGCTCTTAAAACAAGGGCGCAAGCTTTATCTGACGCGGCAGCGCAGCAAGAACGAAGATTGGCAGCAGCAGAAACCGCTGATCGTCTTGGTCTTGCTGGGGCCGAAGCAATGCTGGGCGCTGCCCCAGTTTTACAGAAGACTCGACTAGAACAGGCTGCTGCTTTAGCGGGTGTAGGTGAGTCAGAAAGATTAAGGCGACAGGCAGAACTTGATCTTGGTTTCCAAGATTTCATTAACCAGCGTGACTACGAAAGAGGTCAGCTACAGTATCTGTCTTCAATTCTTCGTGGTGTGCCTATCACGCCAGAATCAGAAGTGCGCCGTATGGAGCCGCCGCCCAGTCCGTATGCTCCTCTTCTAAGTCTTGGCTTGGGCGCTGCTGGCCTGTCTAAGCTGCTGGGGTAAAGGGGAAGTAAGATGGTAGCAAACCTTGTTCAAATTCAAGATAAGCTGAAAGACCTAAGCGATAATCAGCTTAGGACTGCTTATTCTCAAGGCACTGTTCCTCAGTTTCTGGTTATGACCGAGATGGGTCGTCGCAAGGAAATGAAGGAAGAGTACCAGAAGAATCAAGCTCAAGGTTCTACGACTGTTGCGGAGGACATACTTTCTCCTGCCGCTAACATGGCGCGTGGTCTAGGTGCTATGGCGCAACCTCAGAACAGGATGGCTACCCAGCCACAAAACCTGCCCATTGAGCAGTCAATGGCAACCATGCCGCCGTCTCCTCAACCAATGGCTAATAAGTTACCAGTAACTCGTATGGCTGATGGTGGCCTTGCAAAGATCAAGGCGCGTAATGGCATGAGCCTTGCTTACGATCCCTCTTATGTTGGTTCTTTATTTCCGGGCGGGAGTTTTAGTCCTGAGGCTTTTCGGGAACTTTACCTTGGCCAAGTACCTGCTGATCAGCAAAGACAGAGCAGCGTAAGAAGTGGACTCAGAGCAGGTTCCGATGTCGGGGCTGGAACTTTTTATACTCCAAGAGGCGCGATGGAGGCAGCATTCCCTAGTGATATGGATGCGCGTACTAAAGCTATCGAAGCAGTTGCTGCTACTTATAAGCAGCCCAGTATTTTTAGTAGAATTTTTAACCGTTCCGGGGATGCCACACCAGAGATAGCAGGATACCCCACAGCAGAAGCAGCAGCAGCAGCACCTGCATCTGCATCTGCACCATCAAAGCTTGTTCCCGGTGGTTACGAACCTCGTCGTTCCCCATTTGACCCAATAAAATTCGACGCCAGTAAACTTGACTTCAACATTCCAGCAGCAGCACCAGCAGCACCAGCAGCACCAGCAGCAGCACCAGCAGCACCAGCAGCAGCAGCAGCAGCAGCACCAGCAGCAGCACCAGCAGCAGCAGACACGAGTGGGTTAGCGGCGCTATCAACAGAGATAGGCAAGGTAGCCAGTAGAACCTATCAAGCAGACGCAAACCTTATACCTTCTTCTCTTACTGCACGCGAAGCTGATGTTACCAAATTCTTAGGCGCAATTAACCCAAGTGCTGCTTCCGCGTATGCTGGTTTTCAAACTAAGCTGAAAGCGAGAGGAGAGGGGATTGAAGAGGCAAGGGACGAGGCGCAAGGGTTTGCGTTAATAGAAGCTGCTTTAAGAATAGCTGGCAGCAAGGGGGCAACGATAGGAGAAGCGGTATCAGACGCTGCTCCTGCTCTTGCGTCTTATCAGAAAAGCGCATCATCTCTTCGCAAGGAAGAGGCTTTGATTATGGGTGAGGAGATGAAACTTGCCCAACTTCAAGAAGCAGAGAAAGCAGGGCGGAAAGCAGAAGCTGCTTCGCTTAGAAAAGAGTTGGGTGAGATTGGTGCTAATATCCGCTCCATCAAAGTAGAAGATAGGAAGCTCTTCAACCAAAGCAAACAAGCAGACATAGCTGTTCTTCAGGCAAGGGTAACTGTCGCGAATGCCAAAACTGATGCAGAATATAAACAAGAACTGGTTAGGCTTAAAAAAGCAGAAGATAGCAGAGCGGCGATTAGTGCAGAAAATATAGCAAACAGAGCCAACGTGGAAATCGGTACGCTAACAAATCAATTAAAAACAGAAACAGACCCAGCCAAAAGGCAGTTAATTGGCGATCAGATAAGAAATCAAGAACAAATTAAACAGAACGCTACCGCTACGGCACAAGCATTTGCAAAGTATGATCCCTATAAAAAAGCAACCGCAGAATCTCAGGTGCGGGGCAGCATTGTTAGTATGCTAAAACAAAGGACTTCTGTGCTTGATGCACAAAGAAAAGCACAGCAAACGGCTCTTACTATCCAAAACCCAGAAGAAAGAAAAGAGTATTTGAAGAGGTTTGACGACAGCTTGAAAACGATTGACTCACAAATTACAGCGGCAAACAAAACGCTAAAATCCATACAAGACGGCTCTTATACCGCTTCGGGTGGCGGCAATCGAATAATAATACCAGCCGATCAACTACCAACAGGGCGTTAGGTAAGCATGGGGCAAGAGGTTCAACTACCCGATGGTCGCATTTTAGAGTATCCCATTGAGGCCACGCGGGAGCAGATAGAGCAGCACGCAGTACAATGGGCAATAGATAATCCATTGCCTGTTGTAACGCCTGTTCCAGAACCTGTTGTTGAACCTAGTCCCCCAGAATACAGGGGATTTTTTGAAGGGACTGGGTCAGCTTTTGGAACGGGAGTCAAGGGCGTTGGCGAAGCCTTTAGGGATGTTGCTACTCCATTCAGAAGTGAAGAAACATTTCAGGAAATTAAAGCTGAAATGGAAAAAGAGCGAGCGTTAGCCGCTCAAGAAAAACGCCCTGTTAATTTTCAGGCACTCATAGATATATACGGCAAAGAAGGAATTGGCGAGGCACTTATACGCTTTCCTCAATTCGCCGCAGAAGCCGCTGCTGGCTCTGTTCCTTATATGGCGGCACCCCTTGCAGCAGCTATAGCGGCTCAAAATATAATTCCGCCTATTCCAATGCCGTGGTTTGTAGCGGGAAAGGCAATTATTGGAACAACAGCTTTTATAGCTGCAAGTACGATACAGTTTTTTGGCATGAACATCGGTCGCCAAATAGAAGAAGGGGCGCAAACAAAAGACGACCTTGATGTGGCGAAAGCAGCTATTGCTGCTCCTGCCCAAGCTGCGGCTGATGCGTTATTGTTTAAGTTGTTTGGTATAATAGGCAAAGGAAAAGGAAGCGCGGCGGCAGAAAAGGAAGCCCGTAGTTTTGTTGGTGCCTTGGTAAGAGGCGGAGGTAAAGGTGCGGCGGTTGAAATGCCGACAGAAGTTTTCCAGCAAATGGCAGAGCGTTGGCAAGCAGGGCTACCCCTTACTGGTGACGAAGCATTATCTGAGTATTTGGAAGCGGGAGCAGCAGCTTTTGTTGTCGGTGGGGGTATTGGTGGCTTTACAAATGTTTATCAAAACAAAAAAGCAAAACAAAACCTTCTAGCCGCCGCTGAAGCAGAAAACAGAAAGCAGCAGGAAAG
>Ga0208157_1000301_pt1 | contig 29324 bp, 52 predicted proteins | sample 5_EtaG_FD_184077 | JGI IMG/M metagenome (GOLD analysis project Ga0208157, IMG submission 184077) | Marine viral communities from the Subarctic Pacific Ocean - 5_ETSP_OMZ_AT15132 metaG (SPAdes) (version 2) | ecosystem: Environmental > Aquatic > Marine > Oceanic | place: Pacific Ocean | collected...
AGTTAGAACGTTTCAATTTTTTAGGCGCTATGTTGCCAACGCTCAGCAGCCTTTGTCCGTTGAGGTTAGCATCGTCCCAACCGAACAATTGCCGGAAATTAAAACACTTGATTTTTTAACCGGTTTGTTTAAAACCTACAATTTAACCGCTTTTTTTGATGACGGGGAAATAAAAGTACAACCACTAAACGAGTTTTACGACCAAGGCCGCGGCACCCTAGCGGGAACTGAGGCATGGGATTTAACAAATTACGTTCATAGCGATAGCCACAATGTGGCTGAGGCGTTGCCGTTTAGTGAAATTGTATTCCAGTTTTCTGACCCAGTTACAATAATAGCGCAAAAGTTTGAACAGTTAAATAATAGAAAATACGGCGAAATTAGATACCGGGCCGAGTCAAGCCGGCGCGGAATATATAAAGTAGATAGCCCCTTTGAGCACATGCTTTATGAAAGAATAGACGATATTTCAACTGGCGATTTTACAAGCATTCAGCAAGGAACATTTTTAGACGATAACCTCAACCCGGCCTTTGGAAAGCCGTTGTTGTTTTATGGCGTTTATAACAATGGGGCCGATAATGAACAAATAAACTGGATAAATGGCGTAAGGCCCGCAAACGTTAATGAGCAACCAAGCGACGGCACTAGAACGCCGTTTAAAAATTATTGGATGATAAGCAACGCCAACGAATTAGGAACGGAAACAACGGCCCCGGAAATTAGTTTAAATTATGGTAGCGAATTAAACACATATTGGTTTACTGATTATGGAGGGGATAATAATAGTTTGTTCCAAAAATACTGGCAACGGTATATTGTGCGAGTTATGAGCGACCAAAATAGGTTATTTAAATTTAAAGTAAAATTGCCCGAGTTTTTTCTGTTAAATTTTAAAATGAACGATGTTATACAAATATCCGACCGCCAATACACAATTAACAGTATTACCGCTGATTTAACAACCGGCGAAAGCACTATGGAATTATTAAACATATTATAAAATGATTAAAAATATTTTGGATTGCCTCAGCCTTGTAGAAAAAAGCGATGTATTAATAATACAAATTGCCAAGGGAAAATATAAATATCCGGAAACAATGAAAGATTTAAAAAAAGCCCTCAAAACAATAAAAAATAAATAGTTATGCCAACAGTTGAAACAATAAAATTACAAGCCGATGTTGGCGATGCAATCAAAAGCATCGACAAAATGACAAAGGCTATTGAGGACCTAGAAAAAAAGCAAGAGGAACAAGCAAAAACCCATATTGAAGAACTTAAAAAAGCGGTTGAGGCAACAAAGAAAAGCGAAAAGGCAACTAGCAAATTGGCTAAAGGTTTTAAAGGCGTTGGCCTTGCTATGAAAGCGGCGGGCTTTGGCCTTGTTATGAAACTGGTTGACGGAATTACCAATGCTTTAATGAAAAATCAGCAAGTAGCGGACGCGGTGGAAACGGTTTTTGCCGCTATTGGCATAGTATTTAAAGAGGTTAGCGATGTTTTAATTGATGTATTTAACCAAGTTAATGAGGCAACGGGCGGGTTTGACGCTTTACAAAAAGTTATTGGCGGCCTTTTAACTATTGCAATAACGCCTTTAAAGTTGGGTTTTTATGCCATAAAATTAGCATTACAAACGGCTCAATTAGCATGGGAAGAGTCATTTTTTGGAGATAAAGACCCGGAAACAATTAAGCGTTTAAGGGAGGGGATAAAAGAAACGGGCCAAGATATTAAAGATGTGGCCCAAGATGCAGTTGAGGCCGGTAAGCAAGTAGCAAATAATTTTGTTGAGGCGGTCGGCGAAGTTGGAAGTTTAGCCACGGCAGCGGTTGACGGGGTTAGTAAAGTTATTGAAGATTTAGATATAAAACAAACCATTTCACGAGCCAAAAATTTGGTTGAGTTAAAAAAGAATTATGAACGGGTAGCATTAGAGCAACAACGTTTAATTGAAATGTACGATGAGGAAGCGGAAAAACAACGCCAAATAAGGGACGATGTTAGTATCTCAATACAAGATAGAATTGCTGCAAATAAAGAGTTAGGCGATGTTCTAGAGCGGCAAATCGCGGCGGAACAAGCCGCGGCCCAAGCCAATATTGATAACCTTAAACAACAAATTAAACTTGAGGGCGAAAGCGAAGAATTAAAAAATGCGTTATTCTCAGCCGAAACGGAATTGCTTGCAATTAGCGCTAAAGTTACGGGGCTAAAATCGGAACAACTTACAAACGAAAACGCTTTAATTGCCGAACAAAATGCAATATTACAAACCCAAATAACTAGCAAAAATGAATTGGCCGCTTCTGATGCAAGGTTTAAGGCTGAGTCAATAGAGAACGAATATTTAAGGCTAGAGGCATTGCAAGAGGTTTTTAACCAAGAAACAGAAATGGAACTTGCTAGGCTCCAAACTATTATTGACACGGCGGCTGCGGGCACCCAAGCCAAGGTTGACGCCGAAGCGGCTTTTCAAGCCAAAAAACAAGAAATGGAACAAGGCAACGCAACGTTCGAGAAAAAAATAGGCGAGGCCAAAAAGAAAATATCAGATGATGAGGCCGCAACCAAAGAAGAAAATCTTTCAAAGGTTGGCGGGGCCCTTAATAATTTAGGGCAATTATTAGGCGAACAAACCGCGGCGGGCAAAGCGACTGCAATAGCGGCGGCAACAATAGACACTTATCAATCGGCGCAGTCCTCATATAAATCGTTATCCGGCATTCCTATTATTGGCCCGGCTTTAGGTTTTGCAGCAGCAGCCGCGGCTATTGTTGGAGGGGTTGCACAAGTTAAAAAAATAGCATCGACACAAATACCAAAACCCCCGGGCGGCGGTGGTGGCGTCGGTGGTGGCGGTGGTGCGGGGCCAAGCGCGGCCCCTCAGCCAGTTGTCCCCTCGTTTAACGTTGTTGGGGCCTCAGACACTAACCAATTGGCTAACGTATTAGGAGAGCAAGAGCAAGAGCCCGTCCAAGCGTATGTTGTAGCAACAGACGTAACAACGGCCCAAAGTATGGAAAGAAATATAATAGATACGACAAGTTTATAAAATTAAACGTTATATAATAAATAAGAAAAAATTATGAGTTTAGATATAGTTGAATTGTTTTTAGATGAGGAGGATTTCGAAACCGGTATTGACGCCATTAGCATAGTCGAAAACCCGGCAATTGAGGAAGATTTTATTGCGCTTAAAAACCAAGAATTTAAATTTAAAAAAATAGACGAGGAAAAGAAAATTTTAATGGGCCCGTTGTTAATACCTAATAAACCAATTTATCGCAAGGATGAGGACGGCACCGAGTATTATATTTTTTTTAGCAAAAACACGGTTAACAAAGCCGCACAAATGTTTTTAAAAACCGGCAAACAAGGCAATAGCACCTTAGAACACGAAAGCAAAATTTACGGCCTCAGCCTAGTTGAAAGTTGGATTGTTGAGGATAGCAAAATGGATAAATCTAGGTTATACGGAATGGACGTACCTTTAGGCACTTGGATGGGTGCGGTTAAAGTAGATAACGAAAATATTTGGAATGATTTTGTAAAAACTGGCAAGGTTAAAGGATTTTCAATAGAGGGTTATTTTGCGGATAGAGCGCAAAACAAAAACCCAAATGGGTTAAACCATTTAAAAAGTCAAATTATTGATAGTGAAAGGGCTATGATTGACGATAGAATGGCCTACTCAACTGAGGCAAGAGCCAAAGAAATAGCGGCTGAAATTGGATGCAAGGGTTGCCATACGCATGAGTATAAAAATAAAATTTGGTATATGCCTTGCGAAAAACACATTAACGAGGAAGTGGCTTTAACAACTCTAAAGGCTATATATAACAAACTTTCAAATTATGGCAAAAAATAACCCCAACGCAAATCCAATTTGGGGCGTAACTAGAAACAAGCCCGCATGCTTGTGTACGGACGGTCTAACGTACGCAAACGAGTGTTGCGAGGGTTACCTATGGAATCAAGGAATAAGCCGGACACAAGGCGTTAATCGCTTTTTACAAGATTTATTAGTTACCGAGCCCGGCGCCGGAGGCATTGCCTCAGCCTTTATATTGGGGACTGATGCAAGCAACCAAATTTTTAAATTAGTTTATTAAAATAAAATTATGAGCAACAAAACTATCCCCCAATTACCTTTAGCAAATTTAGCCGATTTAAACCCTAGCGATAAATTGGTTATTGTGGTTAATGGCGTAACTAGCCATATAACTTTACAAACTCTTTCCGATTATATAAATCCTTAAACGCACAGTTATAAATATTGGTGCGTTATATTCATAAGTATTAATTAATAAAAATTTTTAATTTATGAACGCACAAGATATTTTAAAGCGTTTCGATACTTTTCTTACACGCGAGGAAAAAAAAGGCGTTGCATTAGCAAGCGCCACCCTAGCAAATGGAACGGTATTGGAGGCTGACGAATTTTCAGAAGGTAATTCGGTTTTTATTGTTACTGATGACGAGCGCGTCCCCTTGCCAGTTGGCGAATATGAAATGGAGGACGGCCAAATATTAGTAGTAGGCGAAATTGGAAAAATTGGGAAAATTGGTTTAGAAACTATTCCCGAGGCTGAGGAAGAGGGCTACAAAGACGGCATTGCAGACGCAAAGGCAGACATTAAAAAAGACGTTGAAGATACAAAATTAGCGGAAGAAGATGAAGCAGCGGTTGGCGATTGGGCCGGTATGGAAAAACGTATCAAAAATTTAGAGGACGCAATTGCTGACCTAAAAAAAGATAAAGTTTCCGTTGAGGCAAACGATGATAATAGCCCGCAAGATGCAAACGAATTTGAGGGTGGCTATGTATCTAAACAAGAGTTTACCGATGCAGTAAATGAGATTAAAGAAATGGTTTCTAAAGTTGAGGCTCGTCTAAATGAGGGCGTTGAGGAAGACGATGCCTTTGTAGTAAAGGAGGAATTGGAAGAAACTAAATTATTTAAGCACAACCCTAACAGAGAAAAAGCAAACAAAGTAAAATTTAAACTAGGTTCTAACAAAGCGCATAATTCAACAATGGATAAAATTATGTCTAGAATTGCAAACATTTAAAACAACAATAAAATGGCACAAAAATTTAATACAAAACTAGCACAACCGCAACCAACTTATGCGGCTAACACACCGACTTATTCCGGGGAATGGGCCGGCGAATATATCGCGGCCGCTTTGTTTTCTGGCGTAACGCTTGACAACGGCGGTATTACAATTAAACCAAACGTTAAGTATAAGCAAACTATTTCAACGTTTACAAATACAGATTCAATACGCTCAGCAACATGCGACTATATTGACACGGCAGCAATTACACTTGGCGAACAAGTACTTGAGCCCCTACCTTTTCAGCAAAACATGACTTTGTGTAAAAAACAATTTCAAGATGACTGGGGTGCGGTATCAATGGGATATTCAGCCTTTGATAAATTGCCTCCAAAGTTTAGCGATTTTTTAATTGCTCACTCTAGCGCAGAAGTTTCAGAGTTTATCGAAACACAAATATGGCAAGGGGCCGGCGGTGCCGACTCATTTGAGGGATTTGTTGCAAAATTTCAAGCGGCCGGAAGTGGCGTTACTGAAGTTGCTAACCCGGTTGCAATAACCGCGGCTAATGTAATTGCAGAACTTGGAAGATTGGTCGACGAAATTCCTACTGGAGTTTATGGAAAAGAAGATTTACATATTTATGTAAGTCAAAATATTGCTCGTGCTTATGTGCGCGCCCTTGGTGGATTTTCTTTATTAACTGGAGGCGCTGCGGGTACCGATGCAAAAGGTACGCAATGGTACGGAAACCAAGCGTTAACGTTTGACGGTATCAAAATTTTTGTTACTAACGGACTTGGAAATAACGAAGCGGTTGCCGCTCAAAAATCCAACCTTTATTTTGGAACTGGTTTATTGAATGACACAAATGTCGTCAAGGTTATAGACATGGCCGATTTAAATGGCTCGCAGAATGTTCGCGTTGTAATGAGATTTACGGCCGGCGTTCAGTACGGAATTGGTAGCGATATCGTTCTTTACAAAGGATAATTATTAATCATATTAAGGGGTGGATTGGTTAAGCCCAACCACCCTTTTTTTAAAACATAAATTTATGGCATGTTTACTTACAGAGGGGCGCGTCGAGCCGTGTAAAGATAGCGTTGGAGGCCTTACAAAGGTTTATTTCGCAGATTTTGGCACGCTTGGGGCGGTTACCTACACAAATCCGGGGACCTCAGCACAAATCACAAGTTTTGCAAGCGGCACCGTTTACGAGTATGATTTAAAGGGCACAAGTTCTTTCGACCAAACTATAACTAGCAGCCGTGATAATGGAACAACATTTTACGACCAAATTTTAAATTTAACTTTTCATAAATTGGACTATGAAACAAACGACCAAATTGCTTTATTAGCAGTTGCAAGGCCTCACGCAATAGTTGAGGATAACAACGGTAATTTGTTTGTTGCCGGTCTAGAGTATGGAATGGACGTGAATGGCGGAACAATTGTTACCGGCGCCGCAATGGGCGATTTAAGCGGATATACTTTGACATTACAAGGAATGGAAAAGAAACCGGCTAATTTTACGGCCGGAGATATTACTACTCTAGGCGTAACGGTTTCTAACGACCAAATAAATCCCTAAAAATTAATTTTTTTAGATTTAATTAATGGCACCCTTTATTTGGGTGCCTTTTTTTTTGTGTTTTATATTGACAATTAAAGTAATTTAAACGTTATATAGGTATGAAGATAGTAAAACCAACGGGCGATGAAGATTTTAAATTTATATTTAGGCCAAAAGCATTATTAAGCGCCGATATAACTCTTAAAACACGCTCAAAAAGCACTAATAAAGTGTTTACTCAGACAGTTGCTTGGGTTAACGACCAAAATTACTATAAAATACAAATTACTGAGGCGTTAAAAACCAGTAATAAATTTGTAAATGGCAATTATTATGAAATAACGCTATCCGACAATAATGTATTGTTAACTAGGGAAACGTTTTTTGTAACAGACCAAACAATAAACCAAGAAATAAATAAAAAATATAGCGCTAACGAGGGGTTATATAAGCCAGTTGCAAGCGATAATGAATATATAATTTTAGATTAATGGGAAAAATTAAATTAGTAAATTTGAGTTCTTATACCTCGCCAACTATTGAGGTAAAAAATAACCAAAAATATGTAACATACGGGGATAATAATTCTTATTTCCAATATCTGATTGACCGTTATACTGGCAGCCCAACAAATAACGCTATTATAAACGGCACTTCGCAAATGGTTTTTGGCAAGGGCTTAGATGCCACGGACTCAAATATACATCCGGAGGAATACGCGCAAATGATATCTTTACTCAGCGATGATGTGGTTAGAAAATTAGCCTATGACCTTAAGTTAATGGGCCAATGCGCTATCCAAGTGGCATATAATAACAAACACGATAAAATTTTAAAGGTTGGACATTTGCCAATAGAAACGCTTGCTATGGAAGTTTGCGATGAAGAGGACGGGGAAATAAAAGGGTTTTATTATTGCGCGGATTGGGCCGATGTTAAACCTAATGAGGAATTAACGAGAATACCGGCTTGGGGCACCTCAAGAGAAAAAATTGAAATTTTATATATTAGGCCATATGTTGCCGGGCATTATTATTATTCCCCAGTCGATTATCAAGGGGGTTTACAATACGCTGAGTTAGAAGAAGAAATCAGCAATTATCACTTAAATAACATCATGCAAGGGCTTGCGCCTAGCATGCTAATAAATTTTAATAATGGCGTCCCAAATGAGGAAGAGCGCAGCAATATTGAAAACTCTATAAAGCAAAAATTCCAAGGCTCAAGCAATGCGGGCAAATTTATTTTAAGTTTTAACGAAAACGCCGAAACGGCAAGTAGTATAACGCCGGTACAATTAAGCGACGCGCATAACCAATATCAGTTTTTAAGCGATGAATCGATGAAAAAAATTATGGTTGCGCATAGGGTTGTTAGCCCTATGCTTTTAGGTATAAAAGATAATTCCGGACTTGGCAATAATGCCGAAGAATTAAAAACCGCTAGCACCTTAATGGATAATGTAGTTATTAGGCCAATACAAGAGTTATTGCTAAGCGCTTTTGACGAAATACTGGCTTTTAATGGTATAACATTAGATTTATATTTTAAAACGTTACAACCGCTTGAATTTGCAGATTTACAAAATGCACAAAGCGGCGAACAAATAGAAAAAGAAACTGGCGAAAAGGCTGAGGATGAGCAAAGCACAGTTAACGATGTTGAATTAGGCGTAACTGTTGATTTAAGCGATGAGGGCTACAAAGGAATATTGTCAGAATTACAAGGCGATAAAATAAACAAAGATTGGGTTGAGGTTGACGCTAGGGAATATTGCGAAAATAATTTAGCCGTTGAGGATTGGGCCAATATATGTATTGAGCCAAAAAAATCTATGTTGACTAAATTAAAAAACGAGATTTACGCAAAGCCAAACGGCTTTAGTTATTTGGATTCTAAAAATTATAAAGTTAGGTATCGTTATTTTAAAAAATCATTCAAAAAACTTAAAACCGGCAAAAGCCGCGATTTTTGCGATAACATGATGACACTCTCAAAAAGTGGCGTTGTTTACCGCCTTGAGGATATAGACAAAGCGAGCCGGGACGGCGTTAATAAGGCTTTAGGCCACAAAGGCAAGCCGTTTGATTTATTTAAATTTAAAGGCGGAATATATTGCCGCCACGCTTGGCAAGAAGTTTTATATCGACTTAAAAAAAGCACTAAGCCGTCAAAATATTTAGACGATTATAAAAAAACTGGGGATATTCCCTCAACATATAAACCAAGCCCAAGAGGAAGTAAAGACGCTAAGATAGCGCCCGTTAATATGCCTAACCAAGGCGCATATCCAGGAAAATAAAAAACTATGGCAAAAGCATTATTTATTAGTAGGGAAGATATTACACGCAATACAATAGTTGCGGGAAATGTAGATACTCAAAAATTTATACAATTTATTAGAATAGCCCAAGATATTCATATACAAAATTATTTGGGGACGGCTTTGTATGAGGCAATACAAGAAAAAATTATTAATAATAATTTAACGGGCGATTATTTGTTTTTGGTAGATACTTATTTAAAGGATATGTTAATACATTATGCAATGGTTGATTATTTGCCTTTTTCGGCTTATCAAATACAAAACTCCGGCGTTTTTAAACACCGGTCGGAAAACTCAGATACCGCAACGCCTCAAGAGGTTGACAGTTTAGTTGATAGACACCGGCAATTTGCGCAATTTTACACACGGCGTTTTTTAGATTATATGTGTTATAATAACAATTTATATCCTGAGTATAACAACAACGATGTTGACGGTATGTGGCCCGATTATACGGCTGATTTTACCGGTTGGGTTTTATAATAAAACATTAAAAACAATGCTTTAAAAATGGTTAGAAAAAGAAAATCAAAACCAAAAAAACATAACGTAAAATTGCTAAAACAATTTTTAAATAAATTAAAAAATGAAATGGAGCACAACAATAACGCACAACGTTAAAATTAGATATATTTATAGTTAAAATGGGATACGGAAAAATATACGAAACTACATATTTCGGCGAAGTAACCGAAAACGGTTTTGGCAAGGTTTATTTTAAGGCGGCTGAAAAATCGGCCTTTTTTAAACAAAAAAATAAACTAAAAGATAAACTTAAAGATAAAATAAAAGAAAAAGAGGACGGGCTCAAGGCGCCCGGAGAGGGCGAAGAGCCAATTGAAAAAAGAAAAAAACTAGTATAAAATAATAATACTATGGGAAATTTAAGTTGGAAAAAATCGCTCATTAAAAAGGCTCACACCTTTATGAATTTTGTTGTAGGCTGGCGCGGGTTTTATGCAACAGTCAACCCGGCTAATAAGGAAAGCCGGGGGACTTGGGCGGTGCCGCAAAAATTAACTGAGTGCCCGGCACAAGATGACCCTATTAATAGTTTAATAGAACTTTATTATAATTTTCCATTTATGCACGGGCGTAACAATAGCCCGCTGCGATACAGATATCCGGCCAATAACTCAACGTACGAATATTTACAACAATTTAACGAAAATGGCGCGTTATACAACCAAACTGTAAAAATAGATTACCGAGATAGTTTGCCAAAAAACTGGGGCCCTAACAACGCCGGTATTGGCGTTAGCGGGGTTTATTCTAATATTATTGGCTATGGCACAGATTTGGGCTTAGTTGATGTAAACTCGTTAACCGTATGGCGTAATTTAAATTATGATTGGACTACCAATGAAAATGTTAAACCAATATGCCAAGGAAGCCCGTTAGTTAATAATAATTACGGCCAATCTGTTATAACGGAAACCCCTTTTATGGATAACGGTAACGAGTTAAACACCCTTTGGGTGGTGCCTTTTTATCGCCAAACATACGGCCGTTTATTAGATTCTAAACAAAGCACTTATAAATCAAAAAACACTTTTAGTTTTTATGTATGGACGGGCGCAATAGACCCTAGCACGCCGCCAATGGAGCCGCTTGCGACTGTTAGTTGCGACGGTATAAGCGGCGGCAAATTGTTCACTAATTCTGATACGTTTAATGTCGGCAAAATGGCGTTTATTTTACAAACTACTAGTAGCGCCAAAACAAACGATTGGTCGTTAACTAGCAAGGGCACAACTAAATCTTATTTAACAATAGATTTAATTAACCAAACGCACGATTTTTATGCCTTTGAGGGCCTTGAAATTGAAAATCAAAATTTTAACGTTGTTAACAATGTGCAATTTGAAAAATGTCCTAATAATTATACAAGAGTTTCAATATTTTACTCACAAAAAGAGACGGCCGCTGAGGCCTTAAGATACACGCGAATATCTTGGTACGCTGCAACAATGGAAACAAGCGCTGAAAGCATATACACAAATTTACGGGATAGAAGCCTATTGTCCGGGCAAGTATTTAGAGAAAAATATTTAATAATGTACGGCCAACAATTAGAAAGTTCCTCCAGAATAGACCCAAATAAATATAACCCCGAGCATGTACATAATGATTATTTGCCGGCGCCAAGCGCGGCAAGCGTTAGCGTATCTTTAACACAATTAGCACTTCCAAATTTAGTTATTAGTGGGAGTGTGCCGGAAAGTAATTTGAGATGCAAAACGCTTTATTTTTCTATTTGGATAGATAACCAAATGGCAATACCGGGCAAAACTGGAAGCGGAGGTTATAATAATGGAGGTAGCACTTTTGTAACAATTAGAAACTCATATTATGACACAAACGGCACATTGATGCAAACAAATACACAAATGATAAGAGCCGGGGCACAAGGCACACCGGGGGCAACTAGTGAGCAACTAAAAACCTCAAATTATATTGTTGACTTAGTTGAGCAAAACGCGATTGGAGTTTATGAGGATTTAACAGAGGGTCTAGATATTGTAACTTTAACTTACGGCGTTAACAAATTTGCATTTAATACCGATAGCAATAAAATTTTTATAAATGGAAAAGCATATACAACCGACCAACCGGGTTATAATGCGCAGTTTATTAGAGCAATATCCTTTAACGGCAAAAGGCAAGATTACATTTTGGAATGGGGGACTTGGGCCGATAGCCTAGAAAACGATTTATTATTACAATTAACAAACGCATGAAAATAGACGATACAACTACTTGGCTAAAATACGAGTTTCCAAGTATAAACGAATATGAGGCGGCACTTGCCACGATTGACACAAACTTAACTTTTTCTATGGTTGCCGCTCAAGAGTTAGTTAATTCTAATTTGTATATTGTTGACGGAATTTTTTACGACAATATGGAGGGGCCAGAGGCTTTTGAACAATATAGTATTGACCCGGACACAAAAGATTATTTAATATTAATTAACGATTGGGTTTGGGACTCTAAAAAATAAATTATGGAAATGCAAGACATAAAAATACTAGCAATGAACGGCGGGAGCCTCGCGATTTCTTTTTCTAACATAGACACAACTCTAAAAATAATTTTGTTAATTGTATCAATTGGTTACACATTACAAAAATGGTATATAATGAATAAAAATAAAAAAAATGATTAAAGCATTAAGAAACCTAGCCGATTGGCTGCAAAAAATAAAATGCGCGGCTCATAATAAATGGAACGCTTTTTTAAATAAACTAAAAACTAATTGCGCATGCGAAAAATTAGAAAAATAATAATACATTGCTCAGCAACAAAAGAGGGCCAAGATATTGACGCTAAGGAAATAAAAAAATGGCACGTTGAGGGCAACGGGTGGAGCGATATCGGTTACCACTATGTTATTAAATTAGACGGCACGGTTGAGGAGGGCCGCCCAATAGAGCGGTCGGGCGCGCATACTTTAAATCATAATCACGATAGCATTGGAGTTTGTTATATTGGAGGTTACGAGAAAAAAAAGAAAAAAGGGAAATGGGTTAATAAAGACACCCGCACAAAAGAGCAAAAAGACGCTTTACAAGATTTATTATTGTGCTTAAAAAAAGATTATCCTACATCTATAATTTACAACCACAATCAATTTAGTTCTAAAAGTTGCCCAAACTTTGACGCACATACGGAATATAAATGGATTTCTAATTTTAAATAAAATGCCAATACCAAAACCAAAATCCGGAGAAACACAATCAGAATTTGTGTCAAAATGTTTAAATGATGCGGTAATGAAAAAAGAATACTCAACGCCTCAACGCATTGCCATTTGTTATGAGGCATGGAACATTAAAAGAAAATGAAAAAAATACTAAAATTTTTTGGTGGCGATGTTTTTAAATCTGTAAATGATTTAATTGATAATTTATTTACAAGTGATGAGGAACGTTTGGAGGCTAAACGCAAAATGTTTGAAATATTAAAGCAAAAAGAAAACGAATTGCAACAAATGCAGACCGATATAATTATTGCTGAGGCTAAAGGCAATTGGATGCAAAGGTCTTGGCGCCCTATATTAATGTTATCTTTTGGCGGCATAGTTGTTTATTGTAAATTTATAGCCCCTTTATTTGATTTAAGGGTGCCAGAGTTGGAAAATGAATTTTGGAATTTACTACAATTAGGAATTGGCGGTTATGTAATTGGCCGTACTGGGGAAAAATTAATGAAAGAATATAAATCCTAAACAGTACACTTTTTAGCCCAAAAAAAAACAAAATAGTGTACTTTTTTTTTATTTTACACCTTAATTTTTTTATTTAAAAAACTTTCTTATATTATTATATATATATGATATATTATATATATGATATTATATAGATATATTTCTCAAATATATCTTTTATATGATTTTATATTATATATGAGTATTAGGCCTATTGTAAAATAAGGCCTTTAAAGGGCCTTAATTAATTTTATAGTATATTTACACTAAATAAACTCTAAAACTCTTAAAATGGCTATTATAATAAACGACAAGCCATAATTAAATAGTTTATTGATATGTCGGATAGCAATGGCTCCTAAAAAAAAGAAACCAAGCCGTAAAAATTTAGTTAAAAAACTAGATACAATATTTTCGCAATATATAAGGCAGCGCCACGCTAATAATGGCGTTGCAAAATGTATAACATGCGGCAAGCAAGAGCATTGGAAAAAACTACAATGCGGCCATTTTATGAGCCGCAAGCATTTTAACACACGATGGGACGAAATTAATTGTCAAGTACAATGCGCGGGTTGCAATGTGTTTAAATATGGAGAACAATATCTTTTTAGCGTTTGGCTAGATAGCCATATTGGGCCGGGCACCGCTGAGGCTATGGCTCAAAAATCTAAGCAATTAAATAAATTAAAAGATTTTGAGTTAATAGAGTTAATTAATTTTTATAAAGAAAAGGTTGCTGAGTTATAAATTTGAATTATATTAGCAATGTCAACTTGTCCTTGACACTTGTTTTTTTGTAAAGGGTTAGCCAATATATGAGTTAGCCCTTTTTTTTATGCACAAAAGTGAATAATTTAATATTTTTTTTATATATTAGCAAAAACTAAAAACAAAATTATGACGGGACAAGCCGATTTATTGAGAGTGCAACAATATAGTATTGAGGCGCTACAAAAAGAATTAAAAAATGCTTTGCAAAAAATAGAACTTTTGGAGGCTAAAATCGAAGTAAATAATAATAATAACAATTAAATAAGTAAAAATGAAAGACAAGGAATTTTTAAATTTTATGTTTTCAAAAACTAGCGAATTAAGTTTTGTACATACAAAACAAAGCGTTAAAGTTGATGAAATGATTGAATGGTTAACCTCAAAAAGAGATTGGGCCAACCAAAACGCGCAAGGTTATATATCTTGGGACGTATTAACTACAAAAGCCGATGCTAATAAATTATATAGCACTTGGAACAATTATTTAAAACCAGTTGAGGCTCAAGCAACCACACAAAGCAACCACATGCCGGACAGAACGGCAACGGCAAGCGAGGATTTGCCATTTTAAATTTATATGAAAAAGGGCGGTATTAACTAGCCCTTTTTTTTTATTATATTAGACAAAAAAACAAAAGGACAAAAATGGCATTAATAAAATTTAATGAAGTAGTTAAAATATTACGCCAAATAAGGAGCGGCGAAATTAAAGAGGGCGAAAAATTAGGCGTTCCCGAGATAGATGAACATATTAGGTTTAAAGAGGCAAATTTTAATGTTGTATTGGGCCATGCCAATGTTGGAAAAACAACCGTTATATTATATATGATGCTTTGCTACTCGCTGAGGCTTGGAAAAAGGTGGTTAATATACTCAAGTGAGAATGAAAGTCATTCGATACTTAGAAAATTAGTTGAGTTTTTAGATTTACGTCCAATTAACAAAATTAACGAATTGGATTTTGCTAAACACTTAGAGTTTATAAACGAGCATTTTAAAATTATAGACAATGATAATTTATATACTTATAGGCAATTGCTAGAGTTAGGCAAAAATATAAAAGAGGCTTGGAATTATCACGGTTTATTAATTGACCCGTATAACTCATTAATTAAAGACCCGGAACTTATTGGAAGTTTAGGAGGCCACGAATATGATTACCAAGCAACAACAGAAATAAGAATGTTTTGCAAAGAATACAAAATAACAACTTGGCTAAATACACACGCTAACACCTCAGCGTTGAGAATTAAACACCCAATAGGCCACGAGTACGCCGGGCACCCAATTCCGCCGCTAGCGAGCGATGTCGAGGGTGGCGGCAAATTTGTTAATAGAGCCGATGATTTTATTGTTATACACCGTTACACTCAACATTTAACGGATTGGACGCAAAGCCATATCCATATAAGAAAAGTTAAAGAGGTGGAAACTGGAGGCCGGCCAACTAGCATAGACAACCCCATTAGAATGAAATCAATACCTAATAACGTTGGGTTTAAAATTAATGGCAAAAAATTAATAAATGAGCCATTACGCGACCCAAGCAAAATCCCCTTTTAAAATGAGAATATCTTTTTGTCCTCTTGCCGGTTTTATATTTGGAATATTAATATTTGATACGCGCTTTGGTTGGGGCGATGAGAATGAGCCCGAACACTTTGAGTTTGTTTTATGCTTTGGGTTGTTTGGAATTAAATTTACATATTATGACTAGGCTAATAGATAGGTTGGCGCTAAAAAATGAGGACTGGATAAGGGTTGTTTGCTCATTTGGCGCGCCTAGGCATGAGGCCCAGGATGTTGTCCAAAATATGTATATCAAAATGCACGAATGGGAAAGCAAAGGCAAAAATTCAATACTATATAATAAAAACGAAGTTAATTATTATTTTGTTTTTAAAGTATTGAGGACCTTATTTTTAGACGAAAAAAGAGCGACTAAAAATTATTTTTTAACTAACTCCAGTAAATTATTTGAACATTCCAATGCTGAGGAAATGGCAATACAAAATTTAACCGAAGATATAAAACAAAGAATTGAGGGTTTACATTGGTATGACAAAAGAGTTTTTAATATTGTTTGCATTCAAAAAATAAGCATGCTGCAATTGTCGCAACAAACTGGCATTAGTTACCACTCAATAAAAAGAACTATTAAAAAAGTAAAAGAATTATTAAAATAAAAAAACAAAAAAATGAAACATATACATAACGCAATAGAAAGCCCGGTTTTTGATGCATACCGGAAAAAACAAATACAAATTAAAAAAGCAATAGAATTATTAAAAGAAAATGATTATCAAATATATAAAGAAAAAAAAGTATGACCCCTTTTGTTTTGCACCCGTGCCCAATTTGTTTGGGCGCCTCAGCACTTATATATATTATTTATAAAAAATATAAAAAAAAATGAAACTTGGTAATATAGTTTATTATATAACAAAATACACCGGCATTCGTTGGATTTGGAAAAAAATATATCCAAATTGCAATTGCGATAAAAGGCGTGAGCAATGGAATAATATTAAATTTGACAGAAATGGATGATATAGATAAAAAAGATTGGTTAAAATTTTTAGGTAACACTACAAAAAATTTATCTAAAGAAGAGGTTTTGCTTGTATCTGAATTGCATGCAAAATATTTCAAACATAAATTACAAATCCCATGCTCATGCTCGCCAAAAACAATACAAGGGTGGATTTATGATATAAATAAAATTTACAATGCCATTGAGTAAAGCAAACAAATTTGAAAAAGCCGTAATATTATTATTAAATACATTTGACGGGTGGCAATTAAGCCACACCGGCACAAGTAATAAAATATTTGATGCTGAGGGCTTAACGCCTAAAGGCCACAAATGTGTTATTGAAATGAAATTTAGAAATAAATATTATGAGGATAAACTTTTGGAGGTTAAAAAATATAATAGTTTAATGGCTTTGGATAAAAATATAGTAAAAATATATTTTGTTTCTGACCCTCTAGGCACCTATATGTTTTGGCTTGACGGCATAAAAGATTTTAAGCAAATAAAAAAATATTGCCCTACTAACACAAATTGGGGCAGCCAAAAGCAAAAAAAAAATGTGTATTTATTGCCTGAAAGTTTAGCCTCATATATTTATAAAAATAAAAAATAGTTATAAACATTTGTTTATATTGTTTTAAATTGTATATTGCGGTATATTAATAAAACAAAAAAACAATATTATGAGCATATTAACTAAAGAGCAAAGATTTAAAGTACACACTGAGTTGAACATAACTAGATTAGAAAACTTATCTAAATTAGTATCTGAAGGGGCTAGAACTGCCAACAGTATTGTGGACGAACTAAACAATGTTGCAAGAGAATTGAGACAAATAAATAATTTATAAAAAAACAATTATGACACAAATACAAATTGACTTAAAAGAATATAGGGCGTTATTGGCTATTGCTTACGCCGCTGAGAGTTATTTAGAATATGACTCGGACCCTTACTTTGAAAGCCTCGCGCAAGATGTTAGAAAAAATTTAGGTACAAAAATAAAAACTTTTTATAAATTACAAAAATGAGAACACAAGCGGACGATTTAAACAAAGAAATAAAGGTACTTAATAACCTCTATGTTATAACTCACAACATGGAGGTTAAAAAAGAAATTTATAAATTAATAGAACATAAAAAATCAATTTTATTTAATATACAATAACTATGAAAACAAGTGTTAGAAAACCAGTAACGGCAAAATTAGCAATAATACAAACAACGCTTAAAGCGCCAAAAAATAGAACAAACTCTTTTGGAAAATATAAATACCGCTCAGCGGAAGATATTTTGGAGGCCTTAAAACCTTTATTAAAAGAACAAAATGTGTCCTTGGTAATTAATGAGGAATTAATAAGCGGCGATAACGGCGCGTTTCCAATTATTAAATCAATAGCGACTTTGGTAGATAACCATGACGGCAAAACTTCCATTAGCGCTATTGCTTTGGTTGGGGTTGATTTAAACTCTAAAGGCATGCAAATGCCGCAAAAGTTTGGCGCGGCCTCTAGTTATGGCAAAAAATACGCTTTAGGCAATTTGTTTTTATTAGATGATACGCAAGATAGCGATGCAACCAATACACACGGCAAGCCGGCCGCTAAGGCCGTTAAAAAAACCGAATTAACTAAATCACACCCTCAGTTCCAAAAAACAATTGAATGGCTTGCTAAGGGCGATACAAACGGCGATAAAATGAAAAAACTTTTAGACAATTATATTGTAAAAGCCGCTTTAGTTGCTGAGTTGACAGAATTAAGCAAAAACAATAATGCCGTTACCTTATAGATATAACCTTAGCAAAATGGCTAATTTAAAGGATTTAGAGTATTACGGCCACATAAACGCGGCTTGCTCAATTGCAAAAGAGTATTGCGAGAAAAAACCGGATAATAATAAATTAAAATTACTATCTGATAGTTTAATTGGGATATTTTTTTGGGGCCACGCTCAAGAGCAAGACCGCCGTTTATATAATAAAGAGTTAAGCGATATGAGGTTGGAAAAAAATAGGGCCATTACAAGGGCCCGCAAGGCTGAGGCTAAGGCAAATGAGTTAGAAAAGGAAATAAAAAAATTAAAACAAATAATTAATTTATGAAAATAACTGGCTCATTTTATTATCCGCCACTAATTAATGAACAAGCGTTATATATTGGAGGCTTGCGCGATACGGTTAATCTTTACACTTCAGAAAAACACCCTAAATTTGCAAGGCCTAATTTAAGAGTTTCGCAAATTGGCTGCAAAGCCGAAATGATTGCACAATATTTTTTTTGGAGCCATAAATATAAATACAATGCCACCCAAATGTTGGGCGTTGAGCCAATAAAAGATTGCGACATTAAAGTTAATGACATGAGAATAGACGTCAAAGGCTTGCCGGCTAATTTAGATGTTGCTAGGGTTAACGAGCGCGCGCATTTAAAAGATAAAAACACAAGCCATTATTTGTTTATTAGGCCCGATGATAATACGTTAGATTGCCAAATGGCCCAATGGTGGTTATTTACACACAACCAAGTTAGTAAATGGGATTTAGTGGATTTAAAATACTCTAAAGCGTATCAAAAGGAAATATTATGAAAAAAAAATCGCCTTGGCGTAAAATAAAAGGCAAATGGGTTAACCTAAATGAGTTAAGCAAAAAAGCCGGCACGCCTAGGGCTGAGGCTTGCAATGAGAACGCCCAAACGTATAATTGGCAACGAACAAACAAACAATTAAAAACAAAACGGACAAAATGAAAAAAATTAAATTATTAGACGGCAAAGAGTACATTAAAAAAACCTTATTAGGCAGAATGTATAATGATGTTTTTTATTACGGGGAATTAAATAAATTGGCGTTATCCTCTAGTTCTTTAAAACTCTTATTGGATAGCCCTAAAAAGTATTTTGAAATTACTAAAAATGGAGGCGGTCCGGAAACTCAGCCAATGAGGGACGGGCGGTTGTTGCACACTTTAATTTTAGAGCCAAAAAAATTTGATGCTTTAAATTTTGTTGATGTTAAAACTAAAAACTCAAAAATTTATAAAGAGGCAACCAAAGAATTGGGCGTTGTGTACACCTCCAAAGAAAAGCAAGATGCTGAAAGGTTGGCCGATGCAATATTAAAAAACAATATGGCATTGGGTTATTTAGAGAGCGCCGATTTTGAGGTGCCGGAAATAGGTTATATCCAAGGTATGCCATTTAGAGGCAAGGCCGATATTTTAGGTAATGATTTAATTTGTGATTTAAAAACTACAACCGATATTAAAAATTTTCCCTATGCAGCCCGGCGCTATGGTTACGATGTGCAAGCCTATTTGTATTGTGAATTATTTAATAAACACCATTTGGATTTTGTTTTTTTAGTATTAGATAAAACCAGTTTAGATATAGGAGAATTTAAAATATCCGAAACCTTTTATGAGGCGGGCAAAGCCAAAGTAAATAAAGCAATAGAAGTTTATAAAAATTATATAGAAAATAAAGATTGGGAGGGCCCGGAAATACTGGAGGGCCTTGAAAATTATTATATAAAAGGCGAATTATAATTATGGAACAAATGCAAACCGTATTAACAAACAAGTTAATAAAAATAACCGGGTTAGATATATTTAAACCTACTAGAGCCCGCGACTATGTTGAGGCAAGGGCTTTATTAATGTATGTTTTTTATAAATACTTAGGCATGAGCAAAAGCGCAATTGCACGTTATTTTAAAGATAGAGGCAAATCAATGAATCACGCAACAGTTATACACCATTTAAAGGCTTGGGAATTTACGGTTAAGTATAACCCGGCTTTGGCCCGGGATTTAAACGATTTATTAGGCCAAACTCAATATATGGATATGAAATTGCAAACTCAATACATACAAGATAAAGCGCCTTTATTAACTAAAAAAAATATTGAGGACGTTTATTTGTTAACCCGCGATATGTATGAGGATGTTCTTAGCGAATTAGAAAAAAACGCCCCTCAAAAGGTTGACCCAAATACAATTGCTAACTAAAAAAAATTAAACGTTATATTAATATGGTAGATATTAAAATTGAAAAAGTTAAAATCTCAAAAATTAGAGAGAACGCACAAAACCCGCGAACAATAAACGCCAACAAATTTAGAAAATTAGTTAAAAGTATTAACGAGTTTCCAGAAATGCTAAAGTTACGCCCTATTGTAGTAAACAAAGAGGGCGTTATATTAGGCGGTAACATGCGATATAAGGCTTGTAAAGAGTTAAAACTAAAAGAAGTTTATATCATACAAGCGGATAATTTAAGCGCCTCAGAGGTTGAGCAATTTATTATAAAAGATAACGTTGGTTTTGGCGATTGGGATTGGGACTTATTGGCTAACGACTGGAGCGTTAAAGATTTAGAGGATTGGGGCCTAGAGGGTTTTCCATTTGAGCAAGAGCCAAAAGAGGAACACAATAAATTAGAAGATATTTTTGTTGTGCCTCCATTTAGTATTTTAGACACCAAGCAAGGCTATTGGCAAGAGCGAAAAAAGTATTGGCGGCAACTAATTGGGGACGGCGGCGAAAGCCGCGAGGGCGCCCTTGCTAAAGGCGATACTAATATTATGGCCTCAACTAATAACGGGGTTAGTTTACTAGACCCGGTATTGGCAGAAATAGCAAATAAATGGTTTGGGCTAGATAATTGTAATACGTTTGATTGTTTTGCCGGCGATACCGTTTTTGGTTATGTTAGCGATGCGCTAGGAAATAAGTTTACTGGCATAGAGTTAAGGCAAGAGCAAACGGATTTAAACAACAAACGCTTACTTGGCAGCAAAAGCAAATATATTTGTGATGACGGCCAAAACGTTTTAAAACATATAAAAGAAAATACTCAAGATTTATTATTTAGTTGCCCGCCATATTTTGATTTAGAAATTTACTCAAGTTTGGAAAACGATGCAAGCAACCAAAAAAATTATAAAGAGTTTATAAAAATAATAGACAACGCATTTACAAGCGCTTTAAAGTGTTTAAAAGATAATAGATTTGCGGTTATTGTGGTTGGCGATATTAGAAATAAAGGCGGGTTTTATTACGGCTTTAATGAGGACGTAAAAAACATATTTGTTAAAAATGGAGCGCATTTATATAATGAAATGATAATTGCGGAAAGCCTTGGGACATTGCCTCAGCGAGTAGGCAGATATATGAATAACAGAAAAGTTGGCAAATGCCACCAAAACGTTTTAGTGTTTTATAAAGGAGATATAAAACAAATTAAAAATATATACAAAAAATTAAACTTTAATAATATAGTTTTAGATGAAAGCCCAAATATATAATTTTGCCGTATGGCTCAATGAAACCGAGCCAAAGGCATTAAAACAAAAATTTAAATCGCTACTAACCAATAGCGGTTTTGAGGTCTTAGAGGTTACGGAAAAACATTTTAGCCCTTACGGTTACACGGCTTTATTTTTGCTGAGTGAAAGTCATTTTGCAATACATACGTTTCCGGAGCATAACGAAACATATATTGAGTTATCAAGTTGCGTAAAAGGGCCGTTTAATAAATTTATAAAAAATTACGAATAATATGGACGAAAGTAGACACATAAAAAAAGAGTCGTTACTGGCAGCGCTAGAGCAAAGCCTTGGCGTTGTAACGGTTGCATGTAAAAAAGCCGATGTGCCTCGCAGCACTTACTATAAATGGCTAAAAGAGGATAGCGCCTTTGCTGAGGCGGTAAAGGATATTGAAAACGTTGCTTTAGATTTTGCAGAATCTCAACTACATAAACAAATTAGCGGCAACTCAACCGCAGCCACAATATTTTATTTAAAAACAAAAGGCAAAAAACGCGGCTATATAGAGCGCCAAGAGATAACCGGCGTTGACGGCGATAACGTTTTTAGCATAAAAGTTATAGATGAGGGAAGTTAAAACTAATAAAGTTTTTAACCACTTAGAAAATTCTAATAAAAAAATTATAGTTGAGCAAGGCGGCACGCGCTCCGGTAAAACTTATAATATTTTAATGTGGCTAATATTTAGTTATAGCATTAAAAATAAAGGAAAAACCGTTACCATTTGCCGCAAAACTTTCCCGGCCGTGCGCTCAACCTCAATGAGGGATTTTTTTGAAATACTTAGAGATAATCAAATTTATAGCGAAGAATACCACAATAAATCTAATAACGAATATTTTTTAAACGGCAACCGTTTTGAGTTTATATCATTAGACCAACCGCAAAAAATTAGGGGCCGCAAAAGAAACTTGCTATTTATAAACGAGGCTAACGAATTAAATTTTGAGGATTGGCAACAATTAATATTTAGGACAAGCGAAAAAATAATATTGGACTTTAACCCCTCAGAGGAATTTCATTGGATTTACGATAAGGTATTGCCGCGCGATGATGTTGAGTTTTACCAAACTACATATTTAGACAACCCCTTTTTATCCGCCAATATTATAAACGAGATTGAGCGCCTTAAAGACATTGACGAAAACTATTGGCGCGTTTATGGCTTAGGCGAACGAGGTGCGAGCCAAAGCCTTGTATATAAGTTTAAAACATGCGTTACCGTACCGCCGGCGGCCAAACTAATTGGCCGAGGCTTAGATTTTGGATTTTCTAATGACGCAACTAGTTTAGTCGAAACATTTATTGAGGGGGACGATATGTATTGCCGCGAGCGTATTTATCGCACCGGCATGACTAACCAAGATATTGGCAATGAGTTTAAAAATTTGGGGCTAGATAGGAGGGACGAAATTTGGTGCGACTCAGCCGAGCCTAAAAGCATTGAGGAATTGCACCGCATGGGGTGGAATGCCAAGCCAACATATAAAGGCGCTATTAATTTAGGCATAGATATGATAAGGCGTTACCGCTTAAATGTAACTGAGGATAGCGTTAATATGATTAAAGAGTTAAGAAACTACAAATATATAGAGGACAAAAACGGCAATTTAACAAACAAGCCAATTGATGCTTTTAACCACACATTAGACGCGCTGCGGTACTCAATTGTAAATAAATTAAGCCGTCCAAATTACGGGCAATACGCAATAAGATAAAAAAAAGTTATAAACATTTGTATATATTAATTGAATTATTGTATATTGCAGCATATTAATAAAACAAAAAAACAAATGACTAATAAAATAACATACAACCCAAACAACCCAATGAGCGAAAGCGAGTTAGAAAAGTTGGGCAAAGAAAATTTTGAGTTGTTTTTAAAATACCTAGACGCAAAAGCCGAGTATCTTAAAACAATATCAAAACCTCTTAGGCAATACCACACAAAAGTTTATAAAGCATTAACACAAAAAACAAACAAGTAATGATGAAATTTGATAAGTACAAGCAAAACCTCAGCAAACGAGGGAACGAGATATGGAGTTATACAACGCATGTCGCAACAATAGAGGGCGGCAATTTACGCCAATTGGGTTACTGGAGTGTAACAACCCAAAAGCATATTAACTATGCAGCAAAACAACTTAATTTAAATTTAATAAAATGAGAACAATATTTTCAGTATTAAAAATTGAGGACAACAAAGTAACTTTAAAAGCAAGGCCTAAAAAAATTGTTGTTCCATTATCTAGATGTAAATTTGTAGATAGACAAAAACGGTATTTTGTAACCCTTAAATAAAAAAAAATGACAAAAAAACAATTAATTGATAAATACGAGGAACAAATTAAGCATTTAAAAAGCCAAAATAAACATATGTATGTTTGCGAAACTAATAGTTTGCACCAAAGTAACGGCGAATTATATGTTGAGCACGAGAATGGTTTATTAGTGTTTGACATATTAAATTTATTCAGAGATTTACCACATTGGATATCTTTAATAAAAGAGGGAAATAAACAATACCAAGAGTATATAAACAAACAATTAAAACTATCTGTAAATGAGTGATTGGGATAATTATTTAAACCCGCATGAGCAAGAGGAATTTGAATGCTCAGAATGCGGCAAGCCTATGGCTCGAGATACTGGCGTTTGCTCCGGTATATGTTTTGAAGCAAGTATGTTATAATATTTAATAATTTAATTTAATGAGGGCCCGCTGAGGCCCTTTTTTTTGTCGTATATTAGAATTGACAAAAACTAAACGTTATATAAGTATGGAGATTAAAATAAATGTACCGAGCGATTTATCCGAAATAACCCTTGGGCAATACAAGCGTTATATAAAGGTGGTTAAAAACCTAGATGAGGGCGAAACAAAAGACACTTTTTTAAGCCTTAAAATACTAGAAATATTTTGTAATGTGCCGTATAAAACGGCGTTAACATTTCAATTGTCTGAGGTTAGCCGCATAGTAAACATAATATCTGATTTACTCAACCAAAAAAAAGAGTTAGTTAAATTTTTTAAACTAGGCGATACCGAGTTTGGTTTTATACCTAAATTGGACGATATGACTTTTGGGGAATATATTGATTTAGATAATTTTTTAGGAGATTGGGATAAAATGGAAAAGGCTATGGCCGTGTTATATAGGCCCGTTAAACGCAAATCGGGCCAGTTTTACGCCATTAAAAAGTATGAGGGGGACACTTATCATGATATAATGAATAGCATGCCGCTAGACGCCGTATTTAGTTCCATTGTTTTTTTTTATCATTTAGGGATAGAATTATCGAAAATTATGACGAACTATTTGGAGGCGGAGGAACTGACGCCGGATATGATGCACGTTCTGGGTTTAACAGAAAATGGGGGTGGTATTCGACAGTTTACGCACTCGCTCAAGGCAATATTAGGGGATTTAAAAATATTACAAAATTAAATGTACACACTTGTTTGTTAGCCCTTTGCTTTGAAAAGGAAAAAACGGATTTAGAAAATCAAGAGTTAAAAAATAAAATGAACAAAAATAAAGTTAAAAGATAATGGCAAATGACGGCGCCTCGGCATTTTATAGGGTTACGGAAAAATTAAAAGATTTTTTATTAAATAGCCCCGATATACAATCGGTTACCTATGGGGATATAACACAAGTTGATTTAAATAAACAAGATATGTTTCCTTTGGCCCACATAATGGTTAACTCAGCCGTTTTGGAAAAGGGCGTTATTAGGTTTAACGTTTCTATTTTATGTATGGATATAGTTTGGCAAGCAAAAACAAACCCGGAGGCAACCGAGTTTGATATTTTAATGTATGGCTTGGATAACGAACAAGACGTTTTAAACACTCAATTAAAGGTTGTTAACTTACTAAACGAGTCAATGGCCCGTTTTACTATGCGCACCGATTTATTTGAGTTAGTAGGCCAAGGCACTTGCGAGCCTTTTCACGATAGGTTTGAAAACGATTTAGCCGGTTGGGCTTATACCTTTGACGTTTATGTTAAAAATAATATTGACGTATGCCAAAATTAATTGATTTATTACAAAGCACTGAAAAGGCGGTTTTTGTTGTTAGGGATTTAATTATAAATGCTGCAAAAGAAAATTTATCAAAAGGCGGAAAATATGGTAGTTATAACGCAAGCGGAAGCCTCAACGACTCAATTAAGCCTATAAATATTGAGGACACAAAAGGAGTTATTTCGGCCGGCATACAAATGAATCAATACGGGGAATTTTTGGATAAAGGGGTTTCCGGTATAAAAAAGAAATATAAAACCGAGTATAAATATACAACAAAAATGCCACCGGCTAAATCATTAGACAAATGGATAGTTAGGCGCGGCATAGCGCCAAGGGACGATAAAGGTAGGTTTATCCCGCGAAAAAATGTTGCTTGGATGATTGCTAACGGCATATTTAAAAACGGTATTAAACCCACTTTGTTTTTAACAAAGCCATTTTTAAAATATACGAAAAACATGGAACAAGATATTGCGCTTGCCTTTGGCGAAGATGTGCAAGAGTACGTTAAAATTTTATTTAAAGAACAAAAATAATGAGTACATATATAAGACCCTCAAGGGTGCCATATTATTGGAAAGCGCAACCTAGCGTAACGCCCGACCCGCTTGACCCAGTTACTAGGACCGTAACTGAGGTTTTTATTTGGAGCGGCGATATAACAAATCAACCCGCCGACTCAACTTATCAAATAGTTAAAACGCCTTTAAATTCATCTAACTTAGTAATAATGGATTTGGCTCAATTAATTAATGATTTTATAATTAATGTTTATGACGGCACATATACAACAAACGTTTATTACGTTAACACCTCAACGGTTTTTTCTAAAGCGGACGGCACGGCCATAGGAACGGCCGTAACGCTGCCTAACACTATGGCATTTTCTAAGGGTTACGGGTTTTTTAATGAGGGCGCCAATCCTTATTTTACATCGGCAATTGCTCCGTCAACATTGCCGGCAATTAGCGCGGGTTATGCCTCTGACAATTACGAAATACAAATACCAATTCAAGAAAAAATTGTATTGCCTATAATAGTAACCAAAACAAGCGGCGGCACAACTGAGGAAATAAATGTTGATTTTTTTAATGGTAGCCGAGCCGATGCAGTTGCGGGCAATAACCCGGTTAAAAGTGTAACCGTTCAAAACGTTGGCAATGATAGCGACCAATATATAAAATATGTTGATAATGTACAAGCAAGCACCGCGCCCCAAACCGAAGCGCAATGGGACGAACTGGTTGACCAAACATGGAGCGGCGAAATAGAAAACCAGTCCGAGGCTCCAACTAGAAGCGTTTTTTGGTGCCCGGAAAACAACCACCCAACTACATATATAACAATAAACCGAAGTGGCCAAGTAGGGCAAGCGGTTATAAAAGTTAACTATTTAAGAAAAACAAAATTTGAGCCTTACAAAATTACATTTGTAAATAGATATGGAGCCCTTGAAGATTTTTGGACGGCGGGTGCCAATCAACAAAGTTTTAATTCTAAGGGGGACACATTTAAACGAAATTTATTAGTAGTGCCGGACGCCTATGGCGCCACGCAGCCGGCTTATAATACGGACGCGCACCAATATGTTACATTTGCCGAACAAGGCAGAAAATCTATATCCTTACATACTGGTTTAATACCGGAGGAAAACAATAAGGTTTTAACGCAATTATTTTTAAGTCAAAAAATATGGATAACGTATTACCAAACACAAGCGCAAAGAGATGCAAACGAGCCTTTAATTATTGAGCCAGTTGTTCTAAAATCTAAAAGTTTACAATATAAAACTCATATTACGGAAAAGGTTATAGAGTATAAAATGGATTTTAATTTAGCATATGACGAAATTAATCAAGTGAGATAATGGCAACGGAATTAGTTTTATACATACAAGAGGATATTACAAACCCCAATAGTTTTGTTGAGGCTGATTTATATAGGGACGAAAAAGTTTCGTTAACTATGACTATACAAAACGTTAAAGACGTGGAAAAGGTTAGAACGGATTTTAGTCAGCCCTTTACATTGCCCGCCTCAGCCAAAAACAATAAACTTTTTACGCATTGGTATAACCCCGATATTGTTGGCTTTAATGCCAATTATAGACACCCGGCAAAATTAGAATTAAATCATTTGCCGTTTAAAACTGGCTTTATAGAATTAAACTCGGTTGCTATGAAAGACAACCAGCCTAATTTTTATAAAATTACATTTTACGGCCAAACGGTGGATTTAAAAAACGTAATTAGCGAGGACCAAATTTCACAATTAACTTGGCTTAATAACCAAAGTTTTGTTTTTATAAACAACAATGCAAACGCAAAGCAAGGCCTAAACAACGGCTTAAACAAATCCGAGCCGGACGGCACGGTTTGGCAAAATGCTTTTATATATCCACTATTGGGCCACTCAGTAGCGTTTAATTATGAAAGTAGCCCGCCGCCTTTGCCTTATGTAAACTTTTTTAATTTATGGAGCAATTTTAATCAAACGCATGAGGGCGTTTTTTACAACGATTTAAAACCGGCCATTAGGGTTGATTTAATTTTAAGAGCAATTGAAGAACAATATAATTTAAAATTTAGCAACGATTTCTTTTACACATCAGCAACAGAAAATTTGTATTTATGGATGAGTAGAAACAAGGGCCCAATTGTTGGGGGCGGGTCTATCACTTTGAGCAATTATCATAACGACTGGTTTAGCAATTGTACCGGCACCGGCGGCGAACAAACAAATGACGGGTGCGTATTTTTTAACCCCGGCGAAACTTGGAACGGAGTTTTTTATCCAACATATTTGCCAACTGATTTATCCTCTTGCGAACAAGAGTCCCGCCAGTATATTAATAAAACTTACGTTGTTTATGGCATGAGGTGCGAGATAGATTTTGGCTATATGAATCAGTTTACTGGTATTGACGCAAGTATGTATCGGTCGGCCGGCATTGGGTTTGAAATAACGCCCGTTTCTGGTTTTGAGGACGTCCCTTACAGTTACACGCTGAGGGACACATTTAACGACGTGGTTTTAATATCGGCCGCCAATGTTAGCGGGGTGCAAAACCCGGAATATTACGTTGCAACACAAGCCGGAACGCCAACTTTTGCGCCTAATATTGTTGGCCCTAACTTTCGGGCAACTTGGGAAATAACAATAACTTGTCAAGACGCATTTAATTTTAATGTGGTAATGATGAATATGTGTTTTACGCCGGATATTTTCTTTTACGATGACATACCATTTCAAGGTTGTGTAAGCCAAGTTAGAACGTTCCAATTTTTTAGGCGCTATGTTGCCAACGCTCAGCAGCCTTTGTCCGTTGAAGTTAGCATTGTCCCAACCGAACAATTGCCGGAAATTAAAACACTTGATTTTTTAACCGGTTTGTTTAAAACCTACAATTTAACCGCTTTTTTTGATGACGGGGAAATAAAAGTACAACCACTAAACGAGTTTTAC
>Ga0208157_1000303_pt1 | contig 29166 bp, 30 predicted proteins | sample 5_EtaG_FD_184077 | JGI IMG/M metagenome (GOLD analysis project Ga0208157, IMG submission 184077) | Marine viral communities from the Subarctic Pacific Ocean - 5_ETSP_OMZ_AT15132 metaG (SPAdes) (version 2) | ecosystem: Environmental > Aquatic > Marine > Oceanic | place: Pacific Ocean | collected...
AGGCACAGAACTACGAACAGGTAATGAACACTATGCGTGGCGATCAGGCAACAGTAGAAGAAAGACGCGAAGAACTAGCAGGAGTTGTCGGGCCGGGTGACGCGAGCCAGACACCAGAGTCCGTGTTGACCTTAGTACAGCCCGTTATGATGTTGGCTAACGTCGATCAAGGTATTGGTCAGCTTGCACAGCAAGAGATGACGCAGCCCATAGAGGGGCCAATGGCCGATGGCATAATGTCCACGGTTCCCGAACCTCCACCAATGGAGGCCGGCGGGACTGCTCCCGTAAATTTTAACAAAGGCGGGGAAGTCCGCCCGATACAATACTTCGCACCAGTAAACACAAATAGGGTCGCGGGGCTAGGAAACTTTCGTCTTGACCAGCTCGGGGTTGATTTGTCTCAACCCTTTAAAGGAACGGTTGTTGGTTTAGCCGCAAAAGAAGCAGTAGCTGAAGAGAAAGCTGCTCCGGGAACAGGAAGAAACCGCCTTAAACAAATATTAGATGAAAAATATGCCTTGTATAGTCAATTTGGGGCCGATCCAGATGCTGCACAAAAACAAAAAAACTTAACAAAAGCACAAATGTTATTTGATATTGCTAAGACCGCTTTGGCTTTTGCAGCACCGATGCCCGGTGAGCGACCCGGTTTAAGTCCTGCGGAGAGACTAGCTATGGCCGCTACGACCACACAGTTGCCTGACCGTATTTCAGCTAGAGCCCAAACACAATTAGAAGCGGAAAAAGCAGCAGACAAAGAGAAAAGAGCATTAGGTCTTGCTGCTCTACAGTCTGCTGAAACGCAGTTGCAAAGTGAGCAAAAAACTGCCGCAGCCCTAAAATCACAGAAGGCTAAAGCAGAGGCTGACGCTAAAGCGGCAGATCTAAAGTATCTCCGTGAGACATCTATGGAGACTTTGAAATCAAAGCTAAAAAGAGAGGAAAAAGAGGCTGGGGCCAAAGTGGATTTGAGAGATAAAAAAGTTATTGAAAAGTTACTTCAGAAAAATAGGATTAATTTAGAAACGTTAAAATTAAAGCAAGGTCAAATTAATCAAAAAGAAATTTTAGAATTAGAACAAAAGTTTACAAAAGAACAAAACGATTTAGAGTTTTTTAGAAACAGAGCTGATATACGATTAACTTCAAAGCTCGCTTCAGATCGACTTAACCTACAACATACTAATGAGTTAGAAAAACAAGAGAAAGGCTTTGCTCACGCCAAAAGTATTGTAAAATTAAATCAAAACTTTACTGAGTTGCAAAACAACTTAGATCGTGAAATTGACAAAATTAAGATATCGTTAGATAGAACGCAGGGCACAGAAAAACAAGCCTTAGATGAAAAGTTATATGAGTTAGAAAAAAGAAAAACAGATGTTGAGTTGGCCAGCACAAATCTAATTGATTATAGTATTGGTCAAAAGCAGTCTTTTTCAAAATTTTTAACAGAAGTTGGCGAAGGAAAAGGTTTAGACTTAGCGCTTGCCTATGGACTTGGCCAGACTCTTCCGGCGCAAAACAACGCTATTCACTTTGTAATTAACAATTTTACGAAAGATACATTGAGTGACATTGACGGCGCTGTAGTACAGGGAGGAAGTCTGCCAAAAGAGTGGGAAGATGCTATCGCACAACGTCAATCTCTTAATCAAGGATTACCCGTGGAGCAAAGATACACCTTGCCAGAAAATTATACGGGGGGTGGTACGGGCGGAGCTTTCAGTCCAACGCCTAATTTTAACGCTGCTATAAGTCAGGTTCAAGAAAACAGTGACATTGACGATATTACGTATGAAAAATTAATAAATGAAATTGATGTTCTTAAAGGAGTTGGTACACCTGCGGCGGTGGGACAACTTATTAACAAAAGCGCAGAGTTATTGAGTTTTATGATTAGTAAGCCCTTTCCAAATGTTGCTAAAGCGCAAAATCTATTAGAAGGATTTAATCTAAACGCTGAATTAGTAATTATGTCGAGTGTAAAAGGCAAAACCGATCAAGATATGCGTAAGAGAATTGAAGCAAGACTCCCGCAGCCGGCACAATTTTTTGCAGGAAAAGAAGACGCTTTAGATAAGATTAAGCTAACTGAGGCTTTCTTTAACCAAGAAATAACTGCGCTACGCGCTCTTTTAAGCAACCCTCTTAAAATGACAAGAAAAACAGAATTATTAGCTGATTTATCTAAATTTACAGCAGTAAGAGACGGGTATACGGCCCTTAGAAAATCTTTTGAAACAAGGTTTAAACAAGTAGAGGTGAGTGGTAGACCCGACAATGTTGACATAAATGAATTTATAAATGTAACTCCTTCGGGTGGATAAGATGGCAGAAGATCTTGATATAAATGACATTTCCTTAACACAAGTTGGTCCTTTTTCACAAGAAGAAGATACAACCATTAATCTTGCGCAAACTGACCTAAAGCCTACTGATGCAGCCTTTGAAGTATCTATTGGGCGGTCAGAAATTGAAAAAAATGCAGTGGAAGATTGGAGAAAAAGCTTTGATTTAAACGATTTAAATAAAAAGGCTTTTGAAGCTAATATGAATAATCGGCAAATACTAGACTATGCTATAAGAAATTTTCCCGGAACAATAGACATAGAGGGCCTGCGAAGTAAGGGGTTTGACGACGCTAATTTACTTTCTATGCTTTTAGGCTATCGCTCCGAAATGGGTGTGGAGGCGATTGGAAAAGGCACACAACTTGGAATGGTTGAAGCCGCGCCGCCGTTAGCGGGTGGAGTTGCAGCAGGAATGACCGCGACTGGTATAACAGGAAATCCGTTAGTGGGCCTTATTACGGGGCTAGCAACAGGGTTAGTTCTAACTCCAACGGGACAAAATATAAAAAACTTTTTGTTTAGTGATGCTCCTTTTACCCCAGATGCTTATGCGTTTGGAGAGTCTGGACGAACTGTAGGTATGGGGTCACTATCTTTTTACGCGCCACACTATGCCGCACGAAAGTTCAGTCCGGGTTCGGCAACAGTTTCAAACAATATTGACTATTTAGCTTTAAGTAAAAATCCTTTAGCTCCTATTATTGAAACTTATGCGAAAAGACCTTTGGGGTCTACTTACTTAGAAACAACCTCTATATTAGGCGCTGCAACAGGGGCTTATCAGGCTGAACGAAGTTTTCCCGGGAAAGAATTACCTAGATTTGTTGGTGAAACCGTCGGTGGCGTATTTAGTCCAGTTCGATTGGTGACAAGACTTACGGAGGCCGCCGGACAAGGGTTGATGAATACTATACGTAAATACGCTCTGCCAGACGGACAACAATCAAATCAGGGCACTCGGCTCATAGAGTATATAAAAAAGAATAATGGCGATCCAAAAAAAGTTTTAGCTGCCTTGCAGGCATATGAAGCAGGGGAACTTGGCATACAAAAACTAGCCAAAGACTTAGGGGTAGACTTAAAACCTATAAAAACTGTTGATGAGGAAACGGGAAAAGAAACGTTTACAAAAACTATGTCTTTGTTACAAATCACGGATGATCCAGCAATTAAAAAACTTTTTCAAACAATGCTTCAAGAAAAAGAGTTTGGCCCAACCATAGCAGGTGCGATAGATCAAGATTACGTGACGCTTGGCGCTTTAATAGACATAATGCAAAAGACTGGTGACCCCGCTTTGTTAGAAAAAGCAGCTCTTATGAAAGAAGATTTGATGAGAGGTGTCATTACACGACTGCTAGATAAAAAAAACACACGCGCAAAAAACATGGTTAATCAATTAATTAAACGAAACGATACGTTCTTGTCGGCAAAGTCCTCTGTTGCATTAGAACAGCTTACACAACAAGCCTTATCAGCTGCACGAAAGCAAGAAAAAGAACTTTATTCTTTGGTAAATGGTGATGAACCCTTTAACCTTGACAATTTTTTAACCAAGCTTGCGGAGAATGAAGAAAAACTTTTACCGGGTGAAATAGATTTTTTACCTGTAGCGATACGTAATTTAGTTTTAAAAGCAAGAGGCGTCACGGGGGATGATGCGGTGACTTTTGATAGTGCTCTCGACTCGTTACAAAAAAAGATAGCTAAGGGTAATGAAAAGATTAGTGAAATAAATGCTATTTACCCAAACGATGTTGCCTTTGTAAACAGAATTATAGAGGAAGGTAATTATAATTTCTTAAATAAGCCTCTTAGCGCCGAAGTTGGAGACATAGGTATAGGTAGTCAACCAAATATGCCTTTAGAAAGTTTTTTAATGCAGCGAAAGGGTTATTTTGCGGCCTTTGATGACTTAAAAAAACTTTTTAATGATGAATTGGACGCCTTAGAGAATATAAATAAGCGAGAATTATTAAGAGACAATCCAGAACTTAGAGACGTATTGGATGATCCAGACTCTGTGACTTTTGGTGGTTCTAAAGATCAAGCAAGATTTGATAACCCTTTAAATTTTTATCAAGAAATGTTTACAAAATTAGTTAACGATAAACCATTTGAGTTTAATGTTATGACTAAATTTTCTGAGGTATTTAGCCCAAAAGCAAAACGAAGTGGTATTTTTATAAGAAGAGACGCCAACGATCTTACCCTTGAGCAGTTTTTAGGAACAGAATCAAGTTTTTACGATATGCAAACTACAAAAGAACTTGCAGAAACTATTGATTCTTTAAAAACTTTGGGACCAGAAACCTTAGATGAAGTCTTTGCGCAACAAATAAAAGAAAATCCTGACAAACGCCTTAAAACAAAAGTTAGAGGCGATACCTTTAAACTATTAAATCAACACATAAAGTCACTTGAAAAACTTTTAAAGTTAAAAAGTAATCGGCCTGAATTATTTGATGATGATAAAATTACAGCGGCCACCACATTTAATTACGATCGTGATTTTCAACGTGCTTCAAAAGTGCGAACAGTTGAAAATTTTGATGATCTGCCTCCAGCGGAAAAACTTAGAGTACAGCTGGAAGAAATACAAAAACACATAGCGGGTTTTGAAAGACCCTTCATTGATCCGAGCAGAAGCACCGGATATATAAATCCAGAAGATCAAAACGTGGGGTTTTTAATTCAAAGCGCTACAAATGGACAAGAAAAGTTTCCGGGTATAAGAAAAAATAGAGTTCTAAATATTCTTAAAGAAAAAGCAAAGATTTTAAATAATGAACTTAACTTAATAAATGCAAAAAATAATTTCACTGCGCAAACTACAGACGTGGCTCCTGAAGAAATAACTGTTAAGGAGGGTATGCGTGCCCGAAGTATTCTTCTTACTTTAATGAAACAAAAAACAGCCCTTGGTGGTACACAAGATTTGAATGCAGCTAGAGTTCTAGGGGAGCTCGCGGACGCGATTAAAGATGATTTTGGCATTAAAGTCGGTGGCGATGCACCTGATGGAAAAGCTTTAGCCGCACTATCGGATGATCAAAAAAAATTACGCAATGCTTTTATATTTTCAAAAGCACTTAATGATGTTTTTACGCGCGCTTTTCCAAACGCGATGGTGGCAAAAGATAGATTAGGCGGAATGTTTAATATTCCAGAACTCGCTCATAAGAAAATTTTTACTGGAGGTGGAGACTCTACAGCTTTAAAGTACGATCAATTACAAAAAGCTATGACATTTTTAGCAGACAATGTAGCTGGCGAAAATTTTAATGAATTCACAATAGCACAAGTGGGTAGTTTACGAGCAGCTCAGAGTGATCTTCTACGAGTGGCTGCAAAGAAAACTATTGATCCAAACACGGGTCGTGTAAACGCAACGTCTTTGAACAGATTTAAAGAGGAGTTTAAGGTTGTTTTATACAACGAGGATGGCACAGAAAAATTCCCTGAGTTTATGCGTGATATAGAAACCGTAGAAAAGGCGCAAAATGCCTTTGATACTCTTATTGCTAAAACAGGTGATCCAAGAATTACTGAAACAGGCATTAGCCCTTTAGGAAAAGGCATTGCCCGTCAAGGTGTTTATCAAAAGAAACTTAAAAACACAATTAGCCTTTCTAATTTTTTAGACGGTAATGCCACCGAAATAGTTAAAAGCACAGTCGGCGAACCGGGAAATCGTAAAACAGGGTCGGAGCAAGCGTTACGAAATTTGATAAAACAATCTTTTCGCGCAGAAAATAAATTTTCTGGTGCCGCTAATGGTTTAAAAGATCTTATTTTCGAGCAGGCTTATTATTATGCTACGGGAAAAGCAGACAAAGGAGGAAAACAGTTTACAAATTTCGCGCAGATGCAAGATTACTTAGTGTCCCCCTTTGAAGGAAGAGGTCCCTCAATACTTGAAATTATGCGACAAGAAGGATTGGTTACAAACGCCGAAGCAATACGCTTCAACAGCTTGTTGAATGACAGCGTTGGTATTCAAAAAGGATTTATGGGCTCAGACAACCTTGAGCTTCGACAGGCCAGTGGAGCTCCTTTACCGAAAGAATTAGGTGGAGAGATACTAAGAAAAATAGTGCGCCTCTTTGGTTTAAGCGCGGGTGGCAAAGTAACAGAATTCATACCGGGCCGATCCCAAGGCTTGGCAGAACCAATTATTGTAGCGGATGAGATAGATCAACGTTTGTTTCAAGTTCCCTCAGAGGCTTTAAAAGATTTATTACTGGAGGCCGTAACTAACCCAAGTGCTTTCAAATTATTTATGGAAAAAGGTATAACCCGACAACAACGAATTAAATTACCAAAAGCCTTAAATAGCTTTTTGTTTAGCTCTGGTCTTATTTCAGCACAAAGCTATGAGGACTTTATAGAGAAAAAAGAGGAAGAAGAAAGAAATGTTGTAGTGCCCGTAGATCCCCCTCAAGTCATTGGACGAGAAACAGAACCTGTTACACCTACTCTTGTAAGACCGGACGTTATACAGACAAGTCAAGCCCCAGCCGCTGCGCCTGCGCCTACGACAAACATAGCCTCTGTGTCCCCCTCACTAAATAACATAGCGCCCCCTGTGCAAAACACCGCGTCTGCAAACGCGCCTTTTAGAAAGCGATTTGCCGCCTTATTTCCAGAGGACCGTGCGCTCATTGAAGGTATAGGAAGCCTGCGTGGATGAGCAAAGACCCCCTCAAAGGCACTGGAAAGAAACCAAAAGGGTCAGGAAGGAGATTATATACCGATGAAAACCCCAAAGACACCGTCTCTATTAAATTTGCCACTGTGGCAGATGCCCAAGCAACTGTTCGCAAAGTTAAAAGAGTTAATAAACCATTTGCTAGGAAGATCCAAATCCTCACCGTCCTCGAACAACGAGCCAAAGTTCAAAACAAAACCAGACAAGCCCAAATCGCGAGGAAGGCCAAAGAAGATCTCCGAGCCAAAAATAAAACGAAAAAGAGGACGACCTAGAAAAAATGAAAAAAAATAATCAAAAAAAATTAAAGAAAGTAGTGAAAGGCTTAAACAAAGCTTCTAAGCTACACGCGAAGCAAGCCAAAACTATTCGGTCGGTACTAAAGACTAAGAAAGCCAAGACCTAGCGTCTTCGCCTAACACCTGTTGGGCTAAGTTTATCTTTTCTTTAAGTGCTTTAACTATCTTCTCGTCTACCGTATCCGGCGATATAATATCTACGTACGTAACTTTATTGGTCTGACCAATACGGTGTGCTCTATCTTCGGACTGCAAGCGTATCTCTAAGTCATAACTGTTGCTATAATACACCACTGTATTTGCTGCCGTCAAAGTAATACCGTATCCCCCTGTTCTTGGTTGCCCCACAAAGAAGCGCAGGGGATCTTCAAGATCTTGATAACGTCGTACAATCTCTTGGCGCTCCTCTTGTGGGGTTTCACCATAGTAGGTTGCAACCGCTTCGGGCCCGAAGCGGTCGCGCAGGGCTTTCGCTATCTGTTGGATGTCATATGTAAATGTCGCCCAAATGATAACTTTTCCCTGTACTTCTTCACATATATCGAGCAGCTCCTTCAGCCGCCCGTTTGCGAAACTCACTAAATTACCCTCATCATCCTGTATGTGACCACAGCATATCTGTTGCAGCCGCATAATCTGAGTAAGCACACTTTGTGTCGTGGCCAGCTCACCATTGTGTAGCTTAGTCAAAGCCAGCCGTTTCATTTCTTTGTATGATTTGTTTTGCTCCTCGGACAACGGTACAAGGCGCTTTGTATACATCTTATCTGGCAGATCCAGACAATCTTCTTTCAGCACACGATTACTAAAGCTCTCTAGTTTCTTGTTAAGCTCGTCTAACCGGCGGTATCCCACGATCTCATTGAAAGACCGTGGGCCCATAGTGCGCTTTTGCACCAGTGCGTATCGGTTTTGAAACGCAAAGAAACTTTTAAAGTTCAAGGCCAGCACAGACAAAAACATACACTGACTGTATAAATCCATAGGACTGCGTGTTACTGGGGATCCTGTAAGAATACGTCGGTATTTAGATAAGCTTTTCAGCTGCATGATATTCTTTGTGCGGTTAGCGGATCTATTTTTTATAGATGTGCTCTCATCAACAATCACAATGTTTTCATCGTTTGCCTCTAAGAAAGTAAACGCTGCTTGAGCTCCACGTGGCGTGGACAGCGCCTCTGTGTTCATAACAAATATCTTTAGGCCATCAAACTTTTCGTACACAAGTGTTCTCATTTGTTTTTGAAACCACTGTGCGCTAGACGGCTGCCAGCGTACTATGTTTGTCTCTATTTTATCCGATAGGTGTGTCGGTATCTCGCCTTGCACCCAGTTATCATATACACCCTTGGGCGATATAATTAGCGCGGCGTTTAGTTTACCCTCTGTATACAAGGCCCCCATAGTATCTATGGCCACCTTCGATTTACCTGTACCCATCTCCATAAATAGTGCATAATACTTTGCGTCCCACGAATCACGAAGCGCTCTACTCTGGTGCTTAAATGGTTTTGTTTTAAATTTATATTTTTTCATTTTTACCTCTTGACTATAAGAATTTATACGCTTATATATGGAATTGTCAAGACCTGAAAAGGTTTTTAATCGCGAAAGAGAAAGGACGATATATGGACATAATGAAGAAACTGCAAGAGGACGCCAATCAAGGCTCCTTATTTTCCAAGCATACGTTAGATAATGAAGACCTATCCACGCTTACTGGATTTGCCGAAGCTATCATAAAACAAGATGCTTTTGTGAAAGAGCTCGAAGAACGGCTCAAAGAAGAAAAAAAGAAGCTGTTAAAAATGACAGACGAAGACTTACCTGCATTGATGACAGAAGCTAACTCTATGGAGTTTACTCTTCTTGACGGATCAAAAGTAACTATAAAACCGCAGTATGGCGCGTCTATTAAGGTAGATAATCGTCCAGCTGCTTATGATTGGCTTAGGGAGCATGGCTATGACGACATTATTAAAAACATCATATCTTGTCAGTTTGGACGCGGAGAAGATGATCAAGCGTCTTCGTTCAAGGCCTTTGCCGAAAAAGAAGGCTTTGTCGCGGATCAAACAGAAAAGATTGAACCGAGCACCTTACGATCCTTTGTTAAGGAACGTGTGGAGAACGGGGACGAGTTCCCCATGGACCTCTTTGGGGCGTATGTTGGTCAAAGAGCAATTATCACTAAAGCTAAAGGAGCTAAAAATGGCTGAAGCAAGCAAAGCCGTGGCTGAAAAGAAGGCCACAGAAGTTGCCGCATTTGATTTTGCACAACTTCAAAAAGATGCGGGAAAGGGAAACGAGAACGTCGGTAAAGATGATCTTGCCTTACCGTTTATTAAGATACTATCTGGCGTAGATCCAATGATGGACAAGCTCGATGGTAAAAAGGGTGACATATATAATAGTGTCACAGAAGCGCTATACAGCGGTAAGGAAGGCATTGTAGTCGTTCCGGTAGCTTATCAGCGTGAATTTCTCCGTTGGGCCCCCAGAGGGCAAGGGAGCGGCGCTCCTACGGTCTATAAGACACAAGCGGAGTGTCCTGAGACAAAACGGTCCACAGAGGACAATAAAGACTACTGCACCGACGGTAGTGGAGACTATATTGAAGAAACGCATCAACATTTTGTCTTGGTCATTGGTGAGGACGGAAAAGGCGAAACAGCGTTGATACCCATGAAGTCCACGCAGCTTAAAAAATCACGCAAGTTTAACAGCATGATTATGGCGCAGTGTAATAAAGATGGGTTTGCACGTTTTGCGTACAAGTTTCGTCTTAAAACGTTAGCCGAGTCTAATGACAAAGGCTCATGGCACGGCTGGGAAATGCAGCTAGATGGTCCACTCCTTGATGCGGAAACGCAAAAGAAGGATCCAGCTCAATTTTCTAATAACTTAGCTATATATGAGCAGGCAAAATCATTCTCCGAGAGTGTCCAGTCGGGCAACGTTGAAGTTAAGCGTGAGAATGAAGATGTTAAGAGCGGCGAAAAAGATCAGATACCGTTCTAAAGAGGCGGCCGCGTAGGGGTGATGGTTTTCCGAACAGAGGATTTAAAGATATTAGTCCATCGCCCCACCTTATGGGAGAAAGTATGTCATCAATAGAAAAATTTGCCGCAATCTTCAACGGTCTGCAACTAGCCTACGGCACGTTCAAGATAGATAAAAAGCAACTAAACGGTAAGAACACGGGCCGTGCTGCAATAGTACGCGAACCACGGACCAAGGATCTGTGGGAAGGGCACTTGTCAGGTAAAGGTAGGGCTGTTGGTATCATACCTATCAATGAAGACAACCGATGTGTTTGGGGGTGTATTGATGTTGATCAGTACCCCCTAGACCACAAAACACTAATACATAAAATTAGAAAACTTAAACTGCCACTGGTTATATGTCGATCCAAATCAGGCGGGGCACACTGTTTTTTATTTACAACAGAGTGGATTGACGCCAAGGATATGCAGTTTACCTTACAACAGGTGTCCGCTGCACTAGGATATGGTGGCAGTGAGATCTTTCCAAAGCAGATAAAATTACATTTAGACCGCGATGATGTGGGCAACTTTCTTAACTTGCCTTACTACAATAGTGAAGACGGTCTGCGTTATGCTATCAAAGATGATGGCACCAGCGCCACCTTAGACGAGTTTATAGAACTCTATGAACAATATAAGCAAACCCCTGAGCAAGTAACCAAGCTACAGATAGGTGGCGATACGGAACAGCATCATCTTACAGATGGACCACCTTGCCTACAGATATTAGCAAAGAACAAAATATCAGAGGGCGGTCGTAACAATGGCCTATTTAACTTGGGCGTCTATCTACGCAAGGCCTACCCAGACAGCTGGGAGTCCGAGATATTGAAATACAATATGGAGTATTTAGAGCCGCCTCTGCCACTAAATGAGGTAAACATTGTAGCAAAGCAGCTTGAAAAGAAAGATTACGTGTACAAATGTAGCGACGCGCCCATCAACGCGCATTGCAATAAAACACTATGCCTTACACGTAAACACGGTGTAGGAGCAGCCGTACAGGGCGCTGTAATTGCAAACTTACGTAAATATAACTCTACACCGCCTGTGTGGTTTGTTGATGTAAACGGTGAGCCGCTGGAGATGGACACCGATGCGCTACTTAATCAATCTACCTTTCAACGCTCTTGCATGGAGCAACTAAACTTCATGCCACGTTCTGTATCAAAGATCCTATGGGAAAACCGTATAGGGGGCTTGATGCAAGAGATGAAAGACAATGAAAGCGCTATTATAGAGGTAGCACAGGACGCCAGTATTACAGGCCAGTTTTATGATTACCTTGAGGAGTTCTGCCGCCATATGCAACAGGCACAGGATAAAGAGGAGATATTACTCAAGCGTCCATGGACCGATGAAGAACAACAAAAAACATACTTTCGACTAAAAGACTTTGATGCGTTTCTAAAACGCAACAAGTTTTTTGAGTATAAGAGCCACAAGATAGCGCAGCGTCTGCGCGATATGGGTGGGGAAAGTGTAGTTCTAGCTATCAAAAGACGGCCTATCCGCGTATGGCAGATACCGTCCTTTGATGCTGTAAACGTGGAGCTCAACGCTCCTGATTTTGGTGCTCAAGAAAACAAAGAGGTGTTTTAATGTTAAAAGCAGACGGATTTGATGAAGCGTTTCTCGGTGTGGCGCAACGTTGTGGTCAGGAAGATATTATAGCGTATGATAAAGATGAGTGTATTGCTATACTGTGTAGGCGTGACGGAATGACGTATGAGGAAGCGTTAGAGTTTTTTAATTTTAATGTTATCGGATCATGGGTAGGAGAAAAGACGCCTATCTTTATTAAGAGATACGGTAACATGAAAGAGTTTGAAGACTATTTTATACACGACATATCAGGGTAAGCACATGGATTTAAAGTTTTTAGAGCGCAACAAGGAGATGTACAACCTTAGAAAACATAGAGGCATGACTCTTACCGCTATCGGAAAGAAGTACGGGCTGTCACGCGAACGTGTCCGTGTCATAGTAAATAAAATAGACGAGTTAAATGCAAACAAAGATATTCAGAATATACGGGCCACCGGGTACAGGGAAGACAACAGCACTACTGAATAAAGTCGATGAAGCGTTAGCGCAAGGTATACCCCCCTCTAAGATAGGATACTTTGCTTTTACACGCCAAGCGGCTTATGAAGCGGTAGATCGTGCGTGTCAGCGATTTGGTTTTAACGAAAGCCAGCTACCATGGTTTCGTACCTTACACAGTTTTGCCCTACGGCTGTCGGGTATTCGTGCCGAACAAATCATGCAACCTGAGCACTATCGTGATTTGTCTAACGCTATAGGTATTACTATTAGTGTGGAGAAAGTGAACGAAGATGAAAGCATATTGGATAAGTCAAACAATAGTGACCCCTACCTAAACATCATAAACTTAGCACGGCTACGTAAGGTATCTCTAAAAGAACAATACAATAAATCAGATAGTACGGTGGATTGGGTAACACTATCCTATGTAGCGCGGTCCTTACAAAGTTATAAGAACCGTCTGCGTCTGTATGATTTTACCGATATGCTGGAGATGTTTGTAAACGAGAGCTCACGTTTCTGTCCTAACCTTAGCGTTAGCTTTATTGATGAGGCACAAGATCTATCGCCGCTACAATGGGATGTAGCTCATGTCATAGAGAAATATTCTGAAAAGATCTACTGTGCTGGCGACGATGACCAAGCTATATACAAGTGGGCTGGAGCTGATGTAGAACACTTCATCGGTCTTGATGGTGGGTACGAGGTGCTTGAGCAGTCCTACCGCGTACCACAAAACATACACCCCATAGCGTCACGCATATCAAAGCGAATACACAAGCGCGTACCTAAAACATATCTACCGCGTCCTGATGAGGGCACGTTCAAGCGTGTGTATGACATAAATGACCTAGACTTTTCTGAGGGCACATGGCTGGTGCTGGCGCAAGCGGGATACTTCTTGTCGGATATGGTAGAAACATTACGTGGTCGGGGCCATCTGTTTGCGTACCACGGCCATCGGTCCATCTCACAAAAAATAAGTGAGGCGGTCAACGGCTGGGAACAAATGCGTAAAGGCCGTGCGATAGCCACGCCCATAGCGCGTGTCGTATATGCGTATATGTCTGTGGGAAACCGTGTAAAGCGTGGGTTTAAAAAGCTACCACATCTAGCGGACGATGAAACAGTAGGTCTTGAGGAGCTCCAGCAGCATCATGGTCTACTGGCCACAAAGGACATGATATGGCACGAAGCCATGGATAAAATGCCCGACAGCGAGCGTGCGTATATTACAGCGCTGTTGCGACGCGGTGAGAAGTTCAACAGCACGCCTCGTATACAACTATCCACGATCCACGGATCAAAAGGTGGCGAGGCCGAAAACGTTGTGCTATTCACCGATATATCTCCTGCCGCCTCAAAAGCAGCAGAGAGTGACCCTGACGAACTGCACCGTGTATTCTACGTTGGTGTAACACGAACTAAAAAAAACTTATATTTAATCGAGCCAGAAGACGCATTGAGGAGTTACATAATATGAACAGGAAGAAAATACTTGAGAAAGCTGAGAAGATGATTAACGGCCCACGGGCCAAAGCTTACGGTGATGCCCACGAGAACCACAAACGCATAGCAAAGATGTGGTCAGTTATACTAGAGAAAGAGGTAACTGTATCGCAAGTCTATCAATGTATGATAGCGGTCAAGCTATCACGCCTTATAGAAACACCAGACCATGAGGACAGCTGGCTCGATGTCTGTGGCTACGGCGCCCTTGGGGGAGAAAAATAATGGCGTTGCAGTTGGCGTTTGACACGCCAAAGTCTGAGTGGCTTCCGCCTAGTGAGCTGCCAAACATATTTGACGCCAAGCAAATAGCTATAGATGTCGAAACACGCGATCCAAACATAAAGACCATGGGAGCTGGTTGGGCAACTGGCGATGGAGAGGTCGTTGGCTATGCCGTAGCTGTGAGTGATTGGTCAGGATATATACCAATCCGTCACAAGTATGGCGGCAATCTTGACGAGCGTGTGGTAAACAAGTGGCTAAAGAAAGTGTTTGAGTGCCCAGCAGACAAAATCATGCACAATGCCCAGTACGATGCTGGCTGGATACGTCGCATGGGTTTCACGATCAACGGACGCATCATAGATACTATGCTCATAGCCTCGCTCTTGGACGAGAACCGCTTTAGCTACAGTCTAAACGCGCTGGCCTACGATCATTTAGGTAAAGTCAAGTCTGAGAAGAACCTGATAGAAGCGGCACGTGGTTTTGGTCTGGACCCAAAAGCAGAGCTCTGGAAGATGCCAGCCATGTATGTCGGGCCCTACGCTGAGGGTGACGCCGAGCTCACACTCGAACTCTGGAACTATTTATCTGGTCAGCTGGGTAAAGAAGATCTGTGGCCCATCGCTAATCTTGAGCTCGCGCTCCTACCTTGCCTGATAGATATGACATGGCGCGGTGTCCGTGTGGATCAAGATAAGGTTGAGCGGACACGTAATTCGCTCCTGAAGCGCGAAAAAGAGGTGCTGGGGGACATTAAGAAACTTGTGGGCCATGACATAGAAATATGGGCTGCTGCCTCCATAGCGAAGTCCTTTGAGGCTCTGAGCATAGATTACCCACGCACAGAGAAAGGGGCGCCATCATTCACGAAACAATTTTTGAGCGATCACAGCCACAAACTTCCGCAGTTAATTGTGCAAGCGCGTAACCTAAATAAAACGTCGGGCACCTTTATTAATACTATTATGAAGCATTGTCACTCTGACGGACGCATACATAGCCATATAAATCAAATACGCTCCGATGACGGCGGTACCGTGTCAGGGCGTATATCTATGAATAACCCAAACTTACAGCAGATTCCAGCACGGGATCCTGAGCTTGGTCCTATGATACGTAGCTTATTTCTGCCTGAAGAGGGCGAACAATGGGCTGCGATTGACTTCTCGCAACAGGAACCACGGATCTTGGTCCATTATGCGTACGTGTATGGCAAAAGCAAAGGGCTCACGCTGGACGGTGTAGAGGAGTTTGTCCACGGCTATCGGAACAATCCCGACATGGACTTCCATACAATGGTTGCCGAAATGGCACAGATACCCCGTAAGCAAGCAAAGACAATAAACTTGGGCCTGATGTACGGCATGGGGGTTGGCAAGATGTCTGACCAACTGGATATCTCGCTAGATGAGGCCAAAGAGCTCGTGCGTCAGTACCATAAACGTGTGCCTTTCGTTAAGATGCTAATGACAGGGGTACAGAATAGACTGAACGACAAGAGCAGCAGCGGCTCTATACGCTCGTTGCTGGGCCGTAAGTGTCGTTTTGATCTGTGGGAGCCCGATACATTCGAGATGAACAAAGCGCTCCCGTACCGCGAAGCGGTGCAAGAGTATGGCGATACCACACGCCTGAAGCGTGCGTATACCTACAAGGCCCTGAATAGATTAATTCAGGCCTCAGCAGCAGACATGACCAAAAAAGCCATGATTAATATATATAACACAGGCCGTATACCGCTCATACAAATACATGACGAGATAGCAATGTCCGTAAAAGACTTAAAAGATGCAGAAACTGTTTCGCAGATGATGGAAACTGCGGTAGAATTAGAAATACCGAGTAAGTGTGACATTGAAGTTGGCCCCGACTGGGGAACGGCTAAATGATATACTGCTAACACTTTTTCGGTTCTTTCCTTCAATACTCAAGCCCCGCGTTGCGGGGCTTTTTTTTCTTGATTTCTTACATATAATCTTATATAGTCGCGTAAGATAACATATGAGGACCCCTTATGGACACAGAAAAATGGAAATCGGTGCTCGTTCCTAAAGAAGTTTACGAGGACATCAAGCGAACAAGCGTGGACCACGGACGAACAATCAGCGGCCAGCTAAAAATAGTATGGCAAATATACAATAAGCTGAAGGAGAAGCTCGATCCCAAGCCTTGACGTAAAAAAATTTGGCTATAATATGGGATAAGTTATATATATTAACATAGAAGAGGAGCTAGACTATGACACCTAAAGTGCTATACTATGTATTATTTTTAATAACTTTACCTGATGTGGAAGCAAAGGAACATTTAGTGCATCGTATCGTTTTTGAAAAAGAAGAAAATTGCCTGTATCACGCGAAAATGTTTAATCAACACAAAGATCCGTGGGTGCAGAAGCCTAATTGTGTGACCGTCGAAAGCTATTACAGCTACCCCGAAGTGCGCATACCCTTACGAAAGCCCGAGTTTATGAAATGAAACTAGAATATTTAGCAAACATTAATAATTTTCTTAAAAAAACCACCACGGACCACCAGATACGTCACTTTAGCAAAGAAGTTATGGATACTTTTAAACGCATGATGCGCCGCAAAAAAATAACAAAAGACGATTATTCTAAGATTTTTGACGATGAAGAAACGATCAAACGTATTCGGGCCGATATAAAAAAAGGATTTATCACGCCTGACGGGTTTAATAATAAAAAATCAAAAAAAAGCTTGTAAAGTCTTATATACTCGCGTATAACTGGATACTGAGGGAAGTCATAGGCCCTCTCCCGTAGTTATGTTGGAAGCCCCTCAGTTTTCTGGGGGGCTTTTTTCGTGTTGACTTCTGTTTTACTATGTGATTGTATGGGATAAAAACAACAGCTATGGAGAAACATATGAATAAAGTATGGATATTTAAATTTAGAGAAAGCGGCGACGAAGATGATGTGGTCGTGTTTGACTCTAAGCCGTCCCGAGAACAAATGGATCAGGTGCTGTTAGAGTATCTCGATCAGTTGTTCATAGATAACAACACCGCACCCGCTGAAGAACGGGCTAAGAGAGAAGATCCAAACAAATTTCTCTATGATCTGTATTACGAGGATCTGTGGGAAAGAGAGGTGCTTAGTGGTTCCGACGATAAAAAATTACCGCAATGGCTACAATGGAAACTAGCCGAGCTGTACGAGATGGCAAAGAAGATTGATCCCGATACAGCGTCCGCTATAAGCATGGCCGAAGATACCTTGAGGAGAAGCAAATGACAGTACGGGTACATCTACAAAGCGAAACGGGCTCTTGGTCCGAAGAAATCGCAACATTCACGTGCGAGGAGTATTACGCGGTCTGCATACCAGCTCTCGAAACATGGGCCAAGAAGAAGGACAATATAATTACCGAGAGTTTGGAAGAACCACCAAGCGAGCTCCGTATCGCTAAGAAAGTTTTACTGAGCCTGATATCGGACTCTTACGACACGCTCCGTAATTGTCCCGAGGCCCGACAAGATCCGTCTAACATACACGCCACAGTAAAAGAACTAAAAGGCGCGATTGACGAAATCGATAGACATATTAGTATGGAAGACGATGGAGCAGATACTTAGATATATAATAGAGTATGGGGAGCGCGGACTGCTCCCCGACGACGATGAAACAAAAAAAATAATAAAAATAGCTAAGTATATACAATACACAAATATAGTGTACATCGCGCAAGACTTTGAAAACTTAGCAGACATGATTTTAAATGAGGATAGAGATGGATATAAAAAACATTGACCCAAAAGTTGTGGGCAACCATACACAGGCCATGAAACACATGGGAAAGCTTAGTCTTAAAATAGAGATAATAACCGAATACGTGGAGCAGCAAATATTAAGTTATAAACAGATCAATATTAATAGTCCGCAGATCTCACCTGAAGAGGCGTCACACAATGTAGGCGCTGTTGATGCGCTCGAAAAAGTTTTAGAAATGCTGAGGAAACAACCATGAAGATAACACCACTAACCACAAAAGAAATACGACGGCTCACGGAACAAGAAGTAAAAATGCGTATTAATGTTAATATGCTGGTGCAGCAGATTTGCAGACTGCGTAACGAAAATTCAGAGGCAAAAACATTTAAGCTGGAGAATGACGAGCTCTTTTACGAGCTGGAGTGTAGAAAGAAAGATGAGATCATGGCGCAGCAACGTTTTGAAAAAGAGCTGCCAAAGTTTACATCTACCTTTTATAAGAAAAAATTAAAAGAATGTAGCGACGCCACACAAGTAAAAGAACTGCTGCACCAAATGTCCGTTGGATAAGTTTGTTATTAAAGAAATAAAAGGCTTCGACAATAAACGCCTGTATTATATCGAGGCGGCTGGACATCGGATCACGAATAACGTGACAAATCGCAAAGAGGCTGAACAGATGCTCACGAAACAAAAAGAGTATAATGATGGTCGTTTTCGGAACTCTTGGCACTTGTTGTAGTTATTTCCCTATATATATAGAGCTGAAAATATTTTTTTTAATTTTTATTTTGAAAAGGTGTAATCGGTGTAATTATGTAATTATTGCTTAAAACCCTTATATAATAAGGACTTAATGATTACATATTTGTTTACACTTTAATTTTAAAAATGTAACATTCCGTTATTTAACAAATGTTCCTTAATGGGGGGGTAAATGGTTTTTTATTTTTTTTATTTTGTGTCTATAGTATATAGAGAAATAACGAACTAGACCTTTTTAACTGGATTAACACATGGCAAGACGCAGACCCACTAAATCAGGAATACAATACGAAACACGCGGTAGAAGACCAGCGGACATACATAGCCCACTAACACGAAAGCAAGAGTTGTTTGTGAAAGAGCTGGTAAGTAAAGACGGGCAGATAACATTTCGAGAAGCGGCTATCAATGCTGGCTATTCTGTTGGTTCCGCACATACTAGAGCATATGAGCTTACTAACCCCAGAATATCACCACACGTATGTCACGCTATAAAAGAATATAGGCGCGAGCTTGATGAAAAGTTTGGAATTACATTTCACAGGCATATCCGTGATTTGCAAACTATCCGTGATCTGGCGCTTCAGAACGGTGCGTACTCTGCCGCCGTTATGGCTGAGAAAGCCAGAGGTATGGCGCAAGGGGATATCTACGTAAATAAATCAGAAATACGACACGGGAGCATAGACAGTATGTCTAAAGAAGAAGTTATGAAAGCATTAGAGGAGATTAAAAATAGTTATGCCCCAGTCACAATCGACATCACACCTGAAGAAAATACCAGTAACCGCAATAAAGCGAGAAAGCGGATTTTACAAACAAGTAAAGGAAGCAGCGAGTCGGTCGAATTACAAGCTGAACCTAACGCGAATTGAAAACTGGGTCGGCGCTGGTATTCCTGATCTATTGATCTTTGACCAGCTGGGTGCTTTTCATTTTGTAGAGCTTAAATATACCACCACTAATAAAGTAGACTTACGTCCGTCACAAGTAGCGTGGTTGACTAGACATGGAAAAGGCTCTTGTTGGGTGCTGGTTAAGAAACAACCCAAGCCTTCTGATGTAGCAGAGATCTATTTGTTTAAAGGATCTGACGCTGTGGATCTGAAGATGGACGGTCTGGATAAGGTTAAGCCAGAGTTCAAAGGTAAACAGCCTTTTCAATGGGATAAAATTTTTTCCTTGATTTGTCCTGTCTGATAGTTTATCTATGGGATATTGTCACTAACTAGACAGGAGAAAACTATGACAAAACGTGAGCATTATTATAATATTGAGTTTGAGGGTTTGTGTTTAAGAGAAGAAGACCTGAAAAAGATCTTACAGAAAATATCCGTAAGTTCTGATGCAGAGATAGATATGAAGACTTTATCTAACCCTGAGATCTTTGAGAAATATAAAAGTTCTGAAAGCCAGCTAACTGATGCTTTGGAGATCTACAATATTTTAAAGCAAATAGATATTTCTAAAATATCCTATGATGGGTCTGGTACGTTCTTGGGGGGTGGGTAATGAAAAAATTTAGGGTAGCTATTGCATATGAAGAGGGGTTTCATTTTGAAGTCGAGGCCGCTACTGAAAAAGATGCTGAGAATAAAGCCTTAAAAATCACTAAGGACTATGGCGGTTTTTCATTTTGTGAGGATAAAGTAGCAAAGGAATATTATTTAAAAACTGTCCATAGAGATTTTCACTCTGTGCAAGTTGATGTTGTAGGGGATTAAGTAATGAAAATTATCCACATAAATAAAAACATTATCCAGCGCAATAATAAGCGTGAAGAACGTGAGCCCGTAGTTCGTGTAGAGTATGAATACTGGGATCAGAAGACAAGGCGCCAGAAAACGCAGACTAAATATTGTATGGAAGTAGAACTGCCAGCTAATGCGCGTATGGTTTACAGGCCAGATCGGCCTAGACCATGCGGTGCAAAATTATGGATAGAAACCAAAAGTAGGCTGGTTCTTCATGGCGTAAAAGGTAGAAAGAGCCCTTTACGTCTGGAAGCGTGTGACGCTTGGGATCTATGGGATTGAAAGGGGGTGAGGTAGATTTTATTTTTAATTGATTGGTTCGGCCGTCTTATGTATGGATCAAAGTATGATGAATACAGAAGCAGAATAGACCGCCGCCGCCGTAAATAAAGAAAAGGCCAGTTGTAATTGACTGGCCTTTTTTATTGTGTATAGTATAAGAGATTGTCACTAACTAAGGAGTAAAACTATGGCAGATAAATATGAGGAGCTTTTGTTTAAACATGATGAAGTTTTATTTGATTTAAAATTAGCACTCAATCATTTACAAACTGTTTCAGATCACGCCGACGAAGATTGCCCAAGTAGGGATAGATCGAAATGGTTTAATTCATCTATTCAAGACGCTTTTAAATTTATAGATGATACGGCGTCCAAATGGAAAATAAATCATGGCTACATTAATAAGGAATAAAATTATGACAGATATTAAAGAAGTAAAACATCATTGTGTATTTTGCAAAGAGCCCATATTACCAGAGGAAAAGACTGGATACGCTGAGGGCAACAACCCAGAACCGCTGGTGCCCTATTCAAAAGGTAGATCCTGTAAGCAATGTACTGAAACTGGCGTAGCCGCCGCTAGGTTTGCTGAAATAGCCGCCTATGGAAAGATCAATGAATTTAAGAAAAGATCTAAGGCGGCCATTAACGCTGGTAATAAAGAGGCCGTTGTCAAAGAATATGACGCTTTGATCCAGCAAGAAAAAGATCGACTAAATCAATATTACAAAGCGGTGACTATGTCTTTATGGATAGAGGCTAAACAGCGGCGTGAAAGAGAGGGTAAAAAATGAAACAATTATATGTAGAAGCTATTGTTAAGGAACTTCACACTATAAAATATCGTATTAATGTGACGGGAATTAGTCCTACAAAGATTGATGATCTTCTTAAATACGGTGATCCGCAAGAGAACCCCAGCGACAAAGATCACAAAATACGCTGGGAAGAATTTGATCATTCTATTGTGGACGGTTCGGAAACCATAGAATTAAATCTTATCATTGATGAAGAAGATAATTTTCTGAAAAATTAACTCTTGAAAAGTATACGAATATATGCGATATAAGGGGTGGACTGGTAAAACAGTCCGCTTTTTTAACATAACAAAGGAAAAAACTATGAACGAATTTACATATAAAACAGATGCGTTGACGCATGGTATTAGTAGCGAAGCTGGGTTAATTGCTTCTAACTGGGCGCGGCGGCCAGCTGATGAACGCTTTACAACTTTGCAAGCGTTGCGTGATTTCAAGTTTAATGATTATCAGATGATGCAAGCGGACGTTCTTAACGTTAAGAATTTACATATTAACGGTGATGTAGATGAGAACGATATAAGACAAGGCAAGATAACGCTTGAATTTACTGATCAGAATAAACAGGAACATCAAGCCGTTCCAACTCATTGGTCTTTTGGCCAGATCAGTAGTCTAGCTGGTGCGCCAGCTGGCTATTTGCGTGATCTACCAGCGCCATTAGCGGCGGACTGTGTTAAATGGGGTTTATTAGAAAACAGAAATAAAGAGCTGGTAAAATCTTATAAATCTACAAAAGGCCAGTTAAGAGCTCTTACTGGATCAGAGTATGGCCGCATATATGATTGGGAAATAGTAGCCGCTGTGCAAGAAATAGCCGCCGCTACCAAGTTTAAAATTCCCGGTTATATAACTGGATCTGAAAGCGGCATGGCCGTCTATGATCCTTTTGCGCCTGTGACTAATGAGAGCACTACTATTTATGGATCTGATAGAGACGTTTTTATTTTTCTAGTAGATGATCTGAACCCTATTGAAATAGGCAAGCTTCCGAACGGTGAACCAGATCTTGTGTTTAGGGGTTTTTATATCTCTAATAGCGAAGTCGGGGCTAAATCTTGTAAAATCGCTACTATGTACATGCGCGGCGTGTGTCAGAACCGATATGCATGGGGTGTTGAAGATTTTAGTGAAATTACTATTAGGCATACCAAATTCGCGGCGGAACGTTTTAGTGATGAAGCCCAGCCAGCGCTTAGATCCTTTAGCAATGGATCAACTACAAAAGTGCTGGACGGTATACAAGCGGCACAAGATGCGCAAATAGCGGAAGATGAAGAGCAAGCTTTAAAATTTCTTCAAAAGCGTGTTGGCCTATCCGCTAGAATGGCTAAGGCCGCGTATTCTAGGCACGGTGACGAAGAACAAAAACCATTAAAGACTATCTGGGACGCTTCTAATGCTATAACAGCTATAGCACGCGATATTCCGCACCAAGATAACAGGCTGGATCTGGAACGCAAGGCTGGCCAGCTATTGGATACCGTAGCCGCTTAGATCCATTTATATATGAACCACTAAAGGCCGCTTAATGCGGCCTTTTTTTATGCTATTGACGTTAACTTATTTTTTCTTATACTTGAATTTAAACATAACTATGAAAAGGAAATATTATGACTATTGAATATCAAGTAACCTATCCAGTTGATTGGCTGGATACTAATCCGACCAAAAAAAGATTTAAATCCATATCTGAAGTTGAAGATTGGATAACTGAAGAGATTGGCCGCCGTGTTGATTGGACGGTATCACATAGCCAGTACACGCTTTCTGAAGAGGATCTGGAAGCGTTGCAAGAAACCGAAAATGCTATGATCCAGATAAAGGAAGTATAAAATGAAAAATTATCCAATTTGGTTTGACATCAATTCTTGCGCTTATGCAAGATCTGGCGGCAAGACTGGCAATAAATCGTTTGGCGTGATCCAGCACAACACGCAAAATATTAAGGTAGGTTTTAGCGCTGTGAATTCTCACAACTTTGGTGCGCTGGATATAAGCGTGCAGGAAGACCCAGAAAACGGCGTTAAAACTTTTCAGCTGTCATTTACTGACGGCCATACTGGACGCAAGACGCTATTAAAACGGTCGCTGGTACGCCAGAAAACGCGTAAACATGAAGCGCTTATTGGCCTAGAAGATCAATTTGAAATGGTCGACTAGATCCGCGCCAGCTGGTGCAATTAAAGCGGCCTTTGCGCCGCTTTTTTTGTGTCTTATTTCCAGTTAATCACGCCGCCACCAGCGTGCCGCGTAGCTGGTCAATCGTATCGCTGGCCATTTTTATGAAAACTTGGTTTACAAAATCCTAGATCCTAGATCCTAGATCCGCCAGCCGCTGGCCATTGCTTCCAGACTCGAGATCCGCCGCCAGCTGGTGCACGGTTCACGGTTCCAGATCCAAGATCCGCCGCCAGCTGGGCAAGATCCAGCGCACCAGATCCGCCAGCCGCTGGCCAAGATCCGCCGCCAGCTGGGCACGTTTTTTGTGCTGGGGCCCCAGCGTATCGGGTCAAAAAACACGGTTTTTGGTCTGGTGCGCACGATCTCAGAGCAATGACCAGCGGTTGTGCAGACGTTAGCTAGGGCCATGTTTCGCACGAATATTTACGTAAAAAATCGCACAATGTTTCACGTGAAACAATGCACAATAAATAGGCAATAAACAGAGTTCTTGTTAACTGGCCTAAAACCGTGCATATTATGCACATAATTTAAGCATTTTTTAGGGACCCCTGATGGAACTGACTGAGAAAGAGGCAAAGCTCAAGTTACGACTTGCGCAAATTGAGAAAAACGAAAAGTGCCAACAAGATTTTTTAGTTTTTGTAAAAAATATGTGGCCCGATTTTATTGCGGGTCGTCACCACAAAATTATTGCTGAAAAGCTAGAACGGGTCGCGAAAGGTGAGCTCAAGAGATTGATCATTAACATGGCCCCGAGACATACAAAATCTGAGTTTGCCAGCTTCTTGTTTCCTGCGTGGATGATGGGAAAGAATCCTAAGATGAAGATTATTCAGGCGACACACACCACGGAGCTCGCCGTGAACTTTGGTCGTAAAACCAAGAACCTTATTGATAGTGACGATTACAAAGATATCTTTCCGACTGTTAATTTGTCAGCCGACAGTAAAGCCTCCGGTCGTTGGGACACGACCTCGGGCGGTATGTATTATGCCGTTGGTGTGGGATCGAACTTAGCGGGTCGTGGTGGAGACTTGGTGATTATAGATGACCCACACTCGGAGCAGACAGCGATGTCGAACACGGGGTTTGACGATGCGTGGGACTGGTACACGGGGGGCCCCCGACAGAGACTACAGCCGGGCGGTAGTATTGTTTTGGTTCAGACCCGGTGGTCCGAGAAGGATATGACGGGACAGTTGATGCGTGCGATGGCTAAAGATGAATTAGCGGACCAGTGGGAAGTTGTGGAGTTACCGGCGATTTTTACGGATGGCAGTCCTTGTTGGCCGGAGTTCTGGAGCCTCGATGATTTGACAGCGGTCCGCGCTTCGATACCGCCCAGCAAATGGAACGCGCAGTATCAGCAGAATCCGACGGGTGAGGAGAACGCGATTATACCAAGGGACTGGTGGCAGAAGTGGGAGAAGGATAGTATTCCTAATCTTGAGTATGTTATTCAGAGTTATGATACGGCGTTTACGAAGAAGGAGACTTCGGACTATAGTGCGATTACGACATGGGGTGTATTTTATCCGGAAGAAGCGGGGGGTCCCCCGGCGTTGATACTTCTTGATAGTCAGAAGGATAGGTGGGACTTTCCGGAGTTAAAGCAGGTGGCGTTGGAACAATATAAGTACTGGGAGCCGGATACGATTATAATAGAGGCTAAGGCGACGGGGCTGCCCTTGACCCACGAACTACGGAACATGGGTATACCTGTTGTTAACTTTACACCGAGTAAGGGTAATGATAAGGTGACGCGCGTGCACTCTGTATCGGTTCTTTTTGAAGCAGGCATGGTGTACGCACCAGACACGAAGTTTGCGGATGAGATGATAGAGGAGGTTGCAGCTTTTCCAAATGGGGAGTATGATGACCTTGTGGATAGTATGACACAGGCTTTGATGCGGTATCGTCAGGGCAACTTTGTGCAGCTACCGAGTGACGATTGGGAAGAAGAGGATAACAACGTGCAAGTAAAAGCGTACTACTGATGGCGGAAAAAAAATCAGACATTGAATATTTTATTCCGCCCGAGTTACGTCCTTTAACTAGAAAGGTAAAACCTTATGTTAAGGGACTAAATACGGGAATTGCACAACTTTTGGGAATGCCTGTTGATCTTATTAACATTTCGCCTGTTTTATTAGACTATGTTATACCGGGAGATCAGGGCCTAAAGCCTTTTTTAAAAAAGCCGGTTGGTGGGTCCCAGACGTTTAAAGATTTGATGGCAGCGGGTAATATAGGAACCTACAAGGATCCTGCGTCGATATCTAAAGAAGACTATGGAGCGGGGGTTGCGGGTATGCTATCGGGTGAGGCTTTGTTGTCTATGTTTCCCGTAAAGAAAGCGATAGATGTTTTAATGGCGGGTAAGAAAGGTAAGAAGAATACTTTACCTGCGCCCACTGCGGGTGGCGTGGATTTATCAAAAAGAGATTTTCTTAAAAAAGCTCCTGTCGCTGTAGCGGCCACCGCTATGGTGCCTCCTGTTTTAAGAGAAATTGGGGAGGTTATTCCGGCATCAGGCGGTGCCAAAGCCGCAAAGACAGTGCTTCCGAGCAGTGCTATAATAGCTAAAAGTCGAGTTTTGGCCAGTCAGCTTTCAGACGGGCTCATTGAGTCTTTACTTAAAAAAACAAAAAATTCGCAAAAACTTAGCACTAAAAAATTGGCTGTAAAAACGGCGGAGTATAATAAGACTTTAAGTGATTTTTTAAAAGGTAAATCCTATGAGGATCTTATTAAATTACCAAAAAACGACTTAGCGGATTTATACAATCAGAAGAATTTCTCTGCGTATAAAGGTGCAGGAGATCCTTTGCGGTCAAAAAAATATGGACCTTTACTTGATAAAGTATTTAAGGACAGGGGCATAGGTATTGACGCACAAGGCAATTATAAAAAAGTACTTCGTAACGAAGGTGATCCGCCGCCACCGAATCTTTTAACAGACCCCAATGCTTTAAAGGATGCTTTTGGTATTAAAAAGATGTTGCCCTCCGAAAATCTTATAAAGAAGAGTCCTCAACAAACAACAAAAAGTATTTTTGCCCCCGAAGCCAAGAAAAATCGCCAGTTGTTGATTGTATCGTGTAGCAATAATAAGTGTCCTGATGTGGGTAATATGAAAGCACTGGATAGATATACGGGGCAGCTGTTTACCAAGATGAAAGCAGAAGGTATACCCCCAAACGTGGACATAGCTATATTGTCCGCGAAACACGGACTTATACGCTCGGACACGCAGATTAAGAAATACGATCAGCTAATGACACCAGAGATACGAGACAAGTTTATTAGTGACCCCGAACAGATGAAGAAGATTAGAGATACCATTGACGGTGATTACGATAAGGTATTTGTGACGGGCGGTAAGAATTACAGGGATGTTATAGATGCGGCGGCCAGTGGTTTAAATTATGAAGTAATAAAAAAGAAAGCCCCCGGTCTAACTCAACAGGCTGTTACCGATAAATTAAAATTGGCTAAGGGTATCCAAGTAGACAGATCAAAACCTCTTGGGGTACAGAACTTTGTTAAGGACGAGCCGGCGTATCATTTTGCTTTCCCTCAAAAAATTCCCGGTTTTAAAGACAAGTTTGAAAAGTTAGATATTAAAAAATTTGATATGGATGTAATAGAGGCACGGAATAAAGGATATTCTGTAAAGTATGCGGATACCTTGGGGGTTCATGTTGGGTCCCAGAAGGCGGCACAAGATAGGTTTTTAAGTGTCACTGGGATGTTTGACAAAAAAGAGGTTGGAAAAGAGGTGGGCTTTGATGTTAAGGGGCAAACGTATCCTCTTAAAATAGATACAAGTAAACCTTTTTTAGATAAGAGCGGTCAATATAGTAAAGACGGGGTATGGACAGAAGACGGCTTAGAAAACTATATACAAGGTAACGTTTTTAATGTGGACGATAAATATAAAAAAATAATGGAAAGTAGCACGGACCCTATTAAAAAATTTGAACAAACGTTTGTTAAAGAAAAAACAACGAGGGAACGAGAGTTAGTAAAGCAATTTAGAAAGAAGCTTGCTAATGATGGTTTTACCAATGTTCCCTACTTTAATGACTACGAGGGTGGTATTAAAAACGCACAAGGCAAGATGCTTAAAAAAGAAGTAAGTCAAATCATGCTTATTGACAGGCCTGATGGCGGTAATGTTATTACATCAAAAATCACAGCAGAACCTATGGAAAAGGGCGGTGTCGCGGGATTATCGGACATAGCACGCGATATGTTCAAGGGTCCAAAAGGTATTGGCGCTTATCAATCGTTTATGGTAGGTTAGAAAAAAGGAGTCACGTATGCCTATAGAAAAAGATATACCGGCAGATACCACAGCGGAGGAGCTGGCCGCTGATGTAGAGATAGAAATGCCCGGAACTATGGAGCCCATGGCGACATTGGATATGGACGTTGAAGCGGAGAACATGGACATAGAAATTACGGCTGAGGACGATGGCGGTGTGACCGTGGACTTTGAGCCGACGGACCAAAGGGGCACAAGTGATGATTTTTATTCTAATTTAGCCGAAGAAATGCCCGATAGAGAGCTTGGTCGTATAGCAGGAGAGCTTTTAAGTGAGTTTGATGCGAATAAAGCGGGTCGTCAGGAGTGGGAAGACGCTTATGCTAATGGTTTAGAGCTGTTAGGCTTTAGTTATGAAGAGAGAACACAGCCGTTTCGCGGGTCTTCCGGTGTTACACACCCTTTATTGGCCGAAGCGGCGACACAATTTCAGGCACAGGCGTTTAATGAGCTGCTTCCGTCCTCGGGTCCCGTTAGAACTACCATAGTTGGGGCCGAAACACGCGATAAACAACAGCAATCGCAACGAGTACGCCAGTTTATGAACTATTACATCACAAATGTAATGGAAGAGTACACGCCAGAGCTCGATCAGATGCTATTTTACCTGCCTTTGGCCGGTTCTACGTTTAAAAAAGTGTATTATGATGAAAATATGGGCAGAGCGGTGTCTAAATTCATACCGGCAGAGCATTTGGTGGTGCCTTATGAGACTTCGGACCTCGAAACGTGCCCAAATATTACGCAAACGCTACGAATATCGCTAAATGAGCTAAGAAAGAAGCAAATATCGGGGTTTTATCTCGATATTCCGGTGCTTCCGGGGCAGTCTGAGGGCGATTCTGTGACCGATGAAATCAATAGAATTGATGGTATGGCGCCCTCTCAGATAGATTATGACTGTACTTTGTTGGAATGTCATGTGGATTTGGACATTGAGGGCTATGAGGAAACAGATGAGGATGGGGAGCCAACAGGCATAAAAGTGCCGTATGTGGTTACAATTAGTCAGGATAACGGGCAGATTTTGTCCATACGCCGTAATTATCGTGAAGATGATGATATGAAGCGCAAGATACAGTATTTTGTGCACTATAAGT
>Ga0208157_1000306_pt1 | contig 28767 bp, 24 predicted proteins | sample 5_EtaG_FD_184077 | JGI IMG/M metagenome (GOLD analysis project Ga0208157, IMG submission 184077) | Marine viral communities from the Subarctic Pacific Ocean - 5_ETSP_OMZ_AT15132 metaG (SPAdes) (version 2) | ecosystem: Environmental > Aquatic > Marine > Oceanic | place: Pacific Ocean | collected...
TGAAGGATTAAAAGATGGAGACACGATATATTACGATAAACATGCTGGACACGACATATCATGGAAAGATACTCTTTATAGAGTTATTCGTGATGGCGACGTTGTTCTAGTGGATTAAGCCCAAACCAAAAACCAAAACCCTTAAACTTAAAAACGAAAACAAATTATTAACTAAAAAAAACAAAAACTATGGAAACATTTTTAATGTTTAAAGACACTGCTGAGGCGGCTGCTGTATTTCCACTTTCAAAAGTATCTTGGATAGCAGGTGATGACGCTCTTGTTTGTGCTACAATTGAAGGTACTAACAAACAAGCTGTATCTATTGCTTGTGCTGACGCTACTTCTGCTCTTAGATTAAAAGAAATTATGGACATTTTAGCTAAGTATCAAAAAGGTGTTGGTACTTGTATTGTTATCACAGATGATACAGATACAACTCTTAACATCGTTGCAGGTTTAGGAAACACAACTATCACAGCTGCTGACGTTGGATAATCTTAAATGAGATTAACCGCGCAAGATTTGCGTGAAATGAATATCCTTAAGTATTACAGGCTCACTAGAAAGTGGGTCTGTAAAACTTACGGGTTAAAAGACGCAGACTTAGAATTATTAATTTATTTAGATTGTAAAGGAAGATTTACACGAAACGATTTTATCAACGGAGTTTATACATACTCGTGGGATAAAGCAAGATGGGAGAGATTAAGAGATGAGGGTTGGATAGATGTATGGAGACACAGAAACAGAACTACTATAATGTACTCTGTATTTAAAACTTCGTGGAAATGCTCTCAAATGATAAGTAGGATATATAGAATCCTATTAGGTGAGGAAGACTTACCCACTTCAGAAAGAAGTGTATTTTATAAGAATAAATCATATACAGATAAAGTTTACAATAAAGCTATAGATGATATGATAAAAGATAAAGACAGATGAAAAAGGCACCATTTAAGCTAGATAAAAAGAAATTTAACTTTGGTAATAAAAAATTTGATTTTGGAAAAAAGAAAAAAGATTACACCAAGTTATCAAATGATTATCCTGGAACACCTGGATATGAACCACCAGCACAACCTAAAAGAAAATTTTAATGGGATTTAAATTAGGTACAAATAGAGGTTTAGAAGCTAGAAGCGGTGAAATCAAAACAAAAATGCGTTTTGGTAAAGAGGCTGGTGATATAGGCTCTGTACCTGGTACACCTGTTATAAGAGTACCGTTAGACGAAGGAGTTATGGGTGAAGCTAATATGGATGGTACTATATATGTAAATAGCAATATAATACCTGGTAGTCACGAAGATAAACAAGTTATTAATCACGAAATGAGACATGCCACAGATATGAAGCTTGGTAAGTTAGCTTATAGTGATTATGATATAACGTATAATGGTGAAGTTTTTCCAAGAGAAACAATAAATGGTAAGGATATGATTAAGGTAGATGGCAAGTGGAAAGAAGCGGGTGATCATGGTTTTCCTTGGGAAGACGATGCTAATAACGGAGCAGAAACATCGGTATAATATGTGGAAGTTATTTAAAAATAAAAACGATATAAATGAAAAAAATGTAGTTGGCTTTATATCTTTTGCAATAATGGTGTTATTTGCCATTATAGATTTAGCTACAGCCATTATATACATGGGATACGTAGGAGGTGGAGAACTAGAAATTAACGATACTATATATAATTCATTTGTTATGGTAACATTAGGATGTTTTGGTATTAGTGCATTTGAAAAAGTAAAAAATAAATAATATGTTAGGAAAAATATTTTCAGGTGGTGCTGCAGATCTTGTAAAAGGCATAGGTGGAGTTGTAGATAACCTACATACTTCTGCTGAAGAAAAATTAGAAGCAGAAAGAAAAATAAAAGAATTAATTGCTAGCTATCAAGTTGAAATGGAAAAAAACATTACAGCAAGATGGCAAGTAGATTTAAAATCAGATTCATGGCTAAGCAAAAATGTTAGGCCATTGGTATTAATATTTTTAATAGTATGCACCATGCTATTAATATTTATAGATGCAGGTGCATTAAGTTTTGAAGTTAAATCCAGTTGGGTTGATTTACTTCAATTAGTATTAATAACAGTGATCGGTGCTTACTTTGGCGGTAGATCACTAGAAAAAGTAAAAAAATAAATTATGGGAATAAATTCAACAGGCACAGCTTATAACTTCGGTCAGTTAGGTAGTGCACATATGCACAACGATAATGGTGAAGATCTAACTCCGCCAGACGGTATGGTTATTGTTGCTATCACTATGCTTGGAGCTATAGCGTTTGATAAACTAACAGTAGATACATCCAACTCTGTCGTATACAGTGGAACTGAAAGCAGCAACGTTTATTTTGGTATCGCTAACGGTAATACGGGTGGTAACAGCGAAGCTGTTGATGCCTCTGTAGAGTTTCCAGCTGGTATGACTATATACGGAAGATGGACTGTAGTTAGTTTAAATGCTGCGGATACTGATGGTGGTATAATCGCTTACTTTGGATACTAATGGCATTAGGTAACGCAAATTCATCAGCTCAATCTAGAGGAAAAAACAAACCTGTTATAGTAAAAAGACGTAAAGAGGTGGTACTTGCTAAAGGTTACACAAAAATGAGTGCTTCACCAGTGCAAGCTAAGGCAGCGTGTGGTTATAGTCTTCCACTTAAACAAACGTTATATCATAATGGTAGTAGTGCTAACCCAGTTGTTGGTGATATTGTTTATTCAAGACAAAGAGCTAATAGTAAATATGGTTTAAAAAATGGATATTACAAGGTTCAACCAGTCGGAAGTTTACGCACGTATAGTATACAAATAACAGGTAATGACGGTATTGTAGCAGCTGTAACAGCTTGTTAATAAAAAACAAATTAAAATTAACTTAAATTAAATAAAAATGGCAAAAACAAAAACAAAAAAGGAAAAAATAGTAGATTTAAAACCTAAAGCAGAAAAAATAACCGATGAGCAATTAAATAATGTTCAGAACGTTATTAATGAAATTAATAGGTGTCAAATTGAAATTGGTACTATGGAAACAAAAAAACATAATCTAACACACCATATATTAACTTTACAAGAAAAAATTGGTGAAATGCAAAAAGAATTTCAAAAAGATTATGGAACAGCAGATATCAATATTAAAGATGGTACTATAAATTATCCAAAAGAAAATGGCGAAGCTGATAAGAAAGATTAGTATAGGTAAAGACTATAAAAACGACGCTATGCATTACGCTGTTGGTCAAGAAGTTTATGGGGGTCATACTATTTGTGATATAATAGAAGAAGACGAGAAGTACTCTATTTATATTAAAAAGAAGAAAGATGTTTTACCGTGGAAAGACTTTAACAAAAACATGGCTGTTTCTGTAGAATATAACCTAGAGTACTAATGAAAAGCGTTCACAACTTTGTTGTAACGCCAAAAGGAGATAGATACAACAATACTAAAAAGATTGGAGATTCAGAGTTAATACTTAACACTGAAATCTTCAATCATCAATATGTTAATAGAGAAGCTATTGTTATATCAACTCCTATTGTTGGTGATACAGATGTTAAACCTGGAGATACAGTTATAGTGCATCATAATGTTTTTCGTAGATGGCATGACGTTAAAGGTGTAGAAAAAAATAGTAAAAGCTATTTTAATGAATCTACATACTTTATAAATAAAGATCAAATATTCTTATACAAAAGAAAAAATAGCTGGGTAGCTCCAAAAGGTTATTGTTTTATAAAACCTTTAAAAGCCGTAGATAAGTTTAATGTTGAAACTGAAAAACATCTACAAGGTATTGTTAAGTATTCAGACGGTACAGTGGAGGTTAACGATCTAGTTGGTTTTAGGCCAAATAGTAAATATGAATTTATAGTTGACAACGAAAGACTATATAGAGTTTTATCTAATTTTATTACAATTAAATATGAATATCAAGGAAACGAAGAAGAATATAATCCAAGCTGGGCATAAAGCAGTTGAAGAATTGATTAAGGTAGCTAAGGAGGCAATTGTAGATTCAGACGATGATATATCAGCTGATAGATTAAAAAATGCAGCGGCTACTAAAAAACTAGCTATATTTGACGCATTCGAAATACTTAACAGAATTCAAGAAGAAGAAAATTTGCTTGAAGGCAAAGCACCTGAAGAAGCAAAAAAAACAACTTTTAAAGGATTTGCAGAAGGAAGATCTAAATAATGTACGAGCAAAGTTTAGTTAAAACAATAGAACCTATTAAAAAGACAACTATTAGTCGTCTTAATAAATCTAAAAAATGGAAATATGGATACAATAAAGAACACGATATCATTGTTATATCAAAAACTGGTAAAATTAGGCAGGTACTTGAAATCCAAGGGTTGCGAATTGCTTTGCCATTGGAACCAGTGCACGTGCACACCAATGAAAAAAGCAAGTGGCAAAAAATAGAATATCCAAAAGAATTAAGTAAATTAAAAAACATATTTGATTGGCGTAGTTACCCTGAAGATCAAAAAGAGCAATGGTTTGATTATATAGACGAAGAGTTTAAAAGAAGAGACGAGGGTTTTTGGTTTATGAATAATAATAAACCAACTTATATAACAGGTACGCATTATATGTATTTACAATGGAGTAAAATAGATGTTGGTGCTCCAGACTTTAGAGAAGCAAATAGGCTGTTCTATATATTTTGGGAAGCTTGTAAAGCAGATAAAAGATGTTACGGTATGTGTTACTTAAAGAACAGAAGATCAGGGTTTTCGTTCATGTCATCTGCTGAAACAGTTAATTTAGCTACTATATCAAGTGATAGTAGATATGGAATACTTTCTAAAACAGGTGCTGATGCTAAAAAAATGTTTACAGACAAAGTAGTACCAATTAGTATAAATTATCCTTTTTTCTTTAAACCTATTCAAGATGGTATGGATAGACCTAAATCAGAATTAGCGTATAGAGTGCCAGCTAGTAAATTTACTCGTAAAAAAATAACTAGCAACGAAAAGCTAGAAGATATACAAGGTTTAGATACAACTATTGATTGGAAAAATACAGGTGACAATAGCTATGATGGTGAAAAGCTAGCTTTACTTGTACATGATGAAAGTGGTAAATGGGAAAGACCCGATAATATTTTAAACAACTGGAGAGTTACAAAAACATGTTTACGATTAGGTAGTAGAATCATAGGTAAATGTATGATGGGCTCAACTTCAAATTCTTTAGATAAAGGTGGAGAAAACTTTAAAAAACTATACAGCGCATCAGATGTCACTAAACGAAATAGAAATGGCCAGACAAAATCTGGTTTATATTCTTTGTTTATCCCAATGGAATGGAACTACGAAGGATTTATTGATGAGTATGGAGTTCCAGTATTCACTACTCCTGACACAGATGTGTTTGCCCCAGACGGTGAACTAATAGATGTAGGCGTAATAGATAGTTGGCAAAACGAAGCTGATGGTTTAAAAAGCGATCAAGACGCTTTAAATGAGTTTTACCGTCAGTTTCCAAGAACAACAGAGCACGCTTTTCGTGATGAAACAAAAAACAGTATATTTAACTTAGTTAAATTATACGAACAAATTGATTACAACGAGGAAATGTCTAGAACGCTAGGTGTTACAACTGGTAATTTTCAATGGGTTAACGGCGTAAAAGATTCACAAGTGATATATTACCCAGATCCAAAAGGTAGATTTAAACTTAGCTGGGTTCCCCCTCAGCAATTACAAAATAGAGTGGTACTCAAAAACGGTATAAAATACCCTGGTAATGAACACATGGGAGCATTTGGTTGTGACTCTTATGATATATCAGGGACTGTAGATGGTGTAGGATCTAAAGGAGCATTACACGGCTTAACCAGGTTTAGTATGGAGGACGCTCCTGCGAATAGCTTCTTTTTAGAATACTTATCAAGACCACCTACAGCTGAAATATTCTTTGAAGATGTTTTAATGGCATTAGTGTTTTATGGCATGCCAATACTTGCAGAAAATAACAAACCGCGTCTTTTATATTATTTAAGACGTAGAGGTTACAGAGGTTTTAGTATGAACAGGCCTGATAAAGTATGGAATAAATTATCTGTAGCAGAAAAAGAAGTAGGTGGTATACCAAACTCAAGTGAAGATATAAAACAAGCTCATGCTGCTGCAATTGAGATGTATATTCAAGATCACGTAGGTATGAAAAAAGATGGAACGTTTGGTAATTTATATTTTAATGCCCTACTAAACGACTGGGCTAAGTTTGATATAAATAAAAGAACAAAGTTTGATGCGTCTATAAGTAGTGGTTTAGCTATAATGGCTAACAATAGACATTTGTATGCTCCAAACGCAAAAGTTGAAAAACCAAAACTAAATATAAATATTTCCAAGTACAGCAACACTGGATTTAATTCACAAATAATAAAATAAATATGGCATATTCTGGTAAAAGTTACTTTCCTAGTCAAACCGTAAGCGACGCTGAAAAGCTTAGTTATGACTATGGTTTAAAAGTAGCTAAAGCTATAGAGCACGAGTGGTTTAACGATGATAGAAGTAATAATAGATATAGAAATAATCACAATAATTTTCATAGACTAAGATTATATGCTAGAGGCGAGCAATCAATACAAAAATACAAGGATGAGTTATCTATAAACGGTGATTTGTCCTATTTAAATTTAGACTGGACGCCTGTTCCAATTATACCTAAGTTTGTAGACATAGTTGTTAATGGTATAGCTGAAAGAACTTATGATGTAAAAGCTTTTTCTCAGTCACCTAACGGTGTTGAAAAAAGAACTCAGTATATGGAAAAAATACTTAGTGACATGCAAATGCAAGAATTTAACAATGAAGTTGATTCTAGGTTTGGTATTAACATGAGAGAAAGCGATGTTCCAGAATTACCAGGTTCAGAAGAAGAATTAGGTATTCACATGCAGCTTAACTATAAGCAAGCAGTAGAGCTAGCAGAAGAACAAGCGTTAAACGTTTTATTTGAAGGTAATAAATACGAGTTAACTAAAAAAAGATTTTATTACGACCTTACTGTTTTAGGTATTGGTGCTGCTAAAACTAGTTTCAATACTTCTGAAGGTGTTACTATAGATTATGTTGATCCAGCAAATCTTGTTTACTCTTACACTGACTCACCTTACTTTGAAGACATATACTACGTTGGTGAAGTAAAAAATATACCTGTAAACGAATTAGCTAAACAATTTCCACATCTTACAGAAGATGATTTGGATAATATAATGAAAAACAAATCATATAATAGAAATAGCAATAAAAGTACATATAACTCTGATAAAGAAGATAACAACAAAATACAAGTTTTATATTTTAATTATAAAACTTATATGAACGAAGTTTATAAAGTTAAAGAAACTGGAACTGGAGCTGAAAAGGTAATACCTAAAGATGATAACTTTAATCCTCCAACAAATATGGAAGGTGGCTACTCAAGACTTTTGAGATCAATAGAGTGCTTGTACGAAGGCGCTGTAATACTAGGCACTGATAAATTATTAAAATGGGAAATGTCTAAAAATATGATGCGTCCTAAAAGTGATTTTACAAAAGTTAAAATGAACTACGCAATATGTGCTCCGCGCATGTACAATGGTAAAATAGAAAGTTTAGTAAAACGTATAACTGGTTTTGCTGATATGATTCAACTTACACATTTAAAACTACAACAAGTTTTATCACGTATGGTTCCAGATGGAGTTTATTTAGATGCTGATGGTTTAGCTGAAGTTGATTTAGGTAACGGAACTAATTATAATCCACAAGAAGCTTTAAATATGTTCTTCCAAACAGGTTCTGTTATAGGACGAAGTTTCACTTCTGAAGGTGATATGAACCCTGGTAAAGTACCTATTCAAGAAATAACATCTGGTAGTGGTGGTAATAAAATGCAAGCTCTTATAGGTAATTATAATTATTATCTACAAATGATAAGAGATGTAACTGGATTAAACGAGGCTAGAGATGGTAGTATGCCAGATAAAAATGCGTTAGTTGGTGTGCAAAAATTAGCAGCGGCTAATAGTAACACGGCAACTAGACATATACTACAAGCTGGATTATTTATAACAGCTGAAACAGCAGAGTGTTTGTCATTAAGAATATCTGATATACTAGAATATTCTCCAACTGCCGATGCGTTTATTCAAGCTATTGGCGCTCATAATGTTGCTACTTTAGAAGAAATGTCTGAGCTTCATTTATATGACTTTGGTATATTTATAGAACTTCAACCAGATGAAGAAGAAAAAGCTAGACTTGAAAATAATATTCAAATGGCTTTACAACAACAAAGTATAGAGCTTGAAGATGCTATTGATCTTAGAGAAATAAAAAATATTAAACTAGCAAACCAATTACTTAAGCTACGTAGAAAGAAAAAACAAGAAAGAGATAGACAGTTGCAAATGGAAAATATTCAAGCGCAAACACAATCTAACACTCAAGCTGCTCAAGCTGCTGCTCAAATTGAAATGCAAAAAAATCAAGCTATTACGCAAAGTCAAGCTCAACTAGAACAAATGAAGTCTCAGATTGATGTTCAAAAAATGCAAGCAGAAGCAGAGCTTAAAAAACAACTAATGGCCTTAGAGTTTCAGTACAACATGCAACTTAAAGGAGTTGAAGTTGAAGGTATGAAAAGTAGAGAAAAAGAAAAAGAAGATAGAAAAGACGAAAGAACAAAAATACAAGCTACACAACAATCAGAAATGATTGAGCAAAGAAATAGTGGAAAACCACCTAAAAACTTTGAGTCCGCAGGTAATGATATACTAGGTGGCGGGTTTGATTTAGGATCGTTTGACCCTAGTTAAAATTTATTAATTATTATTATATTATATTATGGAAGAAAAAAATGAACAAGTAGTCGAGGAGACTACACAAGAAACAACTGAACAAGTTGAAGAAACAAAGTTTGAATCTGCAGGTGACGATAGTGTTATAAAAGTAGATTTAAATAAACCACCAACACCAAAAGAAGAAGAAAATGAAACTAAAGAAGGTAACGCTGACGATAGCGGAGTGGTTGCAGAGTCTGAAAATACCGAGCCCACAGAAAAACAAGAAGAAGTACAACCGGAAGCAAAAACACAAGAAACTCCAGTATTAGAAGAAATTACTGAAGATTCTACTGAAGAAGAAGTAGCGGAAGTAGAAGAAAAAGTTGAAGAAGCTATAGCTGAAGCAGAAGCTACCGGCAAGCCACTACCAGAAAATATTCAAAAGTTAATGGACTTTATGGAAGAAACTGGTGGAGATTTAAGTGATTACGTAAAGCTTAATCAAGATTACTCAAAACTAGATGATCAAAGTTTATTATACGAGTATTACAAGCAAACAAAACCTCATTTAAACAACGAAGAAATTAACTTCCTTATGGAAGATTCGTTCTCTTATAACGAAGAAGAAGATGAAGATAGAGATATACGAAGAAAAAAATTAGCGTTAAAAGAGCAAGTTGCCAACGCTAGAGCCCATTTGGACGGGCAAAAGTCCAAGTACTATGAAGACATCAAAGCTGGTTCAAAACTCACGAGTGAGCAACAGAAGGCAGTTGATTTCTTTAATAGATATAACAAGGAGTCAGAAGCAACTCAAAAAACAGTTAAAAAGAACTCTGATATTTTTACACAGAAAACAAACAATGTTTTCAACGACAAGTTCAAAGGTTTTGAATATAACGTCGGTGATAAAAAGTACAGGTTTAATGTAAACAATGCTGAAGAGGTTAAAAACACTCAGAGCGACATAAGCAATTTTACCAAAAAGTTTTTGGATAAGAATTCTGCTTTAAAAGACGCTAAGGGTTATCATAAATCTCTATATACAGCAATGAATGCGGATGCTGTTGCAAAACACTTTTACGAACAAGGAAAAGCTGATGCTATGAAAGATAGCGTTGCTAAAGCCAAAAATGTGAATATGAACCCAAGACAAAGTCATGGGCAAATTGAAGCAGGTGGCTTAAAGTTCAAAGTGCTAGGTGATAATGCTGCTGGTTTTAAGTTTAAAAATAAAAACAAATCATAAATTTAAAAAAATTACAAAATGGCAATTACAAGTGCGAGTGGTATAGATGCTGCTCCAAGAAAACAAACGTTGGCATCCAACTATGTAGATTTTACGTCTGCAGCTACTGAAGGATGGGCTCAACAATACTTACCAGACCTTATGGAAAAAGAAGCAGAGGTTTACGGTAAAAGAACAATCGCAGGATTTTTAGCTCAAGTAGGAGCTGAAGAAGCTTCTTCATCAGACAGAGTTATTTGGTCTGAGCAAGGTAGATTACATCTAGCGTATACATGTAAGTATAAAGATTCTAATAATACTTATGAAGTAGAAAACGATATGGACGGAAATGCTGTCGGTACAAACCATGGTCTTAGAGTTGGTGATATAGTTATTATGACTAGCGCTAGCGCTACAGCTAAAGGTTATATTTCTGCTGTTGATGAAGATGGTGATAACGCAGCTGAATTTACAGTATTAGCTTACGCTGATGACCATATGACTTCTGCTGACGCTTTAAACTCTACAGCTACTACCTCTGAATTACATAGAGTATTAGTTATTGGTTCTGAGTTTGAAAAAGGATCTTCTGCAAGAACAGCTGCAAATGCTCCAAAATTCAAATCTCACTCTAATAAGCATTTAATTATGAGAGATTACTACGAAGTTTCTGGATCTGATGCAACTGCAATTGGATGGGTTGAAGTTTCTGGTGAAGAAGGTCAAAATGGTTACTTATGGTATTTAAAAGCTGAAGGTGATACTAGAGCTAGATTTGCTGATTACTTAGAAATGACTATGTTAGAAGCTGAAACTGCACACGCTGATGCTGGTGCTATTGGTGGTACTGATGGTGGTGCTCTTCAAGATGGTACGCAAGGTTTATTCCAAGCTATTACATCTAGGGGTCACTCAACTACTGGTATTACTGGTGTTAATGCCGCTACTGATTTAGCTGAATTTGACGCTATCTTAGCTGTATTTGATGAAAATGGAGCTATTGAAGAAAACATGATGTTTGTAGATCGTACTACTAGCTTAGCTATAGACGATATGCTAGCTTCAATGAATTCTTACGGAGCTGGTGGTACTTCTTATGGAGTGTTTAACAACTCTGAAGATATGGCTTTAAATTTAGGTTTTTCTGGTTTCAGACGTGGATCTTATGATTTTTATAAATCTGATTTCAAATACTTAAATGATAAAGGTACAAGAGGTGGTTTAAATGATACTGTTAACGCAATTAGAGGTGTTGTTATTCCAGCTGGTGTATCTTCTGTATATGACGAGCAATTAGGAAAGAATATGAAACGTCCTTTCTTACACGTTAGATATAGAGCTTCTGAAACTGAATCTAGAAAGTTAAAAACTTGGGTTACTGGTTCTGTTGGGGCTTTAACTTCAGGTGTTGACTCGATGCAAGTACACTATTTATCTGAAAGATGTTTAGTTACTCAAGGTGCTAACAACTTCATGTTAATGAACTAAGCACAATTATTTTAAAGAGACTGGGATTAATTTCCCAGTCACTTTATTTTTATTAATTTTATTATATATTATATTATGGCAAAGAAAAAAGAAACAAAAGAAAAGGTAGAAGTACCTGTTGTTGAGACACCTGTTGTTGAAACACCAAAACCTAAAAAAGTTGAAACAAAATCAACAAACCCAGAAGATAATTGGGAAATTAAAGACAGGATGTATTATTTAACTGGTAACAAATCGCCGTTAACTTATTTAATGAGAGGTAGTAATATTTATTATTTTGATGAAGAAAAGGGTTATGAAAGAGAATTAAAATATACTTCTAACCAAAGAACTTGTTTTGTTGACGAAATGAAAGGCGAGCAAAGATTAGAGCATATTATATTTAGAACCGGATCTTTAATGGTTCCAAGAAATAAAACTGTTTTGCAAAAACTTTTATCTTTATACCACCCTCATAAAGATAAATTATACAAAGAGCATCTACCTAAAGTTATAGCTGAAAATGAAATTGACATATTAGAAATGGAAATAGAAGCGTTAAACGCGGCTCAAAGTTTAGATATAGATATGGCAGAAGCTGTTATGCGTGTAGAAATCGGTTCTAAAGTATCAGAGATGAGTTCTAAGGAACTTAAAAGAGATTTACTATTATATGCTAAAAGAAATCCGGCATTATTCTTAGAATTAGTAAACGATGAAAACGTTGTTCTTAGAAACTTTGGTATTAAAGCAACAGAAATGAATATTATTAAATTATCTTCTGATCAAAGAACTTTTTTATGGGGTTCTAATGATAGAAAATTAATGAATGTTCCTTTTGATGAACACCCTTATTCAGCCTTAGCTGCTTGGTTTAAAACTGATGAAGGCATGGAGATTTACTCCAATATTGAAAAAAGATTAAATTAATCTAACTGTAGAGCGGTCGCCCTACGGGGCGATCGTAAACTACAATAAAAAAAAATTATGGTAAATATAGATGAAGTATATCAAAAAGTTTTAGCACTAGCTAACAAAGAACAAAGAGGTTACATAACACCTCAAGAGTTTAATCTATATGCTAACCAAGCTCAAATGGATATTTTTAATCAATATTTTTTTGATTTAAATCAATTTAAAAGACTACCTGTTGTTGATGACAATTACGGTGACACTGCTGATTTGATAAATGATAAATTATCTATATTTAAAACAGGACCAGAGCAATTTACATCTACAAATAATCCAACTTTACCAGATGACTGCTATAAAGTAACATCAGTGAATATGCACCACAATGGAATTCACGCTGGAGAAGCTCAAAAAGTAAATTACGAAGATTTTCATAGAATTCACCAAGGTCCTTTAACAAAAGGAAAAATAGATAGGCCTGTGTATTACATAGCAGATAACGAAATACATATAGTTCCGCAACACAGTTCTTTAATTTGTTTTTTTAGATATATAAGAATACCATCAAAAGTTAATTGGTCTTATATTGTAGTAAACGAAAAAGCATTGTTTAACTCTACGCAAGCTTCGCATTTTGAGTTACATGATTCTGAACAAAAAAATTTAGTTGTTAAAATATTACAACTTGCAGGTGTTGGTATAAAAGATTACAATATAGTTCAAGCGGCTGGACAAGAAGAAGTTAAAAAAATACAACAAGAAAAATCATAATAAATGGGATTACTAGACGGACAAACACATCAAGAATATTACCAAGGTAATGATTTTGGAAACTATCAATTTGTATCATTAAAAGATATAATAAATCAATTTATGATTGTATACGTTGGTGATCAAAAAATAATAAAAAAATGTAGTCAAATAGATGTAGGTTTTCACGCTCAACGAGCTTTAGCTGAATTATCTTTTGATACATTTAAATCTGTAAAAGCACAACAAATAGAAGTAGCACCAACATTGATTATGCCATTGCCGCATGATTATGTAAATTATACTAAGTTATCAAGCGTTGATAATTCTGGTATTAAACATCCTTTATACCCAACAAAACATACTAGTAATCCATTTGAAATAAGACAAAACTCCGGTGGAAATCGCTCTTACCAGTTTTTATCTGGTAATGAAGCTATTGTTAACAATGATTTTAGTAATGTTGGCAATGATCAAGGGGGTTTTGGAGGTAGCGAGGCTGAAAATTGGAATAGAATGTCAGACAAATTATTTGGTTCTAACTTTGGAAGTGGTGTTGGTATTTTAGATGGAAAAGTAATGTGGTCTTACTCTACTCACAATGGGTTTGGAGGAAATAATTGGGGTAAAACTGGTGTTTTATACCAACAGCTAGATACTACGGGGTTAAACGTTGTTGATGTTTCGGCAGATGGTGTAACTAGTGATATAACTTATGCTAATACATCTGCAAATACTAACACTGGTACAGCGACTGGTACTATTAGATTTGGTTTAACAACACAAAACCCTGCTTTAATTACTAATTTAAATAATCACCCTACTTACACTTATCCTGCAAATCACGCATACAATCCAGGTGAAACTTATGAGCAGTCACCATTTTTTACATCTGATTTTTTTGATATAGGTTATTTAGAGTGGACTGGAAATGACACTAGTACTAAAACAATTGAAAATTTAAATATTGCAGATTACGATACTATATACATTGTTGCGTTATCTTTTGTTGAAGCTACAACTGGTTTAGAAAATAATTTTGTTTTAAAACCATCTTCACTTACAGCTTCTACAGTAGGTACTATAACTGGTACGGGTAATATAAATAGTTTAGATAACTTGAGTATAACTAATTCTTATGCTAGTACATCTTTATCAAGAGCAAGGAATTCAAATAAATCATCTACTTGGAATAATTACAAGTCATTAACTCCATCTGAAAATAATAATGATGATTATGAAGATAATGTATATTGGCCTAATGAAGGAGAAAGATATGGCCTAGAGCCTTCACATGCACAGGTTAACGGGTCTTTTTATGTAGACGAAATACTAGGAAACATACATTTTTCATCTAATATTTCAGGAAAAACTGTAATCTTAGATTATATAAGCGATAGTCTTGGTACAGATGAAGAAATGAAAGTACATAAATTTGCAGAAGAAGCTATGTATAGATACATATTACATGCTATTGCAGCTGGACAAATGATGACACAACAAATAGTTCCTAGACTTAAAAAAGAAAAGTTTGCAGCAATTAGGCAAGCAAAAATAAGATTATCAAATTTAAAGCTAGAAGAATTAACTCAAATACTTAGAGGTAAATCTAAGCAAATAAAACACTAGTATATGCCAGAGATTAAGAATACTTTTGTTAGAGGTAGAATGAACAAAGACCTCGACGAAAGAATTATTCCAAAAGGAGAATATAGAGATGCAATGAATATACAGGTTGGAACTTCTGAAGGTTCTGACATTGGTACCGTACAAAATATATTAGGTAATCTATCTGTCGAAAACATTGTTCCCGATAAGTGTAAATGTATTGGTACTGTTGCTGATGAAAAAAATAATAAAATATATTGGTTTGTTAAAAGAGAATATTCACCTGATCACATAAACTTTGAGGCTATAATAGAATATTCATCTGAACTTGGACCTGTCCCGATTCTGGTTGACACCAAAATAAATACTGCGGACGCGGTATTAAAATTCCCTGAAAAAATTATTACTGGTATTAATATTATAGATAATTTATTATTCTGGACTGATGGTGTAAATGAACCTAGAAAAATAAATATAGATCAATGCAAAAAAGGTAGTGTAGATTTACAAACACATACTCAATTATCTAATGACTTTGGTGGTTTTGATGGTTTAGCCATTAACACCGTTGGTTTATTTCAAGATGATAATGGAGATGAGTTAGGAAATATGGTTACTACTCTTGATGATTCACAAGTAACATCAGGAAGGTATATGTATTTTGAAAAAGATCAATTTGATAAATTATTTGATCACGAGGTTGTTCATAATACTCCAGGAAGTACGTCGGAATTAACTGAAGAAGGAAATATACATCCTATTCGTCAATATAGAGATGGTGAGTTTTTAGGTTTAATCTATGTTAAGGTTTGGAATACTGGTGGTGGAAACGGTATGCATGCTAGAAGAACCGCTTATGATCAACCAGCAAATTGGTTTGCGAGAAACAGACAATTTAAAGTTGGTGATATAGTTTTTGGAGATAATATAACAAGAGATATTAAAGAGGAAAATATTACTGTTATAAGAAAATCCCCAAGCACAAAGTTAAATATAAAAATAAATACCACCCAAAATAAAAATAAAGAACCTTTATTTGAAAAAATATTCCCTAGATTTTCATATAGATATAAATATAATGACAATGAGTACTCAACATTCGCTCCTTTTACAGACGTAGTATTTAATCCTGAGCATAAAGAAAACTTTAGTTTAGATAGTTCGTACGATGTAAAAGAACCGTACAATACTTCAATGCTTAACGTTATTGATTCAATTGAATTAACAGATTTTATTAATCCTGATATTGATGAAAACGTAAAGCAAATAGATATTTTATATAAAAAAGAAGACTCTCCAGTTATATATTCTATAGTTAGTTTAAAGAGAGAAGATAAAGAGTGGTATGAGTTTGGTTCTGGACAACAAAATGATGTTGGTTATGTAAATACACCTTTACCTGGTGGTTTAACTGGTAGTGGTAAACCAGGTGTTTTTGGTGGTTTATTTAGAGGTAAATATATTGTTAACTCTGAAAACATTAGTAACGCTCTTCCTGAAAATCAATTATTAAGACCGTGGGATGCTGTTCCTAGAAAAGCATTAGCACAGGAAATAACAGGTAATAGAATTGTATATGGTAATTACGTTCAAGGTTATAAGTTAGATACTGTGATACCATCTTTACTAGCGGATTACAAACCTAGAACAACGTATAGTCTACCTAATTCTAATTTTGATTCCAGTGCTTTACCATCTATAAAATCTCAAAGAAATTATCAACTAGGAGTTGTTTTTGGAGATAAATATGGAAGAGAAACACCGGTGTTTACATCTAGTAAAAGTGCTGTATCAATACCATGGAGAAGTAATCGTGGTACTTTAACAGCGACTCAAGCGAATCAAATTGAAGTAAAGCTAGAGAAAGATCCACCAAACTTTGCTGAATATATAAAATATTTTATAAAAGAAACCTCTGGAGAATATTATAATTTAATAATGGATAAGGTTTATGTTCCTGCAGATATAACTCCAATAGAAACAAAGCGTCATCTTTGGCTTTCTTTCCCTTCCTCAGAAAGAAATAAAATAGATGAGGATGATTATTTAATACTAAAAAAGAAAATTGGATCTGGAGAAACACAGATGCAAGACAAAAATAAATTTAAAATTCTTGATATAAAAAATGAAGCGCCTGATTTTGTAAAATATGAATACGCTTTATTAGCAGAGCTAGACCAAACGTCTGACGGTGGTACTACATATTTAAGCAATTTGTTTAACACTCCTAAAGGTCGGTTGAAAGAAGATAATACTTTGATAATAATAAATAAATCTGAATTTCATGGTCAATCAGCTGTAAGATGGGGATTTAATGACATTGGAGATAAAGGTGTTAAAAATTATCTTATTGATAATTTATACTTATCTTGGTTTAGAGCTACTGGTACTGACGCTGGTTTAAGCTCTAATAAATACAAAATAATAGATATATTAACAAATGCAAATGATTATCTTTTTACCTTAGACAAACCTATTAGTGAAAGAGATGCAAAAATTAGTAACCAAGGATCTGGATCAACAAATGCTTGGCCAGATTGTGGTATAAGATTTGAAAAAAGAAAAGAAAGAAACTTAGAGTTGTTTTCTGGTAAGTTTTTTGTTAAAGTTATAAGTGAACCAGTTGTTTATGGCGATATATTAGATGATACTTCTTTGTTAAATAAATTTGTTTGGACTTCAAGAAGAACGACTTTTTGGTCAGCAGACGCTATAAATAATGTCGATAAACATGCAGATGATGGTATTATAAACGCTTATAATTATGCAGCGCCTGTAGGTTCTGGTGATTCTCCTGAAGAACTTCATGGTGAAAAAGTAACCGCCGCTCAAGCTAATTGGCAAAGTATAATAGATAACATGGGAGATGGATCTCCTGATGTATTTTTTATCGATAACATGTTTATGATAGCGGGGCAGATATCCGATAATAATTATGCTAAAAACTCAGGGCAAATTTGGACGGGTAATCTAGAAACACATCAAAAACAAGCGGTTTGGGTTGGTAGAAGTTTAGATAATTTATTTAATGTAGACGCGGGTAGCGCTGTTGGTGAAAATGATATTGCAAATATAGATTATTACGTTGGTAATCCCGATTGGGAGCAAAGCACTGGTTTTGGTTGGAAGTTTTTTAATTGGACTCGTCCTTGGAAACAAGCTGCTGACGCTACTCTTAGAACTCAAGATATTAATGGTTTAGAAGGAATAATAGAGACACAAGATATGCACGTTGGTAACTATGATTTAGATTCACTTGATAATCTAGGTTACGGATCTGGTATAAGAAGATGGAAAAGTGAACTTATGCCAGGAGCGGGTATGGCTGGCTCTGAAAACAATTTAGATTATACTTATGGTAAAGAAACTGGTAAGTTTTATATGCACTTATCCTTTTTAGCGCCAGGTGAAGATTTAGTTACTGATATGAGTGGAATGGGTGATTCTATATATGGTCCTAATTCAGTTGCTAAAGGTTTACAAGGTGTTTGGGGAGGTGGATTAATAGGTAGTAATGATGGTGATGTGTTTAGCCATCATCATAGAGTTATACCTATGGAGGGTAAATATCCTATAGATGAAAATGACGATGGTAGTGAACCACCAGGACCAGGAGTACCAAATTCTTTTGGTTATGACGAAAAATATAGAGCGAGACATGAAAACCAATGGAATCCATGTTGGCCAAGTGATCCGGGAGGTAAAATAAGAGAGTTTATAGACAATATAAGGCCAGGTAGTAAATTTAAGTTTGGACTTGATACTAGTAACACTATATATACTATAAAAAAAGTATCTATAAAAAAATTATATAACCATACGCCTTGGAAGTATAGGGCTATGTGGAATGGTACTAATGGTAATATGGATACCATAGCAAACCCAAGTGTTTGGAATAAAGGAAATGTTTGGGCTGATACTTTAGATGCTAACGGTACTAATGGAAACGCTACAAAGTTATATAGTTTTAAAGATTCTATTGTTCGTTTTGGTAAGAAAAACAATAGAAGATTGTGTTATATTATAGAGTTAGATAAAAACCCAAGAGACAACAATACTTTTAATCCAATGGACGGTACGAGCATGGATCTTGACACTGGTACTGCTATTCAATTTTTAGCCCAAGCTAGTAGTTTTATAGAATTAGACGCTGAAAAACCTATTATCTGGGAAACAGAAGCAAAAAAATCTGCTGATATAGAGATATATCACGAGGCTAGCGATCCAATACCAACAAAAATAACGGTTAAAACAAACGAAATGTTTGCACCTGTAGGATGTTATGTAGAAAATCTAGGAAAAGAAAATATGGGTGATCCTTTTTATCAGGTTAATCAATCATCTAGAAGCGTGTTAAAAAGATGGATAGACGATACTACATTTGAAATAATACCTGGTTTTAAATATGGAGTGTTTGGGGTTACACCTACAGAAGAAGTTGATTATTCTAATTATAAATTTAAGTTTATAAGAAAAGATGGTAGTTACACTGTTGGAAGGCTAGCTGCTCAACCTTCAGATCCTGGTAATACTCTTGGGCTACAAGATTCTGGAGGTAGTTATACTGGTGGTACAAGAACTATATTCACTATAAGCTCGGATGTTGGTAGCGATTTAGAAACAGGTTTAAGCTGGTATAATTGTTTTTCTTTTGGAAATGGTTTAGAATCTAATAGAATACAAGATGGTTTCAATGAAATGCAAATTACAAATGGACCTGTTGTATCTTCAACTATAGATACAGATTATACGGAAGAAAAAAGAACTAGTGGTTTAATTTACTCTGGTTTATATAATTCTAATAACGGTATAAATAATTTAAATCAATTTATTACAGCTGAAAAAATAACTAAAGATTTAAATCCTACATATGGTAGTATTCAAAAACTATATCAAAGGAGAGTTGGTTTGGTTGCTTTTTGTGAAGATAGAATAGTAGATATAGTAGCTGGTAAAGACACTCTATTTAACGCTGATGGTAATCCACAGTTAGTTGCATCAAATAAAGTTTTAGGTACCGCAACTCCTTTTGTTGGTGACTTTGGTATATCGCAAAATCCAGAGTCATTTGCTTCAGAATCATATAGAGCTTACTTTACAGATAAACAAAGAGGAGCTGTTTTAAGGCTTTCTATGGATGGCTTAACACCAATATCAGATATAGGTATGACTGATTGGTTTAGAGACAATCTAGTAACGCCTAACGAGCTTATAGGTACATACGATGAGTATAAGAAAGAATACAACTTAACATTAAAATCAGATTTTAGCGAAAACTTATTAAGAAACTCAAATATAAGTGAGGGCGAAGATTTAATAAACTTAACTACAGCCCCTGTAAATTTAATAGATAATGCTAATCCAAATAACTACACACCTTTAGTTACTCCAGATTTAAACACAGATGACTCAGTTGATAATATGATGAGTTACAACCAGCGTCACTTTGCACAGCAAACAGAAGTTATAAATCATACTGCTATTCCCGAAGGGTTCTTTCAACCAGCTGTTGATGGTTATGCTGCTATGCCTACAATACCAAACAATTATCTTAATACTGCTGGTAGTGCAAGTGGTTATTTTACAAAAACACCAAAAACTTTAATTGAGTTGACGTTTCCATCTCAACGAACTGGAGTAGATCATACTATTTTATCAAACGTATGGCGCGATAGTAGTGGTAATCCAGATCCTTATGGATATGAAGGTGGTCCTTTTAGAGATATAAATCCTGGTACACTAACCGATCAAGGAGGATGGATTTTATCAAGATCAGTAGGTGAATTTTGGAATACTACCGCGAGTACGCCTCCACAATCAACTAATCAAATGTGGAGTTTAACTAATGGACCTCATAGTACTCTTAGTTTAGCTCCTTATGGATCAGCTGGATACACCACAACAGGTGTTGGCTCAACTTATAAACGTTATTTATCACAGTATGCAAGCGGAAGTGATGAGTATGGTTTTGCGGGTTTAGGTGTTGGTAGCGACGGTAATAACTCCGACTCGCTAGCAACTCAAGTAACTAATGAGGTCGCGCAGTTTTACGAAATGTTTATTGGTGTAAAACATAATTTGAGTAGGGGTAGATTAATTATTCCTGAAAAACACGAAACAGGATCTTTTCCTACAGATCAAGTGCCCGCAGATATTTTAGCTTGGGGTCCTGGAAACTTATATTGGGAAGCCACTAAAAATACACCGAATGATCTTTATTCAAATTCTACTTCACAAACAAACGTAAATAACATTCAAGATTGGAGCATGGCTACTAATTTAAGTATATTTGCTGGAGAAGAAATAAAAGTTACGCTAGTCTGCAATCTACCACAGGGACTTAGTTGTAATGTTTATCCAGAGGTTTCTATTAATTCATCTTCCGTGCGACCGTATAAGTTTGCTGCTTTTGGTAACCCTTCTTCTGCTATAGCTGATGGTTATTTTGGAAGCGGTTGGCAAAACAGCAATGGTAACACCATGGGTTTTAGTAACAACGCTGGTTTTACTGAATATGCTAACAACCCAGAAGGTCATGAGTGGGCTAGTCAAAGTAATAACACAAATGGATCTTCTAACCACTATGGTAGTAGCGCTTTTCCTGGTACTTTTTCTAATCATGGGGCTGTTTCAGGACATCGTGGTTTTCAAGCTAGTTCATTTGTAAAGCTTCCTCGAACAAGAACAACTTCTGCTGGTCCATATTATGGATGGAGATTAGTAAATGCTGGTGGGCCTGGTAATGGAAGCACTGAAACAACTCGAGCTACATTTACTTTTTACTGGAAATTTTTAGCTGATGGCGTTAATACAGGAGATATAACTGATGGTCTTAATACGGATGGTGGAGGAGATTTAACAGGACAAGCTAGTTTACTATTTGAGAACTTAAAATTAAAAGTTCAAAATAAATCTTGGTCTAATGCTGATGAAGGTGGTTTTAATCTTGATTATTTTAAAGTGGAAAAAGTGTATAGTTTAACTTCGCATTTTCAACCTGATGTTCCTGCTGGAGATGAACAACTAGCAATACCACAAAGTGATGTACCGGCTTGGGCTGAAGTTAAAAACACGTTAAAATATGATAATTGGACTTACACGGGCGTTGATGTTAAGTATAGTTCTGATAAATTTCTATGTAACCAGAGCGTTACAGCGCACGGTCCAGACAATCCAGCTGGACCTACTAATAGTGCTACTAGTGTTTCAAACAATATAAATGTACCGTTTTCTGGACAAACATATACTTGGTATACGCCAGTAGCGCAAGATACTAGTATTGATGGAACAAGCGGTTTAACAGTCGGGTCTACCGCATACGGTGATTATGATATAACAAACCACGGGGGTACTGGTAGTGGCATGGTTACTGCTTACACTAATCCTTCTGGAGTTACTATTGAAAATGAGCACGTGGTTATTGGCCACGGTAGCACTGGAGATGTTTATATTAACACTACTAGCGCTGGTACTGTGAGTGGGTTTGCTGGTGGTGTTTGGGTTGATGCTAATTTTAGTTCGAATTCAAATATGGACCCTATGCAAACAACTGATAAGTGGTTAATGATAGATGTTATAGCTAAACCTATTTCAGGTGCACCTGCAGTTCCGAGTGCAATCAGCACTGGTATTTTAGTTAGAGGTTTAATTGACCCAGCTGTTACGAGTACAGATACTAACACTGGTACTTATTGGGGAGCAGACTTTTTTGCTAGTAATCTTCCTTATGGTACTTTTGGCACGGCAAATCAGTATAGCACTGGAAATCCAACTGTTGGTACTGATAGGGGGCTAATACTACTTAGGCCAGCTGATTTTCCATTATATAACAATATGCACGGAGGTGACTTACTAGGAATACAAAGTAATGGTTATCTCGGTGCTGTACCATCTGGATATCAACTTTTTAGAGCTGTTGTTAAAGTAAACGCGAATAGTTATAATGGATATAATTCTAGCAATAGATTCTTAATGCAATTTTTTAACTTTGAAGGTCTTGTAAAATTAATTAACGTTAGAGATATTTCTCAAGTACAAACAGGTGGTGTACCTACTAATTGGGATTGGGATGATGTGAATGGTAACATGCAAACAAATCAATGGCAAACCGCAACGCCAACTACTAGTTGGAACCACCCTGAGTATGGAGGTGGAGACGGTGCTCTAGTAGTTAATAGCATACATAGAAAAAGAATGTATGTAGAAAACGGTAAATTTAAGTTTAGAGATACTACGGCTCCAGGACAAGTTTTACATCAAAGTTTTACTAATGATCACTCTGCGCCTTTTGACTTATTACCAGCGCAAGATAATTATGAGTTTAATGTTAAAATAGAAAACCACAATGGTGATATTGTTTATTTTCAATTAAGAAGTAAATTATTTATGCCTGATAGTCAGGGTACTCAAAATGCAGAAGGGTATAATTTAAAAATGTATTTTGATGAAGATGGAGAGTATAAGGTTAGGTTTAATCTTACAGAAGGTGCTCCATTAATAACATCAATTGAGCGTAATAACAATTTTTACACTCCAAATACAGATCCGGTAATAGAACAACATCCAGACGTAGATTATCAAAATAGTTTACGTATACATAATAAAAATTATCATCCTACTTTCACAGTTGTACCTTTAACATGTGACATTTCTCAAATAAGGTTAGTTGATACTTCAAATATTATAATTGGTGGTTCTGTAGATTTTTGGGAATTCACAGGGTTTGACCTAACAGATGATGATTATATATATTTTGAAAATGAAGAAATAGTTTTAAACTCTGCGCCTGATTATACTGATATAAGGCAAGTTATAAATAAGCACGTTGCATTAGATAGTAAGTATAGAATTAGATTTAACGCTGATATAGCAGATGGAAAAATAAGAGCTTATTATTTTAATAGTAATGGAGATGGATTTGTAACACCTATAATAGATAATACAAATAGTGGTTATTATGATAGTATTCACACAATTGGAGAAGAGATATCTAGTAGTGGTAATGTTTCTAATCCACTTAAAAATACTTTTGTTATTGAGATTATAGATGGTGAGGGTAGTGTCACCGGAACTTTAGATAATTTTTCAATGCAAAGAGTTATAGAGTTTTCACCTCAAACACTTTCTTTTAGTGAAAAAACAAAAGGTTGGGTAAGTTTTAAATCTTTTACACCTGAAAATGGAGTTAGTTTAGCAAAACAGTATTATACCATGAATGGTGGTCATTTATTTCAACACCATGCTAATGAAACTAGAAATCAATTTTATAATGAAGCTCACGAAGAAATAATAGAATCATCTGTTACTATGATTTTGAACCAAGAACCTTCTTTAATAAAAACATTTAACACTTTAAATTACGAGGGCACGCAGTCACAAATATATAGGTATGATAATAATCATGTAGAGGGTACTATTGAAACATATAATACTACGGTATCAGCTGAGGCAGCTCTTAGGTTTCCATACCCTACATTTGACCCTAATCCATATGCAAAACTAGGTTGGTATGTTAATTCTATAGAAACAGACAAGCAGTCTGGTAGTGTTAAAGAGTTTGTAGAGAAAGAAGGCAAATGGTTTAATTATATAAAAGGAGACAATACTATAATTGACACGGGGCAGTTTAGCTTCCAAGGATTAGGAGTAGCCATAAATGTTACGGCGAGTAGTGGAAGCTCTACTACTAGCGGTGGTGGCGGTGGAAATGGTGGTGGAAATGGTAACGGAAATGGTGGTGGAAATGGAGGTGGAAATGGCGGTGGAAATGGCGGTGGAAATGGCGGTGGAAATGGAGGTTATTAATTAAAAATAAATTATGGCACATAATCAATATCACAATACAACTTCAGAGAGCGATAATTTAGGTGTTCAAACCAAACAAGTTGAGCTTAGGATAAACTCTTTTGAAATGGATTTATCAGACTTAGGAGCTGGAGCTGCAAATAGAAGTTTTACTATAAGAGCAGATAAAGGAGCTGGTTTTAATATCAACGTTATTCAAAAATCTTCATCATCTAGTGTTTTAGATAAGTTTTATAATTGGAAAACAAATAGTTTTACGAGTGATTTTACAACTTCACATACTTTAGAAGTTAAAATGATTGGTAAAATATATAACAATAGTATTTCTTTTCCAGCTGGTAATACGGGTGATTATTTTATAACTATTTTTTCTTTAGAAAAATCAAATACTATTTTTTCTCCATCAACAGGTGCTGCTGGTAAAAAAATACTTACTAAAAAATTAACACAAGTAACTACTTCTAATTTAATACTTTCTCCAGCTACAGCTAATAGTGATCATTATAAAACTTTTCCTACAACAACAATTACATCTTCTATAACAAATACAGAAGTAAGAAATATTGAATTTAATTGGGAAATTGAAAATGCTGATAGCGATACTTATGGTTTTGGATTAAGAGATCTTACAGAGTCATTTACCGGGGAGGCGGGTAAAGTACCGATTAATGAATGGTATTTTGAGACTACAGCGGTAACAGTAGGGGCTTTTGCAGGAGTATCAAAAATTCGACTTAATGATGTTACAAATTTAGCTCCAGGTATGGTTTTAGTAGGTGGAAGTGGCGTGAGTGGTACGCCTGAAATACTATCTATTTCTAGTTCTGAAAAACAGATTTCATTAGGTAGCGTTCAAACGATAGCGGATGGTGTAACGTTGACTTTTAAAGCATATGGAACAAGTACTATTTCGAATATTGAAGGTTTAGACACTTCAGTTGCTGTGCAACCCGGTCGTTTAACACCTGTCCCATTAACAAAAACCGTTAGAACCAATTCTAGTGGTACCACGGTTGATTTAAATGGTACTTATGGTATAGCTGGGGGTAATCACGTTACTGTAACAGGTTTAAATGTTAACAACCTGACAACAAACACGGTTGCTAGTGTAAGTGCTAGTTCTAGTGCTGGTAGTATAGTTATGACTCTAGACCAAACAGGCGTTACAACAGGTACAACGTTAAAATTTACCGGTAGCTCTAAAAAAATAGAGATAAATGGAGTAATTAAAGTAACAAAACAACCAAAGGTTAATACTACTATATATTTAAACTTAGATAATATATTAGCAGTAGGCGCTGCATCTTAAAATAAAAATATGGCAATAACAATAGAATTTAGTAATATATTAAACACCTCTTTACAAGTTGGAGATACAGCGTGGCACACCGCGGTGAGTCAAGTTGGGAGTCAAAATTATGCTTCTAATCCTCAACAAATAGGTGTAATAACCAGTATGACATCTAATTCAATTACAATAGATAGTGAAATGTCAGTACCTGCTTCTGCTGATTTTATAATGTTTTCTAAAAATCAAACGGTAAACAATACTAGTTTATTAGGTTATTATGCTAAAGTAGAATTAAAAAACAATTCGTTAGAACATGCGGAGTTATTTGCTGTAAGCTCAGAGGTAGCTCCTAGTAGTAAATAAAGCACAAAAAGTGTGACTATATAAGTACACTTAAATTAAATTAAATGAATGATAGTATAAAATTTAGATCTTTCAAAGAAGGTGATTATGAAATTTGTTGTAAATGGTGGGAATGGTGGTGGAGAAACGGGCAGGGTCCAGTGCCTAGAGCGTTTTTACCAAAAGATGAAAGATGTTTTGTTATAGAAAAAAATAATATAGTTGTTGCTTGTTATTTTTTATTTATAATGGAACCACAAACAGTTGGTTGGGCTACTTATTTAGTGTCTAATCCAAAGTATAAAGAAAAAGATAGAAAAAATCTAATAAAAACACTAATACAAAACGTAGAAAAAGAAGCTGAAAAATACGGTATTATGCAGTTGTTTACAGTGTGTGGTGATAAACACATGTCAAAGTTACACGATGATTTAAATTGGATTATGATACCAGTAGAGCACGAAGGTTTTAAGTATTTAAAAAATAATATTACAAAAAGATAATTATGGGTAAAAAAGCAAGAAGAAGACAGGCTGCTACTATGCGTGAAATGAACACTATGGCTCAAGAGCAGTTTGAATATTTTCAAGAAAACCAAGAAGAGCAACAAGCTATATTAGATAAACAAAAACAAAATTTTAGAGATTTTCAATTTGAAAATCCTTTTGCTGATATAAAAAATCCATATGCTGATTTAAAAACAGAGTTTGAAAACCTTTACGAAGGTATGGAAAACCCATATGAAGATTTAACGGTAAACATGAGGGCTGCTGAGTTTCAAGCAGAACAAGGCGCACAACAAAGAGCAAATATACTTTCTAATTTACAAGGCGCTGCTGGTAGTTCTGGTATTGCTGGTTTAGCTCAAGCTTTAGCAAATCAAGGCTCAGCACAAGCACAACAAATATCTGCTAACATAGCTCAGCAAGAAACAATGAATCAAAGATTGGCTGCTAGAGGTGCTCAACAAGTACAACAAATGGAAACAGCTGGAGCTGAAAGAGCTAGAGCCTTAGGTATATCAAGAGAACAATTAGTTGCTCAAGGTGGTTTTAAAGCAGATGTATTAAGGCAGCAAGGCGCCGCAGCCGTTCAACAAGCTGAATTTGGTAGAGAATCTACATTATTAGGTATTGACTACGGATTACTAGCAGGCGCGAATCAAGCTGAACAACAAGCTATGGCTAATCAAATGTCTTCTATGGGTATGCAAGCAAATATGTATGGCTCGCAAGCAGCACAAGGGGCCAGTATGTTTAGTTCTATAGTTGGAGCTGCAGCAACGGTATTAGGTGGTCCTATTGGCGGGGCTGTAGCACAAAAAATAACTTCTTCTGATAGAAGATTGAAGAAAAATATAAATTTAATAGGTAAGTCGCCAAGCGGTCTTAATATATATTCTTTTGAATATAAAAATAATAATTTTGGTAACGGTACTTATCAAGGTGTTATGTCTAACGAAATACCTAAATATGCTGTAAGTAATAAAAACGGTTATGATATGGTTGATTATAGCATGATTGACGTTGAATTCAAACAAATATAAACATGGCAATAAAATTAACACAAGGAGCAGATTCAACGATAGTAACAGCAGCTACAAGAGCTGGTCTAGCTACATCGCCAAAAGATTACAGTAGTATTTTTGATTCTGTATCTGAAAGCTACGCTAAATCAACAGAAGCGTCAGCAGAGGCTTGGGGTCAAATAGCTGGTACTATAGCTGTAGTAGGTGCTGAGTTACAAAAAAATGCAGAAGTATATTCTGATACTGCGCAAAGAATTTATAATGCTGGTGGTACTGAAGAGCTTGTTGACAGTATATATGATATAAAAGACGAGCTAAGTGCGCTTGGTACTTTTGGTGGTAAATTTGGTGATAGAGAAACTAGAAGAAAAAGAAGCGAAATACTTGCTAGAAGAAATAAACTTTTTGCACAAATAGATGGTTGGGGTGAATCTTTAGAAGAAGCTTCTTTAGCTTCTAAAAACGGTTTGTTAGATTATAGTTTGATGGGTGGTGATGTTGAATTCGTTAACGCTATAATAGCTAGTAATACACCTAATAAAATTACAGGTGAAGGTAACAACGAGGCTAGAGTTAGTCGTGATCCACAAACTGGCGAGTTAATATATACATTACATGACATGAACTCTGGTGGCGCGGCAATACCTGGTAAAACAATGAGTTTATCTACTTTTAAAACAATTATACAAGATAGCGCTAAAGATGTAGATAATGTTACAGGTAAGTTTTTAAGCGGTGTAACTGATGGCGCGGAAAACATGGGTGCTACATACGGTGGTACTATGGATGAGTATCATAAAAACAAACTACTTGATTCTTTAGACTCAATGACCAGCAATGCCGCTACATTAAAAAGAGGTATGCGAACTAAATTCTCAGGTACATCTTTTTTTAATGAATTAACAGGTCCTAACCAAACAGAACTTAGTTCAAAATATTTTACTTTAATGTTAGAAGATATTGCTAACACAACTATTAATGAAGAAACAGGAAAAAAAGAAATTAAAGCAGACGCTTT
>Ga0208157_1000309_pt1 | contig 28568 bp, 43 predicted proteins | sample 5_EtaG_FD_184077 | JGI IMG/M metagenome (GOLD analysis project Ga0208157, IMG submission 184077) | Marine viral communities from the Subarctic Pacific Ocean - 5_ETSP_OMZ_AT15132 metaG (SPAdes) (version 2) | ecosystem: Environmental > Aquatic > Marine > Oceanic | place: Pacific Ocean | collected...
TTGTTAAGCCTGTAACAAGTACCAAAGAAAAAAAATTACCTCTGTTGGAGTGTGTTTAAACATAAATTAATGATAAATTTGTTTTGAATTTGTTTTGAATTCGTTACATTTGTATAAATATTTAAAAAAATAACTATGAAAAAATTTACTTTAATTTACTTAACACTAACGACATTTTTTATTGTGTTGGCGGTGTTTAAAATGCTATTTCACATTGCGCCCGAAATTGAAACTTTATCTCATGCGCTTGTATTTGCGTTGTTATTCGGTTTTATTGGGTTGTTAACTTTTACTTTGTGCTACCTAGTATTTAATTTAATTGTTGAAACCTTTAAAAAATAATCATGACAAACACACAAACAAACCGCGAAACATGGTTACACCTTGCAAAGGTGGAACTACAAAAAGACATTTTTAGCCCCGCTAAATTAACTATACCTTCAGACGTTCAAATTTCTGTTGGATTTATGCACGGCGGACGAGGTAAGCAAAAAAGTGTTTTAGGGCAAAATTTCGCCCGTTTTACCTCTGAAGGTGGCGTTAATAATATTATTATTAATCCCGCTTTACACGGGCGTACAAACACGCTTGACGTTTTAGAGACTTTAGCCCATGAATTAATCCACGCTATAGACGACAATAAGAGCGGACACGGGAAAGAATTCCGACGCATGGCGCTTTCAATTGGCTTCATGTCGCCAATGCGAACGACCCCCGCAAGTGAAGAACTGAAAGAGAATTTAAATAAGATCATTGAAAAAATTGGCGAGTTTCCGCACGATAAAATGGATGTATCGAACATTAAAAAACAGGGGACAAGAAATAAAAAGGTTGCTTGTCTATCCTGTGATTTTAGCTTCAGAACGTCGCAAAAAAATATTGATAATATGGTCATCTTGGACTGCCCCGCTTGTGAAGAAGAAGACGCGTTGATCGTAGTATAGAGCGCGTTTAAACGCCCCCGACACCCCGCCTAGAAATAGCGCGGGGCTTTGGTGGTAAAGGGTAATAATGCCCGTAAAATTTAAATTTATAAACATGAAAACAATTTTAAACAAACAACAAAGAGTTGATTTCCTTGATCAAAATTGGAAATTCAAAACTTTATTTTTTAAGTGGACTACGTCCAAGGCGCGTGATACTTACGGGTACAATATTTGCACCTTAAAGGATTCTCGAAACAATAAACTTGCGTCAACCTGTGGCGGTGGTTATGATATGAAAGGCACTTGTTTAGGGGACTTTATAAACACTTATTTTTATGATGAGATCAGAAAATTAAATTCTGCCGACTTTTACGGCTTGACTCATTACGGGAAAAACTACAAACATTTAAGACGCGCGTCAAAATATGGCACAAGTCATGTTGACGGGGGTAGCGGGTTTTCTTCCATGGAAAAGATTTTAAACAAAATCGGTTTCAAAATATCTTTCATAAAAGAGTCTAGAAACGAAATAATTTACACATTAAGCGCAAACTAAATAAATAAAACCATGAGCAACAAAGCAAAATTTTCTCACAACATAGAGAAAGCAAAAAGACAACGTTTAAACAGAGTCTACACAAAAAACGAATTATTAAAATTCTTCAAAGGTAAATTTATTAACGTTTACCCGCATTACAATTACACGACAAAAGAAACAACATTTGAAGTGCATAGTATAAAGAATGTAATTTGGGAAAACCACGAGACACCCGAAGAAATAATAAACGATTATTAATTAAATTAAATATCATGAGTAAAAAAACAAATCATTTAGAACTATCAAAATTAAATCAAATTAAAATTGAGTCTCCAATATTAAGGGATAGAGTCGGCGAAGTTTTAGAGACATTTTTTAACGATCAAAGCACCCACACACATACTGAGGCGTTAACCTCTTTGTTATGGAGTTATGAAGTCATAGATCAAAGACAGGTTGAAAGGCTTGAAGTTTTTCTTGAAAGAATAGGCAAGATTCTTTGGGATTCTGCGCACGAGTACGACAAAACAAAATTAAGAGAGCGTTTAAACGTACCGAAGAAAAAAAATAACAGAGGTAGTAAAAAATAATTAAGAAATAATTAGGAATTAATAATAAATTAATTATATATTTGTTTTATAATTGATAACAAAAGATAAAAATATCTTAAAGGACAACGCGTAAAAGGTCAGAGTTTCCGAGTTTAAATTATGATTGATCTATCAAATAAATAGTAATAAGGTGTAAAATGGTGGCACCTACTCAAAGACAAATCAAAACACCTGTAATTTTAAATAAATAGAATGAAGCTTTTAACTAATGGAATTTTAAAAATTGACGGAAGTTTAGACGTAGATATGTTAACGACTCCCGAAGAATGCGAAGAAATACTAAGTATTTTATCAATTCGTAAGCTAGTGGCAAAAATTGCCGACGGGGATATTGAATCCTCAGAACTTGAACAAGCAAGTGCAGTAATTAAATGCTCAAATATTGATTATATGTTTGGTTTGTTAAAATCAGGGCAAAGAAATAAAGAGTTAATTTCTTTAGAAGAAAAAATCTATCTAAAACAAATTAGATTAGCTAAAGAAAAAAGGGAAAGAGTAGAACCTTTCAATAAATTAATCAAGTCTCTGAAAGATTGGGATAAATAAAATAAATGCGGGTTAGAGCAGTGGTCAGCTCGTGAGTCTCATAAACTCAAGGTCATAGGTTCGAATCCTTTACCCGCAACAATGCAATAATGCAGATCATTAAAATTAATTAATCATGAGTAAAGAAAAGGGAAATATTGAAAGGTATTTAGAGGGAGATACAAAAGGTATGTCTTCCGATGAAATAGGGTTAGTCGAATCTTTTTTAAAGGTCGCACCTATGTTATCGAAAAACTTATCTGATGTAAGGTGGAGTCACAGGGACTTTAAAAACAAATAAAGAAAGCGTTTAAACGCAGGGCATGATTCGGATTGGTGTTAAACACAAGCACAGAGTAAAGCGTGTTGTAAGCAATGTTTGTTTATCGTATGTAGGTTCGATTCCTACCATGTCCACTAAAGTAAAATCAGTATATGAAATCAAATGAAAATAGTGACTTATTTTATAGTAAGTACAAACCTTTTTATAATCATATAGAGTATAAAGAATATGATAAGGGGCAAACCAAAGGGAACGAAATTGGCTCAGCAATGTATTTTGAAACGTATGGAGAGGATTTGGAATTTGTAAAATCTTTCGACAATAAGTTTATTTGGACAATAATTGAGTCAGATGATAAACAATACATAGTTCAGGGCTTTCATTATGTGAACAGACTTAACTATTTAATAGCATCTGTTCCATTCTTTAATGGAAAAAGAGAGTTTTTAGACTACGATTTTAATAACCACCTTTAAATAAATAAACCATAATATGACAAATATAAATTTCAGTAACGAGACAACAAAGCAATTGTTGGATTGTAAAAACGCACAGGTCGAGGCGTTACAAAAAGATCGACAAAAGAATATTGATTTTCTAAAACGACTAATAGAGTACGTTGAAAATCCAAAACATTCTGAAAACGAGTGGTCAGAGGATTTTCTAAGTGACGGAGAAATGTTAGACATAGTTGTTGATCAGTTAAAAAAATTCATAGCGATAAGAGATCGTTTAAACGCACCGAAATCATGAGTAAAGAGTATATAATTAGTAAACTCAGGGATTTAAGAGACGAAACACCTTGTATAGAGGATTCACAAACTGCCTGTGGGTGCGAAAAGTTTGATGAAATAATAGATTTAATACAAAAAAATTTATGAGTAAAGAAAAATTTTATTGGCAAGATGACACTTGGGGTGCATTGTACACAGAAGATAACACTTTTGAATTTCAGCTATGGACTTGCGACACATCAGGGAGACAATACATAACTTTTTATCCAGAACAAACAGACAATGTTCAGGATTCAATGAAAGTTCTGGCAAATTATAGAGTAATTAAAGAAGAATAATATAAAAACTATGATAAATAAAAATAAACTAATAGCAGAATTTATGTATTGGGATATAGATGATCCAAGAACATTTCCAAAAACTTGTCAACAACCTGTTTATGATGGGTGTTGGGGAGATTACAGATTTGATACATCTTGGGATTGGTTGATGCCCGTAATAGAGAAAATAGAAACTCTTGGTTACACCTTTGAGAAAAACTATCAGCCCATAGACAAAGATTGGCAGTCACTAATAGTAAAAGGCAATGATATTCTTTATCAAGAATTTGATAACGAAAGCATAAAAGCATCTTACTATGTGGTGTGTGAATTAATTGCCCAATTATGGGAAAAGAAAATAGGATTTAAAAGAGGTCAAAAAGGAAATAAGATTTAAAAAAAGTAAATTATGAAATTAAAAGTAACGAGTTACAGAGAATTTGATACCCGACGAGGAGTAGGGTATGAATGTAAAACCAACGTAAAAGGTCTTTCCATTTGGAATGATGGCGATGGTGGATGCACTTATTTTAGTGGGAATGAACACACTACAAGTGGAAAGATAATTTGGGAATATTCCGAAAAATATAATGAGAATCAAATAGAAGTTTTGATTGATGAATTTCTTGGAATAACGCCATATCAAAGATTACAGGAAGAAAAAGAGTTTAAAGCTAAATTTAATTTATCATGAACGTAAAAGGAACTTATTGTATAACAGAAAGCATGGAACAATATAGTCTTGAAGTAGACTATGAGTACTACCATAAAGCACCAACGCATTATGACCCGTTCGAAGATAGGTTAGATATTAAAGAAGTGCGTTTAAACGGAATGGATATAACTAAATTTTATTGGGACTATCTTAACGAAGATATGTTCGATGAAGTTTATAGATATGCTTACGATAATAGATATGTAAAAGATGAGTAAAAAAAGAGAAGTTAAAACAGAGTACAGATACTCTGACTACAGAGGTAGTGAAATTATATGGTCAACAGAAGACATTGAGTCGATCGCTAAAGAGTTAGGGATTGATTACTTAGACTTTGATGACTATGATAAAATTCTGCACGATACATTTAAAAATTATGGCGCAGAGATTATGGACTCCTTGCGTGATTGGTTTGTAGCACAGACTTGGAATCATTCAAAGGCATTACAAATGGAATATAATAAAAAAAATAAAGATGAGTAAATTAACTGAAAACGATGTAAAATACTTAGGTAGGTATATGTCTACCTATAATTTTGTAGGGGAACATCAATTGGAAGATGTTGCAAACGAAGTTTTAGGATTGGGATGGGAGGCTGAAGATGATGTAATTCAAATCCAAAACATATTAGATGCACTAAATCCTGACGGATTTATGGTAGAACACATTTCTAATTGTAGGAGTGATAATGACATTCAAGTCAGAGAGATGGACAAGTTTTCCTCTACTGCTTTATATGAGTGGTTTAACAATTTTGTTGACTATGTAGGGAACAGAGATAGTAATATTTATAACGAGGCTTGTAAATATGCTGATGAAAGGGAGGAGGGTTGTATATGAATTATCAGAATAATAGAAAAATTATAGTAATGTTAGATAATGTCTATGAAGAAATATTAGACACCTTTACGGAATCTGATGAAAGAGAAGAAGTGCTGAGTAAAATAGATGATGTTCAATATTTAATAGAAGACTTAGATGAGTAAAAAATTTAGAAAACCTAGTAAGTTAGACAGAGTGTTTAAACGACAGGGACGTAACAGAACTCAAGATGTTCTAGGGGCAATCTTTGAAGCCTATACACAATCACAATTAAATCAAATTGATAAAAATTATGAAAAAGAAAAGACAATACCGCAGTAATCAAGGTAGAAGTCCTGAAAAAGAGAAAGAAATTTTCAAGACTTTGAACGTTACAATTAAAGTAATGCTGATCGTCAGCATTATATTATCATTAACTTTTTTAATATCAGGATAATGTATTTCAATAAATCAAAAGTAGAATTAGTAGGATTAATTTTAGAAAAAGATGATGAACTTATTGATCTTAGAAAACAATTAAAATTTTATAAAAGGAAGTATCAAGAGTGTAATGAGTGGGGAAGTGGGGAAGAGTATATGACAGGAACTGTTCCTTTAAAAAAACTTTTACCTGTGCTAGGAATTAATAAAAAATTAAAGTAAATTTACATTCTTATGAAAAATATTGATCCTGAATTAGAAATGGAATATGAAACAGAATTCCTGTTTATATAGTTAGTTGTTTGTTTTAAAGAAGCCGAACCCTCTAGTGTAAGCTAGGGGGATTTGGTGGTAAAAAATCTAATTAAATGAAAAAAGAAATTTTTGACTATTATGCTTCAGCGATCGCAAAGCAATTTAATATTACTTTAGAGGAATTGTTTACACAAACTAAGCTAAGTCACATTGTGGATGCTAGACAATTATTATATTTATTATGCGTTCAGAGAAACTTTAAAAAAAGTTATATAAAAAACTTTTTATCTGAAAACGGATATGTCGTTTCTCATTCCACCATAAAATATGGTGTTGAACAAGCCGAAAAATTAATTAAGTCAGACCCTGACTTTGCGCTTATGTTAAAAAACATTCAAAAGAATGATAATTGAAGAACTTTATTACATTTTTGAAGATGCTTTAAAAGATAGAAAAGCAATTGAAACTAAAACATCGAAAGTACATTCGGTCATAGCTAATGGAATTAAAATTCAAAAGTTTTCTGATAGAATAGAAATCTTAAACATGGGGAAAGGTGGGGATTATTTCAAAGAATGTTCTCTTGAAGAGTATGATTTTTTTTATGAAGACGGGTGGATTATAGGATGTTATAGAGTTAAATTAAATAATTGCTTACATAAATTAAAAATTATAGAAGAAAAAATTAAAACAGAAGTTAACACTAGAAAGAATGATAAACACATACAAAATTTAAAAAGTAGAAGGGAATCTATTCTTAAAAAGTACACAATCAATAAAAATAAATTAAATCAAATCAAATCAAAATATGAGTAAATCAAAATCAGTTTTCGAAACATTGAATAGTATCAATGTAAGCGATAAGATAGAAAAAAAGGGTAATCTATCTTACTTGTCTTGGGCTTGGGCTTGGGCGGAACTAAAAAAACACTACCCTACATCTACCTATACAATTTATGAAAACGCTGACGGGTTGAATTATCATCATGACGGTAAAACTGCGTGGGTTAAAACAGGAGTTACAATCAATGAAATGGAAAACATTGAATATCTGCCTGTAATGAATAACAGAAACAAATCGATTCCTGTTGGACAAATTACATCTTTTGATGTTAATTCTTCAATACAAAGAAGTCTTACTAAAGCTATTGCGCGTCATGGTTTAGGTCTTTACGTTTATGCGGGGGAAGATCTTCCGCAAGATTCTGCACCTGAAAAAAGTATTAAACCTAAAAACACAATAACTGAAATCACTTTAAATATTGATGATGGTAATTGGGAAAAGGTAATGAACTTTGTTGCACACAACAAAGGAAAAGGATTAAGGTATATAGTAGATAAATTAAGCACTAAATACAAGATCAAGGAAGAGGTTAAAAAAGAAATACAAAAACATGTCTAGTTTAAACGCACCCATTGAACAAGTTATAGAGAGTCTAAAAGATGATTCTTTATACTACGGCGAGTTTGGTCAACAATACTTATCAAATTCTGACATTAGAAAGTTATTGTATTCTCCAAATGAATTTAGAAAACCTACGCCAAAAACTAAAGAATTAGTTATGGGGTCTTATTTTCATACAGCAATTTTAGAACCTGAGAAGTTAAATACTTATAATATAATAGAAGCTTCAAGTAGGAACACAAAGCTATATAAAGACAATGTTCCTGACGGCGAGTTTCATTTATTACAAAAAGAAGCGGAACAAGTAATGGCTTGGGCTGATAAAATGAAGTCCAACCTAGAAATGTTTGACTACATTTATGCAGAAAATAATAAATTTGAAGTTCCGTCTGTTGAAAAAATCATGGGCAATTGGTGGAAAGGTAAAGCTGATATAATAACAGATGATTATATTATAGATTTAAAAACCACAACAAAAATACATGACTTTAAATGGAAATGTAATACTTATAATTACGATAGTCAGGCATATTTATATCAAAGGCTGTTTAAACGCCCCTTGGTGTTTTTTGTAATAGATAAGGACACTCTTCAATTAAAAATCTGCGATTGTTCGCCGGAGTTTATAGAAAGAGGAAAAGAAAAAGTAGAAAAAGCAACACATGAATATAATTCGTTTTATGGCGAAAACAAAACGCGTGATCCTGAAAACTTTGTTATTCAGGAAACTCTGTAAGTTATTTGTCACAGAAATTACAACAAGAAAAGACTATATGTGGATAGATGTTCCAAATATCTGCAATAGTCGAGAAGAGAAAGATTTAATTCTCTACGACACAATAAATAGATTGGAGCAAAAAATAAAAATAAATAATGAGTGAATCAAATTACGAACATAATCCAGGGAATGGAAACATGTTCTCAAATCCAAACAAAACACCTGATAACAATCAGCCAAAATATTCAGGTACGATTAAATTACAAGACGGCACACTACAACAAATTGCTTGTTGGGTAAAAGAGGGGGCAAAAGGAAAATACTTTTCTTTAAAATTAAGCGATCCTTATGTAAAACCTGAAAATTCAGAAGCAACTGTCAATACACCACAGGTAGATGACGGACTAGATTTTTAATCTAACACTTTAAAAAGGAAGAGGGAAAGTTTAAGATTGCACTTCCATCCCTCTTTTTTTTTTTTTAATTTAAAACAAGCATGCAAATAACTATATTTAAAGATATTAAAGATACCTCTCAGCCGTTTTATAGAAACGTAGAGGTTATAATAAAAAGAATTCGAGAAGGCTCATCCAAAGATTTAGTAAAAAAAATTAGAGCTGAAAAAAACAAAGACAACAAAAATAGATTAAAACAAAAACTTCCCGCTATATGTTTTAGTGGAACTTTTAATAAAAGAAACGACAACTCTTTACAAGAACACAGCGGTTTAATTTGTTTAGACTTTGACGGTTATCCATCTAACAAAACTATGTTAATGGAAAAAGAAAAGCTGAGTAAAGATAAATATGTTTATTGCGTTTTCATATCTCCTAGTGGCAAAGGATTAAAAGCTTTAGTTAAAATACCTACTGATGTAGAAAACCATAAAAATTATTTTAATAGTCTCGAAGAATATTTTAATTCAGAATATTTTGACAAAACATCTAAAAATATATCAAGGGTATGTTACGAATCTTATGATCCGTTAATTCATGTAAATCACAATTCAAACACTTGGGATCAAATTTATGAAGAACAATACACAGAGGTAGAAAAAAATGTAGACCTTCCTACAATACCTATTACAGATGAAAATAAAATTGTAGATATACTCATAAAATGGTGGGAAAAAAAATACCCAATGATAGAGGGACAAAGAAACCATAATGTTTATGTGTTAGCTTCTGCATTTAATGATTTTGGTGTTTCTAAAACTTTAGCGGAGTATGTCTTGAATAGTTATGCTAGCAAAGATTTCAATAAAACTGAAATTAAAAGAACTATATCTTCCGCTTATCAACAGGTTCAGAATTTTGGAACAAAATATTATGAAGATCAAGAAAAAGTAGATCGAGTAAGGGCTAAATTGAAAAGAGGAGTATCAAAAAAAGAGATCCGATCTGAATTAGAAGATTCGAAAATTGAGATCGGAGTTATTGATAATGTAATTACTCGAATCGAAGAAGAACAATTAAACTCTAAGTTTTGGACTCAATCTGATAAAGGTGTTATAAAAATAGTACACATTTATTTTAAAAATTTTTTAGAAGAACATGGCTTTTATAAGTTTAATCCGCAAGGCAGTAAGAATTATGTTTTTGTTAAAGTGACTAACAATTTAATTGATCATACGTCAGAAAAAGAAATAAAAGATTTTATACTCAATTATCTTATTCAATTGGATGAGTTTCAGGCATACAATTACTTTGCCGAAAACACTAGGTATTTTAGAGAAGAGTTTTTAACTCTATTGTCTTCTATAGATGTGTATTTTATTGAGGACACAAAGACAACAGCATATCTTTACTTTAATAATTCTGCTGTAAAAATTACATACGATTCAATAACAGCTATTGATTATTTAGATTTAGGAGGTTATGTATGGAAAGATCATGTGATTGATAGACCATACATTAAGTGTGATTCAACAGATTGTGATTACAAAACATTTATAAACAACATCTGCGGTAATGAGGAAAGTAGAATTAAATCCATGAAGTCTACGATTGGATATTTACTACATGCATGGAAAAATTTATCTTACTGCCCCGCTACCATACTTAACGATGAAGTAATTTCAGATAATCCTGAAGGAGGAACAGGTAAAGGATTGTTTATGAACGCTTTGTCACACATGAAAAAATTAGTAGTAATCGATGGTAAGTCTTTTAATTTTGAAAAAAGTTTTGCTTATCAACTCGTAAGTGCTGACACACAAATACTTTGTTTTGATGATGTAAGCAAGCATTTTAATTTCGAAAGATTATTTTCTGTCGTTACAGAAGGTTTGACTTTGGAAAAGAAAAATAAAGATGCTATTAAAATACCTTTTAGTAAATCTCCAAAAGTTTGTATTACAACTAATTATGCAATAAAAGGAAAAGGAAGCTCATTTGAAAGAAGAAAGTGGGAGCTTGAATTAGCGCAACATTATACCAAGGAGTTTACGCCACTAAAAGAGTTTGGTAAATTAATGTTTGGAGAATGGAATGAAGATGAGTGGTGTAGCTTTGATAACTTTATGATTGAATGCTTACAGATATATCTTGACCATGGTTTAATCAAAAGTCAGTTTGTTAATTTAAAGATTAGAAGGTTGTCAGCTGAAACTTGTCATGAATTTATTGAGTGGTGCGGATTAGTTAAGGGTATGCCACCTAATGATAAACTTGAAGTAAATAAAAGAGTATATAAACAAGAATTATATATGGATTTTATAGAAGACAATCCTGACTTTGCCCCGAAGGCAAAAATGACAGTATCTAGAATCAAGTTTAACAAATGGCTTATAGCTTATAACCAATTTAAATATGATTGTGATCCAGAGGAAGGTAGAGACACTTCAAGATGGATTAGATTTAGACATAAACAAGAATTAGAAGTTAACGGAGAAATAGAATTTTAATATGGAACTAAGAGATTATCAAAAAGAAATTGTTAGATTGAGTGTAAATGTTTTAAAAGAACACAAATTTGTTTATCTTGCTATGGAAGTTAGAACTGGCAAGACACTTACGAGTTTGAGTATAAGTAAGACTCTTGCTGTTTCTAACGTATTGTTTATTACAAAGAAAAAAGCAATATCCAGTATTCAGGATGATTACAATCTTTTAAATCCTGATTTTGATATTACAATTATCAATTACGAATCTTTACATAAAATAGAATGTTGTCCTTACGATGTTATAATTTGTGATGAAGCTCATGGCATGGGTGCTTATCCAAAACCTAGTAGGAGGGCAAAGCTTGTCAAGTCTATAATAAACTTAAACAACAACCCTTATGTTATTTTGTTGTCAGGAACTCCAACTCCTGAATCTTATTCTCAAATGTATCATCAGGTGTATGCTATTGAAACAAACCCGTTTAAACAGTATAAAAACTTTTACAAGTTCGCTCATCAATATGTAAATATTACGCAAAAAAAGATAGGGCCTACAAGTATTAATGATTATAGTGATGGCAAAGAGTCTATCCTTCATGAAATGAAACCCTACATGGTGTCGTTCACACAAAAAGAAGCGGGCTTCAAAACTGAAATTACTGAAGAAATACTCACAGTTGCTATGCATGAGTCTACTCACAACATGGTAAAGAAGTTAAAAAAAGAAAGAGTTCTGCAAGGACAAATAGAAGTTGTGTTAGCTGACACAGCTGTAAAGCTTATGTCTAAAATCCATCAGCTATATTCAGGAACTGTTAAGTTTGAAAGTGGTAGATCAGGTGTGACTGATTGGGCAAAGGCAAAATTTATAGATGCATTTTTTAGTGGTAAAAAAATTGCAATATTCTATAAGTTCAAAAAAGAATTAGAAGCAATAACAGACATATATAAAGATAAGATTACTACGGATCTAAAAGAGTTTAAAGAAACAGATAAGTCAATAGCATTACAGATTGTTTCAGGTAGAGAAGGTATAAGTTTAAAAGAAGCTGAAGCTTTAGTGTATTACAATATTGATTTCAGTGCGACAAGTTACTGGCAGTCAAGGGATAGGATGACTACTAAAGATAGAAAATATAATAAAATATATTGGGTGTTTGCTGAGAATGGTATTGAGCATCAAATATATAAAACAGTCATTAAGAAAAAAGACTATACTTTGAATCATTTTAAAAGAGATTTACTTACACTTAGATAATGACAGAACAACAAATACAAACCAAAAGAATAAAAGAGTTAGAGGCTGAGGGCTACTATGTTATTAAGTTAATTAAAACAAATAAGAATGGGATCCCGGATCTTGTTGCTTTTCCAAAAAACTGCAATGTTTTATTTTCAGAAATTAAAAAACCAACGGGTAAAGTTTCTAAGCTACAAGAATATAGATTAAAAGAATTAGAAAGTTATGGGTTTAAAACAGAAATATATAATGGAAAATAAAAAACAAGAGTTAGAAGAGGCTGTAGAGTATTTTAATAATTACAAAAAGAACCTTGTTCAGTTTTTAATTCACAGTTGTGCTTACGGAACAACTAAAAAAACATGGGGTAGAGTCCGTTTAAACGCTAACGAAATATTAGACATTCAAAAAGAAATAAGTAGGATAGATTTGTTTATTTATGATCTTAAATTGATTAAAAATCCTGACATTTCTGTACTTAATTATTTAAATAATAAACATTTAAATAAAATTTAGTATCTTTATAATCATGCAATATGATTATAAGGACATTGAAAAGATAAGTAAATACAAATCCTGGTCTCGCAGGAAGATAGTTGATGCATTGCTTTCTATTGATTCAGACATGTACACTCAACTAGGTTTGGAGTCTACTCCAAAGGAAATCAAACAAACTAAAATTAAATCTAAAAACATTTACAAAACCATAAGTAAAGTAAACCCGAGGTTAGGTAAATTGTTTTTACAATCAATGGATAATTAAATAAAAAACTATGGCACAAGGTGTAATTGAAAACGAAATTTTTGAACATTTTAGACTTGAAGAAAAAAAAGTTGTTGATGCGAAGAAACTTCTCAAAGAAAAAGGTTATATTACAATAAAAAAGAAGATATAGCCAATGGCTCATAAGATTTCAGTTGATGATGTGAATGCAATCAAGCACATTAATTATGTGACTAACAACTCTCACGACCTCGTAACTGAACTCTATGAAGACCTTATGGAACGCGATCACAATCAAGCAAAGATCAAAGCCCAGAACATCTGTCAAATAATGACAGAGTTAATTCACTCTTTATCAGATGAAGTCTAGAAAAGATGAAGGCCCACGCCTTAGATTATCTATGGAAGAAGTAGATATGATAAGGGAGTTGAGAGCTAACAAGATAGATAACCTTAATGAAAACTCTGCCCTTACTGACCACTTAAACGAAAGAGGTATAGATAAGGATGATGTCATCAGTGTAAAGCATTGGCAAAGCGCAAGTGGTGAATATCGTTTTTCAATTGTAACTAAAGAGAATTTAGGTATAAAAGAGAAAGATATATTTGATAAGGTCAACAAGTTTGTAGAAAACTATTCACCTGATTATAAGCCTATAAAAAGAAAAAGACAATCAGATCCTCATCTGCTTGTTATCAATCCTGCTGACATTCACATTGGTAAGTACGCTAAGTCGGTAGAAACTGGTGAAGATTATGATTCCGAAATTGCAGTTAAGCGTGTAATGGACGGGCTGTATGGTTTAATTGAAAAGTCACAAGGTTTTGAAATTGATAGAGTTTTATTTTGTATAGGTAATGATGTGTTACATATAGATAATGTCTACGCTACTACAACTAAAGGGACTCATCAGGATACAGATGGAAAGTGGTGGGAACACTACGAGCTCGCCCTGGCTTTATATGTAGAATGTATAGAGATACTCAGACAAATTGCGCCTGTTGATGTAGTTCATAGTATGAGTAATCATGATTATCAATCAGGATTTCATTTAGCTCACACACTACAAGCTTGGTTCAGAAAAACTAATGATGTTACGTTTGATGTAACTGTAGCGCATAGAAAATATTATCAGTATGGAACCTCACTTATAGGTATAGAGCATGGTGATGGCGCTAAGATGGATAACTTACCTTTGCTTATGGCTCAAGAGCAACCGGCTATGTGGGCAAACACTAAAACTAGATATTGGTATTTACATCATCTACATCATAAAGTCAAATATAAATGGAGAGACGCTAAAGACTTCATAGGAGTCACTGTAGAGTACATGAGGTCTCCCTCAGGGACTGACAGCTGGCATGCAAGAAAGGGCTATACAGGAGCTCCTAAGGCCTGTGAGGGCTTTATACATCATAAAGAACTAGGCCAAGTGGCGAGACTCACTCATTTTTTCTAATCTTCTCATTAATTTTTTAGAATGCAATAGATCTGCACATTTCTCATACTCTTCTAGGTCTTCAAAGTATTCAATTAATTCATCAAACACCTCTTCATAATCATCTATAACGTCTTTAGTAGGGTCAAATATCAATGTAACTTTCATGTCGCGATTTAGTAATTGTTCGTAACCCACTTTGTTGGTTATTACATAATAACTTTGTAGCATAAAAGTATGTTCATCGAAATGTTTCATAAGCCTAGATCTTTTTCAGTTTGAGATTTTTTCTTTTTATCAGGTCTAAATTCACTCGGCATTTCTTTTAAAGGAATATATGCCGCTTGGACTATAGCATTAATTTCTTTTTTACTAAAATTAATTTTTCTTCCCCTAAGTGTTCTTTCTATTTTTTCAGGTTCTACTCCTAAAAGCAAAGCGGCTCTAATTTGTTCGTATGTATACAGAAAACTTTCTTTTCTTTGTTGGTTTGTTTTTTCATACAACTTAATTAGATCAGCAACTCCCTCCTCCGTAATCTGATTTTTTCTTATAAAACTTCTTACATCATTATAATATTTTTGTTCTGACAACATTTGAGCTTCTCTTTCAGGCTGTAGATTGAAGTACAACTGCCTAGAAACATCAATCTCATAATCCCTATAACCTACCAATTTTGCAATTTTAGATTTTGTTAAATCTCTACCAGACAATATACCTTTTCCAAATGCGTCTTCTAATTGTAAGATGGCTCCTGGTAAAAAAGCTCTTCTAAAAAATGGCTGCAAAGCGTCTTTTATAATGCTTCTATTTTTTCCTTGTCGATCATAATTAGCTTTAGCATCTAATGCAGCTTGTAAAACAAAATCTATACCAGCAAAGGTTTCTAATTGTTCAACAGTAACGCCTTTCAAAGCATCAGTAAAATTTTTAGACTGCATTAAAGCGCTAATATTAGCTTCTAATAATTGATGAGGATCAAATGTAGATGCATCTACAAAATTTAATTGACCATCTTCAGCCTTAGTTATAATTAATTTTTGATTTTTTTGCCATTTATAAACAAAATTTCTAATCGCGAGTTCTTTAGCTGTTAGCTGACCAAAAGTTTGCGCTTCTTCTTCAGGTTCATCATCATCAAATCCTAACCCAAATAAAGGTAAGAACCCTCCCAAAACTTTTCCACCTACTTTAGTAGCTAAAGCGTAGAAAGCTCCGTCTCTAAAAGCAATATATGACATTGTATTAGCAATTTTTCTAAGACCTTCTTTTCTTAGTCTTTTACCTTTATCTACATTAGTTTTATCATTAATTAATTTATTACCCTTTGCTAGCATGTTAAAAGAATTAGCAACTGTATTGTAAGCGGTTCTGTATGATTCTGCTTGAAAAGATATAAAGTTTCCTAAAAACGGTGAACCTTTAAAAAATCTTGCTAGTTTTGGAATACGAGAATAATTAGGATATTGGTTTTTTACCATTTCGGCAGCCTCTTCTTGTATTTGCTTTATTTCTTCATTTAAATCTTTAAGTCTTTTCTTAGAATCCTCATTTTTTCCTTTTTCTTTTAGCACATTACTTTCTTTGACCATAGCATCAAAGTCTTTATTAAAATAAACTTTAGCTAAGTTTTGTGACTCCATTTCATAACCCATTATTTTCCAGAAATCATCACCAACTCTATACGATTTTTCTGCAAACTTGTACCAATTTTTTGGATTAAATTTACTTTTAGTCCATCTTGATCTGTAAGTAGGATCTTGAGAAAACCTTTCCAATAAATCTTTTTCCCCGTCTTTTTGATTTAGTAAATCTTTTAATTCATTAACATCAACACTTTGATCTATAATCCCTAATTTATTATAAGTTTCTATTTTATCTGCTATTTCTTTATTACTTTTACTTGTTATAATAGCCGAAGTTCCTTGAACAGCTTTTTTGTATGCATCAAAATTTACTCTTCCATTAACAATTGATACAGGTAAATGACCATTAACAATAGCAAAATTAACATTTGAAACAAAGTTTATAATTTGCGTAGAAGGAGAAAGAATTGTTTTAGCAGCTCTAGGGTACGCCATCATTACTTTTAAATACAAATCATAAAGATAACCTGCTTTACCTTCTGGCCTTTGAAATAAAAATCCTTTTCTTGGAAATAAACCATCTCTTATGTCAGGATATGTATACAAACCATCTAGGGGTTTATAATTCTCATTATTTGGAGAAGCTATTTCTACAGAATCACTTGGTCTATTTGGGTCATTTTTTGTAAATATATATTTACCTATACCATTTTCATATACAGATTGAACAAAGTTAGCCTGAGTTAGTAAAGTACCTGTCTTAATCATAGTGTTAATATAATTAGCTACTGGATCAGTTATTTCTCCGTATAATTTTCTTATAGCGGGCGGAACTTCTTTTTTCTCTTTTAATATATTCAAGTTTTTACCGTCCCCCACATACCTATTTAAAAAATCAGTATTTGAAATTTTTTGATTTAATAAGTCGTTAATTTTTGTTTCCGTCATCCTCTTTAAGGCATCTTCAAATTTTTCATTAGTTTTTTTAGATTCTGTTTTAACTTCTTTTATAAAACCTTCATCTTTTTTAAAAAATTCTCTAGCTTCATTTAAAACATCTTCACTTAAAGTTTCTTTAAATTTTTTACCTTTAACTTTACCTTCAAACAACCTATAAGACCTGGTTATGTATTTACCTATTTGACTTTTTATTGTTTTTTTAGCGTCTTTTTTTGCTATGTTTGGAGATTCTAATATTTGTTGTGACATTGCATCAATATCAGATCTCATTTCTGTAACCAACTTAGCAAGTCTAGAACTAATAGCTTTTGTTTCTCCTTTATTATTTTTAAAATTAATATCTTGTATTTTCAACTCTCCTTTTAAAACTTTACCTAAATCTTCATTCAATTTAATCAAAGTGTTTTCATCTAAATTTTTTTGTTTTCTAAGTTTATCAAACAACCTGTTATATTCAGAAGCTTTTCTTTCAGCTCTAGCTACTATTTGATTATATTCTCCTCTTTTAGATTCTTGTGCTTTAAATAAAGTTTTTGGTAAATTACCAGCTGACTGAAATAATCTTTTTAAGGTTCTTTTTGCATTGTTAATTGTTTTAGAAAATGGCAACGGAATTGTTCGTTTTTTGCCGGCTATATCAATATCAATACTAGAGCCTTCTTTTTCCACAGTATAACCTTCTTCCTTTTGCGCCTCTTTTACTTCTTGCTCCTTTAACCTACTGTCTCTATCTAAATCTTGGTTTTCAGTTAACTCTACTTCCTCTTCAATGTTTGTTTCTGTTTCTGCTTGAGCCTTTAGTTTAGAAATTTTATCGTTTAATTCTTTTATTCGAGCAGCTTTTGTTGGTCTGTTTATTTTAGAATCAACTTTTACTTCTTCTATCTTTTTATTTAAAGAATCTATTTCCTCTTGGGTCTTCGTTTTAGTTTTGTTTTCGGTTTTGGCTTTACTCTTTCCGGTAAGTTTGGAGTCGAGTACAGGCGACTCCACCTTTTTGCTACGGCTGGTAGATTTTTTATCATCCACCGCCTTTGCGCTTGACTTTTGAATGGCATCTTGGTTATATTTTTTAATTAATTTATCTCCTGACAATTGAGTGTCTTTGAACTCTTCAATAACACTCATATCTTTTACAACAGTAACATCTTGAACTTTATTATTACCATCTACAATATTTTTTAAAATTACCGCATCAAATCCTTGATCAAAAGCTTCTTGAATAGTTTTGTTTTTATCAAACTCAGGGCTAGTTCGCTGACCATTAAAATCTACAGTCTTAATGTTATCAGTGTTTAACGCACCTGAATATATAGTAGATTCTGACCTTCCTGTTAATGATTTAATACTTTGTATTACATTACCTTTAAAACTACCTGTTTCTTTAGAAAAAAATGAAGCTACTTCAGGATCGCTAGTAAAAAATATACCTCTGGCTGTCCCTGCATCAGCCCCAGATCCAATTTTTTCAATATCAAATTCAGTAAACTTCTTAGTTGAACCATGAAATAACACAGGTTTACCTCCTGTTTTATAAACTGGAGCTTTATCAAAACCATCTGCCTTTTCATTCTTACCTGCTTCCGCTACAGTAATTTCTTCTTGAATAGAATCTTTTTCTGTTTTAAGTTTATCTTCAGTTTCTTTTTTATCTCTGTTAACTACTTCGTTTATTTGCTGATCAACGTCTTCTATTTTTTTATCTAAATCTTCTTTGAGAGGGCCCTCTAAACCTTCTCTTTGAGATATTAATTGCTGTCTTTGTTGTAACAAATCAGAGGTCTCTAACATGTTATTACTATTAGTAATAGTTCCTTTAGTTTTTAATTCAGCCGCTTGCATATCATAAACTTCTTGATAAACATTTTGTCCTTCTTGTGCTGTAATCTCTCCGTTTTTTACAAGCTGATCTATAGTACCTTGAAGATCGTTTATATTCATACCAACGTATCTTAAAGCATCAAGTCTTGTGTTTTTATTTATTAACGTTTTACCTCCTAATGTACCCGTAGCACCTAATGTTAGTATCACTGTTTCTAAAATTTCTGCCTGAGACACTTCTGCGCTTCTTACTTCTCTGCCAACACTATAATTTACAGCTGCGTTTACGGCTTTAGTTGAAAACAAAACAGGAAGCTCTTCTATAACAGTTTCCCTACCCATTTCTATTCCTAAATCTTTAAGCTTTCTTTTTAACTCATCTTTACTAAATTTAGCTCCATCTTTTTTTACTATGTTAATTACCTGCTGTTTAAACCCTGCCAAATTTGATAATACTTTTTGATTCCCGCCAGCTAAACCTGAAAACAATCCGTCTAAAGATGCAATCGCGTTACCAGCTATTATGGCTTTATCCATAGCTTCTTTCTCTGTTAATCCCGCAGCCATCAAGTCAGCTCTCATACTTTCAACTTCACTAGCCATAGAACTTCCGTAAGATGCTAACCCCATACCAACTCCTGGAGAAACTTTCAACACTTTACTCAAGCCTCTACCCCCTCTAATTAGTGCAATTAAATTAGCCATAGTTGTAAAACCAGAAGACACTACGCCCCCTCCATCAAAAAATGTGTCTGAATTTAAAACTTTTTTTGAACGCTCTTGCACTTCTTTTATCAAATCATCAGATATGATTCCGTTCATTTTAACATGAGACTTTCTGTCTAACACTGAACCATCGTATGTAACTATGTATTCTTTTCCATTTACCGTTACCTCTTTACCATCTATAATTCCACTACGCTGTACAGGATCTATAAACTGTTCAAAACTTTCTTGTCCATCCAAAAACCTTTCTGTTAAACCAGCTAGTAAACCTTTTTGATCAAACCCTACAGCAGATAAAGCCTGATCAGCTCCTGAAGTAATAAACGCTAAACTACCCATTGTAAAATCTCCTAAGGCCACAGGTATAGTTTTTAATACATTACCTACCTCACTTGTAACTTCTCCAACATTGTCATCTGAATGTGCAGCGTCATAAATATTTTTTCTTCGTTCTAGATCTCTATCTATAGTATACTTTTTTAAAGTTGGAAATAAATTTGCTAATCCATTTAACTGTTGTAGTTCTTCTATGTACTTAGCTTCTAGTTGGCCTTTTATGTTTTGTAGCTGTAATATATCTGTAGGATCTTTAGCTAGTTCTAATTTGGTGTTGAGCAAATTAATATCATCATTTAATTTACCTAATACTGAAGCTTTATAACTAGCGATCTTTTCAAAATCTCTTTGCTCTTTATTGAAAGCTTCAGTTTTATCTGTAGTCAAAAGATTTTTTACCCACTTAAAAGCTTTACTTTCTTCTCTCGTAGTCTCTTCTTCCCATGCTTTATAATCAGTCGGATCTATCTTTACTCTATCTAGTAATGTTTCAGCTACATCAGTTTCGTATCCTTCTGTTGCTTCTCTATCCTCTTTTGGTTTTAAAATAGCAGAATCAAAATCTATTTGAGTTTTAGTAATACCTTTATCTACTAAGTAAGTAGCGTAATATCTGTCTACAAACTCTTCTTCAGTGCCTGTAAAATCACCGCCTTGTCCAGTAGAAGGGTTTCCAAATCGAGCCTGTCTAAACAAAGCATCGATATTTATGTTTTGAGAAATTAAAAATTGTTTTTTATCGTCAGTAGTTTTTTTCTCTTCTTCTGTTACAACTACATTTTCGGTTCCAGTTTCTGTTTCAGTCTCTGTTTCAGTCTCTGTTTCAGTCTCTATTTCAGTCTCTAAAACTTCAGGTACTACTTCTGGTATTTCTTCATCTGTTACTTCTGAACCATCCAAAGAACCATCTTGTTCGTCCTCGTTCGTACCGAACACCAAATCCTTTTCCAGAACAGATAAGTCGGATTCGTCTTTTTTTTTTAACCCTACATTAGAGCTCCAAGTATCAATATCACTATCAGTGTGATTATTTTCAAGCAAATATCCATGAACATTTTTTTGTATATCTTCACTCCCTGCAAAATTGGATTTCCAAGTTTCAAAATCACTATTGGTCATTCCATCTGCCGTAAGTTGATTCCAAATATTTTGTAATATTTCGTCGTTCATTATTTATTTTTTAACCCATTCCACTAATACCACCTGAATCATTGCTTGAGGGATTGTTAGCATTATTAATTTTAGCTTCAATTACATTAATTAATCTGGCTCCGTCATTTCCTATTCCATCTTTGGTAATTCCTAAATCAATTGCTTTTGATTGATATATAACTTGTAACTTACCGTCTGATCCAACATTAAATTCAAATGCTTTCCCTCTTAACCTAGGTTTAAACGCTGAGTTTATCATGTTAGTAATTTGAGACCATTTGTATTGATCAAGCTTTTTATCAGCTTCACTTTCTTTTGCTTCATTTTCTTCTTCCTTAGCTTTTGTTAATTCTTGCAATGCAACCAGCCCTCCTTCATCGTCTTTGAAATCTTCTTTTAGCACATTACTTATTGCTTGTGATGCAGGATAACTACTTTTACCTAATGGCACTTCAATATTCCCTGATTCTTTTAATACACTAGCTTTTCTTTGATAGTTTTCTATACCTTTAAATTCATTGAATTTATTACCTTTCTTTTTAAACGCCTCTTTGTATGCTGTTAAATCTTGAGCATCAATACCAGATTTTATTACCATCTCCATAACAATCTCTTCACCTGATTTTACCTTTCCGTTTTCATCTTTAACTCTAATTTTTCCGTCAACCATTTCTTTTTTCTTAGGGTCGTAATATTGTATCATTATACTTTCTGCTTTTGTATAATCAGCCTTTTCAACATTGTTACCCTCCTTATCTACCATCTGTATAGATTGAATATTGTCATAAGTGCTGTCTGTGTCAATAGTATTTAAAGCATCTTGACTTCTTTCAGGATTAAATATTTTGTTGAATGCATCAACCCTTCCTGACTTAGAAGCTGTTTCTTTCTTATTTTTATCAATCCTGTCTTGATTATCAAACTCTCTTGTTCTTTCTTCTTTTCTTCCTATTTGTGATTCAATCGATACATCTACCATTTCTTTAGCAGCTTTTCGTTGATCGTCTGTTAATTTAGGAACCGGTCTGTCTCCCGACTGATCCATCTTAATAAAAAACGGTGAATCTTCACTTAAGGTGTCGTCACCAGTTTTTTTCCTAGCCTCTTCAATACTTGAAGCTATTACATACCTTGAATCTTCCATTAATATTTGAGTAGAATCATAGTCGTTACTCGTAAGTTTCTCAATAGTTGCGTTTTTCCAAGGCTCAAACGCATCAGATTGTGTGAAATCATCAATTGTTTCTACAACACCATTGCCTCGGCTTCTAGCAAGAATTTCGTCGCCTATAAATTTTACTTCATTATTTACAAGTTCAGAAGTTTTTTTCTTTTTTTCATCAAAAGACATACGAGCATTCAGTGATCCAGGGACAGCAAAACTTCCTGGTGAAGCTTCTGCATTTGGCATTATATCGTACTTTTTTGTTTTTTCATTATAACCCATTGTAACAACCTGTAGTTGTCCATTAGCAGGGTTTGTCATAATTACTTTATCATTTAAATTACCGAAACCTTCGATTGAAAGAGCATTAGCTTCATCTAGTGCGGATACGTCACCTGCTTTAATCTCATCCATTTTTTTTTGATACCACTTATCGTAATTCTTTACTGTTGTAGAAAATTCAGCATAACCATTTTTTTGTTCGTTCATAAACAAAGCGTAATCCTTTGGTTTTATGGCTCCAGATTTTAATAACTGCATACGCATTTGCAATTCTTTTTTTGAACGATCACTTCCTTCAATTAATATTCTAGATAAAGATCTATTATTTACATCTGGCAACTTATTAAGTTCAGCCATTTGATCAGATGTTGCTTTATCTATAGCATCTCTAGCGTCCTGCCTTTCTTTTTTTATAGTTTGTAATTGACCACTAATAGTATTAGCAATTGTTCCCCAATTAATTGGAGGGGAATCGTCCATCCCTGCATATACTCTGTATTTATTTTTACTATCAGCCATGTTTAATTGTTGTTAAAAATAGAATTAAATCCATAGTTGTTTTGCCCTATGCTATAAGGGTTTGAAACACCAAATATAGGAGGAAGTTCTAATTGACCTAATGCAGGATCTATAGCGGATCCTGCCATGAAAGCTTGTCCTTGTGGACTGTACATTCCTAAACCTGTTCCTGTTCCTTCTCCAACCTGAACTTGAGAGTAATCAAATATATCATTTTCCGATCCATCTCCTTGTCTTAATTGTTGTCTTTGTTCTGGTGTCATTTGACGTATCTGTTCTAATATTTTATCTGAAGTCATTTGGTTTCCGCTTCCGTCTTTAAATTTTGCTTTTTGAGCATCTGTTAATTTCCCAAAAGCTCTAGTGCTTTCATCTCCTTCATATAAATTAATCATATCTTTACCAGCACTAATAGCAGAACCCAATCCAGACAAAGCTTGATTCATTCCTTGCTTTCTCATACGTTGCTGTTCTCTTGCTCTTAATGATTGATCGGCAGCACCAGCTAATTTAAAATCTATTAACTGCTGATTTACCTGTTGGTTTGCATCAGCTTTCATTTTATTATTTGCATACAAAGCTTCACCCATTGCTATTCTAGTTTTTTCTCCTTGAGCTCCAGCTAACGCTCCTACTCTTCCTACACCAGAAGCAACTGCTCTTGCATCTCCTTCTTGTAAAGCTTGAAGTCCCTGTTGTTGCTGTTGCAATTGCTGCTCATATTGTCTGTTAAAGGCATCTAAAGGAACATTTAATCCTTCATAAAAGTTTTTTTCAGCTTTTCTTTCAGCTTCTTCCATTAATTTTTCTGATTCTCTTGCAGCTTTTTGTTCAGCTCTTCGGGCTTTAGCGGCGTTACCTAATCCCATACCGAAACTAGCTAATCCTGTTGCTGCTGAAAGTCCTCCTAAAACTAATGCTGCTGTTGCTGGGCCTGCCATAATAATTTATTTTTTAAGATTAATTCATTAGGTAAATCTTTATAGTCATTTGTATATACATCTGCTTCAGCTTCTTCAAATGTCTTAGCGTCCGTCTTATAAACACAACACCAAGTACAATCTTCATGCATATAAAATACTCTTTGAGTACCTATTTTTGTAAATATTTTGTGCGGAGCTTTTATTGTTACCACTTCACCATCATCTGTCAAATAAGACAACTCCCCTTTTAATAAAAAAGAAGGATGATTTTGTTTGTGAATCATACTAACAACAACGCTCCCTTTAGGCATAAACAATTCTCTTGTATACAAACCTCCTTCTAGATGTTGCTTTAAAGGGAAATACTTATCCCAACCTTCTTCTCTTTGTTCTCCAGGCTCGTGGTTTAACACTCCTTCTAATTCATTCAATTTATATTGAAACTCTTTTATTTTCTCCCACATCATTCCTCTTATCGCAGGAATGGATCCTAAAACTTGTTCAGCAATATTAGTTTCTTTTAATTGCATAAATATAAACAAAGATACTAAATTCTAAGGATAACTTTTCATGATGTCACTACCTACAGAGAAGAGTTCAACTGGCGTTGTATTGTCGTTAGTTAACGTAAACTCCATGTAATAACCTAGCACACCATGCGATTCAGCAACGCTGTTTTTATAAGATAAAATAAAGTCACCCTGTACAGGGATATACGCCCCTTGTGCGGATGCGTCTACAGTGATCGTAGTGCCACTCATTGCTGTAACATACCCTACCAACTCTGGCGTGGTCTTTGCATAGATCGCATCTCCTATACTAAGTATACTTCCAAAAGGTTCTGTAAATGTTATAACTGTTGCGTTTGCTGGGCCAGCAACTATTGTAGCCGAGCCTAGTCCGTTTGCTGATCTTAACTTCCAGTTTACTGTATCAGACTTGCTTCTAATAAATGTAAACCACTCTCCTTCTTTTTGCTCAAAATAAGTATTAAGCATAGATCCAGAATTAAGATCTGTTTTAATATTTGTAGCCGTCCAGCTTGCGTCACTTTCTAAAGACATCGTCTTAAATAACTTTATATCTAAAGTTGGCTTAGGATTAAATACTCCTGTAATTGAAGAGGATCCTTGAACACCATAATAATTATTTCTTAGGGTGTTTGTATTGTGTCTATATAAATTACCACCTTTAAAAGAATAGAAGAAACTGTTCATTCCTATCATGTAATCAGGATAGTAAGTATAGAAAGACGGCCAGCCTTGGCTGTCATTGTTATACGATAATGTCTGTAATGTTTCTATAGCCATATCTTTTTATTTTAACATAATTGCGGATAACTAAATAATACCTCACCGTTGTTATCTAATTGAATGTATTCTCTATTATTGTTTCCAGTTCCAGTTAAATAATAATAACCTGAAGCTAGAGTTGTAGTTCCCGCTGAATCACTATAACATGTGTCACCTGCGGACGGAAGTGTTCCGGATCCGTCATGATAATATGTTTGATTAGCTGGTGGGTTCGAGCCGTCAAAAGGACAAACTGAATTGAATACACCTACAATTGATGAACTATAAGATGTTGTTGAAGATGGGCAACTTGTAACAGCTGATACCGTACCTGTATTGCTTGAAATCTGCATATAAGTTCCTGTGCCAGTTGAGGATATTTTATAATATCCATTTGCTAAAAGATTTGGTGGCGATCCTTCACCTCCAGTTGCCATACATGAGTTGTCATAACACACATCGTTTACAACTGGCAATGAGCTTGAGCCATCGTGATAATACGTTTGGTTTATAGTAGCAGAACAAGCGTTAGTAGAGTTAGTTTGAACTGTGCTACTACTAAACGATGTTCCTGTAACAAACGTTCCTACACTTGCCACTACACCAGCGCCACCAGTAATTGAAATATATTGAGTCGCTGATATTTTATAAAATCCATTTCCTAAAAATGTTTGTCCTGCATCTGAATAACATACATCTGTAGCCACTGGTGTACTACCAGAACCATTATGAAAATAAGTCTGGTTTACCACACCATTATAACAAGCTGACGGAGCTGAACTGTATGCGGTAGAAGCACTAAATGTTGTACACTCGCATGTAAACGTAGAGCTTAATACAGGATTGTTAGGTGCACCTGTCTGCTGTCTAAATGTATTAGAAGATGTTTTATACCAGCCATTTGTAGCCGCCGTTGTTAGTGCCGCATCTGTATATATGGCTGTGGCGGTTGCAAAGGACGTTGAATCTAAAAAGTAGGTTCCTTGCGTGGGCATTTATTTTATTTTATTTATGGGGCACAATTGCTTATTCCCGCTACATACCCGTTAGTTCCAGTAATATGAATCTTTTTATTTGTTGTTCCATCTACATAGTGATAATGTTTTGGATCAGCTACTGCTGTACCTGCTGAGTTTGTAAACATCGTATCACCTGCTGCTGGATAAGTTCCGCTTCCGTTATGATAGTAAGTTGTTCCTGGCGTTAATGAACATACTCCAAGGAAGTTACCACCTATTGTAGCTGTAAACGATGTTAAACTTGTACATCCAGTACAACACACATCATCTGCACTTGTTCCTTTACATAAGCTAATTGAAGTTGCACAATCTGAACATGTAGTTTGTGTTCCTAAAGTTCCTGTTCCTCCCGTTACTTCTCTATAAACAATAGCTCCTCCGTTACCAGGGTTAAATGAATAGAATCCATTACTTGCCACTGTAGTTCCGTCAGCTGTACTATATAATATAGTTGAAGTTGCAAAAGTTGTTTGGTTCATGTAATATGTACCAGATGCACCTGTACAACAAGCTATTGCTGATGAACTACCAAATGTTAATCCTACTGCTGGGAAACAAGTAGCACATGATACTGCTGAACTTAATCCTGAACCATCGGTTGCATCACTTGTTTTTTCTCTACTTTGAGAACTATATGAATAAAATTGATTAGCTGCAAAACTACTCAATAATGGATTTGTATAAATACTTGTTGTTGCCGTAAAAGAAGTTTGTACATAAAAATCGGCAGTTGTACCAGAACAACACGCTGCAAATGCTGACGCTCCGTAACCTAAATTCAATTCAACTCCACATGTAGTACATGAGTATGAAGTTCCTAGCGCACCATTTCCTCCAGTTACCTCTCTATAAACATTGTTATTGTCTTTATACCATCCATTTGGGGCAGCCGTTGTTAACGTTGCTTCTGTATATATATTTGTAGCAGAGTTGGCGTTTCCTGAAGCCCAAACTGTATTATTTAAAAAATAGGTTCCTTGCGTTGGCATAAAGTATTGATTTTATTCTTGTAAATTTACAAAAAAAATTTATTATATCATTAAGGAGTTCCACAAGGTTCTATGCTTGCAACAAAACCAGTATTATTAGTTATTCTATATCTGGTGCTTGTGCCTGATGCATTAGTGTGATACCATCCGTTTTGTAATGGAGTAGTCCCAGCTTGATCTTGATACACTAGCTCACCCATCGCTGGTATTGTTCCTGAGCCGTTATGGTAAAAGGTTTGATCAAATGTAGTGTTACCACAAACGCTTCCAAAAGTTCCCATAATTGTAGATGTAAAACTTGTATAAGTAGTTCCACAACCCACACAACACACTTCACTTGCTGATGTTACATCATAACACAATGAGATTGCGTCTCCACACGAAGGACAATTCGCTGCTCCTTGAAGAAAACCATTTACTTGTCTTCTTGATATTGAACCTAAAGAATAGTACCCATCCGCAGCTTTAGTTGTTAAAGCCTGGTCGGTAAACAAAGCTATTGCAGTTGCAAAACTGAATCCATCAAAGTAATATGTTGCTCTTGTTGCCATAATTTATTTAACAATATTGTAATCCATTTCCGTCTATCTCTCCATTTTGTGTTGCAAACCATACTGTTGGTGAACCGGTAGCATAAACTAATATGATTGATGAAACTAACGTTCCTTGATTATCACTATAGATTTTAGTGCCTGCACCATCACCTGGGCCTGTAGGTGTTGTTGTATAATAAACCTCGTCTAACGCTCCAGAATATATACATGCTGAAGAAGGATTAGGTTGTTGTTTACAGTTAAACGGATAGTACGTTGGTGGTGTACATGTTACAACTGCTGCAATCTGACCTGTTCCTTGGTTTAAATTTAAGTATTCTGTAGAAGATATTCTATAGTATCCGTTAGGTAGTATTGTTACCCCTTGATCGGAATATGCAAAGTCTCCTGCTTGTGGCGCTGTATTAGCTCCTGTATGGTAATATGTTTGATTAATTGTTTGTGTACAAATTGTAGAAATTTGTGGATCTACTACACTTGAACTAAATGACTTAATAGCACAACTTCCTGTACTAGAAACAATACCATTACTATTTACTTGTATCCACTGGTTACTTACCCCTATTTGATAGAATCCAGATGTTAGCTTAGTAGCTGACGGGCCATCACAAATAGAAGATGAATATACTGTGTCTCCAATTGCTGGTAAAGGATCAAAGCCATCATGATAATACGTTTGACTAG
>Ga0208157_1000314_pt1 | contig 28160 bp, 32 predicted proteins | sample 5_EtaG_FD_184077 | JGI IMG/M metagenome (GOLD analysis project Ga0208157, IMG submission 184077) | Marine viral communities from the Subarctic Pacific Ocean - 5_ETSP_OMZ_AT15132 metaG (SPAdes) (version 2) | ecosystem: Environmental > Aquatic > Marine > Oceanic | place: Pacific Ocean | collected...
TAGACCCATTAGGTTCTTCTTCTACTAAATAAGCTTTAGCACCAAAAGAAACTGAAGTATTATTATAACCACCATTGATTCTAGATTCTTCTATAACCCAGTTTTGAGGAACATCTGCAGCAGATACAGGATAACCTCCTTTAGCAGCAGGTACACCCATCGAACCATTCCAAGAAGGTATGTTTCCATAACTAGGACTTGAAATTGTTTGGTTTACTTTCTTTAGAAGAAATGTATTGAAGTATTTAACTTCTATTATAGCAGCCATATTATTAGTATTACTTGTTTTTATCCATTATTACAACCCGTTACAAGTGTTAAATGGATCAGGATTATTTAATGCTAGTTTAGTAAATTTAGTACCTAAACTATTTTGTGTATAAGTAGTGTCTTGAGCACACACATAGTTACCAGTACTACCAATTCCTCCTGGGTTGGTGTCAAAAAATCCTATGTTTCTTTGTTCACCTTCACAATCAGTGTAATTAAGTGATATAAAATCACCACTATCAGTCCACGTATATTTCCAAGTATAACAAGGTGTTCTTTGTATATCTAAAGTAAAATTACACGTAGCGGTTAAAGCACCAGCATCTTCTACAGTAGCTACACAAGCGTATTGTCCATCTACCATGCTATTAGGAGTATCACCTCCAGTGAAATTACAGTTAACATTCCAATAATTATTAACCCGTGATTGAATCAATTGTACTGCGCCAGTTCCTTGTGGACCATAATCTACACCACCTTTGGTAACTGTAAGTCTCCATGTTAAATCTTTCCAAGCTTGAGGATTTGTTACTCCTAGTCCAAAAGCAGCTCCATTTGTTGCTTGAAGAACTTTAAAAGTTCCTAAAGGATTTGAACCGTTACCGGTTCCTGGAACATAAATAGGAGGATTACCACATGTACTAGCTAAAACTACAGGAGCTAAATTTATCAAAGACACAGGTTGTTTTGTAATAAACGTCTGAACACCAGCGTGGTTAATCTCAAATTTAAAAGAATAAGTATCACTAGTAGCATGCTGATTACTATAGTAAAAGGTATCTTGAACCTTTACATTGTAGTTGCTACCATCTCTTACTAAATTAAATACCGCTGTATTACTAACTCCTTCATTAGTACTAGTAATTACATTGTTATTAAAATCTCTAACCTCTACTAATTGAAATTGAGGCGGATTAGTTGCAGCATAGGTTATACTATTACCAAATTGATCTAGTATAGAAAAATCTGATGAACACATTTCATTGTTTCCCGCTTGAGTATTTATTCCTTCATCAAAGTCATTAGTATTAAAACCAAATGAAACACCTTCAGCAGTACCACCTGATATTGCTTGGTTTAAATCAGTTATTAACCCGGCTGTACTTGTTTCCCAAAATATATCTAAGTTAGATTCTACAGGATCTGTTTCCATCACGGCTAGCTGAGGCATTGTAACCCAATTATTAGCATTTATAGGAGTTGGTGTAAATGTTAAAACATCACCAACAGAAGTACCAGATGTGTTTTGATTTAATACTATTTTACGGAAACCACTATCATTTGAAACCGAAAGAACTAAAGTTCCATCTAATATTCCAGGTCCAGTAACTGTTTGTCCAGATGTTACTGCAGCAGCGGCAGGAGTAGGACTTATAGAAGCTGTTGTTAAACCAAGAGTATCTAAACCTCCTAAACTAGTAGAACCTACAGTTCCAGTTACTATAACTGTTGCTACACCAAATTTTCCAGAAGGTGTATTTATTCTACCAATTAAAGGATTTGAAATAACATTATAAAAATCAGCACTACCTACATAACCTGTTTGTGATATACCGTTAAACATGTCATCATCAGTAGCTATAACACTTACTATAGGAGCAATAGCTCCAGGATAATATTGAGTATTATTTTGCCAAACATCAACGCTGTCTACGTTTTCTACTCTTCCATGTAATACTACACTGCTCCTAAATTGTTTTTGTTCTGGTCCTACTTCTATTAAATCTCTAGGGACTTTATTAATATTATCATTAAATAATACAGTGTGAGATGTTTTACCTAATTCTTTAGTTGGATCTGTAGGGTAAGCAGCCATTACACCAGGTAAATATACATTGTAATATTCTTGTTCTGTTTGTTTCACAACTACTTTATAAGAGTACCAACCTAATGGATTATAATCTGCACTAGTAGGATCACCATTGTAGATACCTGTTGTTCCACCTGATATAGGATTATTAAATAAAACTTTTAAAGAATTTCCAGGAAAAGATAAAGCTTCTACACTTGAAGCTATATATCTTGAAAAAACAGTAGAACCTAAATAAGATTCATTGTTGAATTTAACAGAGCTATCTCCATCGGATAATATTACTGTAGATTGTCTACCAAACTTATCTGATAATACTATACCTACTTGATAATTTCTATTTTGTTTTAACGAATGATTAGGATATTCTATTTTACTTGTTGTGTATCTTACGTTGTTAGGTGCGGTAAAAGTAAGCGTTGAATTTGCGGCTAAAGCACCAGCTAACCCGGCAGATAATGTAATTGTAGTACCAGTGTTTGAAGCAATAACAGTATTACCTGCAATTGCTCCCGCAACATTAGATGTTACTGTATATCCATTTGCCCACGAACCGCTTGGTGTATTTATAGCGATAACAGTTTCTCCTTGAGGTTCTAAAGCAGTATTTGTAGTCGTTGCTGTACCTAAATTAAAATCCGATTTTGCACTTACCGCAACATTGTAATCTATAGTACTTGGAGGAGTGTGTTTATCTAGGAAATTTCCATATACAACTCTATTACTTATAATTTCTTGAGACAAAGCTCTTACAGGTACTTTGTCATATGTTCTTGTTGTTTCACTAGAAGGTAAAACTTTATAGGGTTTTGTAGATTGATATTCATATTCAAAAACACTAGAATCACCAAATGTTAAACCAGCATTATTTGCTAAACTTTGAGGAGTAGATAAAACAAGAGCACTTCCACCGTCATAACTTACTACAGTAGGATTATTAACTACACCGTCTCCACTAACCAAAGCACCTACTTTAATAGAACCTGAAACATTATCTATAGCTACAGCTGTAGTAGTAGTTGTTGCTCCATTTACATCTGCTCTACCATATCCATTTTTAATTCTAGACATTGGAATTGTTTCAATAACATTAATATTAGTTGAATTAGATTCTTTATACAATATATCTATGTCTGTTATTTTAAAAGTTTTATTTAAATTACTAGAAGTTGCTGGTAATGGTATTCTTAATATTATTTTATTAACTTTATTTTCCATAAATTCAACAACAGTACTTCTATAAGTATCTTCTTCATCTTGAACATCTAGTATAGGACTATTATTTTTAGTACCCACACCTGCTGTAGCACTTTCTTCATTCACCTTATATCTAAAATAACCATCTTGCTTTGGTATAAAACATTCTTGAGTAAACGGTGACATTATAGAATATTCACCATTTTCAAACTTATATCTATAAGCAAATCTTACAAATAATTCTTCTAAATAATCTGAATCACCATTATAATTTGTTTGATAATAAGGATTGTAATTAAATATAACAGTTGTACCTGCATCTATAGTGTATGTAGGAGTTTGTGTTTGAGTATTTACTGTAAAATAAGTATTATTGGATCCATTAACACTTGCTACTGTTTGACTAGTTTCAATAAAGTCACCATCATTATTAATATAAGCTATAGTAGCACCATAAGGTAAATCACCTTGATAACCATTTCTTACAATTTTTATACCGGTAACATTACTTGAATACGCGCTCTCTGTAACACCTTCGCCACCATCAGGATAATATCTACTTACAACATCATACATAGATGTTTCATAATCAGTAGCTGTATTTGATGCTGGTCTATATAACTCTATTGGTTGATAAGGGTTGTATTTAGCAACAGATATTTGATCTTCAGTTGTATAGTATGCTGGATTAGTACTATTATTTGGGTTAGCTAAAGATACGTTTATAACTCTTGGTTGATTTCTATTATCTGTCCAAAATAATAAATCTTCTAATATATTTACACCAGTTATCGGGAACAGTGTAGAAAAATTAAGAAAAGCTCCTTTAACTAATATAGAAGATGATTCAGTTAAAGCGTTATATTGCATGATCCAAGATGTTGAGTTTGTATTATATGCGTCAGCTGTGTTACTTGCTAAAAATATAAAAACTCTACTATTAATTTCATCAGTACAATAACCTATAGCAAACAAATCATCTTCACCAGCTAAATCTCTTAAATCTGCAACCCTAATATTACCTAAAACATTTTCTAATGCTCCAACATTAGGACCTTCAGATCTACTTACCTGAGCATTTACTGCATTTCTATATTCATCTCTAGGTAATAATCGATCATCAAGATCTTTATTCATTCTACCTTTAATGAAATTATTGGTTACTTTTGCCATTAAATTTTAGTGTTTAATCCATTTAGATTGACCTCTCATTACTTGAACTATTTCTTCAAGTTTAATATTTGATAATCTTATCTTAGCATTTCTTAATGATGCTCTTCTATCTTTTTTAAATCTTGCTACTAGACCTTCAGGAACACCTGCTCTACCAGCTAATAAATTATATGATATACTCATATACATTGCTTCTTCAGCCATTTTAGGCACTCTAGTATCTAAATCATAAGCAAGTCCATCAGATATGTACTCTAATACAATTAATCTATCTCTTAAGTTACTAGAAAAAGTAAACTTACCTTCTCTTTCATTTATTCCAAACCATCCATTAGTGTTAGAATATTGAGGATCTATTCCATATAATCTTCCCCAGTTCCAAGGTCCTGATCCAAAATCATTAGAGTACCATCCGTAAGCCCATTCATCTTGTAAATATAAAGCTTCTTCATTTAATAATCTATTAGGGTTAGTATCTTGCCATCTTTCTACAGTTAATGATGTTCCTTCTAAATCTTCACCAAAATTATCTTGAGTTGGTACTCCTGTGTTATCTTGTAATAATTTAGTATAAGGATTTATAGTTAAATTATTGTTAGGATATAAAGGTCTTTTTACTCCATAATGATCTATCCAAGACAATGCTACATAATTAACATAATCTTGTGGCATAATTAAAGATAAATTATCTGGTACAGTTAATTCTTGAGATTTAATACTTTTTAAAGTATCATAACTAAATTCTTGTAAAGATCGTTTAGCAAAAAATAATACATCAGATTTTTTAGCAGTTTGAAGTATTTTTCCATCACCTACATAACCAACCATGTAATTATCTATTATATCTCCTAGTTTTATATATTGATAGCTGCCATAGTTTTCTTCTACTGCATCTCCTACCGCTTCTTCTGCTGGAGTATTAGCATACTGACCACCAGTTAATATTTTTAATTGTACAACTATATATAAATTATTAGCAGGATTAGCAGCAAATGTTATAGCGTTTCCAGTTACAGAATATTGTAACACATACTCAGTCCAACTACCTGGAAAACCTGTAGTACTAGTATATATTTTAAAATTATTTAAAGCATATTCAGCTACTGCTGGATTCCAACTACCATACAAAAGATCAGTATTAAACGTGGTTGTTATAGTTAGTGCACCTCCTGTTCCTCTAAAGCCTTGTGAGCCTTGATAATATTGTTGGTTAGTTTCTGTTATTTGCGCCATTATGATTTTTCATTTTGTGAAACTGACATTGCTTCTTGTTCCGCAGTTTGTATTATTGTAGGATCGTTTATTATTATACCACAATATTTTAAGACTTGTGTTATAATATTAGTTTGTTCTGAAATATCTAATTCAAAATCCGTAGAAGTACCAGCATTGTATATATATTGACCTAAATTACCAGTAGTAAAACCCCAAATAGGAGCTGTAGGAACAGTTAAGCAATTTATACTTAAAACATCTGGATTAGGAGATACTCTTATTATTAATGAACCTGCATTATTAGTAGTGTAACATATAGGATATTGATTGGTAGGACTAGTTAAATTAGATCTTGTAATTAATTCAAAATCTTTTTTACTAGTTAATTGAGTTATTGAATTACGTACTGGATTGTTTACGTTTGTTGTATTGTATGTAGATATTATTTGACCTAATTTGTAGATAACGTTTGCGGTGTTGTTTTGCCAAGCTGTATTACCACCGACATAAGTAAAAGCTATATCTTGTTCAAATGGATATAACTTATAAGCAGTGTCTTTAAACATGTTAAAGAACTCTGTGTCATTCTGTTGATTGTTTTGATTGTATCTATTAACTTGATTTCCGTCTGGAAAATAAGCTTGAAATATTTCGTTTTGTACTTGAGCAGAAATACTATTAAACTCTGATGGAGTAACATATCCTCTTTGTTCTTTGTTTAATATGTACAAGACTGTTGTGTATACTGTATTTATATTTACTGCCATTATATTTTTTTTATTATAATACAGAGGTGACAAAGTGTCACCCCTCTATTATTATCACTTGTTAATTGAGCTTTTTATCTATAGATTTATAAATTTCTACTCCCTCATCTGTTTTCAAGAAAGCAGCAAAAGCTGAATAAGGGTTTTCATCAAAAGGAACATTCATTAACTTCCTGTTGTTTGATCCCCAAGAGAACGTTCTTTGATCTTGAGACAGCTTTATTATACCTAGTTCCCTAGCTTTAATAGAAAAATTTCTCAATTGCACATTCTCATCATTAGCTAATGCAATAAATAACTTTGGATTATTTTTTGCAAACAATAATAAATCTCTTTTAATTTCTTTAGAGCTCATATTATTTACTTCAGAACCTTTTTCAACTCTCAATATAGCTTCAGCATGATCTATATCTATGTTTCTAGCTGCATTTAATGCTTCTATTTCCATTTCTAAATCATATAATTCATCTTTAGCTTCTGCTACAGCACTATACTCTTCATATATTTTATTTTTTAAAGGGTGATATAGTGAAAGTAGTTTTTGTAAATTCTGTTTATTTTTAGGAACTTTCAAAAAACCGTCTCTAAAAATTATATGACCCATCGTTGCTTCACCTTTTTGTTCGTCGACTAATGGTGAATCTTGATTGGTTGCATATCTTATTTCTCTTTGTTTTCCTGTAGTCTCATCAAACCAAAGTAATGCATGCTTTTTTGAATGCTTACCTGGTATTGTTAAAGTTAAAGGAGACTTATCTCCTTTTAAATAATAAACTCTATCTCTTACTTCCCATTTTGGGCCTTGAGGTTTTTTAACCTCTACTTTTTTTTCATTTTTTGACATAATATAATATAATTAAATAGTTAATAATAATTACCCCGCCCGAAGACGGGGATAATTATTTAAATTTGGATTACTATAATCCTTGGAATAAAACGAAGTTGTTAGCAGCTTGAGTTACTAAACATCTTTCAGATAGGAAGTTAACCTCCATAGCATCAAGAGTTGAAGTAAATGCACCACCAGCAGCACCAGTTAACCATGATTTCATTCTTCTGTCGTCACCTTGAGAAGCTCTATATCTTACGTGTAAGAAAGGTCTTCTAATGTTAGTACCTAAGATTTGATCATAAACAGTACTTGTTCCAGCAGGAACTAATACACCTTCAATTGAATTTGTACCAACGATAGCACCTCTAGTAGAAGCATCGTTTAAGTATTTCCAATCAGTTTTATAGAAGTCATAAGAACCTCTTCTAAAACCAGAGAAGCCTAAGTTAAGTGCCATTTCTTCTGAATTTTCGAATAAACCGAAAGCAGTACCACCAGCGAAACCACCAGAGATAGAAGCTAACATATCGTCAAAATCAAGAGATGTTTGTCTCTGTAAGAATAACATGTTTTCTTCAATAGCTCCTTGAGTATCTAGGTTTTTAAGAATAGCATCAAACTCATCAAGTCCTGCAGCCGCTGTAAAACCAACGTTTACATTACCTCTAGCTCTAATAGCAGCAAATAAACCTTGTGTACCTGGTAAAACAGCAGTAGCATAACTTCCTGCAGCACCATTAACGTTAGCGTTTAATTCACCTTCTACCATTGCCATTTCTAAGTAATCTTCGAATCTTAATCTAGTTTCAGATTCAGCTTTTAAATACCAAAGGTATCCAGAAGCACCATCTTCAGTAGCAACTTCAACCCAACCAATCTGCGCCATATCAGATCCAGTAACAACGTACTGATCTCTTATGATTACTGGTGAGTTAGAAAACTGTGTAAACGAAGGGTCAACACTTATTCTAGCAGCAGAGTTTCCTACTCCTGCTCCAATACTTGATCCTTTTGTATAATCAGAACCATAAACAAACATTTTTACAGCACCAGTTGCACCACCACCAGAGATAGTAATACCTTGTGCATCAAATGTTGCGTTAGCAAATGGTTGAACTGTTACGTTACCAGCAGCTCTTGCTGTAACAATACCTTTTGCTTCTGTCCCGTTAGGGTCTAAAAGCACAACAGTATCATTAATAGATATAACGTTAGTTACACCTGCAACACCAACTGGAATTGTAACAACAGATGCTAAACCAGCACCAGCTCCTCCTCCTGCAGCTACACCACAGTTGTCATAGGATATATGTAATCTATTTTGTTCAGACCAGATTACTTGATCTGAGGTCATTGGCATCTCTGCACCGACCATTCTCAAAAAGCCAGATAACGTTCTGTTTCCATAACGCTCTACTTCTTGTTCGTAAATTTCTGGTAAATATTGTTGCGCAAAGTCATTCGCCCCACCGTTAAAAGCTAAATAAGCTGAAGGTGATGGAGTTTGAATCGGACTTGGAATAATACTACCAAATTGTGGAGATAAACTCATAATTTTAAATTTTTAATTAGTTAAATTTTCTTTTTTTGATTTTCAATTTAGAAGAATCAGCTCCAGAAACAGATTTAACTTTAAAGCCATTTACAAAAACCTCGCCCTGTTGGGTTCTAGCTTTTACAGGTGATAAATTTTTAGATTTATTCACTACGTCTTTAACTGCATCTGCTTTTCCTTGCTCATAAAAATGAGACGCGATTCTATCTACATTTTCAGCTGCATAAATTGCTTTGTGATAACCAGCCGCATCAGTAACATTACCTTCATTGTCTAAGAACTTCTTAACTAAATTGTTAATGTTGGATTGGTTTTCAGCAACTTTATCTACATCCTTTATATTGTACTTATATTTTTTATCTCCCACCGATATATCGAAACCTTCGAAATTTTCATTGAAAAGTTGTTTTGTATTTTCCTGGAATGCTTGATGTTGTTGCTCAGCTATTTCTTGCTGCTTATTGTATCGATTGAAAAAGTCCATAGCTTTTTGTTGATCCTGAGTTACGCCGGTTCTCAACTTGATTTCGTCGTAATATTTATTCTTAGTTTCTTCTAAAAAGTTTTTAGCTTTTGCAATCTCCTCTTTTTTAGCGAGTTTTTTCTTTTTGACGTCACGCTCTTCGTCAATTTCTGTATCGAAATCGAATTTATCTTCCATGATAAAGTCTATTTCTTCAGCATCTAAATGTGGTTTAGTCTGCTTATAATATTCTTTTAGTAAAGTAGTGTCATCTACATTAGTGTAATCAGCATTTAATCTAGTGTAGTCTTCTATTGTTCCACCAGTTTCTTCCATAAAATTAACTAATTTTTCGATGTTCTCAGGTAATTGTTTACCTAATACTTTTTGATCTCTAACAGCTTCTTTTACTTCTGCTTCTACTTTTTTAACCTCTTCAGTTACTTCTTTGATCGGAGAAAACCCTTCAGTAGTCTCGTTGGACTCTTGTACAGGTTCTCCCACCTCTGCGCTATCTCCGGATGGTTTTTCCAGAGGTATCTCCTTTGTTTCTCCGATTTGAATGGCATTATCTTCTTCTTTAAGTGCTTCCTTAGGTATTGTAACCTTAGTAACATCGTTAGGTATTTCTATTAATGGTTCCTTAAAATTAACTTTTTTAACCTCTTGTTTAACATCACCTAATTGTTTAGGTTTTTTAGGTTTTGATTTTACTTTAAAGTCACCTTCCTGTTTAACAGGTTCATTTGTTTTTAATTCTGACATAATATAATATAATTAAATAATTAATAAATTAAACGCCTAGCATTGAGCCAGTAACGTCTTTTTGTTCAAAGTCTATAGGTTGTAAATCATTTTTCCTTTGATCTATCATTTTACTTTGTTGCGTACCTTCCATTTTTATACGCTTATCTTTACGATCTTCTATTCTTGATTCTTTATCTTGCATTGCCTGCATATCCATTTGCTTCAATTGCATATCATACTGAAATTGAGCTTGCATTTTCTCTTGCTCTAACTGCGCTGCAGTTTGCATACGTTGTATTTCCATTTGAGATCTAGCCTGTTCATATTGAACTTTAGATCCAGAAATAGCTTCTTGTTTTTGAACTTCAGCTAATCCTATTTTTTCTGCAGCTTCTGCTTGAGCTTCAGATTGAGCTTTGGCTTGAGCCATAGCGTTTTGTTGATCTTGTTTTCCTTTTACTTTACGTTTTACTTTAAGTAATTGATTAGCTAATTTAAGGTTTTTAATTTGCCTTAAATCAATAGCGTCTTCTAAATTAATATCCCCTTGTTGTAGAGCCATTTGTATATTTTGCTCTAGCTGAGCTTGTTGCTCTTCATCTGGTTCTAATTCTAAATAAATACCAAAGTCATGTAAATTTAAATTACTTATTTGAGCTAAGGTGTTTACATTATAGTTTGATATGTTATTCATTAAAGACTCTGCGGTAAGTGGAAACTCTAATGCATCTGCTATTTTTAATGCTATATTTTCTGCTATCCTTAATGTAACATATAAACTAGCTTGTTTAATGTGTCTAGTAGCTACGTTAGAAGCGTTAGCTGCCATTTTTTGTAATCCAACTAGTGTTTGTTTATCAGGTGTGCTACCATCTCTAGCTTCATTTAACCCGGTCACATCTCTTATCATTTGTAAATAATACTGATAAGTGCTAATTAAACTTTGTATTTTACCTTGACCAGAGCTAGCTGTTAATTCTTGAATAGGAACTTTACCTGGATTCATATCACCATCTTGAGTTAGTGATCTACCTACTATACTACCAGTTTGGAAATACATATTTAATGCTTCTGCTGGGTTATAATTAGTTCCATTACCTAAATCTACTTCAGCAAGGCCATCCATATCCAAATATACACCATCTGGAACCATCTTTGACATTACTTGCTGTAATTTTAAATGTGTTAATTGAATCATATCAGCAAATCCTATACATTTACTTACCAATGATTCTATTCTACCTTTATAAATACGAGGTGCGCAAATAGCATAATTCATTTCTACTTTAGTAGTATCAGACATAGGTCTAGACATGTTTTGTGCAAGTTCCCATTTCAACATAGTATCTGTTCCTAATACTTTAGCACCACTATATAAAACCTCTATACTTCTACTAACTCTTTCATATCCATCATTAGGTGGTGGGTTGAATTGATCAGTTTTTTCTAAAGCTTTTTGCAATCCTTGTTCTGTTTGTTTTATTTTAAAAACTTGATTATGGTAAGTTTTATAATCAAAGTACATTACTTGAACCGTGTTTTCATCATAACCACCCCAACCTGTTATATAGTTTCTATTTCCAGGCATTTTTTGTATTCTTTCTAATTCTTCATTAGATATATCAGGAAATTCTTTTTTAAGTTCAGGTATTGTAATAGACTTTATTTCTCCAACATAATATATATCTTCAAAATTAGGATCTTCTGTATATGAATAAACCATATAAGCTGGATCTACATAATCAACTGTTATACCTTCAGCTGTATTAAAGTTTGTTTTACAAGCTGCGATTCCACAAACAGTTAAATCCATGTTTAATCTGCGTTTTGTTAAGTCATATTTGTTATGATCCATAACAGAAGATATAGCTTCTTCTTCAGCTATTTCTATACTTTGCTTATACGACAACTGCATGTGAAGTTCAAGTTCTTCTGGAGTTTCTGGTAATACCTCAGGATTTTTACTTTGATATAAATTAATTCCTAATGATTGTTTTAATGAATCAAGATATTCTCTAGCCAACATATCTTCTTGTATTTTAGCAGCGTATTCAGTTCTTTTCTTTACTGAAGAAGGATCTTGAGCGTAAGCTTTAATATCATATGTTTTAGCAGATATACCATTAACAACAATGTCTACAAATTTAGATAATATAGGGACTGGTTTCCAGTCTAAATTAAGATAAGACAAATCACCATTAATAGATAATTCATCTTTGTATTTTTGTATACTTTGTTCTCCACGAGCATACAGTCTTAATTGATGAAATTGATTCCAATTAGTTAAATACCTATTTCCATTAGTTCTACCAGTTTTAAACCACTCGTATTCAATAGCCATAGCAACTTGACTCCCATATTCAATACTTGCTTTTTCAGCATCACTCACTACTTGACTAGGGAAAGCACTATTGGTATTAGTATATATATTCATTAATTTATAATTTTTGATAAAGTTCCTTTATTGTTGTATTTTTTTATACCCAAATCAACAGCTTTTAATTCTCTCTTGTTAACAGGTGAATACCTGTGTTTGTTACAAGCCATTAAAGCTAAACCTGAACTAATTGAAGCATCATGAGTTGTCCTGTTATTTATATTAAATTTAGACCAATCCTCTAATGTTCTTTGAAAATACATGTCTCCATAACCTGTTTCTTTTAATCCTATAAAATGTTCTATATAGGTTTCAATTGCAGATGCGTGAGCTTGTTTAATGTCTTCGCTTGAATTAGGTATACCACCTATTTCTTTTTCTGTAACAGATAACTTATTTCTTTTTTTATCTGGTCTGTTCATAGCAAAACCTCTATAACCCCTACGTTTAAAATAATAAAGTAATCTTGGTTTGTTGTTTTCTGCTAGTATTGGCATGCCATAAAATACACAAGCCATAAGTACATCTTCAAAAAATATCTCAGCAGTTTGTGGACGCGCTATGTATTCTAAGAAAAAATGATTAGGTGGAACTTCTTCCATGCTAAATTTTGTTAAACCGTGTAGAGATCCGTTAGATCCTCTTTTATCTACTGTTCCTGATATATCATATGGGTCACATCCAAAAGCACCGCAATGCTCATTACCAGGATAATTAATTCCATTTTTTAAATATCTTTTGTTTTGAAGTTGTGCAGGTGGAACCCAAGTTACTAAAAATCTTCCTTGATTGTTTGGAACAAATATAACTTTTGTGTCTTTTTGACTATTTTCCCATTGAAAACTACCTTTTGTAACTCCTAATGTATTTTTTAAATCTTCATTAAAATCTATCTGTTGGTATATTTTTGTAAGATTAAATAAAGATGATTTAGATTCATCTCTAAAAGCATGCTTAGTAGTTCTTGGAAATTGTCTATAAAATTCATTTAACCCATCTTGATCTTCTTTTAATCCTTCTACCTCATTCTCCCAGTATTTAACAACTCCGAGTTTAATTGGTACTCCATGAGGTCCATGCACTTTTCTTTGTGGGGTGTCGAATACAGGCATCCCGTAAGAATCAATGTATCCTTCGTAATTCCATTCCATAGGAATGAACAAAGAATATAGTCCTGAGCGAGTCTGTCCATTGCTGTTTCTTTTCGTAACATCTGAATCATCATATAGTTTTTTAAAATTTCTACCTCCTTTATCTAATGCGTTAGATGTTGATCCCATCATGCACTTACCAATAATCCTACTACCAAGTCTTAGAGTGGTTTTTGTAACCCTCCAGTTATTTAAAATATTGTTTGGTCTTTCCCATTTACCAGATTCATCATGTACTAATAGTTTTAGTTTTTCACCATCATAACTATTATCTCCTGTGTTTTTCCAGTCAATTGTTGTATCAAGACCTTGTAGTTCTAAATCTTCACTTCCTGATTCTATACTTTTTCTAGTAAATTTAGAAGCTGGCACTCTATATGCTAATTCTGTTTTAGGTCGATCCATACCATCTTGAATCGGTTTAAAAAAGAAAGGATAATTAACTGATATTGGAACTACTTTGTCAGTAAACATTTTTTTAGCATCAGGACCTGTTTTAGATAGTATTCCATACCTTGAATCACTAGATATTGTAGCTAAGTTTACAACTTCTCCTGAAGCCATAAAAGAAAATCCAGAACGTCTGTTTTTAAGATAACACATTCCATATGCTCTTATATCAGCTTTACAAGCTTCCCAAAATATAAAGAATAATCTATTTGCTTCTCTATAATCAGGTGCTCCAACATCAATCTTAGACCATTGCAAATACATGTAATGAGTACCTGTGATATAAGTAGCTTTTCCTTTATTATAAAACCAAAAACCTTCTTCCCGTCTTTTAAATTCTTCATCAATATATTCAAACCACTTTTCTTTAAAGTCTTGAGGATATTGTTTCCAATCAAAAACTGTTTTAATTTTACTTAAAGTTTTAGGATACTCAGTCTTATTCCATTTATCATTTTCAAATTTATGAACCTTTTCTTTTTTAGGTAAAGCTATTTTTAAATTTTGAATTTCATACACCTCACCTATTTCACCTGTTTTAGATATAACTACTACGTCGTGATCTTCATTATATCCATACTCCCACTTCTTAAATTTATTTTGTTTTTTAAGAGTTTTAGGTTTAATATAATCAGGTAATACTTTATATAAAGTTTGCTCGTACATTACTTAGATCTCCCTTCTGCAAAACCTTTAAAAGTAGTTTCTTTCTTCACTTCTTTAGGTTTATTTTCTAACATATCTTGCTCTTCTTGTATTCTATTCAAAATCTCAAAAGCATCAAATATTGCTAATTTTTTAGTAGCTGCAGCATTCTTTAATCTATCTGCGGAAATATCTGGTCCAAAATCTATAATAGGTTCTTTAGCAACTTTAATTAATTCTTTAACTGCTACTCGCCCAGCTTGGATTATATTCTTTTTCGTTTCCTTTACGCTCATACTTTATAACAATATCATTTGATTTCATACAATATAAACGCTCTCCTTCTACTAAAAACTCCCATTCTCCATTCGGAGTATAACCTACTAGGTCTTCTGGGTTAATATTAAGTGCGTTTAATGAGTTATTACCATATTTTAATATGCCAATTAACTTTTTCTCTTTATCTAACGTTAGATCATCAGTATCTTTAATAGGTTTTATAAAACATCTATCGCCAAAACTATGCCAACCTTCTTTATTTTTATATAAATATACCTGATCAATAGCGCAAAAATACAAATCATCTTTAAAGTAAGATCTACTTTTCTTCTTTTCACCTTTCATATCATAAAAGGTTCTAAAAACATTTTGATGAATTACTACAATATCTCCTACTTTTACTTTAGTATTAAAAGCTAGAGGAGTTTGTTTTACTATTGCTAATCTATTTACAAACTTCCAGTTTTCAATTTTAGTATTAACAACAATATCTTTGTTTCCAATCTTTACCGTGTTACTATATTTATCACCTAAAGGTTGTATAATAAAATCATATAAACTTTTCATTAGTATTCTAAATCATACTCAACAGATATTGCCATGTTAGAATTAAATTTCTTCCAAGGCAATACCTCATTGTTTTTCTTTATATAAATATTATAAGAATTATCGGATTCTTCATATATGATATAAGCTATATCATGCCCACCATAGACTTGTTGTCCAATTGCATAATGCATGGCGTCATTTTTATAATCAGATCCAATACTGATTTTTCTAATATTACTTGTCACCTTCTTTTTCTTCTTCTATTTTAGAATAAGTACCATCAGATAGATTAATATTTACCTTTCCGTATTGTTCTTCTAATTCTTGTTTAGTTTCTTCAACAACTTTAGATATATCATTTATTTTTTGATGTATATTATGTTTTTGAACATCTAATACACCTAATGATCTTAACAACTCGCTAAGTTCAGCTTGTTGTTTGTTTACTTTTTCTAATTGCTCTTCAGTAATTTTTTTAATTTCTTTACTCATAATTTTAATTTAATTTAATTTGTTATTATTCTTATTTATATAGTCACCTATATATCAGGTATTTACATACTTGATTCTCTACCAGCTACTAAAAGCGTAGCACTAGTATTTGTACTTAATACATAGTCAACGTAAACAGGTACAATATCTCCTGCATCTAATCCAGAAAACTCAACTCCATCTCCTACAACAGGTAGCAAACTTCTTACCTCATCTACTGTTAAAGTAGCATTACCACCACCACCAGAAACTGTTATTGTGTCTCCTACTTTGTATCCAGCACCAGCACTATTACCTATAGCAACCGCTGTTACTGCTCCAGCACCTACAGTTGTGTTTACTGTTAAACCTGAACCACTTCCGCTTGTTGTTGTAGCTACGTTGTTTCCTCCAGTATAACCAGTACCTCCAGCAGAAACTGTTAAACCTATTACTGTGTCTTGTGCGCCTACTGTTCCCGCAGGAATAACATTAACATCTCCCGCGCCTCCAACATAAATTAAAGAACCTGCTAAGTAAGTACCTAGAGTTCCAGTTTGATTCATAAATTCCCATGCTGGAAGAGTATTTATTGTATCGCTTTTTGTTATAGCTATTGCTTTGCTAAAATATCCCATTTTAATTTTTATTTTTGTTTAAATATATTACTTGCTTTTTCTGTTGTGCGTCCGCCAAAATAGGCTAAGACGACTGACATCATTATTTTCTCGAAAGTATCATTCCATAATTCATTTATATGAAATGGTAGCGTCTCTATACTGTCTAAAATTCCTGCCATTGAAAATATAACAATACACCATACTAATACTAGTGGACGTACATTTTTACTTAGCCATGAATCAGACATAGAATCCGCTTTCCATCTTGATGTGATAGCTTCAATTTCTTTTGTTTGTTGTTCGTATATTATCTGTTGTAATTTTACTTTATCCTCTGCAGGAGCATCGGATTTAGTAATGGCTTCGATAGCCTCTTTTGGTGAAGTTACGCCTTGTAATACATTTCCTAAAGTAGGATTTATTACAGAAGCTGCTCCAAACAATAACTGCCCAACGGTTGTGTCTTTAAATTTCTTTTTACTCATTTTACTTTTTTATATGCTTCATGCTCCCATGGTAAAGCAGAATCACCTTCATTCATTTTGCTTCTTGGATATACTTTTCCTTTCCAATATACATTTTCATCATCATAATCTAAATCACCTCTTTGCATTTGATCTATATGAACTTCTTCATGAGCTATTACTTTTTCTGCTTGCTCAGGATCTACATCTTTATTTATAATAATAGTTCCATTATTATTAGCTTTACCCATCACGCCTTCTTCCATAGGTACATGATATACCGGAGTTTTTTTAACATACGGAGGATTGTTTAGTTTAAAAGCCATAATTATTTTCTTGAAGGAAACATTTTGTTTAAAGCATCCCTACGACTTGAACAGCCGCAGGGAATGTTTAAACCTTTTGATACATTATCAACTAACTTTTTGATACCTGAAGCTTTTGTAAACTTCTCTATGTTGTCACCTAAGCCTCTAGATTTCATAATTTAGTTTATAAAGTGTTATCAGAACTGAATACCGCACTATCCCAGTACATTTGGTCATCAGTACCTCTTACTCCACCACCATCTAATCCTAATTGAGCAGAAGCAGCAACCCCACCTGGGTTTGCAGTCATAGCTTTCATAATTGATTGTGAAGGCATGTTTCCACTTACTGTAATAGCTGTTGGATTTACAGCAGTAGTAGAAGAAGTAGATACACGTAAAGTAAGTATTCTACCACCAATAGTACCAGCAGGAACAGTAGCTCCATCAGCATGACCAGCTTCTAATCCTACATAACCTTTTAATGTTACAATTGCAGTGTAAACTGCACCATTTACAGCATCAGCTACGTTTTCAATATCGTCAATATTAACGAGTACGTCTCTTGCGTAGTTTCCACCAGCAGCTAAACTAGTGCCGTTAGAAATTTTAAATTTTACAAATTTTGCCATTTTGTTTTGTTTTTGTTATTGTTATTGTTATTGTTTGACTCGAGTTTTAAACAGTTCTCGTACTGTTATTTGTGATTAGGTCCACAGTGCTTTATAGGTGATAGTCTTGACATATCACAGCAGTGTTTAGACATCCATGATCCGTCTCTTCCTCCACTAGCATCTTTAGCTACTGGATTATCGTTCATTAGATTGCTTTTTTCTTGTTTGATTGACTCCATTTTTTTTTATGTTTATTAGTTAGTTATTTTTTTCCTTTATGAGAGTGTATACTTTCATCGTGATCTGCTCTTTTATTATGTGGATGATCTTTATCCATAAATTTATTAACATGGTTAATTGGCCCTTTAGCTGAAGCATGCATTTCCATATGTCTTTTATAACCTTTATCGGATTTTTTTTGTAATTGACCATGAGATAATCCTTCTACTTTATTTTTAGCTGGTGATTGATGAGCTTCTCCTTTAGCATGTTGTACTTTGTGATAACCACCTTGAAAATCATTTAATGGAGAATCATGATGTTCTTTATCATACTTCATATCACCTGCTAATTTAGAAATGTGCTTTTCATCAGCAGTCTGCTTTTCATCTTTATCTTTTACATGAAATTTTTGATCGTCTTTAATATCTCTTTTAAGATAATCTATATGTGCAGCGTCATCTCTTTCTGAAGCTTTATAATTACCTTTAGTAACTTTTGTATGAGCGTGATCTTTTGACCATTTTGCGTTACCAGTATATTCGCCCCAGTGTCCTTTGTGTCCCATTTTATTTTCCTTTTAATAATTCTATTTGTTCTTGTAATTTTTTAATTTGTGCGTCTTTTTCAGAGCTAGCACTTGCATTAGCAGCATCTTGATGAGCTGTAGCTCTTTTTTGCAACTCCTGTGTTTTACTTATAGTTGGATCTAAAATCCACTTATCCTCACCATCTTTACCCGGCATCATGTATTGTGCTTTATCTTCCCAAGCTTTTACTTTATTATTATATTCTTCTTTTTTTGTCTCTGACATTGTATCAAAATCAGCTGGTTTTTCAGGTTTTGGAGTTCCGTCTGGATGTCTTAATTCACTATCTCCTGTACCAAATCTTTCGTTTCTTCTATCAACTCTACCTTGTAATCTCTTAGCTTTATTAGCGTCACTTTCGTTCATGTAAGAATTTAAAGCTCCTTGAACAGCAGCAACCGCTCCTTGAATACCTGCTACATGAGAAACATATGGCTCACCAGCTGGACTAGCATAACTACCGTTTAATGGAGAGTTTTTTTTTAAAGGACTACGCATTTCTGCTGCAGATCCTTGAGCAGCGTCTTCATCAGCTCTAACTCTAGCATCACCTTCTTCTGTTCTAGATTGGTTGTGAGATGCTTTTGCTGCTGGTAATTGAGATTCTAATTTTGCAATAGCTTCATAATCAATACCACCGCCACTTTCAGAACTTAATCCTTTTTTCTCAGCTTTTCCAGGCTTGTTTCTTAACATATCTATTTTTCTTTGGATCTTTTTATGATTCCCAAGAGGTGACTTAGCCGAAAAGGCTTTTTGAAATGGTGAACTCATTTTATTATTTTTTATATTTATATTTTAACTTTTTGTGTAAGGACCACCTGATTGTGCCATCTTACCTGCTTCTTTAAAAGAATTTATTAAATTTTTATCACTCTCATTTAATTTAAATGAAAATGATTTTTCTTTATTATCCCAACCTCCAAGTTCTGATTTTTTAGGTTTAGAACTTTTTACTGTACCTAAATCTACAGCGTATTTATCATTAACCGAGGCAACCTTATGCCAATCAGCTTCAGAATATAAAGGTTTTTCTCCGTTTTTTAAAGGACTTTTAGAACAAAATGATTTTTGGAATGCTGAACTCATGATTGTTTCTTTTTTTCTTTTTTAGCTTTTTTAATTTGTTTATCAGTGTGAGGAATATCATCATCACCTGAAGGTCTAAGTTTCATTTTAAAGTTGGTATCTTTGCTGCAATAAAACTCATTTTTCTCTCTATTATATTCTGCTAAATTTTCTTCTTTAGTTTTATTAGTTCTATTCATGTAACCAGCTTTAAACTCTTTTCTAGCTTTAGCACAGCTGTTTTGTTGAAATGGTGAATTACTTTTCATGTTTAATTATTTGTATTTTCTAAATCTTCTGTTGCTTGAGCTTGCTCGTTTGTTTGCCAAGCGTCATTAATATTAGGGTTTACTTTTCTTCCTTGATAATATTGTTTTGGAAGTGGTTTACCTGAACCAGCATTTGCTTTTACTTCAGCATCACTATACTTAGACCAAGGTGTTCCTGGTGTAAATGTAGGATTCTCTCCGGGATTATCTTCTACTATACTAGGGGTTTTTATACCACCATTATCTTTTAAAGGACTTTTAGCCATAAAAGGAGTAGAAAAATTAGTAGGAGCTGAATTGTTTTCGTCAAATGGCTTATCAATTTTATCATAAGTTAATTTTGTTCCATCTGAATATACAGGTCGACCAGATAAAACTCCATCTTCAGGATCTACATTAACTCCATACTTAGGACTAAAAAACGGTTTATTATATTTCCAAGCTTCACCCTGTAAACTATCTTTAGTTTTCTGGTCTAAAGCTTCAAACGCTTTTTTATCAGCAGGATCATATTTAAATCTTTGTTTAACATCGTGACCTTCACCTCTACTTTCTTTATTTTTGTGATTTGACATATCTTATTTTTTACAACCAAAGTTATTAGCGTAATTAGCCATTTTAACAACTTCTTCGCTATAATTATCTTTACTTGACATTACTGCTGAAGCTGCAGAACACGCGTCTTTAAAACCGTTTTTTTTAGCCCAAGATGTAAACTTGCCTTTATTTTCTTCTTTTATTTCTGGAAATCCTTCTTTAAAAAAAGGACTATTATACTGTGTATACATATTATTTTCCTTTAGCTATTCTAGTTATTGGACCTGCTTTATACATGGTAGGTGCTTTTAATACCTCCATTCCAGTTATACCAGAACTCGAACCCATACCGTGAGCTCTACCTTCTTGATTTAAAGGTCCGTCCCAAACATGAGATTCACCTACTATACCAACTTTAGTTCCTGGCTTTAATCTTTCCATTGAAGGATCGTATTTTTTGTGATGTGACATAATTAGTTGTTTATTTATTTACCGTATATTTTTTTTCTTCTTTCTTGAGTAATTTTTAAAAGCCTAGCTTTCTCAGCTGCAATTGAATCTTTTTTAGCTTGAAATTTTTCGTTATGCTCTTTTTTCCATTTAGGCGTTTCATGGGTATGTTGTTGGTCTTTTTTATGCATTAGCGCAGTTTGATTTCCAACTATATCATCTTTACCCATCATGCTTTCATTTACTTCAGTAGGATCTATCATTGTTTGACTTACATCCTCAGCACTATTAACTAAACCAGTTGTTCCAGCAGTTTCACCTTGTGGTGCGGAAGATATAGGTGGTGTTCCACCATCTAATTTAGAGCTAATTTCATTTAATTTAGTCATAATAGCATTTTGACTACCGCCTGTTTTATTTTTTCTTGATCTTAGCATATTAGCGATTCTTGCAATACTATTGTTTCCTCCAATAGTACCTAAACCAAATATATTTAATGGACTTTTTTTCATCTCGTCTTGTCTTTATTTACATTGTGTATGGCTTTAGTCATTACTTTATCAGTATAACTAATACCCTTTATTAACTTGTTTCTTCTTGCGCTAGTTGGTATATCATCTTCTCCCAACATAATTTTATACATTCTCATGATAAGTTGTTTACATTTAAAAGAAACTTTATAGATATTATATTTTTGAGTTGTTCTATTTCTATGTCTCCATACAACTATCCAACCATTTTGAATTAATCTATTCCATCTTCTATTGTCCCAACTATAAGAATAAACACCTTGTTCAAAATCATGTTTACTAAAAAGATCCATGCAATCTAAATAAATTAAAACCTCTAAATCAGCATCGGTTAAATCATTATTTTTGCAAGCCCATTTTCTAATTATCCTATAATGTTTAAGAATATTTAAATCTTTAAGATCGCTAGCATTTATTTTCATAATACTACAACTACATCCTGAGCTTTTATAACATGATAAGTTTGTTTTTCTATTTCTATCTTATGACCAGCGTGTCTATCAAAAAATATTTTTGAACCTTCGTTTACTCCTTTAATTTCTTCACCCACAGATACAACAACAGCTTCTACGTATCTAATATCATCTCTATGAGTTTCTGCAAGAAGTAAACCACCTTTTGTTTTGGTGGTTCCTTCTTTTGTTTTTTGTATGATTAAATTTCTACCTACTGCCTTCATCGATTCTTAAATTATTAATTACACAATCTGTTGACAATATAGTGGTTGCTACACTTGCTGCATTTTTTAATGCACTTTTTGTAACTAACAGTGGATCTATAATTCCAGCTTCAATCATATCTACCATATTTCCTGTAACTACATTAATTCCGTCTCCATTTTTAGCAGGTATAGTAATTGCTTCAATACCCGCATTTTGTAAAATTGTTTTATAAGGTGATATTATAGCTTTACCTAAAACTCTTTCACCTTCATTTTCTTCTTCCATTTTTAAAGCAGCGTTTAATAACGCAACTCCTCCTCCTGGAACAATTCCTTCTTTTATAGCAGCTTTAGTAGCACATATAGCATCTTCTACTCTATCTTGTTTTTCTTTTAATTCTATATCAGAATTAGCGCCTACTTTTACTACAGCTATTTTAGCGGCTAACATAGCTAATCTCTTCTCTAATTTTATAACTTCGTGAGAAGGGTTATCTTGTTTTAATTTTTCTTTTATACTATTTATTACTTCTTCTACCTCTTTTGAAGTTTCTTTTACTTGAATAATAGTTTCAGAGTGTGATGTAACACTCTTTAAGCACGAGCCTAAATATTCTACTTGTATCAAATCCATGTCATCACCTAGATCTTCATTTACAATAGTAGCGCCTGTCAATAAAGATAAATCATCTAGTGTTTGTTTTTTATTAATACCATATGTTGGAGCATCAATAACGTTTATCTTTATATTACCCTTCATTTTATTCATTGCTAGAGCTGATAAAACACCTTGTTCTAAATCGCCTATAATAAGCAAAGGTTTGTTGTTTTTTATTACGTACTCTAGCACTGATTGAATTTGTCTTATTGTTTCAATAGGTGATTCAACCAATAATACTAATGGGTTTTCTAATTCAGCAGTTTTATTCTGCTTGTTGGTTATAAAATGAGAATTTGTTAATCCTTTATCATATTGAACTCCTTCAACAATTTCAACTTCTGTTTTACCTGAAGCTGAAACCTCCATCATAACAACACCTGTGTTGTCTACGGATCTAAAAGCATTAGCAATAATTTCTCCTAATTTTTTATCATTATTTGTTGATATAGTAGCTATTTGATCTATCATGTTTCCTTTAACTGGAACACTAATAGATTCTAAATATTTAACTACTTTTTCAACAGCGCTGTTAATTCCATTTTTAAGTTGTCTGGAATTATTTTTATCAGCAACTTTATAAGCTTCTTGCAAAATAGCGTAAGCTAATAATGTAGCGGTGGTAGTTCCATCACCCGCTTCTTTGACTGTTTTACGAGCTGCTTCTTTTAATAAAGTAGCGCCCATGTTTTCCACTGGATCTCTAAGTATAATTGAATCAGCTACAGTAACACCATCTTTAGTTATAATAGGTTTACCTGTTGAATCTTCTAACATTACACACTTACCGCTAGCTCCTAAAGTGGAGCTAACAGCTTGTGTAAGTTTAGTTATACCTTTAAATACATTTTCCCTAGCTTCGTCTCCGAAGTTAAGGTTTTTTACGATTGCATTAGACATAATTTAATTTAATTTAAATGTTTATTTAAAAGTTTTCACGACCTTAGGACCTTTTAAGAATTCTATTTTTTTAGCATAATGCTCTACTGATCCATCAATAGCGCTCTCTGCTCCTTCAATAGTTTCACGTCTTGTAACGTCGTTCCAAGTATCTTCATTTGGATCTTGGTATTCAGTTTGATAAAAACCGTTAGGTAGTTGGGTTATTCTCCAGTTTTTCTTTTCTGCGAGATGTTTCCAAAGGTTAAGGGTTTCTTCTGAAATTTGTGGTCGACTAGTCCACGATTGAGTCTGGTAATAAAATGTCATTGGTTTTGGTTTTAAGTTAGACATTGGTTTATTGCTCTTCCCGAGCCGGGTGTATTACTATTATCACTGGTTTTAAGTGCAATTTACTATTTAGATGCGTTTGTCTTTTGACCAAGCAGTTCTTTTAGGTTTTTTTGCCCTTTTGTTTTAATTTTTTTAAGCAACCATTCTTCTAAAGACAAGTCTTCTAATTTGTCTTTTTCCGTTAAATTTTTACTTCCTTTTATAAAAGCCATTTTGTTAAATTCATCGTGAGCTATATATTTATAATCAACACGTGTTATTTTATCTTCTTCTTTTATTATGTCTTTTATTTGTAATTCGTATTTATTTGCCATATTATTTAATTTTATTGTTAAACTCCTATAATTTTACCTATATCTGCACTTGCAACTGTTATTACAGAACCTATATTACTACTATCAACTCCTATAATATCATTTGAATATCCCGCAGCTGTAGCTGTAAAGTTAATTCTTGGTACATAACTAAAATTTTGTCTTGCATAAAAATTTCCTGTTGATATAGGAGCTGTATTACTATAATCCGAATACCATACAATGCAAATTTTCAAATAACCTGTACTAAATGCAGCTGTCGCGTTTGAATTTAAACTTATTTGACTTACAGTATTTGTGTCAGGCCAGTATGTCGTAGAACCTCCACCATACAAAGTGCTGAAATCTAGACTATCCCAATCACCAGCTACTAAATCTGAATTAGCATTTCCTTGCGCTGTTGATTTTATAATAGCATATGGAAAATTTGAACTGGTTAGATTGCTAGGATCAATTTCTAACTCTAAATTAGTAATATTATAACCCGTTTGATAACTTGTTACGTCAAATGCAAAATAAGCACGATAAAGACCCCATTCACTTCCTTTACCTCCAGTTAAATAAGTTATACTTGCGGTTATACCAGTATTTTGAGTGGGCTGATTTGAAATAGTACTAGTAGCTGTAGTAGCATTTCTTACCGCGCTCCATGAGCTTGTTGAATCTGAACGTAAAGTTCCATATTTCCCAGCGTTTATTGTTGCCATAACTTAATCAATTTTCACCCATGTATTATCTGGGCAGAAATATATATGATTAGAATCTAGTGCGTATCCTAATACTCTTACGTAATCTCCAGATCCACTTGGAGCTGTATTTGTCATTGCCATAGAAGTTGTTGATAAATAAATAGGTTCACCAACTGTTAATCCATGAGATGCTTTATGATAAATACCATTTAATAACATACCATCAACATCTGCATCAGTTCCCACAGACAGCGCTAACATGTTCTCAGTTGACGATGAGTCTGCATCTGCTCCGTACCAGTATAAATTACCCATTGAATTACCTGCATAATAAATGTTTCCTGCTACTAACGCAGACATGTGTGATCCAATTTTTATTATAGTACCCGAACTTTGTGTGGAAGAAACTGAAGTATCTAATACTATATTAGAATCACCGTTTAAGTCTATATTTCCTGTTACAACAATACCATTAGTATCAGTTCTAAGTTTTTCAGTACCACTTGTAGTTAAATATGTTTTTCCAGTATCAGCATCACTATAAACTCCAAACCAATCTTCTTCCATTGATTTAAAACCAGTTTGAGCTCCAACTCTTGCAATAGCTATATTAGCAGTATTAAATTGAGTGCTATCACCAATAACAAAATTAGTTACATTTGTTATTTCCATGAAAGCAGTTGTGTTATTAGAGTATATCTCTATATCACCATCAGTTCCATATATAGATTTAAGGTTATCGTTCCTTGACGTATTACTAGTAAACTGAGCGCCTGCTATACTTGACGATGCTGAAGTTGTAAGTCCTCCTGTAATTTCAATACCTGTACTTGTTGTTGAGAATTTTTCTGAACCATTGTAATAAAGTCTTACACGAGTACTATCAGCAATCATTTTTAAAGTATTACCTGCGTAAATTCTAAAATCATCACTGCCATTAAATCCAAAGTAAGTATTAGCATCACCTACATGATAAATATAATTAGGTATATATAATTCATTATTAAATGTAGCCGTACCTCCAGAGGACATATCTAAAGTAAGAGCAGTTATACTACTTCCAGCATCATTTCCCCAAAATAATATATCTTTGTCTTGTATTGATGAGTAAATATTGAGGTTACTACTTGAGTTATTGAATCTACCGAATTCAGTACCAGTATCACGTAATCTAATATCATCTCCAGCTGCATCTAATATTATATCACTTCCTGAATCTAATACTATATCATCATTAGCGTCTATTGTCAAAAGACCATTGCCACTTTCTACAAATGTTACTTTATTACTGCCGTCTGCAGTTATAGATAAAGCTCCACCTTGAATATTCACGTCACCACTAGCTACGTCGATTCTATTTGAAAAAGTTGCGTTTTGAGAAGTATCTAAAGTTAACGCTGTTGTAGCGCCATTTGTTTGAAGCTCCATTGCCTTACCGCTTAGAGCTCTAATCATAATCTTGCCAGTGTCAAAAGTTAAAGTACCATAATCTCTTGCTGCTCCCCAATCTAACGTACCATCAGCTTCCATACTAATTCTTGGTGTTTGTATAACTCCTGAATTATTTGTAGTTACAATATCACCTGCAAAAGTTGCATCTTGAGATGAATCTATTGTAAGAGCAGTAGTACCCGCTGTATTAACAATATAAGTATCTGCTCCACTAAATCCAAAAAGAGTATTTGGATCTCCAACATGTGCAATGTATTCTGGTACATAAACCCTACCTGCAAATTCAGCAGCATTAGAATCTGAAGCGTCAAAGGTTAAAGCAGCAGTAGAATTTGTATCAATAACAAAATCGTGATTTGACCAAGTTCCAATATGAGCATTTGAATCTTGTGCAAACGCTTTTAGAGTTGTTGTCTGTGATGTATCTGTTATAGTTAAAGTTGGACTACCAGCAGAACTCATAGTAACATTTCCTGCAAATGTACTAGTAGCTGAAGCATTACCAACTGCTATTCCAGTATTAAAATGTGCCCAACCAGCATCTGACATGTCTAATCTAAGAGCAGTTATACCTGAACCACCATCATTACCTCTAAGTACTATATCTTTGTCTTGTTGTTGCGAAAAAATATTAAGATTATTTGAGTCGCTGGCAAATTTACCAAATACAGTGCCACCGTCTGATAATAATATGTCAGACCCATCAGCATCTAAAGTTATATCACCACCAACGTCTATAGTAAAATTACTAGGACTTACAAGTTGATTTCCTGATATTGTTAAATAACCAGGTATAGCTAAGTTTGAACCATCAAAAGTAAAACCAGATGTACTTGTTACTGATCCAGTTCCGTTCCAATAAGTTACTCTACTCGATACTCCTGATCCACTTATATTACCTACAGCAGTATTATCTATTTTTTGCCAAGCATCTGTAGCTTGATCTGAGAATACCGCCCAGTCACCTACAGCCCAATCTGTAATACCATCTAAATTTGTAGAACCTGCAACTGATACAATATAGTAATAACCTGGGGTTCCAGATCCACTACTTAATGATGGTGAATTTGTACTAGCGTTCCATGTTCCTTGATATGTTAATACTCCTGTTGTAGAACTATCAACATATGCTTTAATACTTTGTTGTGTAGCTAGCGCTGTATTACTATTGCTAGCCATATTGTCTTCGTCTAAAATTGTAGTAATTCTAGTACCTCCACCACCAAATCTTACACCAGCATTATTAGCATCCATTCTTGAACCACCACCAGTTGTAAGACCAAATGTGTCATTACCACTAACAAAACCAAAGAAAGTATCGGTATCACCTATGTGGTAAATACCACTAGATATATTCATGGTTCCATTAAATGATGTATTGGTTGCTGATATTCCACCAGCAAATGTTGCGTAATTAGCAGCGCTTATATGTAAAGCATCAAGAGCATCATCTACATTATAAATAGTAAAAGAACCATCTGCATTTATAATACTCCAATCATCTTCATGATTAGTATCATTTAGATTAATTCTT
>Ga0208157_1000315_pt1 | contig 28107 bp, 29 predicted proteins | sample 5_EtaG_FD_184077 | JGI IMG/M metagenome (GOLD analysis project Ga0208157, IMG submission 184077) | Marine viral communities from the Subarctic Pacific Ocean - 5_ETSP_OMZ_AT15132 metaG (SPAdes) (version 2) | ecosystem: Environmental > Aquatic > Marine > Oceanic | place: Pacific Ocean | collected...
TAGCGCTAAAGATGTAGATAATGTTACAGGTAAGTTTTTAAGCGGTGTAACTGATGGCGCGGAAAACATGGGTGCTACATACGGTGGTACTATGGATGAGTATCATAAAAGCAAACTACTTGATTCTTTAGACTCAATGACCAGCAATGCCGCTACATTAAAAAGAGGTATGCGAACTAAATTCTCAGGTACATCTTTTTTTAATGAATTAACAGGTCCTAACCAAACAGAACTTAGCTCAAAATATTTTACTTTAATGTTGCAAGATATTGCAAACGTAAAAAATGGAGAGATTAAAGCAGACGCTTTAGGCGACGTTAAAGATACTGATGGTAGTGGTGGTATAAGCCAACAAGAAATAAACGATCAATATGTACTTTTTCAAAACTCAATATTAACAGGTGAAGGCCCTATGGCTAAAAAATTATTTACAGATTTTGTAATGAACAAAGCAGAAACTGCTTATAATTTTGGTGCTAAACAAAAAGCAAAAGGCACGCCGAGTGAAACTAGTGATTTTAACTTGTTTGGTGGTGGCGCTGGTACTACTATACCTGGTTCTGGGGTAGATGGAGGTAAAGATAAATATATAAGTGGTGCAGAAAGAGATATTAGAAGAAATTCTGTAATGAATATTGTTAATAATGAATCCGGAGCTGGAACGCGTTTTTCAGGTGAATTAAACGATTATGAGTGGGATAAAAAAGGTGGTTTTTGGACTGTTGGAGATAAAAAATATACAACACTTGATCTTATGGTAAATGAGCGTATTCATTTTCCAGGTGGTAAGTTTGAAGGTGGACTAGGTACATCTACTCTTGTCGAAGAAGAAGTAACACAAGAAACAGCGTTTAATGTTGTTGGCGTAGATAAAGAAACAAAACTAAGAAATAATATATTTGATAAAAACGAAGATGATGCTGCTATAGATTTAAGAAATATTCTTGGTGGAAAATATCAAGTTGATGAAAGAGTTTATGGTAGAGATGTATTAAGAATTAGAACAAAAGCAGGTGACGATATACAAATAGTCCAAGTTGAAAAAGATGAAAATGGTAAATACGTTCCTCAAATAAACGCTAGTGGTGATTATGTTTATAAAAACAGAATACAAACAGACTTTTTGGAAAGTAGTTTAGATAGAAAAACACAAGAAATGATGGCGTTCTATTATACTTTTGCAGATCCTAATTCAAAACACTATGATAAAGATGTTTTTTCAGAAATAAAATTACCAACAGGAAATCAATAATAAAATATGTCAGATTACATATATAATAATAATACTTTTTCTCGACAACAAGTTGAAGAGGCTGCGGCTACTACAGGTATGTCTCTAGATGATTATATTAAGACTTACGATATAAAGCCTGTTGAACAAAAAAACCAACAAGATTTAAAAGAAGATGAAAATGTTAATTGGTTTGATCAAACATGGTTTGGTAGAGGTATGGCTGCTGCTAGTACAACTGGAGAAGCTAGCAGCTTATTACTTGAAGGTTCTAATGTAGATATTAAAACTGTACAAGATTTTATTAGAGCAAAAGAAAGTGAAGCTAAAGAGCATGTACCATCTAAGCGTATGCAAAAGTTTCAAAAACAATATAAAAAAGAAGGTAGCTCTTGGTCTGCATTTTTTAGAGGCGTAAGAAGAGATCCTGCTTTAATGGCTGAATTATTTGTTCAATCTTTAGGTACACAAATAGGTACGTTTGTAGACGCTCCAGAAGCTAGAGCGGCTACTGCAGCTGGAGCTGGTATTGGTGCTGGAGCTACTTGGTATACCGGTTATGGCGCCGCTGTTGGTGGTATCGCTGGAGCTATGGGTGGTTTAGCAACATCAATGGAATCTGCCTTAACATTTGGAGAATTAATAGAAGAAGAGTTAAAAAAAGAAGGTAAAGAGTTTACAGATGTAAATATAAAAGCTCTTTTAGAAGGGCCAAAAGGTAAATCAATAAGAAATAAATCATATGGTAGGGGTTTAACTATTGGTGCTGTGGAAGGACTTACTGGTGGGATTGCTGGTAAAACAACTACTTCTGTATTAAGAAGTGGTAGAACGGCGGGTAGAGCTAAAAAACTATTAGCTGGTGCTGCTGGTACTAGTGTTGAGGCTGTTGGTGGTGGTTTAGGTGAAATTGGTGGTAGATTAGCTGCTGGACAAGAAATGGATCCTGCTGAAATTGGTTTTGAAGCTATAACAGGTACTGTAACAGCTCCATTAAATGTTGGGTATGCTTTAGCATCACATAAAAACCCAATATACAAGCTTAATGGTGAAGAAATAACGTATGGCAAGATGAAAGATTTTGTTAATACGGCTGATGATATAGATATAGCTAAAGCTAATATCAAAATGGAAAATGATTTCACTGGTTTAGGTAAAAAAGCAGAGAAAAAACAAAATGACGCAATAGTAAAATCTCAAATAGACGACAAGATTACTGATAAAAAAGATATAGATTCTTTACTTGATTTAGATGCAAAAAGAAGACAAGCAAAAGCTGATCTTAAAAAAGAAGGCATTAATCAAGTACCTGGAGCTGAAAAAACATTAGCAGATATTGAATCTCAAATAAGTAATATAATAAATAAATACGAAGGAGCAGCTGACATTGCTGTAACACAAGAAGCTGCTGATGTTAGAAAAGCAGTAAGAGAGGGTAGAATATCAGAAACTATTGCATTTGCGGAAACTCAAGGTCAAAAAATAGGTAAAGAAACCCTTGTTGTAGATAATAACGAACAAGCTCAAGCTGCTTATAATAAAATAGCTAAAGAAATGGATCTTGAAGCAAAAGATGTTACTGATGCTGATGGATTTATAGTTGGTGATTCTATTATTATAAACAAAGATATAGCTGGTAGAACTGGGGCTATTAATGTCGGTGCACACGAGATTTTACATGGTGTTTTAGCTAAGCACATGCAAAGCTTAGATACTGATGGTAAAAAGAAATTAATATCTAGTTTTAAAAGTGTTTTAAGTAGAAAACAGTTAGCAGCGGTTACTACAAGATTACAAGAAAACTACTCAGATCAAATAGCTGAAGATCCTAATTTTATGGACACAACAGATGAGTGGTTTACAGCTTTTTCTGATGCTATTGAAAAAAATGAAATAACTTTTGACGAAGGTATTTTTGGTAAAATTAAAAATACGATACACGAGGTGTTAAGAAAGTTTGGTATTAAAAAAGATTTTGCGGACGGTAGACAAGCATATAATTTCTTAAAAGACTATAGTAAAAGTATTGAAAAAAATAAATTAAGTTCTAGAGCTTTAGCTTTAGCTGGTGAAGGTACTACTGTTACTGGTGTTAAAAAATCTGTTTCACCTCTTGAGGCTATAAACGAACTTATACCAGATAACGTAAAAACGCAAGAAGATTATTATGCTGTTCTTAACGATCCTAGAATAGCTAAAAAAGCTGGTATTGAAAGAATTTTTGATGGTAGAAATTTAGCACCTGTTATAGAAGCTTATATTAGAAGTAGATCTACTTCGTTTGATATGGCTAATGAAAATATAGAAGCAGTTAAAAAAAGATTAGCTAATTTTGATCCTAACGCAAAAAGAGAAGATGGTTCTACTGTTGGCCCAGAAGGTTTTGGTGAATTTATATTTGCTAATGCTAGATTTGGTAAAATGGTTGCCGCGGAAAAACTAGCTATTGAAGCTAAAAAGGAAAAAAGAACTACACGTTTAGATGATCCAGATGTTAAAGATATACCTGATGACACAACCACGCCAACCACAGAAATAGAAGACAAAACAAAACCTAGAAATTTAAAAGATTTTGATGTTGAATTGCAAGATGGTTTGGTTAATCAAAGAATAGCGGAAAAAGTAGAAGCTTTATTAGAAAAAAATCCAGACAATATTGAGGTTCAAATAGAAAAGCTGATACTGAATGATATACGTAAAGAGTTAAACAATTCTATCCCTAAAATAGCTAAAGATAAAAAAACAGGGAAAAGAGGTCCAACACCAGAATATGAAGCTTGGATTAGGGCTCAATATGACGAAGTAGTACGAAGCTTAGGTATGGAAACTATACGAAAAGCTTATAGACCTTGGTTTCAAAAGAAAAAAATACGTACTGAAAAGTACAAAGGTGTTAGTCCTAAAACAGGTAAAGTAACTAACTACGTAAAAGATGTTTTTGAAAACACCACTAATAAACGTGAATATATAAGATGGTTTTTAGAAGGTAACGAGCGTAATTTAACAGAAAGAAGAACAGCATTAATAAGACGTATAGCTAGAAGAAAAGCAAAGATAGCAACAGATAGTTACATTGAAGCTAATTCTAAAGATATAGGTAAAGTTGTTGAAGCTAAACTAAGACAAGTTTCTATAGCTATTGAAAACATTCAAAACGAGCAAAAAAGCTTTGACGCTGTTAAGTTTTCTAAAACTATGCAGACTAAGTTTGATGATATACTTCTTAGGGGAAACAATGGTAAGCCTTTAACTTTTAAAAATGGAATTTACTACGGATACACAAACCCTATTGACGGAAAACCACAAACATTTAATGATCAAGGAAAAATATGGGAACAAGCTTTTTCCAACTACTTTGGTCCAAAAGAAATTGGTGGTTTAGGTATACCGGGTTTAACAGTTAAATCTACACGCGTTGGAGAAAAAGGTGGAATGGCTGATTTTGTTTTTGAAATACTAGGATTTCCAGAAGAAAACCACGAAATAAAAGCTGGGTTAAAAGGCGTGCGAATGGGAAGCGTTTCTTTAAGTAATTTAAATCTACAAACCGAAGAGTTTACTTTAGCTAATAAAACACATGATAATATAAAGGGTCTTAAAGATTTTATTAAAAAACAAATAATACCTAATATTAAAAAATATATAAAGGAAACTAATAAAGATATAGACGTTTACAATAAAGAAAATGCATTTACAAAAGATGACAAGGGTTTTGTCAAGCAGTTAACTGGTAATGTTGTAAAAGGTAAACCTGAAAAGTTTCCAGATGTTGTTTATGAAAAAAGAACTAAGGGCCTAGGCACAATACCTTTGAGCGAGCAAGTTGTGGAAAACCATTATTTAAACGAAGGTGTTAGTTCAATTACTATACTAGCTACGCAATATGGGAACGCAACTTTTACTTTTAATGACGAATCTATATTTGCAATGGGGAAAAAACCAGCTCCAAGGTTAAAAGCAAATGTAGACGCTTACGCTAGTGTAAGATCATTGTCAAGCATGGAGAATGGTGTTAAAATGAGATCTTTTAAAGTTGGAATTCAGTTTATGATGAAGGATTTGTTAAACACTGAGACTGAAATAATAGACGCTACAACAAAACAGGGCTTTATGGATGCCACTATAAATGTTGGTATTTCTAAGCCTATTAATAAAACAAAAATACTTGACACGGCGATCACAACTGGTAGGACGGTTTCTTTTTCTAAATCATCTAAAGGTATTACTGTTTTAGATTTTGATGATACATTAGCTACAACTAAATCTTTAGTTAAATACACAACTTTAGACGGTAAAACTGGAACGCTAAACGCTGAGCAATATGCTAGAATGTATGAGGATTTATTAGACAAAGGATACGTGTTTGATTTTTCAGACTTTAACAAAGTTGTAAAAGGAAAGTTAGCACCGTTATTTCAAAAAGCTTTAAAGCTACAAAATAAATTTGGTCCTGAAAATATGTTTGTATTAACAGCTAGACCACCAGCTGCTCAAAAGGCTATATTTGATTTCTTAAAAGCCAACGGCTTAAATATACCTTTAAAAAATATAACCGGTTTAGGTAACTCTACATCTGAAGCAAAAGCATTGTGGATAGCTAATAAAGTTGGTGAAGGTTATAATGACTTTTATTTTGCTGATGATGCGTTGCAAAATGTACAAGCTGTTAAAAACATGTTAGATCAATTTGATGTTAAGTCTAAAGTTCAACAAGCAAAGCTTAAGTTTAGCAAATCAATGAACGATCGATTTAATGATATATTAGAAAACGTAACAGGTATTGAAGCTAAGAAAAGGTTTTCAGCTATCAAAGGTAGAAAACGTGGTGAGAGTAAAGGTAAGTTTAGATTTTTTATACCACCATCACATGAAGATTTTGTAGGTTTATTATATAACTTTTTAGGTAAAGGTAAAGAAGGTAATAAGCATAGAGACTTTTTTGAACAAGCTTTAATTAGACCGTTAAATAGAGCCAACAGAGAGTATGATACTGCTAGACAAAGTGTTGCTAACGATTACAAAGCTTTAAATAAACAGTTTACAGATATTAGAAAAAAGCTTACTAAAAAAACTCCAGATGGTGATTTTACTTTTCAAGATGCTATAAGAGTTTATTTGTGGAATAAACATGGTCACAATATTCCTGGTTTAAGCGAAACAGATCAAACTAGTTTATCAGAGTTAGTAATGGCTGATTCACAGCTACAAGCTTATGCTGAGACTTTAAATATTATATCTAAACAAGATACATATGTAGCACCTACAGAAGGTTGGAACTCTGGTGACATTAGGATGGATTTAGACGACGCTACAGGTAGAATTGGTAGGCAACAGTTTTTTGCTGAGTTTATAGAAAATGCTGATATAATATTTTCTGAAGAAAACTTAAATAAAATTGAGGCTGGTTATGGTAAAGGTGTTAGATCTTCTTTAGAAGATATGTTATATAGAATTAAAACTGGTAGAAACAGACCTACTGGACAAAACGCTCAGGTTAACAAGCTTATGAACTACTTAAATGGTTCTGTTGGTACGGTCATGTTCTTTAACATGAGATCAGCGTTGCTACAGCAAATGTCTTTAGTTAATTATATTAATTTTGCTGATAACAATATATTTGCCGCAGCCAAAGCTTTTGCTAATCAAAAACAATATTGGGCTGATTGGGCGTTTATATTTAACTCTGACATGCTAAAACAAAGAAGAGGTGGTATACAAACTGATGTTAATGGTGCTGAGCTTGCTGCTAGCCTGCGTAACTCTAAAGATATAACTAGAAAATTAATATCTAAATTATTAGAAATAGGATTTTTACCTACACAAATTGGCGATAACATTGCGATTGCAACAGGTGGCGCTCCGTTTTACAGAAACAGAATAAATACATACTTAAAACAAGGGTTGAGTAAAAAAGAAGCTGAAGCAAAAGCTTTTACAGATTTTCAAGGCATAACACAATCAACACAGCAGTCAGCAAGACCTGACATGGTTTCCAAGCAACAAGCTTCTGTTATTGGTAAAGTTATATTAAACTTTCAAAATGTTACATCTCAGTTTAATAGATTAGGTAAAAAAGCTTTTCAAGATATATACAATAGAAGAATAACAAAACCTAATACAACTCAAATGCAGAGTGATATATCTAACGCTGCTAGAATAACATATTACTTTGCTGTTCAAAACGCTATATTCTACACTTTACAAACAGCTTTGTTTGCTATGATGTTTGATGATGACGAAGAAGATGTAAATAATTTATTTATTAAGAAAAAAGAAAGGTTAATAAACGGTAGTATTGATTCTGTATTAAGAGGATCAGGTTTAATTGGTAGTGTAGTTGCTACTTTAAAAAACGTAGCCATTGCTTTTGCAAGGCAAAGAGATGTTAATTATAATCCAGATGAAAGTGCAGTTATGTTAGAGGCGTTAAATTTATCACCTGTGCTAGGTATTAAAGGTAGAAAAATAGTTAACGCTGAAAAAACTCTTAATTATAACAAAAAAGTTATAAAAGAAATGGAGACTTTTGATATTGACAATCCACAGTGGTCAGCTACTACAAACTACGTAGAGGCTTTTACAAACGTGCCTTTAAATAGATTATACAACAAAACACAAAACGTTAGGCAAGCTTTAAACAATGAGCACGCCGCATGGGAAAGAACTTTAATGTTTTTAGGTTGGAGTCAATACAACCTTAATCTTGAAAACAAAAAGATGGATGATATTAAAGAAAAAGTTAAAGGAAAAAATAAAACAAACACTAGGTCTAGAACAAGAACAAGAACAAGAACAAGAACAAGAACTAGATAGGTAAAGAATTAAAAAAATAAGTGACTATATAACAATGGTGAAAAGACTAATAATAATATTAACAACAATTTTAATAGCTTGTTCAGCTCCTAAAAAATGTTGCTCACAAATAAAAGATATAGACGTAAAAAAACTTTTAAAGTTTTCTACGTTTTATGCCGCGGTAAATGGTGGTACATCTTTGTCTGATGTTGATGTATTTTCTGTAGATAATGGCTTATCTACACAAACTATATCAACTCCTTATGATTATAATTTTACTATAGGTTTACGTAAGATAGCAAGATTTGGGTATGAAAATAAAGCACAAACGTTTTATGATGGTACGGAGTCTAATTACAGTGATGCGGCTACTGTAGGTAAAGTTAAAGGAGTTGAGTATTTATTTGAAATAGATTATAAAAGACAAGAGGGTGTAGATTATATGGATCAACATCACTTTATTAGGTTTAGTTCTGATGATGGTTGTCCAGATGAATTGTGCATAAATTTCTTTGCTTTAAAGCTTGAGTATTTACAAGATGGTTTTGCTGATGTTGAATACTTTGAAGCATCAGAAAGATACAGATATAGAAAAGGTAAAAACTTATCTCTTAATATAGGGGCAGCACACAGGCTAGCAGAGCCTTATGGTTATGATCCTTTAGCTGAGTGGATGCTTGATAACGGTAATATACATTACACTTATTTAGCTTTACAAGAAGGTTATACTGTAGATGTGTATAGCAACGAATACTATAACCCATCAGGTGAGGTTGTAGCAACTAGCGCTGAGGTTTGGGAGGCTGTAGTAATACCAACAGTATTAGCTGATTATGCTGAAAGAAAAAGAAACGAAATGTCTAAATTAATACAGCACTCTATTGTAATGGGTTTTGATTATTATAAGTATTCTAAACAAACCTGGTTGCACGCTTGGGGTAATTTAATGCCTTGGCATTACAATGATGGTAGTGAGTTTAGTTATCATAATTACATTACAGACGAACAGTGGTATGATTATTCGTTTGGTTTAATATATGGCATAAAACAAAATAAAAACTTAGGCTACTTTGTAGAAGGAAAATACAATAAATACTGGAATCGAGAGTGGTACGATTTCAAAATAGGAATGAATTACACTATATTTTAAAATGGCAAAAGAATTAAACGAAGACACTGGTTTTCAAGTTAGTATAAAAACTTTAATAGGAATAGGAGCAGCGATGGCTACAATTATTAGTATGTGGTTTATGCTACAAGCTGATATTGCTGATGCTAAGGAGCTACCAATTCCAGCTGATCCAGAAGTTACTAGAATGGAGTTTGACATGAAAGACCAAATGATACGTAATACTATCATGACAACGCAAGAAGATGTTAAAGAAATAAAAAAGTCTTTAGAAAAAATAGAAGACAAACTTTACAATAGATAAATGAAAAAGCTATTATTTATATTAATGTTATTTTGTGAGATTACTTTTGCACAAATAGAAGCGAGACATTTTAATGCAGGTTGGAATAGTGCAAATGATGTTTCTTGGTTTATGGATTTAGATTGTAGAACAAAAGGTCTTACAGATATAGCCAAAAACCCAGACGAAGGAAAAGAACATAAGATAGCGGTTGTACCTACTATTATAATATTTAAAGATGGCGAAGAAGCTTTAAGGTTTCAAGCTGATCTTAGTTTTAAAATGGTAGCAACAAAAGAAGAGGTAATGGAAGCAATAGACGAATTATTAATGAGTGACTTTTAATTATGCCAGGAAGCGAAAAACAAAATAGTATGTTTAAAAAAACTAAAGGATACGTTCAAGAAGGTAATCCTTTTGCTGTTACTAGTTGTGGTCGTAGAAGAAATGATGGTTCACCATTAGAAAAAAGAAAAAAGAGTAACGAGCCTAGAAAAACTACAAAAGGTAAAGGTCGTAACTTTAGAACAGTTAAGGAGGGTGCTGGGATGACTTCTAAGGGAGTTAAAGAATATAGACGTAAAAACCCTGGAAGTAAGCTTAAAACAGCTGTAACAGGAAAAGTTAAACCAGGTAGTAAAGCTGCAAAAAGAAGAAAGTCGTTCTGCGCTAGATCAAAAGGTTGGACCGGTGAAAGAGGTAAAGCTGCTAGACGTAGGTGGAAATGTTAAAAAAATAAATTATGCCATATAAATCAGACGCACAAAGAAAAGCTCGTTGGGCAAGTGAAGCCGACGGTGGTAAAAATAATCCAAATAAAATGAAAAAAAGCTCAGCACTAAAAAAAATATCTGCAGCATGTAAAGCGGCTGCTAAACGTAAATTTAAAGTATGGCCTAGTGCTTATGCTTCTGGTTGGGGCGTAAGATGTACTAAAGCTGGTGGACCAAGTAAATTTGGTGGAGGTAAAAAGAAAAAGTAATGTTTAAAAACTTTGATATAAAACCTTTTAAAAAAAAGAAACCGCCTAGTGACAATAGTTTTGACACTGCTCAAGAAATTAAAGCTTTAAAGAAAATACCTTTACGAAAAGAGTTTGTTAAGAAATACGATGACATAGAGGCTGCGTTTAAAAAAACAGCTAAAGAACAAGGTGTAAAAGATTATGATAAAAATATTGCAGCTAAGCTTATAAAAGAGTCTGCGCCTGTAATATTAGAATTAAAGAAATATCACAATAGACCAAGACCATATGATTTAGATAGTAGTTTAAAAGCTGTTAAAATGAAATCAATGAACACGCCATCTTACCCGTCTGGTCATTCTGCCCAAGGAATACTTATAGCATCGGCATTAAAAGATAAATATGGCAAAGGCTCTGCGTTTATGCAAACAGCCAAAAACATATCTGATAGTAGAAACATAGCACACGCTCATTATAAAAGCGATAGTGTTAACGGAACTGAATTAGGAAAACAATTATACAAACACACTAAAAAAACTTAAAATGAAAAAAGCACCCGCAAAAATGAAAAAAGCGCCAATGAAAATGGCTAAAAAATCACCAGCTAAAAATAAAGGTTTAAAAAAATTAGCCGCTGCAAATCCAGAGTTATCTTATAGCCCAGCTAAAATGAAAAAAGCTGCTATGAAAATGAAAAAAGATGGTATGAAGATGGTTAAGAAGTCAGCAATGATGATGAAGAAAGCTGCTGGAATGAAAATGAAGAAGAAGTAGTAATGTACGTTCAGAAGAACAACCCTATAAAGAAAAAGCAAAAAGGAGGCGGTACACGTAAGACATGTTTACCTGCCTCCAAAATTGCTAGCATGAGCAAAAAAGAAAGGGCTCGTTTAGTTGCTGCTAAACAAAAGTCTGGTAAAGCTGGTAAGTATAGACGTTCTTCAAAAACAAATGTAAAAGGTGCCCGTAAAAAAGGCGCTACACTTCGTGACTGGTTCCAAAAAGAAGACTGGAGACAAGTTAATAATCCTAAAAAGAAATGTGGTGAAAAATAAAAGCAAACCTTTTAAATTAAAATCCCCAATTAAATGTTGGAAAGGTTATAGAAGAAAAACAGGTACAACTAGATTTTCTAAAGGTAGCTGCGTAAAGATAGGTAAAAAGAAAAAATAATGTATACTTATAAAATAAAACTAGATAGAGTTATTGATGGTGATACTATTGATGCTTTTATAGATTTAGGCTTTGATATTCACGTTAAAAAAAGAATTAGGTTTATGGGTATTAATACTCCAGAGTCTAGAACAAGAGATTTAGAAGAAAAAGCTAGAGGTTTAGCAGCTAAAGATAGATTAAAAGCTGTACTAGAGGGCGCTAATACAATACAATTAAATTCACATGGCGTAGGTAAATATGGAAGGTGCTTAGGGGAGTTACATGTAGATATATTAGATGGAAAAGAGTGTTTAACTTTAGCAAATGTTAATGAATTATTAATTAAAGAAGGACACGCTGTAGAATATAACGGCGGAAAAAGATAAATATGAAAAAACTATTATTAATATTATTATTACCTATATTAACTTGGGGACAAAATTGTGCTCCAACTTTAATAGCTACAGACACTTGTATGTATGGTTATGCTAGAACGTGGGTAGAGTGGAACTCTTTAGACAGTGGTTGTACAATACAAAACGTACATAGAGGAACGCCTTATAATACATATACTTGGAGCTGGAATAGCCCAGACACTAGTTATATGTTTATTAATAATTATAGCCAAGGTGATCCATTTGCTAGTTCAGATGGTTTTTGGATGTTTTTAGAAATGAGTGACGGTAGTTTTACTGATACAGTTTTTGCAAATCAATTTGTATGTATTGAAGGTTGTATGGACCCATCATATGATAATTATAATCCATTAGCTAATATACCAGATGTTTGTTTAGCAATACCACCGCCGCAAGACGATTGTGCTGATACTACAAAAACCTCTATAACTATTGAGTTTACACCAGATACGTATGCTGGAGAAACATCTATGAGTATTGTAAATCAAGACGATAGTGTCTTGTACGATGTACCACAAGGATTTTTTTATAATACAGGTACCGGTAACATGTACACTAATACAATATGTGTACCTATAGATGACACAGTAAGATTTGTTATAAGAGATTCGTATGGAGATGGTATATGTGGCTCTTGTTTTGGCGGTGTTGACGGTTATGCTTTAGTTACAGATGAGTGTGGAGATACTATATACAGTTTGACAGCTGGAGATAATTTAAACTTTGGACATGAAGACACTTCAGATGTTTTTGTAATGAAAGACTGTAGTTGGATACCTGTTGTAGGTTGTCCTAATCCAGGTTACTTAGAGTTTAATCCAGCAGCTGATATAATGAATCCAGCATTATGTGTCACACCAAGAGTCGTAGGTTGTATGGACACAACTATGTTTGATTTTAATCTTTTGGCTAACGTACCTCTTATGGAAGATAGTTGTAACTACGAGTTACATTTAACAGATGGTGGTGGTGATGGTTGGTTAGGCGCGTATGTAGTATTAACTCAACTTGGTAATACTTATGGTCCTTATACTAACATAAGCTCGCCAGTAGAAATTATATCGTTAAATTTAAAATCAAACCATCCAGTTACTGTTATAGCATATAGTCAAACTAGTTCTGACGCTACGCTAGATCAAGTTGGTTTTAAATTAATAAACCCAGAAGGAAACATTATACTATCAGGTGGTACAAACCCTTGGAATAATAGAATATTAACTTTTCCAGATAGATATATAGGACTACCAAGCTGTCCTACTATATGTGATCCGTATGTTTATGGTTGTATGGATGATATTGCTTACAATTATAATAACGTGGCAAACACAGATGATAGTAGTTGTTACTACGCGCCAGGTTGTACTGATCCACAATATTTAGAATATTACACTCAAAGTTTTATAGCTGATTATAATAACGGTTCTTGTTTAACAGAAGCTATATGGGGTTGTACTGACTCACTAGCTTTTAACTATGATTCTATAGCAAACTTAGATAATGGAGGTTGTACGCCTGTAATATTAGGCTGTATGCAACCTTTAGCTTTTAATTATAATCCTAACGCTAATGTGGATGACGGTGGTTGTGTTCCTTACGTTTATGGATGTACCGACCCTACGATGTTTAATTATGATGCAAGCGCAAACACAGATGATGGAAGTTGTTTACCGTATATTTTTGGATGTACTGACTCAACAATGTTTAACTATGACCCACTAGCAAATGCTGACAATAATAGCTGTACTCCTTTTATATATGGTTGCACGGATCCTTCTATGCTCAACTATAATCCACAAGCTAATACAGAAGATTTTAGCTGTATTGCTTTCGTTTATGGTTGTATGGATAGTACTGCTCTTAACTATGATCCACTGGCTAATACTGACAATGGTTCGTGTGTGGCTGTGGTTGAAGGGTGTATGGACCAAGGCGCTTATAATTACGATGTATTTGCAAATGTAAATGATTCATTAGCGTGTTTGTATGCTGCAAACTGTATAACAGGACCTGGTTTTCCTTATTGGTTAAATGATCCTTGCTACGCTTGGGTGCTAGAAGTTGATGATTACTGTTGTGAAAATGAGTGGGACACAATATGTCAGGCAACTTATGATTATTGTGATGGGACTTGGTCAGGACCATTATTAACTAGAACTGAAGCAGAAAAGAAATTAATAATGATTACTGATTTGTTAGGTAGACCAGCAAAAGAAATTAAAAACCAACTTTTATTCTACATTTACCAAGACGGAACTGTAGAGAGAAAATTAATAAAACAATAAAACATGGCAACAACAACAGCAACAATAACGTTAAGTAGTACGGATTTACTATCTGATGAATTAGCGTTAACAACAACATCAACATTAACAACAGCTGGTACTTCTACTGGTTTAACAAATACTGGTGGTTTGGGTAGAAAAACAGTAGCTGGCGCGCATGGTGAATATACCTTGTTTACAGCTAGTGAGTACACAGATGACACTGCTAATAAAGTATACCTCAAAAATACTTCAACAACAGCAGCAGAGTATTTTGATGTGACTATAGGTGATATGCAAATGGGTAGATTATATGCTGGTGATTGGGCTTTTTTCCCTTGGAATGCAGATACAGGAACAACACCAGACGGAGATATTAAAATAGATCCTAGTGCAAACGACATGACGTTAGAGTACATGTTGTTTACAGAGTAAAATAATAACTAAATAAATAAATAAATTATGGCAATAACAACAGCAGCGGTAACGCTAGAAAGTGATCTTCTGTCAGACAATATGTCCGTAACAGCGTCTTCGACGTTGATGAAAGCGGGTACTACTGCTGATGGTTTAGATCAAATGGAATATGGGTATTTAGATTTACCAACTGGAGACGAGTACGATCTCATAGCTACAACTCCAACAGCGAGTAAGGCAAGTAAACTATATTTAAAAAACCATTCAGATGATGAAACTTATTATATAGCGGTAACTCAAAACGCACAAGCTATAGGTAAATTGTATGGTGGAGACTGGATGTTTATACCGGCTGACTTTCATGATGCGGCAGGGGATATAGCAATTACAGCTAATGGTGGTACAAATAAAATATGTTACGCTTTGTTTCATGAAGGAACAGCTTTAGTAACAACTTAATAATAACTTTAAATAAAAAAATAATATGGCAACAAGATGCTCAATATCAATATCTTCAGATATAGCTCCTGGTTTTGGTGGAATTAGTGAAGAAATGACACTAACACAAGCTGGTAATTTAGTAGATATAGATAGTACGACAGGTTTTGCGATAAGAAAATTATCAGCAACAGGCGCGGTAGATTTAGTAACAATGGCTAATGAACTAGTAGAACCAAAAGACAGTGTAGCTGCAAAAATATATATTAGAAACATTGGCTATAGAGATGTTATAGATAAATCAGTTGGAGTTACAATAGGTGTAAATGCTGAACCAATTGGAAAACTTTACGGAGGTGACTGGATGATGATGCCTCTTACTTGTATAGATGCTGATGATATTACAGTTACCCCAGATAATGATAACACTGTAGTTATAGAATATGTAATGTTCTACGAAGAAGCGTAACAAATGGCATTTACGGCTTATCATAATATTGCTGGTTCTACCGGTGTAAACGTAGAGCTATTGGCTCCTGGTGATGGAGCTGGTGATATAAAATCTATATTAATAGCTAATACGCATGCTACGGCAGATGCTACTATAACTTTATTTATACAGAACGATCCAGAAAGTGGAACTACCAGTACTTTTAAATTATTAAGCACGGTAGCTATACCATCTGATACAAGTTTTTTATTAGACAATAGCAGTATGTTAAGCTTTGACAATAGCTCTAGTGGTTATGGTTTATACTTAACCGTAGGTGGTTCAGATACTTTAGACGTTTTTATAAATATATAATATGAAATGGATAGGCCAACACATATATGACCTAATATCTAGGTTTCGCAACGATATATATTTAGAAAATATATCGTCTGGCACTATAGCTAGTGGTGGTAACCTTGGTCTTGATTCTAACAATAAAATAGTTAAACAAGATGATACTGGTATTACAGATCTTCATGGCGCAGGTGTTGATGGTTCTAATAACCAATTACTAACAGATGATGGTGATGGAACTATAACTTCGGAAGCTAATCTTACTTTTGATGGATCTACATTAAGTATAGAGGCAGATGCAAATACAACGCAACATGCTCTTTTTATAGACATGGATTCCACAACAACAGGGAATGCTATAAGTGTAGACATTGACCATAGTAACACGGGTTCTATTTCAACAATAGGTCAGCAAATTAATTTAGCTAAAGCTGGTGTTACTAGTGATGGCGCTTCCTCTGCTCAATTTGGGTTTGCGTTAACACAATATGACGGAGCTACTAATCACGCTAATTCCACAGTTACACAGCAAGGTGTAAGATCTACGGTTGCTTCAGCTAGTGATTCTGGTACTAACAAAAACACGGGTATATATGTAGAGTCTACAGGAGCAACTACTAATTTAGGGATAGATATAACAACTACAGATTCAGCAGATATTACAACTTCAGCGGGTATCATAAATCGTAGTTCTGCTGATACTGGTGATTACTTTGCTATAATGACCGGTGGTAGTGGTAGAACTGATATACATACTGTTGATGATGATGGAGAAAACGCTAGTTTAGTATTTCACGTAGATGGTGGTATATTTCATTATGCAAAATCAGCTATACATTCTTTTAGTGATTTAGATGAAACAGATGATGGTTTTAAGTTTACAAACGGAACTAATGGTCTTACTACATTTACCACTATTAACGGAAGCAGTGGAATAGTAACTGAAGACGCGAGGAAATTTGTTATAGAAGCTAACGGCGTGGAGATAGATAACGCTAGTGATTCAGGTGATCCAGCTTTAAGGATTGATAACGACGATATAGATGAGGTAGCTTTACAAATAGACGCTCAAAACAGAACAGCTGATGTGTTACAGATAGATGCTACGGATTTAACTACTAGTAACGTAATTAGTATTGACGCAAACAATTTAACCACAGGTAATGCTATTTTTGTTGATGTAGATAGTGCTTTAACAGATACCAACACGCTTGATTGTATGAAGATTGATTACGATAAATCAGGTAATGCCGCAAGTGGTCAAACCGTAGCTGCTTATGGCTTAGAGATAGATATGAATGACAACGCTACGTCTAACGTTGGTAATACACAAATGACGGGTATACATATTGGTATCGATAGTGCAAACGCTAATGGCTTGGCTTTACACACAGGTGTTGCTGTTCAATTAACAGACGCTGACACAGCTCTTACAACTGGTTTTTCAAGTTTTGTTGAAAACGGTGGTGTAGATTTTAAGGCTATGAGTAGCGCTGATTCTGGTGATTATTTTACAATTGCAACTACAACACATGGGGCCACAACATTAACAACAGTAGACGATGATGCTGCCGCTGCTAACTTTACGGTTAGAGCTGATGGAATAATTAAATTAGAAGCTGAAGAAGATTTTAGGTTTTATGATATAAGTAGTGGCACGACTAACACTGATGATTACTTAAAATTAACTATAGGAGCAAATGGTGACGCTACTTTTGAAACCGTAGACGCCGCAGGTGCAGCGGCTCATGTTGAACTAGCCGCTGATGGTAACATAACTTTAGATGCTGCTGGTGATATAGCTTTAGAAGCTGGAGGAAATGATGTCAGTATAGTTGCTGGTGATTTAACTATGTACGATGCTGTTAACGATGGAAACCCAACAGTTAGAATAGGCTCATCTGCTGCAAATAATTTTGAAATAAAACCAGTATATAATAGTGGGGCGCAAACAATAGATAGTGTCGACTTTACTACATACACACAATCGAGCTCAAGTAATGATGGTAGATACAGGTTTTTTGTTGATGAAGTAGAATTAGTAAGAATACTTGATGGACAAATGTTTGTTAACGGATCTTTTAACGCTAAAGGAGACGGCGCTTTTTTACAAACAAAAAGTGAAACAGCTAGTAGCGCTACAGAGGGAGGAAAATTAAGGATTATTTGTGATGATGGGGCTGCAATGGGTAACGATCATAGATTAGGCGTTGTACAGTTTGAAGGCGCAGAAGATGCTAGTAGTAATTTTACTGTAGGAGCTCAAATCGAAGCTTTTTGTGAAGCTGCTTGGTCATCTAGTGAAAATGGAGGTAGATTAGTGTTTAGTACTACAGATGGCAACGCTAGTACATCAACCGTGTTGACCCTTGATAGTAACAAGCTAGCAACTTTCGATGGGGACTTGGCTGTAGGCGGTGATGATGTTACTATATATAATGCTGTAAATGACAGTAATCCAACTATTAGTTTAGGTTCTTCTGCTACAAATAGGTTTGAGATAAAATCATTATATAATAGTAGTGCACAAACAATAGACAGTGTTGACTTTACTACATATACAACGTCTAGCACAGCTAATGACGGTAGATACCGTTGGTTTGTTGATGAGGTAGAACTTGCTAAGCTTAGAGATGATGCTTTCGACATGAATGGCATGCTCAATGCTTATGGTAGTAACGCTGTTGTACAGTGTTCATCTAGTGCTAGTAGCGCTACTGATGCGGGGCCTGAAGTTAATTTGATAATGGACGATGGGGCTGCTATGGCTGATAATCATCGATTAGGTATAATAGGTTTTTATGGAGCGGAAGACGCTAGTAATAATCGTATACTTGGAGCTTCTATAGAGTCGTTTTGTGACGCTGCTTGGTCAGCTAGTGAAAACGGAGCTAGAATGGTGTTTAGCACTACAGATGGTAACGCTAGCACGTCAACCGTACTAACTCTTGATAGTGATAAGAAAGCAACCTTTACAGGTCCTATTGCCTGCACAACTAGAACTTTAGCTGTAACAAGCTCTACAGATGGCGATGCTAATGGTGATGTTGTTTATTTTGGTGGTACAACATCTATGACTGTAGGTAAAATATATCATTATAAATCTGATGGTACTTGGGAAATAGCAAACGCTGATGCGGTAGCAACAGCAGATGGTTTACTAGGTGTAGCTTTAGGAGCGGCGTCAGATACAAATGGAATGCTACTAAGAGGTATGGTTACTTTAGATCACGATCCAGGAGCAATTGGAGATGTTTTATATGTTCAGTCTGATAACGCTGGAACACCTGGAAACGCTACGGCTACAGCGCCATCTGCAAGTGGAGATTGTGTTCGTATTATAGGTTATCAAGTTTCACACGCGTCTAACGGTAATATTTGGTTCAATCCAGATAATACATTTGTTGAAGTAGCATAATGCCAACGGTAGTATTAAGACCAGACGCACAACATGGGCCTTCAGGTCTTTTTAAAGATGAAAGTAATTCATCTTGGACTGTTACAAAAATAAACGACTCAAGTAATTCTACGTATATTTATAACGCCGCAGCTAATCAAGATTTTACCGTTACTATGGACAACACAAGTGGTTTAAGCGGCGCTACATTTAATAATTTTGTTGTAACTGCAATATTTCAAAAGCACTCAGCAAAAGGAGCTAGTGCAAAATTCGCAGTAGAAATAGGTGACTCAAGTGGTACCACGACTTTTGGATCTATTTCTGACACTGTTTTTGTTACAACAAACGCAAGCCCTACAACTATTAATGCGACTGCAATAAACTTTGGGGTTAGTATTGGTTCTAGTGAGGTAGATGACATGAGGGTTAAGATAACGACTACTAATCTTACTCAAGTAAGATTATTTGATCTAGAAGTAAGGGTGGATTATACTGCGGCAGCTAGTGGTTATGGAAACAACGTAAACGGTGTGGCGTCCGCTAATATAGCAAAAGTTGACGGAGTAGAAACGGCTAATATTGAAAAAGTAATAGGAGTTTAAAAATTAAATAAATGATAAGTAAGCACGTAAGTTATAAAGAAGGTGTGTATAGCAACACCGCAACAAGAAGAGGTATAGACAATACGCCTACAGATGATCACCTTCATTTTATGGAGTTAATTGCGGAAAAAGTATTTGAACCATTAAGAGAGTGGGTTGGTGGACCAATAAAGATTAATAGTTTTTATAGATGTCCAGAGTTGAACAAGGCTATAGGTGGGTCTACAACGTCACAGCATTGTAAAGGTCAGGCTATAGATATTGATGACACGTTTGGTAGAGCTACTAACGCTAAAATGTTTATTTGGATAAAACATCATTTAGATTTTGATCAAATGATTTGGGAGTTTGGAGATGATGATAATCCTGATTGGGTTCATGTTAGTTACGTGTCTAAAGAAAAAAATAGAAACAGATGTTTAAAAGCTTATAAAGAAAACGGTAAAACAAAATATAAAGTAATTTAACAATTACTTAACATTGTAATTATTAATACACTACAGCAACGAGTGACTATACACTCATGAAAACACAACAAATAGATCTTAGCCCAGTAATATATGTGGTACTAATGATTACTATCTTCTTGGTAGCAATATAAAAAAAGGGAGTAACTTACGTTACCCCCTTTCTTATTTTAAGAATGTTCTAGAACTGAGCGTTTTTTTGATCTTGCACTTCAACTCTAACTTCTTGTGCCAGAGACTTCACAGCCTGCATAGCTTTCCTAACTCGCGTTCCCGCAGAATTATTTCCTTCAACAAACTTAGTAACATCAGTTTGACAATCATTAATGATGTCTTGTAAATTGTCGAATAAAGAATCTAATTTATTAAAACTCATAATTTAATTTAATTTAATTGTTAATATTTAAAGTTTATATGATACACCTAGTTTAAATTTTCCTTCTGAATCTTCTTTTGTAGACATCATGTAGTTTGGATCAATGTAAAGCTTTTCCCAAACTTTAAAAGAATAACCAACACCAAAAGTCATGTTGTCTTTCATTTCATCAGTTGGAACTTGTACAACAGCATAGCAGTTATTAAAATAATATCTGCCCCACAAATCGTACTCTTCACCGTTTTTAACAAGTCCTGCAGCTATATTTTCATTAAACATATAACCAATACCTATTTTACCGGTAACATTTGACATTTCCCATTCAGCGCTATCTTTCGGTGTATCTATAGTTGTTATAGCTATAAACTGTGCAGAACATAAGTTAGCGGCAAAAATAAGACTTGCCATTAAAAATAGTTTTTTCATAATAATTGTTTTTGTTATAAGCCTGTTACTTCGCAAGATCCACCGGCACAGGCTAATTCGCCAGATAAATCTGTTTCGTCAGTAGTTTCCTCAATATTAGATAAATTAATATAGTTTAAACTCTTAACTCTTTTGTTAAACTCTGTTTTTGTTATATCTTCAAATGGGGCTTGGGTATATGTTCCACCATCATAAGGCAGTACTGATAAACCATTATAACAGTCTCTATTTTCCCACATCCATTTACCAGCTTTGTCCCAGTCTTCTTTCTTTAAACTAATAGTTGCAGATACATTATGCGTATTACTACCTTTTCTATGACCAGGTTTAACCCACTCTGTCGCAACTTTTTTAACACGTTTTAATAAATCAAAAGCAGATTCAGTTCTTAATATAGAACCTTTTGGAGCTGATTGTGGTATTTCAATAACAGCGGTGTCGTGTGGTCTAAAATATTCATCTTGTACTAAATCAGGATTATGTAATTTTAAATACTTATATATAGACTCATTTTTACCTACACGTAATCTTCTTATGTAGTAGTCATTGTGCCACGCGTGTATACCTGATGATGTTCCAAGCACTAGAGAAGTTGTACCAGCTGGCTTAACACATGTTGTTCTTGCTGCTTGGTTTATTCCTATTAACCTTGCTACTCTTGTGTTTTCTCTTTTCACTATACTTGCAGCGGCCTTCATATCCAGCTGGAGCACAGCGGCACTCCCGATCCCTGTCATTGACACACCTATAAGCGCGTCTTTTTCTGTTGTTTCTTGCCATATTTCTCTTAGATAGTGGAATTCCGTATAACCTGCTTGAAGCGTACCAATGAACGCGGCAGCTTTAACGCGAGCGTTAAGCTCTTCTTGGTTTGTGATATCACTTACATTAACTTCACACAAGTTACAGAACTGATATGGGCGTAATGCTATTTCGCAACATGGATTAGTTCCCCAATCTTTATCATGGTTAAAATAGATGCCCGGCTCACCAGCTCCGGATAATTCAATACGTTTCCACAAATCTAAGAAAAATTCCTTTGTTATTTTATGTCTCATTAATACAGCAGAGTTATTAGCTCTACCACGCTGTGGGTTTGTTTCCCACCAATTACCTGATTTACATGAAATCATTTCTTCATCGTACGCTGAAAACAAACTTATTAAAGCCGCCCTACGAATACCACCAGCAAGCACAGCATCAGCAATATGACAAACAATGTCATGTACATTAATTGTAGATAATCTTGCTCCGTCTTCTTTCGCATCTAATATTCCTTTAATTTTTACTAAACACTCTTTTAATGGTTGTGGCCCTGGAGCTTTGCCTCCTGAGGTTACAAGCCTAGCTCCCTTTGGTCTAATATCCGAATAATCAAATTTGATCTTAGATGATCTCCTAGAGCCTAAATAAGACTTGATTAAAACTTTAATTGAATCTGACCAACCTTCTATTGAATCTCCAATAACAAATCTTCTTGTTCTACCTTTAAATGGTTTTGTTATTTCAGGAAGTGCATTGATATGGTGTTGTTGAACTGAGTAACCTACTCCACAGCCAGACAGTAAAAGAAACATGCATTCACTAAAGCTATCAACATGATCAATAGGTAGATAACTGCAATTGTATAATCTATTTGGGGAAATTTCAATTGGCTTGCCACTGAACTGAAGCGAGCGCATACTTGGTAAAACTTTTTTATCATAAACGTATTTGTAGGCTAATTGTATTTGGTCTGTTAACTCTGGATACCTCTTTTGATGCATCTCTTTGTTTCTTGTGACTAACTCTTCCCATGTTTCTCTTCTATTTAATTCAGGAATAAACTTAGCGTACTTCATGTGAACAGTTAAATCAGATAATATTTTTTTATTTAAGTCGCTAGTCATTTATTTTTATTATTTTTAATTATTAATTCTATTACCTTGTCACATTCCTTTTGGTTCTGAGGTTTATATAAAGTTACATGTTTCATCTTCCAATTAACATATTTTTTAAACATTTTCCATCTCATCGGGAAGCTTTCGTTTGCTCTACCTTTGCATTCTATTATAAATGAACTACTTACAAAATCAGGTGTATATTTAATACTTTGAATCTTTTTTTGACCACGATTAACCATATCACCTTTACCGTTAGCTTGCCGCTCGTAAGAGTCTATTTCAAACTTAAAATCTTCCTGTAACACAAACGTTGCCCCTTCGTACTCAGCGTGTATCTTAGCTTTTTTTAAAGCTTTATACATATACTTTTCCAAACCAGAAGCGAATGTGATCCCGTCAAAAGTAGTTTTTTTACTTCTGACAGGACCTTTTTTTCTTTTAATCTTCCTCTTCATCATCATAATCATCTTCATATTTAGGATAATCAATATCAAGACCATTCATTTGCATTGGCTGATCATCCATTTCATTATCTCTATATTTATCAATTAAAGCTTCTTCAGATAAGTCTTGCAACTCTTCACGTGCGGCTTGTATGTATAGCACGGCATCCATAAGCTCTTCTTGTATGTCGTTAAGATATTTTGTAAGACCTTTCATTTTTAATCTACGCTCATCATCTAATGTTGAACCATATTTTTCAAAGCCCACATCTGATCGTGATACAAATTTATCAACTACGTGTTTAACTACTGGATCGCGAAAACCGTAAGATTGTCTGTGTGTGATACCTCTTTTGGCATCTGATATTTCTCTATCGCTCATATTAATCTTTTTTAAATGTTCCATTACTCATTTTACCTGTTCTGTTTTTAATCTCATTGTAAGCAAGATCAATACAGTCTTCAATACTAGTACCAGCAAGCTCTGCTAGATTAGTCAATACAACTACACAATCACCAATACCATCCATCGTGGCTTGTTTATCAACTTTAAGTACAGCTCTACATATTTCACCAGCTTCTTCCATAAGTTTTAATGTTTGTGTTTTTGTATCACCTCCACTGTATAAACCTCTTTCGTTAGCCCACTCTCTAATTAAATCAAAATGTGCTATTGCTCTAGCGTTTTGTTGTCTAATACCCGTTGGTGACAAAGCGCCAGTTCTTGGATAAGCATCGTTATTATCAAACCATCTAGCAAAAGCTTTATTGTATACATAGCATCTTTCTTTATTATATTTAGATGTTACCACGTTGTTCATTATCCAGGTTATAGATGCATCTGTTATTGAACACTCACCGTGTTCTGTTTCCCATTTCATTTCTTTATTGTCCATAAGTTGACCCTTAAGCTTGTTAACTGGACAGGGAAACGTAGTTGTTTGTTCTGTTACGTTTATATTCATTTGATTAAATTTTAATTGTTTATATAATTTTTCATCTACTCTGTATCCATATTCTCGTTGAAGCTCTAACTCTTTATGTGAAACATAATCTATATCATCTGACATAACTAATATTTCATATTCACCTTCGTTATAACCTTGTTGTTCTTCAACTCTATACTTAACATTGTTTGTTACACCTATTTTCTTACCCGGTATATGGTATATTACATACGTCATATTTTATCGTTATATAGATGCATATTGTGTGCAAAATGATAATATGTACCTGGTTCAATATTTAATTCGTTAGAGATCATCTTTTGCAGCTTAGAAAAACAATATTGATCGTTACAAAAGCCATACCATAAATCATTACTACGCATTGTAACACACATGTCTAATCTACCGTGTACAATCGTAAACTGTACAGCGTAAGTACAAGGTGTATCTTCTACATACTTAGGGTGTTCTTTACAATCATATATAGATATTGCTGCTTGTCTAGTTTCTTTGTTGTTTTTAAGTTTTTTAATAACATAATCTAGTTGACTAACGTTATTCCAACAAGTTCTTTGCCATTGATAACCATAGTTAGAATTAACATAACCGTGGTCATCAGCCATACGTTTCCATATTTCAGGTACTTTACCATATATTTCACCTAGCTTTTCAATATTGTTATCACCAGATAAGTACCACTGCCACTCAGCTTCAGCGTACTCTTGTTTCCAATTACGCTCTTTATTTATTATTCTATTGTCCATAGGGTCTGTCATATAGAAACCTACGTTAAATAGAGCTTTAGTATCTGCAAAGTCTACACCATCTTGTAGTATACGATCGTGTATATACTCATATGCTTCGTTCGCGTTTCTGAATTTGTTTTTCATATTTATATTATCCGTTATCGTTCGTATTTGGTTTGTAATAGTAGTTATAATATTCAATTACTTTGTTATAAACTACTTCATCTGTATAATAATTAGGGTCTGTATGTATTTTACCATTTATATTTATATCTATTTTCCACCTGTTTAATTCGTCTTTCCAATCAGGGGAAATACCTATTTTAATACCATGGTTCATACACCAACCAATTATTTTCATTTCTTCTGGCAGCCAGCTTCTTGTTGGTGCTTTTTTGCTAGGCGATTTATTCCAACGCTTAAAAGCCATTATGATTCCCAAGGCATTGGACTACCTTCTGCAACTACAGATTCGTGTGGTATAAAACTACCAGACTTAGGCTCCCATGTAAAGTTAGATTCAGCTCCATTTTCACCTAAATTTTGAAACTTAACTTTAAGTACTTTAACTTTGGTTGTTTTTGCATCGTAGTCTCTGTGTACCAATAACCCATGGTAACTAGCATCGTACCATTCACCACCTCCTTTGATATTGTACATTGTTGGTTCTTCAATTTTTCCATCTTGTCCTTTATACATTTTAGTTGGATGAGCTACTATAAACACTAGCACATCATATTTCTTAGCAAAGATCTCTATTTTAGTTAAGTACTCCATTGTGTATCTGTTTACGTCTTCAGATTTACAATCAACATCTCTAACTTTATTATAAGGATCAATTACTAAACACTTAATACCTTTACGTTTAACTAGTTCAGCTCCTTTACGTAATACAGACTCTAACGTATATCTGTCCATATCAATAAAGAAGTAATTATCATTAACTTTTTCTGAAACTTGTTTCCACTTATCACTACCTATATCACCTACGTTAGGCATGTCTTGCCATGTTTTACGCATTAATTTATGAGCGTGCAAATAAGTCGGTTGGTTTTCCGGACTTGCAAACGCAGTTTTCCAACCATATAGATTGTTATAACCAACAACCATTTGATCAACAAAGTCAGACTTACCAGAACTAGGGATACCAGTAACAGTAATAAACTGCCCAGTATAAGTAGAAAAGATTTTATCGAAGTTCTGAAGTCCGACTTGAAACCCTGGTTTAAATCCATTTTTAACAAATTCTTTAACTTCATCTTGTATATCGTATAATGTTGTTACTCCTTCTAATGGAACTTGAGTAGCAGCGTGTATAGCATCTTGCAAGGCTTCGTGGCCATGTTCAATTAAATACTCGTTAGCATCTTTTTGTCCATTAAAATCTACTAAGTAGCAAACCTCAGCACCAAGCCTTCTTATAAACTCTTGTTTAAGAGCTTGACCTGGTTCATCAGCATCTACCGCTAATATAATCTTAGTTTTATCTTCAAGATAATCAATACAATTATCTAGATAATCTAAGTTATTTGAATTTAATGTAGCACCATTAGGTACTGATATTGCATTTTTAATACCTGCTTCATGTAACGCTAATACGTCCATTTCACCTTCAACAATAACACAAGTATCATAACCTACAATGCTATTGATATTATAAAATACTTTTTCAGCGCCTTTGTAAAGCTTAAAATTCTTTCTACCATCTCTGTATTTAATGTTGATCAATTGATCACCCATAAAATAATTAAACTGTATAGTGTTTTCCGATTTGCCTGTTTGAGGCATGAACTCTTTACCTTCGGTTACGCGTAAATCACGTAGGGTTTTTTTTGAAATACCCCTTGTGCCAAACCACGTTTCAACATTCGTACTTACCTCGTTAAAGTTAGCGGGTTCATCAGGTCTAACATAGACCTTTTCACTTGCGCCCTTGCGTTGATAAGTATGAAGTTGAAATGTAGTATTACAGTTGTGACAAGTACCGAGACCACGCTCCCAATCATAGCTAGCACACTGTGCTTTCTGATTTTTAGGTTTCCTATCAGACGAACACAGGGGACAAGTCCCCTGCGCTGCACCTTCTTTTAGGCCATGTTGATTGAACTTATCAATCAAGAATCCATTGATCTCTTCTACACTCATCTAAAATGGTAGATCTTCTTCAACCGCAGGAGCTGGTGCTGCTGGAGCTGAGTTCATATCTCTTGGTGCTGGCTCAACGTTTGTACCGTTAGACCAAACAACCTTAACATTACCAAGATAAGTCTTAGGCGCTTTAGCATCTCTTTCTTCCTTAGTTTGTTCTACAACCACAGGACCTTGATTACCGAATTGATCTAACTCATCGTTAATCGTAATTGTGATTGGTAAGTATTTACCTTTTTTACCTTCAAATATTCTATCTTTAGGTATATTGTTAAGGTTAATACTAGTTTTAATAATACTTGCCATATTTATTTATTTTTAATTATTTTCATTATTTGCTTAAAGTATCTTGCTGATAACTCGTCCATTAATAATTATTTAATTGATTAAACATTCTCATTAATTGCTCTTTAGTTGCACCAGAGTTTCTTCTTAAATTATCTACAGCTTTTACATGGTTTTGATTTGCATAAAAGTTTTTTTCAGATGTTTTAATTCCACTTACGGTACATACTTTTGATTTTGTTCTTGGCATAATTTATGGTTTATAAGGTTTTGCTTATGAAATACTGTTTAGGATCAAAGTCCTTGGTCTTGTAAAACAAGTCATAAGCTTCACTTGCTTTACGTACCTTATCTTCACCTCTTTGATAAAACTGTGGTGAGCAGTCGAACATACCAATTTGATGGGTGTTCTTATCGATAACTATAAATAAAAACTCATACCCAAACAGTTTACTGTATATATAGGCTTGTGAGTCATAGTTATACTTTGACGCTGACCATTGAAACT
>Ga0208157_1000317_pt1 | contig 27882 bp, 37 predicted proteins | sample 5_EtaG_FD_184077 | JGI IMG/M metagenome (GOLD analysis project Ga0208157, IMG submission 184077) | Marine viral communities from the Subarctic Pacific Ocean - 5_ETSP_OMZ_AT15132 metaG (SPAdes) (version 2) | ecosystem: Environmental > Aquatic > Marine > Oceanic | place: Pacific Ocean | collected...
GGACTTGGTGATACTGTAGAAAAGATTACAAAAGCTACAGGAATTAAAGCTGTAGTTGACGGAGTGTTTGATGCACTAGGAAAAGACTGTGGATGTGATAAAAGAAAAGAAACATTAAACAAGATGTTTCCTCATAACAAACCTAACTGCCTAACACAAGAAGAACATTCATTTCTGACAGACTTTTACTCCGCACAAAAGACACAAGTTACGGGTCAAGAGCAAAGAGAATTACTTGCTATATATAATAGAGTATTTAATTACAATGATAAGATGACTAATTGCGGTTCTTGTTTTGCTGGTAAACTACAGAAGCTAAAAACTTTATTTGATAAATATGAGTAGTTTAATAAAAAATAGTGATAGAGTGAAACAGGCTATAGATTTTACTGGAGTACAAAACGGAAAGATACATCCATCAGATGTTGATGCTGTGTTTGAGTTTGATAATAAATTTCTTATATTAATGGAGGTTAAGTATAAAGATGCTCTTATACCAACAGGACAAAGATTGCTATTAGAGAGAATGGCTAATGCTTGGTGTGCTAATCTTGGAAAGAAAGCAGCTATACTTAAAGTGTCTCACGACTTTGAAGATGACAAAAAAGATGTACCTTTAGATAAATGCGAAGTAACTTACATTTGGGATATGGGTGGTAAGTGGAAACAGTTAGACAATCCTATACCTTTAGTTGACACACTAAACAAATTAGGAGAATTTTGGAAATGTAATAAATGTAAATTTTGAATAAGACTAAACATCAAGAAAGAAAAGAACAACCTGTTTATTCAGGAGTAATAAGATATTTTCCTAAAGCAATTAGATATGTATCTAAGGTTAGTTATATTGGTAACGAACAACATCATCCAGGAGAACCATTACATTGGGACAGAAATAAATCAACAGATGAATTAGATGCGTTAGCAAGACATTTAATTGATTGTGGAACATTAGATGATGATGGATTATATCACGATGCAAAAGTAGCTTGGAGAGCTTTAGCTAACTTAGAAAAACTATTAGAGAAATTATGAATGAACAAATAACATTACTAGACGGGACAACTTGGAAGAAAGAAGATTTGCTTTCAAGAATGTATGATGATAAATTTTATTATGGATATTTAAGTACTGCCGCTTTATCTTCATCATCTGCTAAGAAACTTCTTGATTCACCTAAACAATATACAAAGTCATTAACAGAGGACAATAATAATGTTGCTGCTTTAAGGGACGGTAGGCTTTTTCACGTTATGGCATTAGAACCTCAAAAGCTACAGGACAGTTATCTTTTTATAGATTCATCTACTAGAACAACAAATAAGTTTAAGGATTTAGCTGCAGAGAATCCTCATAAAGAAATTATACTAACAAAAGAATATAACTCTTTAAGTAAGTTAATGACATACTTAAATAAGAATTTAGAAGCAAGTGAATTACTGCGAGGTGGTAGCCCAGAAGTTCCTGTGATTGGTGAGCTTTTTGGCTATCCCTTTCGTGGGAAAGCGGATTATTTAAAAGACAATCACGTTATAGATTTAAAGACTACATCTAAGCTAGATAATTGGTTATGGACTGCTAAGAATGTTTGGCACTATGATATGCAATGCTATATATATTCAAAACTATTTAATGTACAAAACTTTACTTTTTTAGTTATAGAGAAAGGAAGCGGTGAGATAGGTATTTATAATTGCAGCGAAGAAACTATGGAGAAAGCTGGTCGCAAACTTAAAAAGGTTTGTAACATTTATGAAGAGTATTTCATCAGAAAAACAAAAGACCCTAATGAGTTTGTTAGAAGAGGTACTTTATGATAGTTATAAATACAGAATAGAATATGCTTATTATTTAACTCTCATAGATGTATTAATGGGAATCTCTTTAGACGAAATAGTATCAGAGATTTATACATACGAAGAGTCAGAGAATTATGAGTATTGTGCTGGAATAAAAAAGGCTATAGAATTTAGTGAGAATAAAGAGTATAGTGAAATACAAAAAGAAATAATTAAACTAAAAGATAAATATGAATAAAATTACACTACAAGGAATTAAAGGAATGGTTTCAAGGAAACTTCAGATAGGTATAGGCTCTCCAATAAGACAAAGAAATTATGTTTATGGTAGAGCTATTTATTATAAACTAGCAAAAGAATTTACTCATCACACCTTTAAAGATATAGGTCAAGTTGTTAAGAAGGACCACGCATCTGTTATACACGGAATGAAAGTCTTTGAGGTTATCGAAATGTATAGTGATAATATGATGAATGTATATTATGAATGTAAAAAGCTTCTTGATAATATAAAGAACAACGATGAATTTCCTGATGAAGCTGACTTTTGGAGAGACAAGTATGAAAACATAAAAGAATTATATCTTATCACAAAAGATAAATTAGCAGAGTATGAGAAGGAAAAGGTCTCCTAAAGAAATAGATGAATATAATAAAAAATGGAAGCTTGGTGAGTATAATATTGGATGCAATCAAAAACATTCTCGATGGTGTATTGATAACGGTTATAGGATTTATAGGCACCCTGTTGGGGATTGCTCTCCTGTTTGTAATCAATTTAAAATTGTGGTGGAAAAGGACAGCATTAAAAAAATCGGAACAAAAATATACAACAAGAAAGAGATAAGTGATGCAGTTTGGTCTGCAATCAGTTATATATATAACAAGTATGGGAAGGAAACCTAAACAATATAAGTATGTCAAAGAGAATGATGGAAGAAGAAACAATGGACGAAAACCAGGCGTTAGAAACGTGCCTGTTGTACGACCCACATCTTCTGCTGCTATTAACGATGCCAAACGAAAACGAGTCGGAATCTACGCTCTTAACGCAATGGCAAAAGTATTTGGAAGCGAAGAAGAAGCTTGGGAATCATTAGCTGAACAAGCTAAACAATCTTTTCCTCATCTTAAATTGCTCTTTGAATATAAATATGGTAAGCCGCTTGATAAACCTGAAGAGAAACAACAAAAGGTTAACATCAATATTAAGAATCTATTTACTGGAACACAAGAGGAAGATAATACTATAGAGCTTGACACAGATGAAGAAGCCAGTACTCAATAATAAATACAACTCATTAGGTAACGACTCAAGATACTTTGTAATGACAGGAGGTAGAGGAAGTGGTAAGTCATTTGCTATAACTACCTTCTTAGCTTTTCTTACATTTGAACAAGGTCACAAGATACTATTTACTCGTTACACTATGATAAGTGCTGCTAACTCAATTATTCCAGAGTTCCTTGAGAAGTTAGAACTCTATGGTATTATGGAACACTTTCGTATTACTAAAGATGAAATCTTAAACATAAGTACTGGAAGCTCAATACTATTTAAAGGTATCCGTACATCAGCAGGAAATCAAACAGCAGCGTTAAAGTCGATTAGTGGGATAACTACTTGGGTATTAGATGAAGCAGAAGAATTAATTAAGGAAGAAGACTTTGATAAGATAGACCAATCAGTTCGTTCTAAAGCTAAACCCAATAGGGTCATAATGGTATTGAACCCAGCAACTAAGGAGCATTGGTTATATCAAAGATTCTTTGCAGGTAAAGCAGTAAACGCAGGATATAATGGGATGAAAGATATTGTTACTTATATCCACACTACATTTAAAGATAACATAGATAATTTATCTGATTCATTCCTACTACAACTTGAAGACATAAGACGCAGAAGACCAGACAGATACAATCATCAGATACTTGGTGGATGGTTAGATAAAGCAGAAGGTGTTGTATTTAGTAATTGGAAAGTAGGACCATTCAATAACAATGCTGAGTATATATTTGGTCAGGATTTCGGATTTTCTGTGGACCCTACAACTTTAATAAAAGTAGCAATAGATAAAGATAGGAGAACTATATGGATAAAGACTATGTACGCTAAGCCTGGACTATCTACAAAAGAGATAGGGGAACTTAACAGGCGTTATGCAGAAGACAATCTTATTATATGTGATAGTGCAGAACCAAGACTTATATCAGAACTACAAGAGTATTGTAATCTAAAGCCGACCATTAAACGCAAAGGGTCTATTCTGTCAGGGATTGCTCTAGTTCAGGATTATGATTTGATAATTGACCCTGATAGTCTTGAGCTAATAAAAGAGCTAAATAATTATGTTTGGCACGAGAGGAACGAAAAACCTGTTGATAAATGGAACCATCAGCTAGACGCACTTCGATACTCTGCACAATATTTCCTCGCCAACGCAAGTAAAGGCGTTTATGTGATAAGGTAGTCATTAAACGCAGTAGGGTTATCGTTAAACGCAGTAGGTATAGGTAGGAAAATTTCAATATATATAAAAGTGAAAAGATATATCAAACCAAATATCATTAGAACAAATAGAAAAGCTAAACAAAATATAAAGTAAATCTCTATAAATGCTTTAGTGTTTATTAAACGCAATAGGTTAATTCTTAAACGCAGTAGGGTTGTTTTTTTCATATTAAAACAAAGGTACAAAAACTTTAACAAAATATTAACATAATTTATAAAGGATGTTGATTTATTTTAAATATGTTTGCAGTTCAATAAATAATATGAAAAATTATAACACAATAATAGAAGAGTTAGATACTAAAATATCTAACGTACAAACAGAGATTGACAAGGTCAAAACCTCTGCACTTAAAGTTCAAAAAGCAAATATAAAAAAGCTTTATGAATCTTATGTAAATAACATATTGGATATGCAAACTACATCCTTTGCCACACTTAACGGAACAGAAGTTTTAGTATGGGATAGCAGGTTTTCTAAATTCTGGAAGACACCTAATATATTATCAATAGATGAGGTGCATAATAAAATTAAAGAATTAAATCCATCTAAAGATAATGAACATTATCAAAGATTAATATCTAATTCAGGAAGTTTTATTTCTTATATGGACTTTGAGAATTATTACCTTAAAGGAAATAGCGAAAATAGTTTTACATTAACATTGTTTGCCTGGGATAAACTTAAGTACATTGAGTATTTTAACAACAGATATAAATCTACTTATGATAATAGCTGCGGTTTAATCAATGCAATATCAAATGATATTTATAGAGATATAAAAGCTGGTCAAGATAATATAAGTTTTCAATCATATCATACAGATATTTCTGTTGGTGATGAAGACGCTAATTATCAATATCAAATTTACTCTTTTACATTATCACGTATAAAAGAATGTAATTATAGTGATGATTATAAAAATAAAGTTATTGATTTTGATAAAAAGATTAATGACTTAGATATGTATTCTCGTCAGCTATCTGTTTATAGCTTGTTTATGAAAACTATGTTAGATTTACATAATGATATTGATATTTCAAACTTTCCTGATACGTCAGATTTAAGTGATAACCTAAATGAGTTAAGAAGACAAAAAAGGGTTAACTTTAGGTTAAAGATATATAATGAAATAGATGATAAAGTCATTGATAACATAAATTTTGTAAACGAAAGTAACGATGGCTATAAGTATGGTGAAATGAGAATATTAAAAAGATTCTACACTACTAACAGTATTGCAGTAGAGAATGTTTTTAGAGTTCAGGTTCTAAAGAGACTTGAAAGCAAAGTTAAGCTTAGAATATTTATAAATAAAAAGTTCTATAATAATGAAGGTGTTTTAACTAGGTATAGCGGTAATTCTAGTAATCTGGTATATACTCCTATGTATATAGAAAAAAACGTTGACATAAGGCTTTATATTGACTTTATACAGAAGTATTTAGACGCTGTATCTAAGTATGGTTTATTAAATGAAGATGACCAAGAAATCCTTGATAAGATTAACTTTAATAAGTCAAACTTATACACTACACAGGCTAACAATGTAGATAATTGGAAATGGCAATTCACAAAGATTGTTACTGATTCGTATGACACATCTCAACTAACTTTAATTGAATGGTAATGAAAAAGAAATTTAGTAAAGTAATAGATTTCTATAATAGTACTGACCAGCACCAGAAATTATATTTTCTGATGTTGTGTCAGGAAATGATAACAGTACCTATTTATGAGGGCGATACAGTTGTTACTTATGGTTTAGATTATGAAGCACCTGTCTGTCCAAATGGGACTATGTTACAGTTAAACACAGAGCAATTTAGCTCTAGGCAAAAAGAAGAGAAACTTAATAAAGAATAACTATGACAAGAAAAGAAATAGTAAATAAGTACGCTAATGAATTATATGACTCCATTGACTTTATGGAGTATGTTCAATTCAAGGTTGATTACAATAAGAAAGATAGGGAATTTCTACAAGGTGAAGACAGACATTTTTCTAATAGTGAATATCTTGATTTAGCAGATGAGGTTAATTGGGAATTTATTAATGTAGTAAATCAATCCTGATGGAAGCATTAATATTCTTAGCACCAGCGTTTTTATTTTTGATTGTAGTTGTCATAATCTATAATCCTAATCATTAAACGCAATAGGTTGACCAGCTAATATCGATGACGGATTATTATCCTAGTGAAGTTGGTCTTCCTTTTTCATTACTCTTAAACGCAGTAGGTTTGGTTACTCTTAAACGCAGTACCCAAATTCTTAAACGCAGTACCCAAATTTTTTGGTATATGTTAAAGTTTTGTTAAAGTCTGCTAAAAGTTTGGTAGTTACAAAATAATTTTGCATAGCTTTTTTAATACGTTAAAGTTTTGTTAAAGTGGTTAAAATATTTGGTAGTTATATAAATTTTATTATGGTCTTTTTAGGGTTGAAAAGTTGCGAAATTCTAGTAAAGAAATGACAAATCCTAATAAATAATGTTAAAGTTTTGTTAACATCTCCAGAAGCTCTAGGAAGCGTTTTAAGACACTTTCTACCTGTTATGGTGTACTACTATTAAAACCCTGAGATAATAAAAAATCCAGTCATAGCAAGGGTTAACGTGGTCAAATGTTAAATTTTTGTTAAAGGTTTAGAAATATAGTGTTATTAAATTATTTTACTATAGATTAGCTTTCAAATAATATAAACTAAAATAAACAATATGAAAAAAAATACAATTAATATAATAGCCCCTAAAAATTTAAATATGGGACAAAATTATTTATATGCTTTTGATATAAAAACAAGAAAGAACTTTAAAAAAGCTAATAAAGAAAATAAATTTAAATATTTATATGCTTTAGTAAAAAACGGAAATATATCACTTCTATTTGCATTGAATATAACAAACAACTAAATAAATAAAACAATATGAAACTAAGATATATATTAAAAGACAAAAAGCTACAAAAAAAGCTTAACCTTCAAGCAACAATAACAGAAAAGAAATTCAATTCTTTAAAGGTTGCTACAGGAAAAACAAATTACAAACTAAGATATAACGAAAATAAACTATATACAATATGAAAAATAAAATACTAATCAATAATATAAAATTGGCTAACGCTGACTTTATAAAAGAATTACAAGACAAATTAAAAAAGTCTAATAAAACTAAAAACAAAAGAAATGCAAAATAAAACATTATATCAAAGATTAAAACCAGAATATATGGATTCACTTTTAGCTAATCCAAAAGGCTTACATTTTAGCTTAAAACAGGTTAAAGAGTCATTAAAGAAAAATAAATTCTTTATCAATTTAACCGTGTCAGATTTAGACAGGTTAACCTCTCTACTATGTGAAGATATAACAAACAATAACGTTTATAAACTTTTCAATAATGAGCTTTAGACAATACCCAATTTATAACATTATTAACTCTTGTGCATATAAGAAAAGTAATAAGAGCTACGGAATAAATAAACACGGTGAACTAAATTGTTACATAGGCACCAGTAAACAAAGGTCTTATAAGTTCTTTAAGACAGAAACAACACACAGAGAAACTGTCAACGGCTTACACGAGTATAGATTTTTCTTAGATGGCAAACTAATTAAGAGAGCTGTTTATGATTATAAGCTAGACGAAATAGAAATTGAAACAATAACAAACTAAAATAAAAACATTATGAAAAAACCTTTTCACTTAGCATTACAAAACGTAATAATATATTTGTTCAGTTGGATGAATATTGGACTGTCTTTTATTATGATAATAAAAGCAGTAATTGATTTGATAAACTCAGGTAATTCTTTCGGCTATCTGTTCGCAATATCATCTCTATTAATTATAACAGCAAAGTATTTAAGATTTAAAACATATTAATATGAACACACAAATTAAACAACAAAACAAAAACATTATTAAAGATATGCAAACACTAAACCAAATGACTTTTATTAATCTTTGCAATGATTATTGCATCGAACCTTACTTAGTATTGGACGATTTAAGAGAGTCAAACAAACGTTGGTATAGTATAACATATAAAGAGCTTAAAACGTTCTTAAATGAACGCTATTAAATTATTAGTTTAGTTTATATTTAGTTAGTCAATTATAAAATTAATTTATATTGTAAATGATTGACAATCAAAGTAAGTAAGTTTTAAGGCATTAAAAACAGTTTTAAATTGTACGGATTAACGAAACTCTTTTAAGTGTCTTAGGACTTCTTATTTTACATCTGGAGGCAGATTTGGAAAAAAGAACGTAAAATGAAACATAGTGGGGTGTGGTTCTCCACTTAAGTAAAATCTAGCACTTTACAAAAAAAGACCCTAAGATAAAATCAAAGGGTCTTAAACATAAAACTTTTAATATGAAAAATAAATTCAGTAAGTACTGAATAATAATCAAAACTACGAAAAAAGATATAATTATCCTAAGCCTAACTATATATTTTTGGAGAAGATTTAAACATAGTATGTAAGTCTTAATCTTCGATAATATAACTAATATTATGGAAAGTGTTTTATTTTCATATCTTTACTACATAATAAATATATAAGGTTATAATAATATGAGTCAAACCATTACACTAAACATCCCTTCATCTTTGCAAGATATAACGCTGGGTCAATATCAAAAATATATTAAATCAGTAGAACACTTAACACAGAAAGAAGAACCTACACAGGAAGAGGTTGAGTTCTCTAATCTTAAGATGTTAGAATGTTTTTGTGGTATAACAATGAAAGAAGCTTACAAGTTACCTATGACTGAATTTACTTCAGTAATAAGACACGTCAACGAACTGTTTGCTGTTGAACATAAATTACATAATAAATTTGATATGATAGACCCAGACGGTAATAATGTTACGTTTGGATTTATACCTAAGCTAGAAGATATGAGTATGGGTGAGTTTATAGACTTAGAAAAGTATATTGGCGATTGGCAACAAATGCACAAAGCTATGGCAATCTTATACAGACCAACTAAACATCAGAAGAATGATTTCTATTTAATAGAAGATTACGAGGGAAGTGATAAATACGCAGAAGTAATGAAAGACTCTCCTATACAAGCATCACTCGGTTCAACGGTTTTTTTTTACAGTTTAGGAAACGAATTGTCGAAACATTTGATAGTCTCTTTGGAGAAACAACTGAAGGAGGATTCGGACTTTCAGACTCATTTGGAGCAAAATGGGGTTGGTATCAGTCAGTATACGCAATCGCTAAAGGCGATGTCACAAAATTTAGCAAAATTACAAAACTACCCATCGCACAATGCTTAACTTGGTTAGAGTTTGAAAAAGAGAAAAACGAATTAGAAAACAAAATGATTAAACAAAATATAAAATGAGACAAGTTTATACAGTATTAGATAAATTAAAAGAAATATTAAGAGCAAACGGAATAACAAAAACTGTCACCTTCGGTGACTTGACAGAAGTTGATTTAAATAAAACAACTATATTTCCTTTATCTCATATTGCTTTTGGTAATGTAACTTTTAGTGAACATATACTTTCAGCTTCAATTAGAATATTATGTTTAGACATAGTAGATGTAACAAAAGAAAAACAAACTGAAGATATGATGTTTGGTAATGACAACCTACAAGATATATTAAACACTCAACTGCAAGTAGTAAATGATTTGCAACAAGAAATGAGAAGAGGTGATGCTTTTTCAGATAACTTTCAAATAACATCAAGTGTAACTGCAGAACCATTCCAAGATAACTTTGAGAATCAATTAGCTGGATGGGGAGTTACTATAAACATAGAAGTACCTACTAATGAATTATCTCTTTGTTAATGTCAGAAAGGTTAAACAAAATATTAGAACAGTATAAAGATACTATTGTAGCTCAATTAAAAAGCAGAATTATTTCTGACGATAAAGTTGCTACTGGTGATTTAGAAAAAAGTATTACTGGTATAGTAGAAGGAACTTCAATTAGTATATTTGCAAGTGAGTATTGGTATGTAGTAAACTATGGTAGAAAGCCAGGTAAGAAGATGCCACCAATAAGACCGATAATGGAATGGATGAAAGCAAGAGGTATCGAAACATATAAAAAAAACAAAAAGAAGGGAAATAGAACACTAGCTTGGGTAATAGCAAAGAAAATAGGTGACGAAGGTATTCAAGGAACAAACTTCTTTTGGGAGACAATAAATTCAATTGTCCCATCAATAACAAAAGATATAGAACAGAGTTACTTAAAAGATATAAATGACCAGATAAATGGCAACACAAAAAATTAACAGTAGAAGTCCTTATTTTATAACTGCAACAGGTACAGAAGGAACACCTGAACAAGAATTACTAATAAACATAGTACAGGTAAACGCAGATGGTACAGAAAGAAATAGTCCAGGTGTTGGGACTTTTGGAGCAAACATAACTCTTAGAGCAAAACCAATTAACTTTGTTCCATCTGGTGGTGTTTATACTTGGTCTGGAGGTGCTTCATCTGGAACAAGTCAAGATATTATATTTACACAAACTCAAGGAGGAGGAGCAGCTCAACAAGAATTTTCATATACTGTAAGTGCTACAGCTCCTGACGGAACTACAAAGACATCTACTCCTTTTAAAGTTAATTTCGCTACAGCAACTCAATACACAGTAGAATTAACAATTACTAACGATATACTTCCTTCTTTTTCTTCTGCTGGTTATTCAGGTACAGTAACAAAAAATGCAACCAACATTAGTTCAACAGTAGAAACTTTAATAAAAGAGGAAGAAACTAAATATAGTGTTACAGGTGTCACAGGAGACTCATATACTTTTGATATAGCTTTAACTGTAGCAACAGGATATACAGCAAGTCCAGCTCTTGCAGCATCAACATCAAGCTTTAGTGGAACTATAGGTTCTGCTAATGTTGCTCTAACCTCAACACTATCAGGTACTCTTAGCCTTAACGATACGTATATCTTGACTCCAAGCGTAGCGTCAGCAACAGAAGGAAGTGCATTTACTATAACTCTTACAACGGAAAATGTGCCTGATAATTCAACTGTTCCTTTTACTATAACAGGAGTATCTGCAAATGATTTAGAAAGAAATGGTTTAACAGGTTCGTTTCAAATATTTGAAAATGTAGCACAAGAAGAATTTGTAGCAGTAAAAGATACAACAAACGAACAACCCTTTGAAACATTTACATTAACATTAGATGATGTTAGTCCAGCAATATCTACTTCTGTAAAAATATATGATGAAGTCTCTCAAGTAACACCAAGTACAGTTTTAGTTTCTACTACAGGTAAAACTAGTGACATATTAGCTTGTGCTGACACGGCAACAGATACAGCATATTTTGTTCTTCTTAGTGGACAATCTGCTATTGGTAATGGTGTAACTTTGTTTAGTGACCAGTCACTAGAAACTCCTTATGCTAGTGATGGTAAATATTATAAAATAGGTTCTAACAATAATGGAATAATTGGAGAAGTAGCTGATGGAAGAATTAGTGCTTATGTTGAATGTGCTTCATCTACATCAGTTGGTGATGTGGAAGAATCAACAACAGTACCTAATACCGCTGTAATATCATCAACATCAGTATCAGTTCCTGGACCAGGAGGAAATGCTGCTTGTGAGTTAAACGCAGATACAGAGGTATATTATAATGGTTCTATAACCGAAGGAAATGCTTTATATACACAGAAAGATTCTAGTAACAACTTATCAAGTGTATTTGGCGGTGTTGACAAATGGCATAATATTATATTATATGATGCTAATGACAACCCACAAAGTCATTATATTTTAGTATTAAGTTATCCTCCAGGATATGTATCAAGAATATTTGTTTGTGGTACTGATTCTGGTCCAACAACAACTATTACAGCAGCACCAAGAGTGACTATTAATATGTCAACTAGCGATGGTAATAATCAAGGATTTGCTTTTGTGTCACAAAGAACTGAGTTAACAGCAGTTGCACAAAATATAACTAACCCAACTTATCAATGGGAAAAAGGTAGTTCGTCAGGTGCAAGTAATATGAGTAACATTAGTGGTGAAACATCATCGACATTAGTTATAAATGAAGTTGGTGGTGGTGGAGAAACACAAACAAGTGCTGGTGTAGTATTTTATAACTGTAAAGTTAGTGGAACTGGTGTTACAAATCAAAGAGCTGATACATTTAAAAGCATAACTTGGCAAACAAGACCTAGTTTTTCATTAAAGTTCGCATCAACAAGTGAAGCAAGTAATACAGCGTGTACAGGTTCAAGCGTTACTATTTATGGCGACAGAAATGCTGTAACAGCTTTTTGTGTTGGTAGTCAATTTTATGCTAATCCAGATGGAACAGGTGCTTTATCTCCAGGTAGTTATTCCGATAGTACAAGTGGGACAAACAATAACTTTAGATATATAGAAGCAAGTGGAATACCAGGTCCTTGTATAAACTATGGTTGTGCAGGTCCACCAGTAAGTCAACCTACAACAAGTATACAAAAAGTTGCTGTTAAAAGATGTGCAAATCAAACCAATGCTGGTAGATTAGAATATATATTATTTGATAATTTTGAATATCAATTAGGAAATGTATTAAGCTTTAAAGATTTTGGTCAAGCAGGAGGAGCTGGTTGTTATGAAATTATAGAAATATATGCTGACAGCTACACTTTGCCTTCTGGTTATTTTACTCTTTCTACGTCAGATATTGAAAGATTACAACCATACGGAAAATGTGAGACTTGTGTTGGAGATATTACTGTAGAGGAAGAAGTAATAGTTGACCCTAATTTGTATTACGGTGCGTATAGATTATGTGGAAGTACAGGAGGTACATTAACATATATTGTTTCTAACTCTGCTTTACCTAATGTGTTAAGAGCAGGTTCAAATACGCAAACTTGTAGACACAAAGTTTATACCTTCCACAATGACGAGGGTAATATATTAGCTTATAGCCCTAATGCCTTGTCTCTTCAAGAGTTGTTTTGGTCAGAGTTTAATGATTGTACAACCTGTATTTCAGGTTCAACAGCTCCTACAGTAACTGGTCTTGCTTATAGAAGAACTTATAAACAATGTGCTGATGCTTCTCAAACAATAGTATTTGGTAGTACAAACAATTTAACTGCTGCACAATGGAGTAGCTTGTTTCCTACAGTTGAATATAATGGTATATGTTATGAGCAATCTACTACAGCAAGTGCAACAACAGTAATTAATATTGAAGATTTAGTTAGATATGACAACTGTACTGATTGTGATACTGCTGTAAATCCTCCTCCACCACCTACAATAGAAAGACCAGACGCAATAAAATCAATTAGAATATCTGCAAACGTAAATTCAAATTCTCTTGATGCTTGTAATCAAATAAACACTTTTCCTAATACAGTTTATTATACAGGTACTTTTGGTCACGGTGTATATTTATATTCTGATGGTAGATTGTCAAATAAATATTTTACTACAAACTCTAATCAATTCCTGAAAACAGAAACAAATATTGTATTTAAAATAGGGCGTTCTTCAAGTTATTCTGACCCTGTTCCAGAAGGACAAGTTTATGATGTTGAATTATGTGGACCTCAGTTATAATACTAAAAAATATATTTTAGTTATATAATAAACAATAAACAATGGCAACGCTAACAAGCTCTACACTAAAATTATATTGTTGGACTGGAAGTTTCAACGAAATACCTACACAGGCACAATATACAATAACTAAAAAGAATCCTGACTCAAACAATTTAATACGTTTTGAAATAGGAGAGCTTGTTCAAGACTATATAGATGTAGAGTTTAATAATAATTACAATAGTATTAAAACTACTTGCTGGTGGCAGTACACAAAAACAAATGAATATAGCGACCTTTTAACTCCTACTACTTCAACACAGTATGGTTTAGCAACAAAGGGATATACTTATTTTGAGGATGGGTTAAACTCAACCCTCACAACATCTAAAATGTTTACTAATAGTTATTTATACATACCACCAAATATAGAATACTTTATACCAGTTTATAAAGGACCAAATGGAGTCTCTAATGTAATATTTTACACAAAAGACAGTTCTGGGATTGAATCAGTAGCAGATAGTAAAGCTAATCCTGCTACATTCTCAGGGATACCTGGAACTGAAAATTCAAATGATTATATTAATTATGTGTCAAGTACGGTCCAGGCAAGTAAAATAGAAATAGTGTCTACAAATACATCTTCCTCTTCATATAATAGCCAAACAGGGAGTGCAATAGAAACAGTATATCCTGTTTTTCTTGATTGTTCTAAGTACATAAATTACAAAATATCATTTATAAATAAATTTGGTGCAGTTCAAGATTTATATTTTAATAAAAAAAGAACTGATTCTTTTGCTGCAAAAAGAGATAATTATACAACAAGCACAATTAAATCATCATCAACAGCTGTTTTATACAATCAATATAACCCAACAAGTATAGTTCAAGATTTAAGTGTTAAAAAATCAATTACATTAAACACAGGATTCTTAAGAGAGGAATACAATGAAGTAATGAGACAATTATTTCAATCAGAAGATGTTTGGATAAGAGAAGAAAATAAAACTGTTCCTGTAAATATAAAAGACAGTAACTTTACATATAAATCACAATTAAACGACAAACTTGTAAATTACACAGTTCAATTTGAATACGCATTTGATGGAATCAACAATATTAGATAATGAACCAAAAAATACAGCTTTATGTAGGAAATGAACAGGTTGATGTTTTTCAGGATGGAACAATAAACCTAGTAAGTTCTATAAAAGATTTTCGTAGTCCAGATAAAATATTTACTGATTTTAGCAGAAACTTTTCTCTCCCTGCTTCTGCAAGAAACAATTTATTATTTAAGCATTTCTACGATTATGATATTATAGAAGGAGGATTTGATGCTCGTTCTGCAAAAGATGCAAGAATAGAAATTAACGATAGACCTTTTAGAGAAGGATATATTACTCTTGATAGTGTAGAGATAAAAAACAATAAACCTAGTACGTATAAAGTTACGTTTTATGGAAATTTAAGAACATTAAAAGAGTTGTTTAATAATCTTAAGTTAAGAGACCTAGACTCTTTGGATAATTTTGAAATAACTAACAGAGCTTATGATTCTGGAGATTCAAATACTTTTTATAATTATATAACAGAAAGCAAAGACATAACTGAAGATGTTGCTATAACAATAGGGAATGGTAATGGAATAACAAAAACATTTCAATTAATAGATTATAACCCCTATCCACAATCAAAGTCTGACTTTAAAGTATTTGTTGGTGGTTCTGAACAGAACTCAAACAGCTATTCATATAGTAATGTTTATGGAACCATAACTTTCACATCAGCACCTTCGTCTGGAGTGATAACAACAAAACTATTTTACACACAACCTATTGTTGTTCCTTTAATATCAACTACAGAAAGACTGTATTATTCAAGCAACACTAATTTTTATGGTGTTCTTTCTGACGGTAATTTATATTATGACGGTAGCAACTTACCTTCTACATATCCTAAAAACTCAAAACCTAACGGTCTTAAATTTGAATACTTAAAACCAGCTATAAGAGTACACGAAATAATAAAATCTATTGAAAAGCATATAAATAAAACATCAACAACAACTAATATTGAGTTTTCTAATGACTTCTTTAATTCTGCAAATTTAGATTATTATAAATTATATATGTGGTTAAATTCTGATGTAGAAGAAAGTAGTCTTTTTAGTACCACTCCAAAAGAAACAAAAATAAATACTTTAAACATAGGTAGTTATTATGCAACTGATACTCAAGGTAATTATCAGACAACTGAGTATGATGTTTCCGTAACAAGCTCTTCTGGGGTAAGCACAGGTTCTTTTGGTGACAAAGTTATAATAGATAATATTCCAGGTTCAAACATTATAGACAACATTGAACTTAAGTTAAAAACAGTAACGACAAACACTAGCTCATCTTACAGTATTAATGTTTTAAGAAACGGTGTGTTATTTGACCAGTTTGGTAGTGCTACTGGAACTAGAACCTCAAGTTTTAATGTAGAACAGAATGGAGAGTATGAATTTGTAATCATTACTAATGATGGCGTTGCAATAGACTTTGACAATGGATTTCAAATAACAATAGTAACAAGAGGAGCAGATGACAGATATGACATTGATAATATTGTTATTGGTGGTGGGGAAATAAATATTGTTGCTGGAACAGGTAAATTTTCAATGAGGAAAAATATGCCTGATATGAGTATAGTTGAGTTTTTATCAGGTTTGTTTAAGATGTTTAATCTAGTGTGTTTTGTAGAGGGACAAACAAGTAGTGGATATACAACTGGTCAATCAAATACAAAAAGAATAAGAGTAATGACTTTTGATGCTTACTATTCTTTATCTAACTCAGAATTAGATATTACAGATAAAATAGACATTTCTTCATCATCTGTAGAAAGAGTTTTACCATACAGCCAAATAGAATTTAAATATGAAGATACAAAAGCAATACTTGCAGAGCAACACAAAAACGAGTTTGGATTAGAGTGGGGTGGAGAAAGATGGGATGCTCCAGAATCAAGAGGTGAGAAAAAATATGAAATAAAACTACCTTTTGCACACTTAAAGTTTGAAAGGTTAAGAAATTCTCAAGATGATACCTTAACAGGTATTCAGGTAGGATATAGTATAAAAAGAGGAAGTAGTGATAAAAATATTGGTTCTGCTGCTTCATTCTATGAAGAAAAATACAATCCTCATATTGGAAAACCTGTATTGTTTTATCCACATAGAATTACAGGTGGAACAACAATTCCATATACAGGAAGAAATACAGCAGGTAATACTGTAGCTCAAGCTGTAACTTTGTCTAATTATTTTATACCACTAAACTCAGTAGATATAACTACCTCTCAAAGTAATCATTTTGGTTTGGAAGTTGATGAATATAGAGTTTATGAAACAGGAGAAACAAGTAATGTAAATAACTTATTTAACTTATATTATAAAAATTACATAACACATTTATTTGATATAAAATCAAGAGTTATAAATCTAAAAGCTAATTTAACAAATGCTTTTTTATCTAAATTCTCATTAGCAGATAAAATAAGAGTATCAGGTAAAACTTACAGTATAAGCAAAATAGATATTAATTTAGTAAATGGTGATTCTAAATTAGAGCTACAAAGATATTATTCTATAAAATCATTCTCTTGTTTATCAGGAGAATTTAATGTTAGTGTAGAAACAACCTCAGCAGGAAACATATATTATTTTGACAATAAATATGGTATTTATCAAATGGGTCAAGGTACTTACGTATTAGATAACGTTCCTTCAAGTCATCCTATTGCATTTCACAACTTTGGTAAAGATGACAGAATAAGTTATACAGGAACAACAGTTGGTGGAACAAAAGCAGGTCTTGATGGAAAAACATACATATTTTATTCTGGTACAATAACAGTAACTGTTAATGGTGATTTTGGAACTGTAAGTTATGAGTGTTACAATCACGGATATATGGGTGGTCAAGACAATTTAGTTTACAATGCAGATTGTGTTGCTGATTCATCTCCAATAGCTCCTCCAGAAGAAGGAACATTAACAGTAGACGCAACAGATATATATGTAGATAGTGGAATTATAACATCAGACCAAACAGACGAATAATGATAAGAGTATTAATAGAAGCGTTAAAGACAGATAACTTTTACGGAGTTAGTTATAATATAGATGTAGCAAAAGGAAGATACAAGTCTCCTACTACATTAAAGGAAATGAAAGAAAGCATTAAACGCAATAGATATGGCTACAACGCAGGAAAATAAAATAATATTCTCTATAGAATTTACAGAGAAAGGTGCTATTCGTAAAATAGATGGCGTTACAACTTCTGTTAAAAAGTTTGATGCAGAGCTTAAAAAAGCAACATTAGCTAATAAACAATTTAATCAAACATTAAGTGGTAGAGAAGGTATGACTACTAATGCTGGTCTTGCTGGAGCTACACTTACAGAGCTTGGTCGTACTATATCAGATATGCCTTATGGTATTCGAGGTATAGCAAACAACTTGTCTCAATTATCAACATTATTTATCACTCTTCAAGGTAAAGTTGATAGTAACGTAAAAGGATTTGGAAGGTTAACAAGAACTTTGCAAATGTTAAAAAGAGAGCTTTTTGGTCCTTTAGGAATTATATTAGCTTTTCAAGTTTTTATTGCTTTACTAGATGCAATGGCACAGGGTAAAATAAAGCTAGGTAAAGGAGTAAATCAAGTAACAAAAGCAATTAAAGAAGAAACTAAAGCTATAAGAGAACAAGTAGAACTACAAGAAGCTCAAAACATTATAGTTCAAGACCAATTAGGTTACTTAGAAGAACTACAAAAAGAAAACGGAAGATATAATAGAGGACAAAAAGCTATTCTTGATACTGAAGAATTTCTTTTACTTTCAAGAGATTTGCTTATTAAAGCAGGTATAAAAGAAGCTAAAATGTTAACAGATTCAAACATAGCTCAAGATGAAAGATATTCCATATTAGTCAAACTCAATGAAGGTTTAAACAATAACGTTGAAATTCAAAAAGCTGAAGCACTTCTCCTTGAACAGATGAAAGGTGGGAAAATTGAGGATGCAAATCAAACTGTAGCAAACATAACTAGATTAAAAGTTCAAAGAGAAGAGTTCTTAAAATACCTAGAAACTTTAGACAAGGGTAAAGAAAAAGAATCTGATTTTGTAAAAACAAAGAAAAAACTATCTGCTGAATTGCTACAACTACAAATAGATGATGCAGAAAAACTATTAACTCTTCAAAAAGAAGCAAACCTAAAAGAATTAAATGAAACGGAATATACTGCTGATGAAAAAAATGAATTAAGAGTTCTTTACGAATCAATATATTTGGAAGAACTTAAAGATTTAAGAGAAAGTAATTTAGAAGATTTTAAAGAGTTTGCTGAAGAATCAGTTCAAGAATCAATAGATGTTATAGATGATTTGTATAAGCAGTTTTTAGATAAAAATAAACAAGCTGGTAAAGATGCACAAAAATTTATATCTGATTATATTAGAACACAGCAAAATGAGTTAAGAGAGTCAAGAGAGCAAGAAAGAATACTCAACCAAGCTTTTTCTTCAACAGCAAGTGTGTTAAATTCTTTAAATGATTTAAGGCAAGAACATCACCAGGCACAGCTTGACAGATTAGCCAGAGAAAGGGATGTTGTTTTAGCTAATGATACATTAACACAAACAGAAAAAGAAAAAAGAATTAATGCAATAGAGTCTAAAGAAATAGAAACACAGAAGAAAAAGATAAAACTAGAAAGAGATATGTTTACTATTGAGCAAACTTTAATGATTGCTAAAACAATAATGAACGCTAGATTCTATGCTCAACAACAGTTAATGATGGCAGGTATTCAGGCACAACAAGCAGGAGATGCAGTAACATCTATAGGTCTTGAAGCTAGCAAAGAGCTTGGTAAAGCAAGTATGTCGTTAGGTAGTTTTATGTCTGCACTAGGTCCTGCAGGTGTTATTGCTTTTGGTGCTTCGATAGGTGTTGCTTTAGCAAGTATTAAAAAAGCAAGAGATGCTGCAAAAAATCAAATAGCTAATTTGGTTCCTGGTGTATCAAGTGTTGGTGGAGGTTCTTCTCCTAGTGTACAAGCTCCTGCATTCAACGTAGTAGGTGCTACACAAGAGAGTCAATTAGCTCAAGCTATATCTGGGCAAGATGATAAACCAATAAAAGCATTTGTGGTAGCATCTGATATATCAACAGCACAAGAACTTGAACGTAGTACGATAGAAGGTGCGTCAATAGGATAATAAAACAAAATAGACCGAGTAAGGTTATTTAGATATGGAGAAAATAATAGAACTTATTATAGACGAAGAAAATGAGATTAGTGGTATTGAAGCTATCTCTGTCGTTGAAAACCCAGCAATAGAAGAAGACTTTATTGCACTAAAAGAACATAAAGACGTTAAACTTGCAGAAGTAGATGCAGAACAAAGGATTCTTATGGGTCCTGCACTTATTCCTAACAAGAAAATATTTAGAAAAGGTACCGAAGAAGATACTGATTATTATATATACTTCTCTGAGGATACAGTTAGAAAAGCATCTGAATTATTCTTTATTAAAAGTAAACACCAAAACTCTACATTTGAACATTCATTTGAATTATCTGATATGTCAGTTGTAGAATCTTGGTTAATAGAAGACCCAAAGAAAGATAAAGCTGCTGCTTATGGATTTGACCTTCCTAAAGGAACTTGGATGGTTTCTATGAAAGTATTAAATGATGATGTATGGAAAGCAGTAAAAGAAGGAGAAGTAAAAGGATTTTCTATTGAAGGTTATTTTGCTGATGGTATGGAAAGACCTAAAGAGAGTGTAGAAGAAAATGCTTGTTCTGATTGTTTAGATGAACTGAACGCAGAATATGAACTTGCAGAAGTACTAGCTGCTCTTACAGAAGAAGTAGAGCTTGAGTCTTATGGAGGTTATCCACAATCTGCAAAGAACAATGCTAAAAGAGGTATTGCTTTAAACGAAAAAGTAAACAATAAGTGTGCAACTCAAGTTGGTAAGGTTAGAGCTAGACAGCTTGAAAAGGGAGAAAACTTTACGTTATCTACTCTTAAACGCATATACTCATATTTATCAAGAGCATCTGCTTATTATGAGCCAGGTAACAATGAAGCTTGTGGAACTATATCATATTTATTATGGGGTGGTAAATCAATGCTTACTTGGACAACATCTAAATTAAAAGGGCTTGATGCAATAGAAGCATCATCAACAATTATAGATGGTAGAGCTGCTTATACTACGCAAGAAGAAGCAGAAAAAGCTGCTGAAGACATAGGTTGTTCAGGGTATCATACACACGAGTACGAAGGAGATGTGTGGTATATGCCTTGTGAGGAACACAATTTAAAGCTTCCTTGCACAGAAGGATATGAGCAGATAGGAATGAAAGATAAAAATGGTAGAAAAGTTCCTAATTGTGTTCCAATAAAATGATAAAAAGAAATAAAAAAGCAACAGTAAGTAACTCTTCACCAAAGAGTTCGTCAAGAGGATGTTTATGTCCTGATGGAAGAACTTACTCTACAAAATGTTGTGATGGAACACTTCAAGCTCAAGGAGTTGGTAAAGTTTGAAAATACAACAATTAAATTTTAATCAGTAATAATTATAAATAAAAGTATCTTATGAAAGCAAGTGAAATTGTAACAAAAATCAAAGATGTTCTTTTATCAACTAATTCAGAAGAAGTAAACACTCCTGATGTTGAGTTAAAAGACGAAGCTCCTAAAGCTAAAAAACAAGAAGCTAAGAAGGAGAATAAAGAGGTAGCTCCTAAAGCAGAAGTTAAAGAAGTAACTTATTCTGCAGAAGAGCCTACTGACGAACTACAAGAGGAAAACTACGAGGAGAATCCAGTAGAAGAAGCTCCTGCTGTAGAATATGCTACTAAAGATGAAGTTTCAGAACTTAAATCTATGGTAGAGAAATTAAGAGGTATGATAGAAGCTAAAGACGAAGCTCAAGAAGAAGTTCCACAAGAACTATCTGCTGATGAACCTGCTGAAGCAATCTCTCATTCACCAGAAAACGAAGTAAGTGATAAAATAGGTGTTAGGTTTTCTCCAAACGCAAATAGAAACACTACTTACAATAGAGTATTAAACGCAATAACTAATAATTAAATTAATTTAAAATGGCAACAACAACTTCAATAACTACTACTTACGCTGGTGAATTTGCTGGGAAATATATTTCTGCAGCTTTATTATCAGGTAAAACTTTAGCAGAAGGTAATATTACAGTAGTACCTAATGTTAAATACAAACAAGTAATGAAAAAAGTGGCAACAAATGACATCGTTAAAAACGCAACTTGTGATTTTGATGACACATCAACACTTACTCTTACTGAAAGAATCTTACAACCAGAAGAGTTTCAAGTAAACTTAGAATTATGTAAAAAAGACTTTAGAAGCGACTGGGAAGCTGCACAAATGGGATATTCTGCATTTGACAACTTACCATCTTCTTTTTCTGACTTTTTAATTGCACACGTTGCAGATAAAGTAGCTCAAAGAATGGAAACTAACATCTGGACAGGTGCTAACGGAACTACTGGTCAGTTTGATGGATTCATCACTACTTTAGGAGCTGATTCTGATGTAGTTGACGTAACAGGTACTGCTTCAACTGCAGCTAACATTATTACAGAGCTTGGTAAAATTGCTGACGCAATTCCATCTACAGTATATGGTGCTGAAGATATGACTATCTACTTACCTTCTAATATGTACAGAAACTACATTAGAGCTTTAGGTGGATTTGGTGCTTCAGGATTAGGAGCAGCAGGTACTGACAACAAAGGTACACAGTGGTATAACGGTGGTGCTGGTCTTCAGTTTGATGGTATTCAAATTGCATTAGCAACAGGATTATCTGATAATGATGCTGTAGCAGCACAAAAATCAAACTTATTCTTTGGAACAGGTCTATTATCTGACCAAAACGAAGTAAAAGTGATTGATATGGCGGACTTAGACGGTTCTCAAAATGTGAGAGTTGTTATGAGATTTACTGCTGGAATCCAGCACGGAATTGGAACTGAAGTAGTATTATACGCTACATCATAATAAATAGATTGTTCAACTTAAGAAAGGGTAGGTAAGCCTTGAGCCTACCACCCTTTTTTTATATAAAAAATAAAAATTATGGCTTGTGATTTAACTTTAGGAAGAAAAGAACCTTGTAAAGATGTCGTTGGTGGAATAAAAAACATTTATTTCGTTGACTTCGGAGATTTAGGTACTGTAACACTTACAGATGACGAAATAACTAATATTACTGGTGCTTCAGGTGCATTAACTGCTCGTAAGTATGAGTTAAAAGGTAATTCATCATTAGAACAAACAGTAAATTCTTCAAGAGAAAACGGAACTACATTTTATGAGCAAACATTAAACTTAACACTTAAGAAGTTATCTAAAGCAGATAATAAAGAGTTAAAGTTAATGGCTTATGGAAGACCACACGTTGCTGTTGAAGATTACAATGGAAACTTTATGATGGTTGGTTTAGTAAACGGTGCTGACGTATCAGGAGGTACAGTTGTAACTGGTGCTGCAATGGGAGACCTTAGTGGTTATACATTAACATTAACTGGAATGGAAACAACTCCAGCTAATTTTATGAAACACACTTCTGGTCAATTAGTATTTAACTCAACAGATTTTGCTGGGTTATCTGGTACTATAACTATTACAGAAGGTACTAACTCTTAAACAGAGTAGGTTCTTAAACATAGAAAGGGGACTTTTACAGTCCTCTTTTTTTTTGAACAATATTCAACATAATAGGTTATATAAGTATGATAAGATTATCACCAACAACATCATCTCAAACAATTAGCATAATTCCAAGAGTTTATACTGTTGCAAGTGACTTATCTATGGTTATCGTAGAGGATGGTACTAGAAAAACTCAAACTATAAACAGTATTACATCTTCTTTGTCAAGCAATGGTAATTTCTTGCAAATGTCTATAGCTTTTAGTATTTTAACAGCTGAAAATAGTTATTCGTTTGAACTAAAACAAGGAACAACATTATTATACAGAGGAAAAGCTTATTGTACTTCTCAAACAGATAATACAACAGACCACACATTAAACAGTAATAAATATAATGAATATGTTGGTACTGACACGGATGACCAAAAATATATAATATTATGAACAACTTAAAAGTAATAAATTTATCAGGGTACGAAGTACCTACAGTAAAAGAGTCACCAAGAAATGATTGGGTTGAATATGGAGATAACAACAATTATTTTGGTGAATTAATAGAGAAATATCTAGGAAGTCCAACAAACTCAAGATGTGTTAACGGTATTACAGATTTAATTTATGGTAGAGGTTTAGATGCTACTGATTCTAAAGAAAATGCTGTGCAATTTGGACAAATGGAATCAATATTAAAAAATGATGACGTTAAAAGAGTTGTAAGTGATTTAAAGCTTTTAGGTCAAGCATCAATTCAAGTTGTTTATAATAAAGCAAAAACAAAGATAATGCAATTAAAGCATTTTCCTGCTGAAACACTTAGAGCTGAAAAAGCAAAAGACGGTAAAGTAGAAGCTTATTATTATCATCCTAAATGGTCAGAAATAAAACCTTCTGATAAGCCAAAAAGAATACCATCTTTTAAGTGTGGTAAAAAAAGTGAAAAAGTAGAAATATATTATATAAAACCATATAGAGCTGGTTTTTATTATTACTCTCCTGTAGATTATCAAGGATGTTTACAGTATTGTAGTTTAGAAGAAGAGGTATCAAATTATCACATAAACAACATTCAAAATGGTTTAGCACCTTCATTATTATTAAACTTTAATAATGGTATTCCAGGTGATGAAGCACAAGATTTAATAGAAAGAAAAATATATGAAAAGTTTAGTGGTTCTTCTAATGCTGGTAAATTTATTTTATGCTTTAATGAAGATAGTGAAGCACAATCAACGGTAGAACCTATACATTTACCTGACGCTCACGCACAATATGAATTTTTAGCAAAAGAATCAAGAGAAAAAATAATGATAGGTCACGGTGTTGTATCTCCAATACTATTAGGTATTAAAGACAACACGGGATTTGGAAATAACGCAGAAGAATTGCGTACTGCTAGTGTTTTAATGGACAACATAGTTGTTAGACCATTTCAGACACTATTAATCAACTCTTTTAAAGAGCTTTTATCGTTTAACGGTATTAATCTTAACCTTTACTTTATAACATTACAACCAATAGAGTTTACAGAACTTGATAATGTTGAAACAAAGATTAAAAGAGAAGAAGAAACAGGAGAGAAACTGTCAAGTGAAGAAAAGAAAGACTTTTCTGATGATGAAGGTGATGACTTGTTAAGTCAACTAGAAGAATTAGCAGAAAAAGTAGATAATGATGACTGGGAATTAGTACATACTGAAAAAGTAGAAGATACAGAAAAAGAGTTTGATTTTACATCTCTTTCTATGCCTACTGACAATGATGCTAAACCTAGTAAGTCTTCATCACAAGATAATTCAACATATAAGGTTCGTTACTCTTATGGTCCTGTAAGAAAATCACCAAATTCAAGAAGGTTCTGTCAAAGAATGGAACTTATAACTGAAAAGAATTTAGTGTTTAGAAAAGAAGATATTAATATGATGTCATTTAGAGGAATTAATAAAGAGTTAGGTCATAAAGGACAAAGCTATTCGTTATTTAAATATAAAGGTGGTGTAAATTGTCAGCATTATTGGGAAATGAAAGTTTATAAAAAGAAAGTATCTGAAAACACTTTAGTTAGTGAATCCGATGCAATAAAAGACGGTTTAAAAAAACCTAATAACCCAAGTGAAATATCTGTTGAACCTAGAAATATGCCTAATAGCGGACATCACCCAAATTATAAAAAATGAAAGCATTATTTATTACATTAGAAGAGTTAAAAAGAAAATCTATTATAGATGGTAATGTAGATACTGATAAACTCATACAGTTTGTTGAAGTAGCACAAGATACTGTTATACAAAATTATCTTGGTACTAAATTATATAACACTTTACAAACTCAAGTAATAGGTAGTAGTTTATCAACAGATAATGCAACTTTAGTAAATACATATATAAAACCAATGCTTATTTGGTACACACAAGCAACCTATTTACCTTATGCTGCATATCAAATATCTAATGGTGGTATATATAAACATAATAGCGAAAATTCAAATTCTGTTTCAGAGTCTGAAATAACAAAGTTAACTAGACACGCTACAGAAACTGCAGACTTTTATGCTAAAAGATTTTTAGATTATATGGATGATAAAAGTCAGTTATATCCAGACTATACTGGAGGTCAAGATGGAGGAATGTATCCTTTTAGGGATGTTAATTTTACAGGATGGGTTCTATAAAAGATAACAAGTCAACATATAAGCCAAAAAAAGAAAACGAAATTAAATTAAGTAGTTATTTAAAAAAGATAAAAAATGTCATTCGGGTCAATATATGATGATAGTTGGTGGGGAAATGATAGTGAATCTAATGGTTGGGGAATAATTTATCCAGTATAAGAAAATGGGATTTGGTTCAATATATAGTGTAAGTTGGTTTGGAAGTGTTAATGAAGCGAATGGATGGGGTGATATTTACCCTTTTGATGCAGATGGTTCAACGTTAACAGTAGATACGACATTATTTAGTGCAGACAGCTCAACATTAACAGTAGATGCAACAGTATATTAAAATAAAATAAAATGGCAAAACAAACAATAAATATAGGAAGTTCAGCAAATGATGGGACAGGTGACCCGTTAAGAAGTGCTATGGACAAAACAAACGATAACTTTACAGAGTTATATAATGGTGCTGGTGGTGTTGCAGATGGTGCAGTAACTACAGCAAAGTTAGCAGCAGACGCAGTAGATTCAGCTAAGATTGCTGATGGAGCAGTTGATACAGTTCATATTGCTGATTTAAACATTACAACAGCTAAAATAGCAGCAGACGCAGTAACTTATGCTAAATTAGGTGCAGAGTTTACTACTGCAGCAGCATTAAGTGGTACATCTGTAGATTGGGCAACAGCAACAACATTTACTAAAACATTAGGAGCTGATACAACATTAACTTTTGCTAATGTTTCAACAGGTATGCAAATCAATTTAGTTATTAGTGGTAATTACACTTTAACTTTACCTGCAAGTGTAAAAGAACTTACAAATGCTTCTACTTATGACGGAAGTGGAGAAAATTTAATTAGTATAGTTTCTACAAATGGAAACACAGAACAATTCGCAACAATAAATAAAGTAGCATAATATGAAAGCAGTAAATAACGCAGGTGTAATAACTTTTTATCAATCATTACCTAATTCATTTAGGTCATCAACAGGGCTGCATTTAAACATAAAAGGATGGAGTGATAGTAAAATGAAAAAAAACGGACTTTTTGATGTAATTGTAGATGATAGTTATGATGAAAGAATACACGATTTAGGTGAAATATATTGGGATACAGAAGCAACTGTATTTAGAAAAGACAAGTCTAATAAAACTTGGGAAAAGTCATTAAGCGAATTAAAAGAGCAATCAATAAACAACTTTAAAGCACAAATAGGAAGTGAACTTTCTAAAACAGATTGGTATATAATAAGAGAAATGGATAATGGTGCTGATGTACCTGCAGATATTGTAGATGCAAGAGTAGCTTTAAGAGAATTATCAGATACAGTTGAATCGGAAATAAATGCACTAACTACTAAAGCAAAAGTTATTACATACGATTTCCCAAACATTTAATAAATGGGTTTAAATAAAAGATTAATTGGTGCAGGTGCTACAGGTAGTGGTGAATTAACACCGAGTAAAAACTTTCAGGTAGTTACTTGGACAGGTGATGGAAATGACAATAGAGCGATTGAAGTTGGTTTTAAACCTGATATGGTTTGGTATAAAGCA